>Ga0075425_100003545_pt1 | contig 15879 bp, 10 predicted proteins | sample SoiMethybrSBSTD4_FD_75300 | JGI IMG/M metagenome (GOLD analysis project Ga0075425, IMG submission 75300) | Bulk soil microbial communities from a Populus tree surrounding site in Tennessee, USA - Soil MetaG P. TD hybrid SBSTD4 | ecosystem: Environmental > Terrestrial > Soil > Tree plantation... | reverse complement strand
GATCGGCCGGACATCCTTGCCACCTACACTGTGCGCCTCGAAGCCGATCCGAGCGAGACGCCCGTGCTGCTCGCCAACGGCAACCCCCTCGAACGCGGCACCCTTGACGGCGGCAAACGTCATTATGCCGTGTGGTGCGACCCTCATCCCAAGCCCTGCTACCTATTCGCGCTCGTTGGCGGCAATCTCGCCTCCCACGCCTCCAACTTCACGACGGCGTCGGGACGCAAGGTGGATTTGCGCATCTATGTGGAGCCCGGCAAGGAGGAGCGGTGTGCGTGGGCCATGGATGCCCTTAAGCGATCGATGCGCTGGGACGAGGAGCGCTTCGGGCGCGAGTACGATCTCAACGTGTTCAACATCGTCGCCGTGTCGGACTTCAACATGGGGGCGATGGAAAACAAGGGCCTCAACATTTTCAACGACGCCCTCATCTTGGCCTCGCCCGAGACCGCCACGGACGCAAGCTTTGCAGCGATCGAGCGGGTGATCGCGCACGAATACTTCCACAACTGGACCGGCAATCGCATCACCTGCCGCGACTGGTTCCAGCTGTGCCTCAAGGAGGGCCTGACCGTCTTCCGTGATCAGGAGTTTTGCGCCGACGAGCGGGACGCGACCGTGGAGCGCATCCGCGATGTGCGCAGCTTAAAGGCCTCGCAGTTCCCCGAGGATGCGGGCCCGCTCGCGCACCCCGTGCGCCCCGGTCGCTACATCGAGATCAACAACTTCTACACGGCCACCGTCTACAACAAGGGCGCCGAGGTCGTGCGCATGCTCCAGACGCTGCTGGAGCGGGAAGGGTTCCGCCGGGGGATGGACCTCTACTTCGAACGCTACGACGGCCAGGCGGCGACGGTGGAGGATTTCCTCGGGTGCTTCGAGGACGCCACCGGGCGCGACCTCGGCCAGTTCATGACCTGGTACTCGCAGGCCGGCACGCCCGAGCTTGTCTGCCAGCTCAAGTATGATGCCCGCCACAAGAGCGCCGATCTCACCATTGCGCAAGTGCTGCCGCCGACGCCGGGAGAGGCCAAGAAGAAGCCGCTCCATATACCGGTGCGGCTCGGTCTGCTCGGCGGCAACGGCCAGGACCTCGCGCTCACCCTGGGATCCGGCAAGCGCTTCGAAAACGGCGTCATCGAGCTCACCAAACGCACCGAGACGTTCCGCTTCAAGGACGTGCCATCACGGCCGGTGCCCTCGCTGCTGCGCTCGTTTTCGGCACCCGTCAATCTGACACTCGGCCTGTCCGATTCGGACCTGGAATTCCTGATGGCCAATGACAGCGATCTCTACAATCGCTGGCAGGCGGCGCAGGACTATGCCACCCGCGTGCTCCTCGAAGCGGTGAAGGCCCTTCGCGCCGGCGGCAGGCCGACAAGGCCCAGCGCGTTCGTGGCCGCGCTCGGCGTCACGCTCGCCGATGGCGGCCTTGATCCCGGTTATCGCGCCCAAATCATGTTCCTGCCGAGCGAGAGTGAGCTTGCGCGCGTGATCGGTCGCGACGTGGACCCGCTCGCGATCCATAATGCGCGCAAGGGCTTGCGCAAGGCAATCGGCACCGCGCTCCATGACAGGCTGCTTGAGACCTACCGTCGCTACGAGGTCAAGGGAGGCTATTCGCCCGCGCCCGAGCCGGCCGGGAAGCGGGCCTTGCGCAATGCCGCGCTCGGCTATCTCACGTGCCGCGGCAGATCCGAGGACGTGGCGCGGGCGGCAGCGCACTTTGCCAACGCCCGGAACGCCACCGACGAGATAAGCGCGCTCGCCATCCTCTCGGAACTGCGCTCACCGGAGCGCACCAAGGCCTTCGAAAGCTTCTACGAGCGCTGGAAGGGGGACCATCTCGTGATCGACAACTGGTTCGCCTACCAGGCAACGGCGCCCCTCGCGTCGGCGCTGGCAACCGTTGTCAAGCTCACGAAGCACCCCCTGTTCTCGATCAAGAATCCAAACAAGGTGCGGGCGCTGATCGGCGCCTTCGCCACGGGCAATCCCGTCAACTTCAACCGCCCGGACGGCCGCGGCTATGCATTTCTGGCCGAACGGGTGCTGGAGATCGACGCCTTCAACCCGCAGGTGGCAGCTCGGCTCCTGTCGGCCTTCCGCAGCTGGAAGGCGCTGGAGCCTGAGCGGCGGCGCAACGCCAGGAAGACCCTGCAGCGCATCGCTCAGGCACGGACCTTGTCGACCGACGTGGTGGAGATCGTGGGCAAGATGCTCGAATGACGACGGCGCGGCGGTCCGCACCGGTCGCAAGCGCAAGTGTGCCCGCCGCCAGGCGCTCGAGTCGTCGCGGACACATCTGCCCATTTTTCGCGCGCCGCGCGCTGCAACTCTCGACAAGCAACCCCGGATCACGGCACAGTGCGATGGTGATTCGTTGGGCTTGTTCAGCCTGCGGATCCGGGTCGGGCAGCAGCATTTCGCTAAAATTTGCATCGAGGGACAGGGATGACGCTGGGCACGTCACCCCATCCGCGGGGGATTCCGTCCATTGGCTGGACGGCAGCGGAGCGCACCATCGCCGGCGCGTATACGCGCTTGGGAGCGTGGCGCGCGGTTTGGATCAATGGCACAGCCGCGGCAACGCCCTTGGCGAGGACGGCGGCCCTGCTCTATCTCGCCGCCCTTGCCATTCTCGTCATGACGGCCTGGCACCCGGCCGCTGCAGCCGGGGACATCCTGAGCCCGGTGCGCGATTGGCACCTGGCCTTGCTCGTGGCGACGGGGGCGGGCGTGGCGGTACTGACGCTGGCTCGCTCCGACGCCGGTGGCGGCCTGGGTCGCGACAGCGAGGATCTGGCGGCACCCACCCCGGGACTTGGTGAGTTGATGGCACAGCTCAGTCACGAGTTGCGCACCCCGCTCAACGCCGTGATCGGCTTTTCCGAGCTGATGGTCCGTGAGCTGCACGGTCCGCTCGGCAACGCGCGCTATCAGGAATACGCCCACCACATCTCGGAAAGCGGTGGACGGCTGTTGCGGTCGTCGGAGGAGGCGCTGTCCGTGACCGAAGCGATGACGGCGCTGATGGCTGGCCGGCGAGGGGCCAAGCGCGAGCGCCGGATCGCGGCCACGCTGGTGCGCGATGCCTGGCGGGCGGCGGCACCAGCTGGCGCACCGGCCGATGCACAAGCCAACCCACCGGCCGACCCACCGGCTGACGCGGCGCCGCGTCTCGTGCTCAATACCTGCACCACCTGTGATCTGACGTGCGAGCGGCGTCCGACCGTGCAGGCGCTCGCGCACCTGTTGCGGGAAGCTTCAGGGCGTGCGGACAAGACGGGCACAATCGCGGTGACGGGTCGGCGCCAGGCCGGGCGGCGCAGCATCGAGATAAGAGCAGCAACGGCGGCCGATCGGCCTTCCGCGGCCGCGCACACGGGTTTGCGCATCATCCTCGCTCGGCTGCTGCTCGAGATGCAGGGAGCGACGCTCACCGTGACAGCGAACGATGCGGCTTGGATGGCCCGCGTCGAATTTCCGGGACGGGGTTAGAAAGCCCAGCCGTTTTTGCGGCAACGACCTTTAGCGCGGCGCCGGCGGATCGCCCGCCTGATGATCGGGCTCGTCGAGAAGATTGCGCAAGGGGGTGCGGCGATGATCCCGCCAATTGACGAACGCTCGCCGTTCCTCAGGCGTAAGACTTTCGGCAATCTTGACGTAAAGGTCCTGCACGGCGGCACGGGCGCGGTTTTCGGCCTCCGCCTGCTTGCTCTGCGCTGCCAGGAATTGTTGCCGGTCGAACGGCTCGGCGGCGAGGGCCTTGGTCGTTTCCTCGCGCGCCGCGCGCACCTCACGTCGGAACGGACGCATGCGGCTGCGCTCGTCGCGGGTCAGCTCCCAGATCTGTTTGCGCCGATCGGGCGCAAACGTACTGGCATAGCCGAGCAGGTTGGGGATGACGACGCCGGCCCAGGCCGGCGGCCCACGATGGCGCCACACCGCACCAGCCACCGAGCCCACGATGACGAGATTAACTGCAAGCGAGGCAAACAACGCCACGAGCATCCAGCGGGGCGCCCGACGCACGATTGGGGACTGGGAGCTGCCGGCTTCCGTCATAGCAGGTCCTCATCGAGCAGATCGACCTGCGCCACGGCGCGCGCCTGCGCGCCTAGACTAATGCCCGTCATGTCCTCAAGCACGGGCACCACCCCCTGGGAGAGATTGGAGACGCCGAGAAAGACGCCGAGCGCGAGGGAGGCGGCCAGCATGCCGGCGGCGCTGGCCAACCCGGTTGGCAGCCAGCGGGGCCGCGCGGGCAGGCTTGCCAGGCGGACGACGTTGCCGGCGACCCGGGGCGCGCCCGCTGCCGTCATGTGGGACGCCGTGTTGGACGCAATGTTGGACGCAATGTTGGACGCAATGTTGGACGCAATGTTGGACGCTGGCACCATCCGCGGCGAGCGCCGCGCCGTGGCGATGATGCGATCTGCAAGCGCCGCCTCCGCGGCGAGGGACGGCAGTGGAGCCCGTTCCAGGGTCTTGTCGAGCGCCTCGGCCTCGGCGAGCAGCCGCCGTGCCGCCTTGTCACGCGCGACCAGCTGGCCTGCGCACGCGCGGGCCTCGACCGGCCAGCGCGTCCGATCGCTGCCGTAGACGTCGAGCAGGTGTGCGAAATCGGCGATCGTCATGCCATTGTTGCTCATGCTCAGTTGCTCATTCTCAGTGCTCAGATGCTCACGCTCGCCATCCCGCCACGTTCAGCATGCGAGCCGCCGCGGGTCTCATGCCTCGCTCTCCGGGATCAGCGCCCGCCATTCCTCTTTGAGCGCCGCCTTGAGCGCGCGGCGCGCTCGCGCTAGCAGCGATTCTACCGCCTCGTCCGAGATGCCCAGCACGTCGCCCACCTCAATCTGGCTCATGCCCTCGTAATGGAAAAGGGTGATCGCCAGGCGTTGTCGCTCGGGCAGCGCCTGCAGCGCCGCGTCGACGCGGGCACCGAGCTCGCGCTCGGAGAGATAGCGGACCTGTGCGGGGGGTGCGCTCTCCTCCGGCACCTCCTGCACAACCTGGATGTTGCGACGGGAGCGCACACGATCGATGCATAGATTAGAAGCCACGCGCCTGAGCCAGGGTCGCAGACCGTTGGGTCCCAGCTCAAGTCCCGCCGCGTTGCGCCACAGCCTCAGCATCGTCTCCTGGGCCACGTCCTCGGCCTCCGCATCGTCCCGCAGCATGCGCCGTGCAATCGCCAAGACGGTCGGCAAATGCCGGTCGACAAGCCCGCGAAAGGCCTCCCCCTCGCCCGCGGCCACCCGCGCGAGAAGACCTGTCTCCTCCCCATTCTCCTCGGTGCCGGACTGCGCGAGCGGTCCGGATCCGCTCTTATGCGCGAGCACGCTGCTCCTCGTGTGCCACCTGCTCAATTCGTGCGCCACCTGCTCAATCGGCTTTGACCTCGAGCTGCGCCAGGGCCCAGCATAGCACACCTGGCTTGCTGGACGGCTGCCGCGCCAACCCTGCCCAAGGCATTGCCGGCTGGCCGAAATCTTCACGTGTCGAGCCGTTGCTTTCGAATTTGCGGCTATAACGCTTGCAAGCTGACGTTTCCGTCGGGTCCATCCGCCCGCCGGGTTGTCTTGGGGCCTCGCAATTAGGCGATCAACCGGTCGAAGAGGGCCGCCACCTCGGCCTCCCTGGCGACCAGTTCAGCCTCCAGCTGCGCAAAAGAGGGGGCGTTGCCAGCCCGCGCCAGCAGCGATCTGAGCCCTTGGGGCGCCTTGGCTGGATCGAAGGGGTCATCCAGGCAAAGCCGCAAGACCTGCGTCAAGTTGTTGAGCAGGCGAGCCGCGGGCAGCAGCACGTCCCTCGCTCCGGGGTCCAAAACTCCAGCCTGAGCCAAATTCTCCAGCGCCTCGACCGTATTTTGGCTCAAGATGCGCGGATGCGCTGCAGCGTGCACGAGTTGCAGATACTGGGCAATGAATTCCAGGTCGACCAGGCCGCCGCGCACCTGCTTGAGCTCCCAGGGGTCTCGCGTCCCCTTCTCCTTGGCGATGCGCGCGCGCATGGCGCGCACGTCGGCGGCGGTCTTGGCGGGATCGCGCGGCTTGAGGAGCACATCGCGAATGGCGCCAGTGACGCTCGCACGCAGCCCCGCAGGGCCCGAGACCACGCGTGCCCGCGTCAGCGCCATGTGCTCCCAGGTCCAAGCCTCGCTCGTCTGATAGTGCACAAAGCCGGAGAGCTGGGTGGCGACAGGTCCCTTCTGTCCCGAGGGGCGCAGGCGCATGTCCACAGGGTAGAGGATCCCTTCGGCCGTAGGCGCCGTGAAGGCGCTGATGAGGCGTTGGGTGAGACGGGTATAGTAGTGGATGGGAGGCAGTGGCTTCAGACCACTCGAGAGGAGAGCGGTCGCGTCAAAATCGTAGACCAGGATGAGATCGAGGTCGGAGGCGGCGGTCATTTCGCGGCCGCCGAGCTTGCCCATGGCAATGACGGCCGCGGCACCGCCGGGAACATGGCCGTGCGCGCGCACCATTTCCCGCTCCACTCTGGCCTGCATGGCCGCGATCAAGCACTCAGCCAGGAGGGCGTAAGCGCCACCCGCCTGGGCCGCCGAAATGGTGCCGGTGAGGACGCGCACGCCGATCAGGAACTGCTGCTCGCCGGCAAGCAGGCGCGCCGCGTCGAGTGCACCCTCAAGATCTGGCACATCTTCAAGCTCCGCCGCGATCATGGCCTCAAGCTGGGCTCGCCCCGCCAGGCTGCCAAAGAAGCCCGGATCCAACACGGCGTCGAGCACGCGGCGCCGCTTGCCCAGGATGCGGGCGAGGCGAGGCGCGGTGCCCATGATGGCGGCAATCAGCTCGAGCAGGGCAGGCTTCTGTTTGAGAAGCGAGAACAGCTGAACCCCGGACGGTACCTGGGACAGGAACCGGTCGAAACCGATGAGGGCAAGATCCGGATTGGCCGTCTTGGCGAGCGCCTCGACCAGCACCGGCTGCACCTCCGTCAGAAGCTCCCGGGCGCGCGCGCTGCGCACGGCGGGATAGCGCCCGTGGTGCCACCCGCGCACGATCGCGATGATCTCGGAGGCGCGCGTGAACCCCATCTGGGTGAGCGCCGCGACCGTCGCTGGATCGTCGGCCTCGCCAGCAAATACCATGTTGGCCCCGCCGCGGCTCAAATCGGGACTGTGTTCGAATAGCCGCACGTAGTGGGCCTGTACGCGCTCGAGGGCGTCGGTGAGGCGGGCCGCGAACGCACGGCTCTCAGCAAAGCCGCAGAAGCGCGCAACCGCGCTCAGCTTGTCTGGATCGTCGGGCAAGGTTTGGGTTTGTTCATCGGCGATCATCTGCAGGCGGTGCTCGACCGTGCGGAGAAAGCGGTAGGCCTCGGCCAACTCCGCGGCTGCAGCGGCCGTAATCCAACCGCGCTCCTTGAGCCGCGCCAGCGCGGTGAGGGTGTCACTCACGCGCAGATCCGGCTGGCGGCCGCCGGCGATCAGCTGCTGCGTCTGCGCGAAGAACTCGATCTCGCGAATGCCGCCGCGCCCCACCTTAATGTTGTGACCCGCCACAGCGATGGTGCCGAAGCCGCGAAAGGCGTGGATTTGCCGCTTCATGGCGTGGATGTCGGCGATGGCCGCAAAATCCAGGTACTTGCGCCAGATGTAAGGTGCGAGCTCATCAAGAAGGGCGGCGCCCCCGACGAGATCACCGGCGGCGGGTCGCGCCTTGATCAGGGCGGCGCGTTCCCAATTCTGGCCAAAGCTCTCGTAGTAGTTGAGGGCGGCCTCGGTGGAGAGCGCGAGCGGCGTGGCGCCGGGATCGGGTCGCAGCCGCAAATCGGTGCGGAACACGTAGCCCTCACCCGTGCGCTCAGTGAGCATGCGCACCAGATCGCGGGTCAGCCGCACGAAGAATGGTTGCACCTCGAGCCCGGGGCGCAGGCGGATGCGGCCGAGATCATAAAACACGATGAGATCGATGTCGGAGGAGTAGTTGAGCTCGAAGGCGCCGTATTTGCCCATCGCCAGCACGATGTAGCCCGAGGGCTCCTGGCTCAGCCAGTCACCCGTCTTCTGGGCCAGGCGGAAGAGGTAGCGGACGGCGGTGTCGACGGCCGCGTCAGCGGCTTCGGAGAGACGCTGCGTGACCACCATCACGGGCCACACTCCGGCGAGATCGCACAGGGCAACGAGAAGGGCGATGTCGTTCTTGAACACGCGCAACGTGCGCATGACTTGCGCCGTTGCGTCTGCGGCCGCAACCTTGGCTGCGAGATCGCGCGTGAGTGTGGCGAAGCGCTGCTCTGGAGGCTGGACTAGCGCGCAGAGAAGCGCGGACGGATTGCGCTCGATTAGGCTGGTGAGATAGGGCGAGGCCCCGAAGATGCCTGCGAGCAGATCGCGCACGCGCGACGACGCCAGGAGGACGGCGAGCGGGGCAAGCTCCGTCTCGGACTTGCACCGCTGGGCAAGGTCGCAAAGCACGCGTTCCGCGCGGGCACCATCGTGGACTTCGGGCGCTGCGGCAATGCGGGTGTGGAGCGGGATGTCGGTCAGCGTCTGTCTCGGTCGCAGGTTGGCTCGATCGCGATACCGGACTACCCGCACGCGGTCCGGCCACGCGGGAGGTCTTGCATCGCTTGCTGCAACCTACGGTGCAGCGCCCCACCCGCTCAAGTGGGAGCGGACTGGGCGGGCCCGGGAGGGCACGCGCGGGGAGCGATCACTGCGCGCGCTGACGGGCGCCGGCCAGAAAAGGGGACATGGCCGGTTTGGCTCTCGTCACTTCCTGGGCGCGGGCGCGCAGCGGCAGGGTCAGCACGGCGCGGAGGCCCGGCGCATTATCCTCCAAGCGGATGGAGCCGCCGTGGAGACGGGCAACGGCAGCGACCAGGCTCAGTCCGAGGCCGCTCCCGGGACGCGAGCGGCTCTTCTCGAGGCGCACAAAGCGCTGCAGCGCGCGCTCGCGGTCCTCAGGCGCCACGCCGGGGCCCCGATCGGCGACGCTGATTTCGATGGCATCGCCCACGCGGGTCATGGAGAGGGCAATCGTTGGTCGCGCAACGCCGTCGGTGGGGCGAGGGCGGCGCTCATCGGCAGAATATTTGATGGCATTGTCGACGAGGTTGGCGACTGCCTGGCTCACAAGCTCGCGATTGACGACCAACCGCAAGCCTTTGGCAACGGAGGTCTCGAGCGTCATTCCGGCCTCCTCGGCGACCGGCTCGTAAAGCTCCGCGACGTCGGCAACGATCGCTGCCGGATCAACCGGCCCCATGCTTTCTGCCACAGCGCCGGCCTCGAGGCGAGCGATGAGCAACAGCGAGTTGAACGTCTTGATGAGTTCGTCGGCCTCCTCGATGGTCTTCACCAAGCCGTCGCGATAGCAGGCGGCACCCTCGGGGCGTGCGAGTGCAGCCTCGGCTCGGTTGCGCAACCGGGTGAGCGGGGTCTTGAGGTCATGAGCGATGTTGTCGGACACTTCGCGCAGCGCGCCGATCAGCTCCTCGATGCGCGCCAGCATGCCATTGAGGTTCTCAGACAGGCGGTCGAGCTCGTCACCGGAGCCGTTGAGCGGGATGCGCTTGGAGAGGTCGCCGGCCATGATGGTGCGGCTGGCATCGGTAATCGTCTCGATGCGTCGCAACACGCTCCGGCTCACGGCAAGGCCCGCCACGATTCCAAGGACGGAGAGCAGGGCGATGCTCCACAGGCCGAGCTGGCCCATGCTGCCGGCAAAGCGGTGCAAGTCTTCGATATCGCGACCGACGATGAGGATAAGGCCACCCGGCACCGCCACAGGCACGCCGACGGCGAGCCGCGACACCCTAGTCCCATCGGGCCCCGGGCGCGCATAGGAGAAGATGCTGCCCTGCGCGGTACCATCGATTTCCGCCGGAACGCGGTCGAGATTGCCGGCAACCTTGCGTCCGGTGGCATCGATCAGCATGTAGAGGCTGGAGCCCGGTTGGCTCGAACGCTGCGCGACGACGGCGGCCAGACGCTCAGCACCACCGGCCTGGAACTGCTCGCGCAGGCCGGTGATCTCCGCTTCCAGCGTCTCGACCACCTTGTTGGTGAGAAGGTCGTTGGCGCGCCAGGCAATGAAGCCCACGATCAACGCTGCCGCGGCCACGAACGCCCCCATATAGGCAAGCGTCAGGCGGAACGGCGTCGAGCTGAGGAGCCTAATCAGCGCCGTCACGGATCATGTATCCGGCCCCGCGCACGGTGTGCAGCAGAGGTTTGGCAAAGCTCTTGTCGATCTTGCTCCTCAGCCGCGAGATGTGCACGTCGATGACATTGGTCTGCGGGTCGAAGTGGTAATCCCACACGTTCTCGAGGAGCATGGTGCGCGTCACCACTTGGCCAGCATGCTTCATGAGGTACTCAAGCAGGCGGAACTCGCGAGGCTGCAGCAGGATCGGCTCGCCAGCGCGCGTCACCTTATGGGACAGGCGGTCGAGCGAGAGGTCGCCGACGCTATAGCGGGTGGCCTGCTCCTCGGGGGCGGGACGACGCGCCAGCGCCTCAATGCGGGCGAGCAACTCGGTGTAGGCGTAGGGCTTGGTGAGGTAATCATCGCCGCCGGCGCGCAGGCCCCTGACGCGGTCGTCGACCTCGCCCAGCGCTGACAGGATGAGGACGGGGGTGCGCGCTCCCTCGGCTCGCAGCGTCTGCACCACCGACAGACCGTCGCGTCTTGGCAGCATGCGATCGAGGATGAGCACGTCGTAGCCACCCTCGCGCGCCATTGCCAGGCCGGCCTCGCCGTCGCCGGCGACATCGGCGGTGTGTCCACTCTCGCGTAAGGATCGCTGGAGGAAGTGCGCCGTCTCACGGTCGTCTTCGATCACGAGCACACGCATGGGACGTGCCGTCGGTTGTCCTTGGGAAGTTTGCGGACCAGGTGGATCAAGTAGCGATGTACGCACGCGAGTTACCCCACACAATAGATGCAACGGGGCGACCTGTCCCAGACCCTGAACAGGCCGCCTCGCCGCCGCTTGCCAGGCTGCTACCTACACTGCCAGGCGTCAGCTTTTCTTCAACTGCACGGCAACGAAGCGCGTCTGGTCGCCTGACTTGACGCGCACGAGCACGGCCTTGCGGCCGAGCTTGGCGGCTTCCTTGATGCCATTGGCGAGGTCTTCCGGGTTCTTCACGGCAAGCCCCCCGACCTCAAGGATCACGTCGCCGGTCTTGATGCCCTTCTGGGCGGCATCGGAACTGTTGTCGACCTCGGTGACGATCACACCGTCCTTGTTGGCGCCGGTGCCGGGCGCCACGGTCAGGCCGAGCTGATCCATTTCGGTTCCCTGGGGCTGTGGCGGAACGGACTCGCCGCTCTCGACCCGCGCCAGCTCCTTGCCCGAGGGAAACTTACCGAGCTTGACCGCCAGTGTTTGCTCCTTCTGGCCGCGCAAGATGCGCACATCAACCTTGGTGTTGGGAGAAAAGCCGGCGACTTGTCGAGCGAGGTCGCGGCTGTCGGCCACCGCATTGCCGTTAACCGACAGGATGGCATCGCCGTTCTTCAGACCTGCATCGGCCGCCGGCCCCGCTGTGGTGACCTCCGTCACCAGGGCGCCCTTGGGCTCGCTGAGCCCCAGGCTTGCCGCCGTATCCTCGTCAATGTTCTGGATCTTCACGCCGAGCCAACCGCGATTGACGGAGCCAGAGTTTTTGAGCTGCATCACCACGTCTGCGGCCGTCTTGGCGGGGATGGCAAAGGCGATGCCAACGTTGCCGCCAGAGGGGCTGTAGATGGCCGTGTTGACGCCCACCACCTCACCGTCGAGGTTGAAGGTGGGCCCGCCGGAATTGCCGCGGTTCACCGCCGCATCGATCTGCATGTAGTCATAAGGACCCGAGCCGATGTCGCGACCCTGAGCGGAGACGATACCGGCCGTCACAGTACCGCCCAGACCGAACGGATTCCCCACGGCGATCACCCAGTCGCCCACGCGCGGCGTGTTCTCGGCAAATTTGACGTAGGGAAACGTTGTCGATGACTTGATCTTCAGGAGCGCGATGTCCGTGCGCGAATCGGTGCCGATCAGCTCGGCGTCGTACTTGGTGTCCTTATCGAAGCTCACCTGAATCTTACCGCCGCCGTCAATGACGTGATTGTTGGTCACGAGGTAGCCGTCGGGGGAGATGACGAAGCCGGAGCCCTGGGCCTGGCTGGGCCGCGGCAGACTCGGGCCGTCGCGCCACTCCTTGGGGAGGTTCTTGAAAAACTCGTTGAGCGGATGATCGTCGGGAAGGCCCGGAAAAAGATCGCGCGGAGCGCTTTTGGGGCTACCCTTCGGAAGCTGGGCGGTCTTGGGCTGGCCGCCATTCGTCACGTAAATGCTGGCGACCGCAGGTTTGACGCGGTCGACGATGTCGGCAAAGGAGGCCGGCGCGCGCCCCAGGACTGGCTGCGAGGCGTCGGGCTTCAGTTGCGCGTACACCCTGGATTGCGGAAGCCCGAGCCCGACCACGCCGGCCAGCGCCAGACCGACCAGCGCCGACGCGCAGGCGAGACGGCGCGTTTTGGCGCGCGACGTGTTGTGGCAGGGGGGTGAGCGATCCATGCGATTGACCTCGCGAGTGAGTAGGGGCACGGGGTGTGCCTATACGCTCTCATATAGGGGACGCCCTTACGGCGCCCTTTCGGTCGCATTAAAAGTTGGTAATAATTTCCTGTGACAAGGTCGCACAGCCGCTAGGGGCGGTGGGGGAAGATGGCCAGGGATTGGCCAGGGTGAGGATGACCGGGGTGAGGATGACCGGGGTGAGAATGGCTGGGGTGATGACGGCAGGGAGGTCGCGCGGCGTCGGGGCCAAGACAGCAATTGTCGCGGCGGTGCTGGCCGCGACGGCAGCGACCCCGGCGCGCACCTGGCAGCTGGCGACCCCGGAACGCAACCCGCAGGCCTCCCCGATCGCCGTTTTTGGCAGCGACGAGCGCTCACCGGTACCGGTCAAATACAAGGATATCCAGGAGAAGATCGGGCTCTTCTTCAACGCGCGCCGACGCACGGTGTGCACGGCGTTCTGCGTCGCCGGCGATGTCGTGGTCACCGCGGGACATTGCCTGCTCGGCACCGGCGCAGAGCAGCCGGCCCGCTTTTCCGACTTTTGGTTTGTGCGCCACTTCGAAGGCGCACGCGAGCAGTCCCGCGTGGCCGGCTATGCCAACGGAACGGCAACACAGCACGTGCTCCTAGGCTCCCACCACCTTTCCATCCACCCGCCGATCGACGCCACCCGGGACTGGGCCCTGGTACGTCTGGCGCGGCCGGCGTGCTCGAAGGGCGTATTGCCGGTTCGCGTGCTGCCCATCGATGCGATCCTGACCGAGGCCGGCGCCCAGCACGTATTTCAGGTCGCCTACCATCGCGACTACTTGCCGTGGCGGCTCGCCTACTCGCGCCCCTGCGCGGTTGCGCGCAGCTTCGAGGCGGCCGCCTGGCGACAGATCGAGCGCGACTTCGCCGAACCCGAGGCGCTCATTCTGCACACCTGCGACACGGGTGGGGGCTCGTCGGGCTCACCGATCCTGCTCGACACGCCAGAGGGGCCTCAAGTCATTGGCATCAATGTTGGCACCTACGAGCAGGCGAAGGTGTTGATGCAGGACGGGCAGGTGAAGAAACGGCTCAAGGCCAACACGATCGCCAACACTGCGGTGGCGAGTGCCGCGTTCGCAGCCCGCCTCCAGGCGTTTCGGCAGGCAGTGATTCTCGCAACGCCAGGCGAGATGCGAGAACTGCAGGGGCTGCTCGCTCGCCGGCAGCTCTATTCCGGTCCGGTGGATGGCAACTATGATGCCGCGCTCAAGGCCGCAATCGAGGCCTACGAAAAGGCGGAAGGCCTCCCCGTGACGGGCCTCGCCACAGAAGTCCTGCTGCAGCGCTTGGGCGGTAGCACGGCGGTGGAGCGAACGAGGGAGACCCCCAAGGGTCGGCTGCGGCGAAGCAAGACGAAGCCGGGCTAGCGCTGCTGGCGCTTCAAGACGTCTTCGAGGCGCTGCTGCTCGGCAGCCGACAGCGGCTGGGCCTGAGGCTCCTCGCCAGCCCTCACCCAAAAGCGCTCGCGGGAGCGGCGCAGCAGCGCGACAGCAGCTCCCCCGAGGAGCAGAAGCGGCGTTAGCCACAACAGCACCGTGTGCGGTGCAAGCCGTGGGCGCAGGAGCACGAACTCGCCGTAGCGGGCCTCCACGAAGGCCAAGACGGCAGCGTCAGTGTCTCCGGCAGCAAGCCGCTCGCGGACCAGAACGCGCAAATCGCGGGCGAGCTCGGCGCTGCTGTCATCGATCGACTGGTTCTGGCAGACGAGGCACCTGAGCTCCTGCGAGATGTGGCGGGCGCGGGCTTCCAGGTTCGGATCTTTCAGCATCTCACCGGGCTCGACGGCCTCAACGGGGTAGATGCATTGCAGGACGAGGACGGCGAAGGCAAAGAGCGTGAGAATTGGCGGGGCGATTTGGCGTTGGCGGGCCGCGCCTGCGATTGTATGGCGTTCGTGCGCCTCACGCCCATGCCCAGCGGCCATGCGTGTCATTCCGTCGAGAGCGTTGCAGGGACGGCGCGACGGGCCCGGCGGGGAGCGCCGACGCGCAGGCGCCGGTCGCTCAGGGAGAGACCGCCGCCGAGCGCCATCACCACCGCGCCGATCCAGATCAGGCGTACCAGCGGGTTGAAATAGAGCCGCACCACCCAGCCGCCGTCCTTGAGCGCATCGCCCAGGACCACGTAGAGATCGCCGGCCATGGCGGCGTGAATCGCGGCTTCGGTTGTGGCTTGCTGCGGCGCGTCGTAGAGGCGCTTGGAGGGGCTCAACTCCGTCACCGGCGCACCTGCGGAGGTGACGGCAAAGTACCCGACCTGCTCCTGGTAGTTAGGGCCTTGGGCCGGTGCGACACCGCGGAACGTGAGCACATATCCGGCGATCTCGGTGCTGTCGCCCGCGCGCAGGGCGACGACGCGCTCGCTCTGCCAGGCCGAGGTGGCAACGATGCCGAGCAGCGTGAGCCCGATGCCAATGTGGGCGAGCATGGTGCCGTGCGCCGAGCGCGGCAGCCCCCGGGCTCGGTGCCACACCCGACCGATTGGCCCCGTCAACAGCTTCACGCGCGTGGCCCATTCGCAGGCGGCGCCGGCGATGATCCAAACCGCCAGCCCAACCCCAAAAGGCGCGAGCCACGGTCCGCGCCACATGATGGCGCAGGTGATGACGACCGCCATCAGGGCAGCGATCGCTGCCGCGAATAGCCGCTGGGCAGCGCCGGCAAGGTCGCCTCGCTTCCAGGCGAGAAAGGGCCCGAACGGCATGGCGGCGAGCAGCGGGAGCATCAGGAGGCCGAACGTCAGATTGAAGTAGGGCGGCCCCACCGAGATCTTCGCCCCGGTGATCGATTCCAAGATGAGCGGATAGAGCGTGCCAACCAAGACCGTCGCGCAGCCGGTGGTCAGCAGTACGTTGTTGAGAACCAGCGCACCCTCGCGGCTGATCGGCGCGAACAGCCCGCCTGGCTGCAGCTGCGGTGCGCGCCAGGCGTAAAGCGCTAGCGCCCCACCGATCAGCACCACGAGGATGGTGAGGATGAAGATGCCGCGCCTGGGATCGACGGCGAAGGCATGCACGGAGGTGAGGACGCCCGAGCGCACCAGGAACGTGCCCATCAGGGACAAGGAGAAGGCGAGAATGGCCAGCAGGATGGTCCAAACTTTCAGCGCTTCGCGCTTCTCCATCACCAGGGCGGAGTGCAACAAGGCGGTGGCGGCGAGCCAGGGCATGAAAGAGGCGTTCTCCACGGGATCCCAGAACCACCAGCCGCCCCACCCAAGTTCGTAGTAAGCCCACCAGGAACCCATGGCGATGCCGAGGGTGAGGCACATCCACGCGGCAAGCGTCCAAGGTCT
>Ga0075425_100003544_pt1 | contig 15881 bp, 10 predicted proteins | sample SoiMethybrSBSTD4_FD_75300 | JGI IMG/M metagenome (GOLD analysis project Ga0075425, IMG submission 75300) | Bulk soil microbial communities from a Populus tree surrounding site in Tennessee, USA - Soil MetaG P. TD hybrid SBSTD4 | ecosystem: Environmental > Terrestrial > Soil > Tree plantation... | reverse complement strand
TCGCGCACGATCCGCAGGTGGTCCAGCGACGAGGTGGAGCTGATCTCGCCGGCCAGCACCACCACGCCGGACTTGCACAGGACTTCGCAGGCCACGCGGCTGCGGCGGTCGAGCTCGAGGTAGGCGTCGAGGACAGAGTCGGCGATGAAGTCGCAGACCTTGTCGGGGTGGCCCTCGGCCACGGACTCCGAGGTGAGGGTGGCGGCGGCCCGGGCCCCGGACGCGGCGGGGCCCGGGATGCGGGCGGCGTCGTCTACGGCGATGCCGCGGCTCATGCCGCGCACCCTTGCGGCCGGGCCATGGGCTCGGTCATGCCGGCCCGCACGGGACGGCCGCCGATCCGCAGCGAGAGGGCGCAGCCCTGCTGCTCCGGGTAGCGCTGCAGCAGGGCGTCGCGCCGCCGCCGCGCCTCGGCCACGTCCGAGGTGCCGAGGGAGGCGCGTACGCGGTCCTTCCTCCAGCCGGGGAGGTGGACGGTGAAGGCCACCCACCACAGGCGCCCGTTCCGCCAGAGGTGATGGTTGGGATCGGGGATCCCGGGACCGTGACCGACCGTGTCGGGAATCGTTCGAGGCATGGTGTCTTCTCCTTCCGAAGAAGACACCCGGAGAGCGCGGCCTCAACGCCGCGCCGGACACTTGGTTGCCTCGCCCCAGGCGAGGCCACATCTCCCTCGGATACGCCGAAGGACCGGCACCTTGGGATGTCCTCCCAGGTTGCCGGACCCGCTACTGCGGGCCGCTCCGGATGTCTGGCCCGAGTATGCACCCGGCCTCGGCGCCGTTGCAAGGGGGTCGTGCGTCATAGCGGCGGGGCCGGGGCCCGCGGGCGTCAGCGGGGGACGGGCTTCAGGAACGAGGCGGCCCAGCGGCCGCGCACGGCCAGGTTCCAGGCCAGGCGCGAGAGCAGCCCCGCCTCGTAGACCGCGGCGGGCAGGAACTGCACGAAGGAGAGCGCGTCCTCTCCGCTCTTGCACCAGGCCCCGAAGAGGTGGGAGTTCGTCCACTCGCGGAACTCGGCCAGGTTCAGGTACGCCGCCTCCTCGGCGGCGGTCCGGCCCTGGACGTGCGGCAGCGCCAGGCGGAGGGTCAGGCCCGACCCCAGCCGGGGATGGAGCGTGACCGCGGAGGCCTGGAGCGTCGCGTGCACCTCGGGCGCGTCCGCCCCGCCGGGCCCCGGCAGGGTCAGCTCGGCGCTGAAGCCGAGGCCGTCCTGATGCGCCTCGGTCCACGGCCGCGGGTCCATCTGGATGGTGGCGTCGAAGTCGGCCTGGGTGAAGGGGGAGCGGTCGTTGCCCACCCGGCCGTAGACGTTGCCCAGGACGTCCAGCACGTCGTCCGGGTCGCGCCGGCGCCCGCTCGACGGGTGCGACGACTCCGCCGGCTCCGCCGCGAAGTGCCCCGCCAGCTCCTCGACCTGGGCGTGCGCCTCGGCCGCCTGCAGGACCACCGCCGCGTCGAGGAGGGGCAGCAGCCAGGAGACGTTGCGGGCGTGGGCGTAGGCGGCGGTGTGCAGCATGATCTCGGCGCTCTCCCGCTCCCACACCAGCGCGCTCAGCGTCGCGAAGCGGTTCAGGGCGGAGAGCCGCTCCACGGTGGCGTCGGCGTCCGGCACCTTGCGCAGCAGGTCGGTCGAGGCGTGGATGCGCACCACCTCGATGTCGTTGCTCATGCGGGGAGGCTCGGCCCAGACGTGCTGGGCCAGGTGGTGCGGCCACCAGGTGAAGTTGCGGTGGGCCTGGAGGCTCCACTCGCCGGGGATCTCGAGCGCGTCGTGGATGCTGCGGATGAGCTGCAGACCGAGGTCGGGCGCTTCGGGAGCGGCGGGCGTCTCCGGGGACGGGGTCATCTGATCCCACGATACCTCACGTGGCGGCGCGCTTCCGCCGCGGCAGGGATCTTGCTTTTGGAACGGAGGGAGGGGTCCATGACCCGCCGAAGAGCCGCCCTGTCCGTGGCTGCCCTCGCCTTCTCGGCCGCCGCGTGGTTGGGCACGTGCAACCATTCGGGGTCGCCTTCGGCGGTGCCGCCGCCGCCCGAGACCACGCCGCCGGTGGCGCAACAGCCCCCGCCGGGCGGGCCGCACTGCGATCTTCCGCCGGGCACGGGCAGCGGCCAGGCCTGCCCGCGCCAGATTTCGAACTACCTGCCGGAGGTCGAGCGCTCGCTGGACCGGCTGATCGAGCGCCGGCCCGAGATCTTCGACCTGCACTCCTACCGCGGCTGCGGCACCTGCTACCTGGTGAAGGACGTCCCCGCCTATATCGAGGAGATGCTCCACGAGGTGAGGGCCAACGAGGGGGCCTGCGCCACCTGGGACGGCGAGGAGCTGGCCATCAAGCGGACCAACGACTTCAACGACCAGTACGACATCCTGACCTTCGAGAACTTCATCCGCCGCGACAACGGCTCCTACCGCGCGACCTGCACTCCCGCCTGGTTCTAGCGCCACGCCCGCTTGCGCGCGGGCGGGGTGGCGTGAGACCTTCCCGGCCATGCCAGCCATGCGACTGAAGCGGGCCGCCATGGTCCTGCCCGTGGCCCTCGCCTCGACCCTCGGGGCCGCCCCCACGCCGGCGCCCGGCCCGCCCGCGGACCTCCTCCTCGACGGGGCCGCCGTGTACACGATGGACCCCGCCCGCTCCTGGGCGGAGGCGGTGGCGGTGCGGGACGGCCGCATCGTCTTCGTCGGCACCAGCCGGGACGCGCAGGCGTGGGTCGGTCCGGCCACCCGCGTGGTCGGCCTCAAGGGCCGGATGGTCCTCCCCGGCTTCCACGACGCCCACGTCCACCCGGTGAGCGGCGGCATCGAGCTGGCGCAGTGCAACCTCAACGACCTGCCCACCGCCGAGGCGGTCCTCGAGAAGGTGAGGGCGTGCGCGGCCGCGCTTCCCCAGGGGGCGTGGGTCGTCGGCGGCGGCTGGGCCCTGCCCGTGTTCCCCCTGGGGTTCGCGCGCAAGGAGCCGCTCGACGAGGCGACGGGCGGGCGCCCGGCGTACCTGAGCAGCGCCGACGGGCACTCGGCCTGGGTCAACTCGCGGGCCCTGGCCATCGGCGGGGTGGACGCGCGCACCCCGAATCCCCCCAACGGCCGCATCGAGCGGGACACCAAGGGCCAGCCGGTGGGGACGCTGCGCGAGGCGGCCATGGACCTGGTCGGCCGCCACGTGCCGCGCCCCACGGCGGAGCTGCGGCTGCAGGGGCTGCGCCTCGCCCTGGACCGCCTCAACGCCTTCGGCGTCACCGCGGTGCAGGAGGCCAGTGCCTCGCGCGAGTACCTGGAGACGTACCGCGCGGCCGAGCAGGCGGGGACGCTCACGGCGCGGGTCACGGCCGCCCTGAGTACCGACGACCAGCGCGGGCCGGAGCAGGTCGAAGACCTCGTGCGGCTGCGCGCCGAGTTCACGGGAGAGCGGCTGCGTCCCATCGCGGCCAAGATCTTCGCCGACGGCGTGATCGAGGGCCGCACCGCCGCCATGATCGAGCCCTACCTGGACCGGCCGGGCTTTCGCGGCGAGCCCAACCTGCCGCTGGACCGCCTGACCGCCCTCGTGGATCGGCTGGCCGGGCAGGGGTTCAACGTCCACGTCCATGCCATCGGCGACCGCGCCATCCGGGAGACGCTCGACGCCATGGAGGCGGCCGGCGCGGGCGCGCGCCGGGCCGGGCTGCGCTTCCAGATCGCCCACGCCCAGCTCATCCGGCCGGAGGACGTCCCGCGCTTCCGCCGCCTGGGCGTGATCGCCAACTTCCAGCCGCTCTGGGCCTACGCCGACACCTACATGAAGGACCTGACCTGGCCGGCCCTGCGCCCCGTGCTGTGGCCCTTCATGTACCCGATCCGCAGCCTCGTCCGGTCGGGCGCGGTGGTGGCCTTCGGCAGCGACTGGTCGGTCAGCTCGCTGAACCCGCTGGAGGGCATCCAGGTGGCCGTCACCAGGCAGAGCCCCGACGAGGCGCCCATCGAGGTGATGCAGCCCTACGAGGTGATCGACCTGCCGGAGGCCCTGGCCGCCTACACGGCCGGCGCCGCGTACGCCATGGGCCTGGAGGGCGAGACGGGATCCATCGAGGTCGGCAAGCGCGCGGACCTCGTGGTGCTGGCGGAGAACCTGTTCGAGGTGCCGCCGCGGCGTCTCGGAAAGACGCGCGTCCTGCTGACGCTCCTCGACGGCCGGCCGGTCTACGAGGACCCGGCCCTCGGCCGGTAGACTTCCCGGTCTCGGATCAGAACGTCAGCTTGGCCCCCAACATCAGCCGGCGCGGCAGCACGAAGTCCGTCTTCAGGCCGAAGCTGTCCGACGTGCCGAGGCGGCTGCCCACGTTGTCGTTGGCGGCGTTGTTGAAGGTGTTCAGCACGTCCCCGAAGAGCGAGAAACGGGCGGTCTTGCCCAGGCCGAAGTCCTTCTGGAGCCGGAGGTCCAGCAAGTTCCAGCTGCCCACGCGCCGGCTGCCGTCCATCTGCTCGGCCAGGATCTGGCTGGACCGGTTGATCAGGTCCGACGGGACCTGCACCAGCCGCGCCCACGGCCGGCCCTGCTGGTAGTTGTAGTTCGCGCCCACCAGGAACCCCGCCGGCAGCTTGTAGACGAGCTGCAGCTTCACGTTCACGGGGCGGTCGTAGTTGAGCCGGCCGTCGGTGTTCACGAAATCGTTGGGGTCCCGCCCGAACCGCTGCGCCGTCGAGGCCACCGACCCGATGGGGCCGGCGTTGCTGGATCCGATGCGCCCGGTGGCCTTGGACCACACGAAGGACGCCGTGGCCTGCCAGTTGTCCGCCATGCGCTTCTGGAACTGCACGGTCACGCCGTGGTAGCGCGTGAACATGTTGGACGGGTTGGTGAGCAGGAAGACCGATTCCGACGGGTCCGACTCGCGGCGATAGACGGTGATGTCTCGCCCGCTGGCGTCGGCTCCTTCCGTGTCGGAGTAGGTGACGGGCACATAGGTGGCCCCGATGTCCTCCCACCCCCCGAAGTCCTTCCCGCGCTTGTAGACGTAGTTCACGGCCAGGCCCACGTCCTTCGTGAGCTCGCGCTCGATACCCACGATGTACTGGTCCGTGTACGGGTTCTTGAAGTCCGGGTCCACGCGCAGGTTGGTGTTGTCCGAGATCACCTCTTCTCCGATGCGGTTGCCGGCCGCGTCGTACTCCCCGGAGAAGGCGATGAGCGGCGGAACCGACGGCCCCACGTCGTCGAACTCGCCGGTGATGACGCCGCGATAGTAGCGGCCGTAATGGGCCTTGAGCGTCGTGCGGCCGTCCTTGGTCATCTTCCAGTTGAAGCCGATGCGCGGGGCCACCGAGTTCCAGGAGTAGACGTTGTCCACGGCCTGCGTGCGCCCGATCTCGTTGAGGTTGTTGTCCAGGATCGGATAGGAGTCGAAGAAGGCCTTGTTGTAGTCGTAGCGGACCCCCAGGTTGAGGGTCAGCCGGTCGTTGAGCCGGAAGGCGTCGTCCGCGAAGAAGCCGATCCCCCGCGTGCTGCCGGCCACGTGCCCCGGCGCCAGGTAGCCGTAGGCGTAGGAGGGCACCCCGCTGTAGGTGCGGATGTAGTCGTTGTAGCCGCCCAGGTAGTCGCCGCCGCCCTCATTGGCCTGCACCCCGAACTTGAAGTCGTGGCTGCCACCCAGGAAGTCCTCCGCGAAGTGCGAGACCTTGGCCGAGACGCCGGTCTTCCAGCTGTCGCCGTCATACCAGGAGTAGATCCCGCCGGTGATCTCGCCGGTGTCCAGGTCCAGATAGCGCGGGTTCACGCGGGGCTCGCCGTCCTGGAGGGGATCGCCGTGGTCCTTGCCGTAGAAGCCGGAGACCCGGGCCTCGACGTAGGTCTTGTCGCTGAGGACGCCGGTATAGGTCACGTTGGGCGACGGGTTGTGCCCGTGCTCCACCTTGATGGTGCTGGGCGCGGTGAGCGCGTTGCAGAGCGTGTCGGCGCAGGGGATCCGGTAGTAGTCGTCGTGGTACGCGAACATCAGCTTGTGCTTGGCGCTTATCTGCCAGTTCAGCTTCCCGAACACGCGGTCGGCGTCGAACTTGTTGGGGAACTCCGGGGGCACGCCCGCCGGGGACGCGTAATCGCGCTGGTACTGGTACGAGCCGTAGAACCAGAGCTTGTCCTTGATGATCGGCCCGGAGAGATGGAAGGTCGCGTCGTTGTACTTGTCGCGCGTGTAGGGCAGGCCGCCGTCCTCGGCCTCGGTAGTGTTGCGGCCGGTGAGGCCGTCGGACTGGAAGTAGAAGTTCACGTCGCCATGGAAGGTGTTCGAGCCCTGCCGGGTCACCACGTTGAAGACGGCGCCCTGCACGTTGCCGTACTCCGCGGGCGCGCCCAGCGAGAGGACCTCGATCTCCTCGATGGCGTCGGTGTTGGGCCAGGGCCAGGCGGCGCCGGTCAGGGGGGCGGTGAAGTCGGTGCCGTCGAGCTGGTACGAGTTCTCGTTGCCGGCCGAGCCCAGGGAGGTCGAGCGGGAGTCGCCGGTCTGGGCCTGGTTCACGCCGGGCGCCGCGTTGATGAGGTCGAAGAACGTGAAGCGCGGCACGGGGGCGTTGCGCACCCATTCCTTGTCGTAGTTGGTGGAGACCTGGTTGGTGGTGGTGTCCACCACGGCGCCCTCGCCGGTAACCGTCACCTCCTCGGCCATCTGGCTGACCTTGAGGGAGACGTTGGCCTCGACGGTGGACCCCACGGGCACGCGCAGCCCGGAGCGGTGGAGCGTCGAGAACCCGGTCAGGCTGAAGGAGACGTCGTAGGTGCCGCCGGGCAGCGCGCCGAAGCGGTACAGGCCCTGGGGGCCGCTCTGCGTCGTCTGCGTGCCCACGACCATCTCGCCTTTGAGCGACACGGTCACGCCCGGCAGCACGGCCCCGCTCTCGTCGGTAACCGTGCCGGCCAGGGTCCCGGTCGTGCGCTGGGCGAAGGCGGACGGCGCCACGGCCAGGGCCGCCACGACAAAGAGGCAGGCAGAGTTGCGCATCGGTTTCTCCTTATGGGTGGACGGGCGGAAGTCGGCGCGGCCCTTCATGGCCAACGACCTCCTTGGACGAGGAAGCAGTTGGCGAGACTATAGGTACCGCCCCCACAGGTGTCAATCCACAGCGAGCCCCGCGCCTTCGCCCCGGCCGTCGGCCGCTGGGCCTGCGCCGCCGCGCTCCTGGCCCTCTGCTGCCGCGCGCCCGCGCCCGCCCCCGCCCCGGCGCCGGTGGACACCGTCGATCTCCTCTCGCGGTTCCCCGACGTGGATTGCCGGTCGGACCGGCTGGACCTGCCCTTCCTCCTCTCGCGCAGCCTGCTCAAGCACCGCGGCTTCGAGGAGGCGCGCGACCCGGCATCGAAGGCGAGCTGGCTCTGGCTGGAGGAGGCGGACGGACGGCTGGACCTGCCGCTGGCCACGACCGGCGCCAAGACCCTGCGGCTGACCGCCCGCTGCAAGGTCAGCCAGAAGCCGCAGCTGCCCGTCGAGGTCTCGCTCAACGGGCGCGTCCTGGCCACCCTCGCGGTCACGCCGGAGGAAACCGAGCAGACGGTCGAGATGCCCGCCGACGCGCAGGTCGTGGGCCGCAACGAGCTCCGCTTCCAGGCGCGGCCGAAGGGCGCGCGGGCGCGGCGTCCGCTGATGCTGACGCATATCAAGATCGATCCCGCCGGTCCCTCGAATGGCGCTGCTCCCAGCCTCACCTCGCAGGGCCTGTTCCTTCCCTCCGGGACGTCGTTGCGCTATCCCCTCAACGCTGCGCGGCCAGGCCTGACCCTGGAGGTCGGTCTGCGGCCGGGACCCTCGGGCGGGGGCCGCGTGCGCATCACGTTCGCGCGTGAGGATGGCGAGCAAAAGCTCGCGGAGGTCGCGGCGAACGGTGAGGCCACCACGATCCTGCCGTTGCCGCCTGGCCCGCTCGGCCGTCTCGTGCTCACGAGCGACGGCGCCACCTCGATCCGCGCCCTCCGGCTGCTCGTGCCGAAGCGACCGTCGTCCCCATCTCCCGCCGCGGCGCCGTCCCCTTCCCGGCCCAACCTGGTGCTGTTCGTCGCCGACGCGGTGCGCGCGGACTTCCTCTCGGCATACGGCCACCCGCTGCCCACCTCGCCGCGCTTCGACGCCTTCGCGCGCGAGGGCTGGCTGTTCGAGGACGCGACCGCGCAGTCGGCGTGGACCCGCCCGTCGGTCGCCTCGCTCCTCACCGGCCTGGGCGTCGACGCGCACGGCATCTTCGGTCAGGGCAACACCCTGGTGCCCGGGATCACGACGCTGGCGGAGGCCTTGCACGCCGCGGGATACGCGACCGCGGCCTTCGTGGCCAACGACGTCGTGACCCCCACGCTCGGCTATGCGCAGGGCTTCGAGGCGTGGAAGGCCTTTCCCAGGCATCCCTCCGCCGAGGTGGTGGCGGCCGCGGTTGCGTGGATGCGGGAGAGGCCCGGGCCCTTCTTCGTCTACATACACACGCTCGGCGCGCACCGGCCGTACCTGCCGCCGAGCGAGCACTGGCGTCCGTTCCAGCCCGCCCGGCTGCCGCCGCGCCGGGACGTGAACGCGCTCGTCCTCCAGCCCACGCTTGCGCCCGACGAAATGGCCCTCGTCCGCTCGGCCTACGCCGGCGAGGTCCACGAGAGCGACGCGGCCTTCGGCGACCTGCTCAGCGGTCTGCAGGCCCAGGGCGTCCAGGACCGGACGGCGGTGGCCTTCACCGCCGACCACGGCGAGGGCTTCGACGAGCACGGCGACCGCGGCCACGGCATCCGGCTGTATCAGGAAACGGCCCACGTGCCTCTCGCCCTTCGGGTACCCGGCCGGACGACCGGGGCGCGGATCGCGGTCCCCGTGCAGCACGCGGACCTGGTGCCCACCTTCCTCGCGCTGGCGGGCCTGCCCACGCCCCCGGAGCTTTCGGGACGGGACCTGGCTGCGCCGCCCGCGGCCGCGGAGCCCGACCGGATGCTGATCAGCCGCGTGACCTACGCCGGGGCCGACAAGGTCGCGGTGCGCTGGGGCCGGCTGAAGCTCATCGCCAACGAGGAGCCGGACACGGCGCCTTCCGACCGGTTCGAGCTCTACGACCTCGCCCGCGACCCCGGAGAGGCGGACGACCTCGGCGAGCGCAGGCCGGAGACGGTCGAGTACCTCTGGATGGAGTCGCGCGCCCGGCGGGCGGCCGAGGAGGCCGTCCGTCTCCGCCTGGGCGCGGGCCGCAAGGTGGAGCTGTCTCCCGCCGACAGGGAGGCGCTGCGCGCCCTCGGCTACGTCGAATAGCTGAAAACGCCAGGACCCCTCCGCGCGCATGATTTTCGAGCGCGCCTGATCCCTGACCGCAGACGTTGCGGCGCGCGCCCCGGCGCGGCGATGCCGCGGAGGACGAGGTCGGGCGCGCGCCGCTTCCGCAACTGCTTGAGGCAGAGCGCGCTGCGGCGCGCAATGGTCCTGGCTCCGCGTATCGGTACGCCGATTGCTCACTTGCTCGCCTGAGCACCCCCTGCCCCCGAGGAGGTTGAGCATCATGTCGAGCACGAACCGATCGCCCCTGACCCTGGCCGTCCTGCTGCTGGCATGCGCGCTCCCGGCGGCGGCCGCCGCTGCGGAGCTGACGCCGGAATGGCTCGCGCGGCTGTCCGTCGGCGGCTCCCTGAGCGCCGGGATGGCGGGCATGGTGGTGGACGCGGCCGGGGTCACCTACGTCACGGGGATCGCCGGGCCGTCGGACAACACCGACATCAAGACCGCCGCTTTCGCGCCCGACGGCACGCTGCTCTGGTCCCGGATCTACAACGGCCCGCAGGACTGGCACGACCAGGCGCGGGCGATCACGCTCGGTCCCGGCGGCCTCGTCTACGTGACGGGCAATACGCCGGGGCCCGGCTCGTTCGCGCGGGTCCTGGTGCTCGCCTACGACGTGGTGAGCGGCAGCCTGGTCAAGAGCTTCGAGTACACGAGCGGCCCGGGGCTATCGGAGCACGGGGCGTCGATCGCGGTGGACGCCGCGGGCGCGATCTTCGTGGCCGGTGGGACCGTCGGCGACGGCGGCGACGTCCTGGTCCTGGCCTTCGAGCCGAACGGCCAGCTGCGGTGGAAGCGCACGTGGGACGGACCGGCGTGGGGGCCGTACTCCCAGGACAACGCGCTCGAGGTGCTGCTCGACCCGAGCGGCGATCCGGTGGTGATGATCCACGGCGTCATGGCCTCGCTCCACCCGGACTACGTGGTCATCAAGTACGCGCCGGCCACGGGGGCGACGCTCTGGGAAGCGACGTGGGGCGTTTCCGGGGGCGACTTCGCGCGCGACATGGAGATCGACGCGCAGGGAGACGTCTATGTGACGGGGACCGGGATCGACTCCCAGAACAAGTTCAGCACCATCAAGCTGGAGGGGACGGACGGCAGCCTGCTCTGGCAGGCCTACGACTGGACGGGTTATCACAACGGCGTGGCCGCCCTCGCGCTCGACGGCCAGGGAGGCGTATACGTCACCGGCGGAGTGGATCCCGACGGCGACGAGTCGAACATGAACGACAACATCTACACGGTGAAGCGCGACGCCGCGACGGGCGCGTTCCGGTGGAGCCACCTGTACGGAGCCAACTGCATCGGATGCTGGGACGCTCCCGGCGACGTCGTGGTGGACGGGTCCGGCCATGCCTTCGTGGCCGGCGCCACCAACTCCCCGCCGTACAGCGCGGACGCCATCCTGCTCGTCCTGGACGCCGCCACCGGCGTGGAGACGGATCGCGGCATCATCTCCGGCCAGGCCCTCGAAAGCGCCAACGCGCACGAGCTGCGGCTGGACGGCTCGGCCAACATCCTGGTCGGCGGCCACATCTCGAACGTCAACACGGGCTTCGTGGACATGAGCGTCGCCCGCTACGCGGCGCTGGGCGAGACCGGGATACCCTGCGCCGACACCCGGATGGTGTCGGCCGTCTGCATGAGCCAACCCAGCGGAAACGGCCTCAGCATCCGCGTGGCGATGACCGACGCCAGCCACGACGGCGAGCAGGTGACGGTGACCGTGGACGGCCTCGCGCACCCCGCGACCATCCGCGGTGACCGCGCGCGCCTGGGCCTGCGTGGGGTGGGCGCCGGGTCGCACGCCGTCGAGCTGACGCAGCCGGCGGGTTGCTTGGCGCCGGTGACGGCCGTGTGTCCGGGCGCGGTGCGCGGTCTGGAGCCCGAGCTGAGGTGATCGTCGTACGATAGCCTCGTGACCGGGACCCTGGCGGCGCTGCGCCGGAACCTGGAGATGGTTCCGTCGCCGCTGCCGGACCGTCCCGGCCTGCTGCTCCGCGACCCGTTCCGCTACTCCGAGGTCGTCCTGGTCATCCCGCCGCCGGTCGTCCCCTGCCTGGCCTTCTTCAACGGGCGCTACGCGGAGGGCCAGGTCCGCGAGGCGCTCATGGGCCTCACCGGGGACCCGCGGGTGGGCGAGTTCGTGGCCCAGCTGTGCGCGACGCTGAGCGACGCGGGGTTCCTGGAGGACGACACCTTCGAGCGCATGCGCGACCTGCGCCACCGCGAGTTCGCGGGCGCGCCCCGGCGCGTGGCCGTGCACGCCGGGTCCGCCTATCCAGCGTCGGCCGATCCGCTGCGGGAGACGATGGCGGAGTACATGGAAGGGGCCGCGGCGGCGCCGGCCGACGCCGCTCCCGCCGGCGGACGGCTGATCGGCATCGCCGCGCCGCACGTCAGCCCGGAGGGCGGATGGCGGTCCTACCGCGCCGCCTACTCCGCCCTGGAGCCCGCGGACGCGGACCGCACCTTCGTCATCCTGGGCACGTCGCACTACGGCGAGCCGGAGCGCTTCGGCCTCACGCGCAAGCCCTTCCTCACGCCCTACGGGGAGACGGTGATCGACACGGCCCTGGTGGACGAGCTGGCCGAGGGCGGCGGAGACGGCGTCGTCCTCGAGGACTACTGCCACGCCGTCGAGCACTCCATCGAGTTCCAGGTGGTCTTCCTCCAGCACCTGTTCGGGCCCGGCGTCCGCATCGTGCCCATCCTGTGCGGGCCGTTCGCGCGGAGCACGCTGGGACCGGGCCGGCCCGAGGACGACGACGGCGTGCGGCGGTTCCTGGCCACGCTGGGGGAGCTGGCGGCGCGGGAGGGCGGGCGGCTGATGTGGATCCTGGGCGTGGACATGGCGCACGTAGGCCGCCGTTACGGTGACGGCAGCAGCGCGCGAGTGGGCGACGCGGCGATGGTCCGCGTGGAGGCCAGGGATCGGGCACGGATCGACCGCATCACGGAGGGCAGCGCGGCGGACTTCTGGGCCCTGGTCCAGCACAAGCGCGACGACCTGCGGTGGTGCGGGGCCTCGCCCTTCTACGCCTTCCTCCACGCCGTCGGACCGGTCCGCGGGGACCTGCGGCTCTACGAGCAGTGGAACATCGACGAGCAGAGCGTGGTCAGCTTCGCCGGCCTGGCCTTCCGCGAGCGGGCCGGCCGGTCTTGAGGTATCCTGGGCGGTCCGGGCCCTGCCGGCCCAAGGAGGAGAAGACCCGCTCATGCCGATCGTGACCAAGCTCGCCCCGCTGGCCCTCGCCGTGCCGCTCGTCGCCGTCCTGGCCGTCCCCGCCTCGTCCGCCGAGAAGCGCGCCCCCAAGGCCGCCCCCAAGGCCGCCGCTCCGGACGCCGTCGCCTTCGTCGGCGGGGAGCCCATCACCGCCGCCCAGTTCGAGGAGCTGGCCGGTCCCCGCCTCTTCGCCGTCAGGACCCAGGAGTACAACCAGAAGCGGGCCCTGCTCGAGGACGCCATCGACGCCAAGCTCCTGGAGAAGGAAGGCAAGGCGCGGGGCATGAGCGCCGACGAGCTCGTCCGCGTCGAGGTGGACGCCAAGATCCCGGCGGTGACCGAGGCGGACCAGAAGGACTACTACGAGAAGAACAAGCCGCGCTTCGGGAACACGCCCGAGGCGGACGCCCTGAAGCAGATCGAGAATGGGCTGCGCCAGCAGCGCGCCCGCGACCGGCGGATGGCCTACGTGAAGGAGCTGCGGGACAAGGCCGGCGTCCAGATCCTGCTCGACGCGCCGCGCGTGGCCGTGAGCATGGGCGAGGACCCGGCCAAGGGGTCCGCCGCCGCCCCCATCACCATCGTCGAGTTCTCCGACTTCCAGTGCCCCTACTGCGCGCGGGTGAACCCCACGATCAAGCAGGTGGAGGAGAAGTACGGCGACAAGGTACGCCTGGTCTTCCGCGACTTCCCGCTGGTCCAGATCCACCGGGACGCGGCCAAGGCGGCCGAGGCGGGGGAGTGCGCGCACGAGCAGGGCAAGTTCTGGGAAATGCACGACAAGCTCTTCGCCAACCAGTCGAAGCTGCAGGTGGAGGCCATGAAGCAGACGGCCACCGAGATCGGCCTCGACGCCGCGAAGTTCAACCAGTGCATGGACTCGTCCAAGTACGCGGCGGAGGTCCAGAAGGACGTGGACGAGGGGTCGCGCTACGGGGTGACGGGCACGCCCGCCTTCTTCATCAACGGCCGCATGCTGAGCGGCGCCCAGCCCCTCGAGGCCTTCACCGAGATGATCGACGAGGAGCTGGCGCGGGTCCAGCCGACGACTACGGCGGCGGCTCGGGGCAGCAAGTAGATACTCCCGCTCGCGCTGGCCCGAGCCAGAGCGAGCGGGCCAGCAGCTCGCGGTGGTCGAGGCCCGCGGCCTTGTCGAGAGAGGCCAGCGTCTGCGGGAGCCGGGCAGGGAAGCGCCACTCGTCCGCGCGGCCGGCGGCGGTCACGAAGGCCTCCGCCCAGCCGCGCCACCACGGCACCGCCCTTTTCGCGATGGGCTCGACCACGAGGACCCGGGCCCCGGCGCGGCCGGCCTCGAGGATCCGGGCGAGCAGACGGTCGCGTGCCGCTTCTTCCATCTCGTTGACGGTGAAGGCGGCCAGGATCGCGCACCCGCGACCCGGCAACGCGACGCGATCCAGGTCTCCGGTGTCGACCCTCCCGCGCAGGCCCAGCGCCTGGAGCGTCCAACGCGCCTCCGCGGCCGCCCATCCGCTGCGGTCCACGCCTTCGTACCCCGGCCGCGGGCGCGCCTCCAGGGCCCAGGCCGCGCCCGCCGCGCCCGTGCCGCAGCCCAGGTCCACGAGCCTGGCCGGCGCCGGATGGGCGGCGCCCAGCGCGCGCACCACCTCGCGCACGATCAGGAAGTGGAGCGGGCCCAGGTAGAGGGCGAAGGCGGCGCGCTTGCCCGCGCCGTCCAGGGCCGCGCCCGAGGCGATCCGGCCCCGCCGCTCCACGTACAGCGACGACAGCGCCTGCAGCCCGCGGCGGATCTCCGCGAAGGTGAGGTCCGCGCCGTGGCGGGCCTGGAGGGCGGCCAGCCATCGCGCGAACGCGTCGTCGCCCGTCGTCATGGCTCCGGCGGCCGTACGCGGAGGAACTGCCGCGCCGGAACGTTCACCCGGACGGCGCGGCGGCCGTCCGGCCACCGCACCGCGACCTCCTCGGCCCGCGTCGCCGTCCCCAGGCCGAAGTGCAGGCGGGGATCGTGGGTGCTGGCGTACGAGTCGCCGGCGGCGACGTCGCGGATCATGGTCCGCCCGGCGGCCTTCACCGTCACCTTCGTCCCCGGCGGGGCGGCCGAGCCTTGCGCCGTCTGGCAGACGACCGTCAGCCAGTTTCCCGCGGCGCTCTCGTTGTGCAGCAGCTCGGGAGGCTCGTCGAGCGCGGTGATCAAGAGGTCGAGGCGGCCGTCGTCGTCGAAATCGCCGACCGCGAGCCCGCGGTGGGCGCGGGCGATCTGGAAACCCGGGCCCGCGCGGGCGGTCACGTCGCGGAAGAGCGTCTCCGGCGGCGCGCCCGCGGGGGCGTCGGCCCGCAGGCTGCGGTTCTCGAGCAGCATGTTCCTCTGCCGATAGCCGCCGACGAGCTCCGGATGCCGGTCCACCTGCGGGTAGATGTGCCCGTCGGCGATGGCGAGGTCGAGGTCGCCGTCGTTGTCGAAGTCGGCCAGCGCCGTGCCCCAGGAGAGCGGCCGGAACGTGGCGGGACCGACGCCCGTCTCCCGGCTGACGTCCGCGAAGAACCCGGACCCCAGGCCCTTGTAGAGCGTCGAGAAATCCTCGGAGAAGTTGGTGACGAAGAGGTCCAGGAGGCCGTCGCCGTCCACGTCACCGGCGGCGATCCCCATGCTGGCCTGGGCGGCGCCGTTGGCGTCGAAGGCCACGGACGCCGGCACTCCCACCTCCTGGAAGTGGCCGGTGCCGTCGTTGCGGTAGAGGTAGTTGGGATCCGAGTCGTTGGCCACGAAGACGTCCGCGTCGCCGTCGTCGTCCACGTCGGCCGCGCGCACCGCGAAGCCGAAGCCGCGCGCCAGGTCCGTCATGCCGGCCTCCCGCGTCGCGTCGACGAACTGGCCGCGGACGTTGCGGAAGAAGACGTCGGGCGCGCCCTGCAGGCCGAACGGGCCGAAGGCCACCTGCTCCAGGCCCCGCCAGGTCAGCGTCCGCCGCGCGGCCAGGACGTCGTCGAGCGAGCAGTCCACGTAGCGGGCGACGTAGAGGTCCAGCCAGCCGTCGCCGTCGGCGTCGAAGAAGGCCGCGGCCGTGTTCCAGCCGGGGGCCTCGACGCCGGCCCGCGCGGCCACGTTCTCGAAGCGGCCGTGGCCGAGGTTCCGGTAGAGGACGTTGCGGCCGAAGTTCGTGACCAGGATGTCCGGTCGGCCGTCGTTGTCGTAGTCCGCCACCGCCACGCCCGCGGCCCACTGTCCTTCGCCGCCCACGCCGGCCTCCTCCGTCACGTCGACGAAGGATCCGTCGGCGCGCTGACGGTAGAGCGCGTTCCGGCCGCGCTCCACCACCTTCGACCCGTCGAGGCGCCAGCCGTTGACGAGGTAGATGTCGAGGCGGCCGTCCCCGTCGTAGTCCAGGAAGGCGGCGCCCGATCCC
>Ga0075425_100003542_pt1 | contig 15886 bp, 10 predicted proteins | sample SoiMethybrSBSTD4_FD_75300 | JGI IMG/M metagenome (GOLD analysis project Ga0075425, IMG submission 75300) | Bulk soil microbial communities from a Populus tree surrounding site in Tennessee, USA - Soil MetaG P. TD hybrid SBSTD4 | ecosystem: Environmental > Terrestrial > Soil > Tree plantation... | reverse complement strand
ACGGTGGCCACCGCCCGCGCGATCTGGCGGGCGTCGATGTTGACGCCGACCAGGTCCAGGCCCGAATGGTCCTCGTTGAGCTGGGCCACGGTGCCGCCGAAGCCGCATCCCACGTCGAGGATGCGCTGCCCGGGCGCCGGCTCGGCCAGCCGCAGGAGCCGCCGGGTCATGGCGTCGCTGGCGGTCCGGAAGTCGTCGGTGGTCAGCGTGGCCGCGCCGGGGTCGTCCCAGAAGCCCCAGTGCACGTTCTTGCCGAAGATCTCGGCCATGACCGGATTCCGGTCGCCGGCCAGCTCGTCCGCCAGCTTGTCGAAATAGGGGAGGTCGCCGCTCGGGGGCCTGCTCATGGTCGTGGAATGGACCGCGAGGATACGGTGTCCGGGACCCGGTGGCAACGCGGGCGGACGGCCCGCCGAACGCGTATGATTCGCCTTCAGGCAGCCGCAGGCCTCCACGCCCCTATGACCGTGCAGGAACTCGTCACCCGCTGGCCGCTGAGCGCCGCCTTTGGCTCGGCCGCGGCCGTCGAGAGCGGCGAGTCGTGGAACGGGGTGGCGGGGCCGCGAGAGTGGGCGTTCCTCCTCTTGAGCCTGGCCGGCCTCCTCTGGGCGCTGCCGCCGCTCACCTGGCCGCTCTACGCCGTCACCTTCGCGGCCGTCTACGCGGTCGGCGTCTCCGGCCTGCGGCGCAGCCTGCGCCTGGTCCTGGTGCTGGCCCTGCTGGTGGGCTTCCTGGCCCTGGAGCGGGCCCTCCCCCGGCCGCAGGTGCCCCTCGTCCTGTGGTCCGGGCGGACCATCCGCGCGTTCTTCCTGCTGCGCGCGATCGACTTCGTCCTCACGCGCCCGCGGCGCGAGCTGTCCGCGCGTCCCGCGCACCGCGTGTTCCAGTTCCTGCTCTTCGTGACCTTCTTCCCCTGCCTGTTCGCCGGGCCCGTGGTCCTCTTCAACGACTTCTACCGCGCCTACCGGCCGGGATCGTTCGCCGCGCGCTCCGCTCTCCTGCGCAACACCGGCACGATCGCCTGGGGCGCCCTCAAGTTCTACGCGCTGGGACCGGTGGTGCAGCGCGCCGTCGAGAACCTGCACCTCTGGGCCTACGAAGGGGGAGGTCCGGCCGGCCTGGGCCCGCGCGCGCTCATGTGGGGATTCATGACCCTGCAGGTGGTCGACACCTTCGTGCGGTTCTCGGGCTTCTCCGACATGGCGGTCGGGGTCTCGCGCCTGCTGGGGTTCCAGCTCTACGACAACTTCGACCGCCCGCTGCTGGCCACGAGCCCGCTGCGCTTCTGGCAGGGCTGGCACGTCTCCGCCTACCGCTGGCTCATGACCCACGTGTTCTATCCGTCGTGGGAGCACCGCCAGGTGCTCCTGAAGATCCAGACCACGTTCCTGGCCAGCGTGGCCTGGCACTTCAGCATCGCGCAGCGGCACGACGCCGACGCCGCCGTGCAGCTCCTGTGCGCCGGCGCGCTCTACGGCTTCGGGGTCTGGGCGGTGGCCGCCGTCGGGCGCCGCCGCGCCGCAGGGACGGCGCCGGTGGAGAGGAGGCCCGCCTCCCGGCTCCTGCGTCGCATCGCGGCCACCGCCGCCACCTTCGTGTTCATTTCCTTCGTCCACCTCGTCTTCCGGGCCGGCCTCTCCGGACGGCCACTGCACAGCACCTGGAGCGACCTGACCGTGCTCCTCGGCCCCACGGTGGAGGCGGAGCCGGCGGGCACGTATCTGGACCGCGACCGCGTCGACGAGATGATCCCCAACCTCGAGGTCGAGGACATGGACGGCCGGCGCGTCCGGCTCGCGCAGCTCATGGGGCCGCGCGGCCTGGTCGTCGCCGTGCGGGACGTGAGCTGCCCGGTGGCGAAGCGGTACGGTCCGCGCCTGGCGCGCCTGGAGGCGGCCTACACGCCCAGGGGCGTGGCCTTCGCCTTCCTGAACCCGACCCGCCACGACACCCGGCAGCAGATGCAGGACGAGATCCGGGCCTTCGGCTTCAAGGGGCGCTACCTCCCGGACGCCGAGGGCCGCCTGGCGCAGGCCCTGGCCGCGCGGACCACCACCGAGGTGTTCGTGCTCGACGCGAAGCGCACGCTCGTCTATCGCGGCGCCGTCGACGACCAGTACGGCATCGACTATACGAAGACGGAGCCGGGACGGCCCATGCTGGCCATGGCGCTCGACGACCTCGTGGCCGGCCGCCCGATCCACACGCGGGCCACGCGCGCGCCCGGCTGCGAGCTGGGGCTCGCGCCGGCGCTGCCGACGGGAGCGGAGCGCGTGACGTATCACCGGCAGGTCAGCCGGATCGTCCAGGCTCATTGCCTGGAGTGTCACCACGTCGGCGGCGCCGGGCCCTTCGCGCTGGACAGCTACGGCGCGGTGGCCGGGCGCGCGGCCGTCGTCCGGCGCGTATTGCAGGACGGCTTCATGCCGCCGTGGTTCGCGGCCCCGGGCAGCGGGCCCTGGACCAACGACCGCAGCCTCAGCGCCTGGGAGCGTCGCACGCTGTTCCGCTGGCTCGACTCCGGGATGCCCGAGGGCGATCCCGCCGACTCGCCCCTGCCCCGGAAGTACGAATCGGGCTGGACCATCGGCACGCCCGACCTGGTGGTCGAGCTGCCCAAGGTCCAGGAGGTGCCGGCCGAGGGCTTCCTCAAGTACCGCTACGACGCGGTGGACCTGGATTTCCCCGAAGACAGGTGGGTCCAGGCGGTGGAGATACTCCCCGGCGCGCGGTCGAACGTCCACCACGTGATCGTGTTCCTCGAGCCGCGGGAGCGGGGCACGGTCGCGGCCCTGCTCGACCGGCTGACGGCGCTGGGGTCGAAGGCCGGCTCGCGCCGCGCGCTGGAGTCCCACTTCGCCATCTACGGGCCGGGCACGCCCGGGAACGTCTTCCCTGCGGGCACGGCCAAGCGGCTGCCCGCGAAGACCCGCCTGCTCTTCCAGCTCCACTACGTGGCCACGGGCGTGCCCGCGGTGGACCGGACGCGGCTGGGCATCGTCTTCGCCAAGGAGCCGCCGGGCCGCGAGCTGCAGACGGCATCCGCCTTCAACGACGAGTTCGTGATCCCGGCGGGCGCGCCGAACTACGAGGTCAAGGGAACGTACGAGTTCCAGGAGCCCGGACAGCTGCTCTGGTTCGGGCCGCACATGCACCTGCGCGGCAAGGCCTTCCGCTACGAGCTGGTGAGCCCGGCGGGCACGCGCACCCCGCTCCTCGACGTCCCCCGCTTCGGCTTCAACTGGCAGATCGGGTACGAGCTGGCCCGGCCCATCCCGGTCGCGGCCGGCACCCGACTCGTCGCCACCGGCTGGTTCGACAACAGCGCCCAGAATCCCGCGAACCCGGACCCGACGCGGGCGGTGCCGTTCGGGATGCAGTCCACCGACGAGATGATGATCGGCTACTTCAACTGGATCCCCGACGCGCCGGTAAACGCCGCGCGCGCGGCGCGCTGACGCGGGCGGCCCCGGGCCGCGTCCTCACGGCAGCTCGTCCCGGATCACCTTGCCCACCGCGTTGCGCGGGATGCGCTCCACGATGTCGATCCTCTTCGGGCGCCGGATGGGCGGCAGGGCCTCCACGCAGTGGCGCATGAGGGCGGGCGCGTCCCCGGCGGTCCCCGGGCGCAGCGCAACGTAGGCGCGCGCCGCCTCTCCCAGCCAGGGGTCGGGCGTGCCCACCACCGCGCAGTCCGCCACCGCGGGGTGCGCGAGCAGTACCGCCTCGATCTCCGCCGGTTGGACGTTCTCGCCGCCACTCTTGATGAGGTCCTTCAGGCGTCCGGTGAGGAAGAGGTAGCCCGCCTCGTCCAGCCGGCCCAGGTCGCCGGTGTGGATGCCGTCCGGGCGGAACACGTCCGCGGTGGCGGCGGGATCGCCCTCGTAGCCGAGCGCGGCGTGGCCGGCGCGCACCACGACCTCGCCCGGGCCGCTGCCGTCCGCGGCGACGTCCACCTCCACCTCGTCGATGGGGCGGCCCACCGAGTCGGGGCGCCGCGCGTGCTCCTCGGCCGAGAGGCAGGTGACCAGCCCCACCTCCGTCAGCCCGTAGGTGGTGAAGACGTCGGCGCCGGGGAACACCCGGCGCAATCCGTCCATGAGAGCCGCGGAGACGCGGCCGGCCCCGATCCGGAGGTAGCGCAGGTGGGGCTGCGGGTAGCGCTCCAGGTCGCCGCGGGCCATGAGGGCGTGGCAGGCGGCCGGCACCGCGCACAGCCCGGTGGCCGATTCGCGGCTCATGGAGGCCAGGGCCGTGTTGGGGGTGGCGAAGCCCTCCTCGAGAAGGACGGTCGCGCCCAGCCGCAGGTGGGCCAGGAGCGCGATCTTGTTCATGCCGAAGTACAGCGGCAGCACGAGGCAGGTGCGATCGTCCGGGCGCAGGCCGAAGTACTTCGCGAACAGCTCCGCGTTGCGGAGCAGGTTGCGATCGGGCAGCAGCACGCCTCGCGCGGCGCCCGTCGTGCCCGACGTCAGGTTCACGCAGGCCGCCGGCTCCTCGCCGGGCCGCTCGGCGCGCTCCGCGTCTGCCGCCGCCCCGACCGCGCCACCGGCCCCCACCGTGGCCGTGACGCCGCTCCGCCCGAACAGCGCCGCCTCCCGGGCGGGGCCGAGAGACGGGCTGGCCTCCACCACGGTGGCGCCCTGGCCCCAGACCGCCATGTAGGCGGCCACCAGGTGCGGCGAGTTCGGCAGCCGCACGCCGACGCGGGAGCCGGCGCCCACGCCGTGCGCGCGCAACGCTCGCTGGGTCTGGTCGGACAGCGCCTCGAGCTCGGCGTAGCTCCAGCGCCGCCCGTCGTGGACGAGCGCCGGGCGGGATCCCGCCGCCGCGCGGCCCTCGGACAGGAGACGGCGGAGCGCGCTCATGCCCCGTGGAACACCTGGTGCCACCTCTCCAGGAAATAGAGCGAGAAGAGCGCGTAGTGGCGCTGGTCGACGATCCCCATGGCCTGGCCGTCGAAGGAGGCCAGGAACCCGTCCAGCCGCTCCGGGTCCAAGAGGGCGTCGAGGGCGCGGCCCGGCCGCCGGAGGCGCTCGACCATCGACGCGGCCAGGCCCCCGATGTCGAAGGGCGGCGGCATGGGGCTCTTCTTGCGGTCGACCAGCTCCGCCGGCAGCTCCGGCAGGTGCGCGCGCGCCATCGCCCGCAGCAGCTCCTTCTCCGTGCGGCCGCTCGCCTTGGCCTGGCGCGGCAGGCGGAGCGCCCACTCCACCGTCCGGTGGTCGAGATAGGGGACCCGGATCTCGAGGGATGAGGCCATGCCGTGGCGGTCCTCGAGCTCCAGCATCTCGTGCAGGTGCGTCTTGACCAGGAGGTACGAGACGCGGTTCATGAAGTCGCCGGTGGCCGCCGCGGCGGACCAGAGGCCGTCGAACACCGCCTGCTGCGCCTGGCGGTAGCGCGTGCCGTCCCGGAATTCCGGGCGCGCCAGCGACTCCAGCACGTCGATCGACGTGACCGGGTAGTCGGTCCCGGCCGGGTCCGTGCGCCAGACCCACGGGAAGAAGGTGGTCCGCTCCGGGTCCTTGAACTGCCACCAGTAGTAGTAGCCGCCGAACAGCTCGTCCGAGCCCTGGCCGGAGAGCAGGACCTTCACGTGCCGGCGCGCGTTCCGGCTGAGGTGGAAGTGACCGTACTCGGAGAGCGTGACCAGCGGCTTCTCCCGGTGCCAGATCATCCGGTCGATGTCGTCCAGCAGCGAGTCGAGCGGCAGGGTGAAGGCGTGGTGCCGGGTGCCGAGGGACTCCGCGGCCAGCCGCGCGTAGCGCGCGTCGTCTCCCACCACCTCGCCCACGATGCGCCGCGGGTTCGCCTGGAAGACCTCGCTGTTGCGCGCGTAGCCGATGTTGAAGGTGTCGAGGCCGGGGACCTCGCGCGCCGCCAGCGCGCTGACCACCGTGGAGTCGATCCCGCCGCTCATGCAGGCGCCGAGCGGCGCGTCCGCGTAAAGCTCCCGGCGGACCGAGGCGCCGAGCCTCTCGTAGAGCCGGCCGGCCGGGTCGGGGTCGGGCGGCGCCTCGTCCGCCGCCAGCGGGACGTCCCAGTACCGCTCCACGCGCAGGCCCTCGGCGGAGGCCACGAGGACGTGCCCGGGCAGGAGGGACAGCACGCCGTCGAACAGGGTGCGGGACAGCATGGGGTACCCGCAGAACAGGTACTCGGCGATCCCGTCCGCGGAAGGGCCGGGGCGCGGGTCGCGGCTGGCGCGCAGGGCCTTGATCTCGGAGGCGAAGAGGAGCCGGCCGCCCACCTCGCGATAGAAGAGCGGCTTGATGCCCAGCCGGTCGCGGGCCAGGAGGAGCGTGCGCCGCTCCGCGTCCCAGATCGCGAACGCGAACATGCCGTCCAGGTGGTCCACGCAGCGGGGGCCGTGGGCACCGTAGGCCTGGAGGACGACCTCGGTATCGCTGCGTGTGTGGAACCGGAAGCCGCGCTGCTCCAGCCCGCGCCGCAGCTCGCGGTGGTTGTAGACCTCGCCGTTGAACACGATGGCGCGGGCGCCGTCGTCGCTGCGGATCGGCTGGTTGCCGCCCGCCGGATCGATGATGGCCAGCCGCCGGCTCGCCATCCCCAGCGGCCCGTCCACCAGTGTCCCGGCGTGGTCGGGGCCGCGGTGGGCCAGGGCCGCGCCCATGGCGGCCAGCTCTTCCCGGTCCACCTCCGGCCGGCCGTCCCGGACCAGGATCCCCGCGATGCCGCACATGGCCGCTCCCGGGCGCCCGCCGCGCCGTCAGCCCTGCGGGCGCCGCGCGCCGGCGTACGCGGTGCAGCTGTCCAGAAGGTGGAGCCCGCGCGCCTCCAGGAGCGCGATCTTCTCGCCGGCCGGGATGGGACGCGGAGGCGCGCTCGCGCCCGCGCTGTGGATGGCCAGCAACCCCTGCACCGCGGCGTGGCAGGCGTCGAGCACGAGCTGCGTGACGTGCGTGCAGCCCTCCGGCCCGCCGATCGTCCGGTTCATCATGAGCTGCAGGCCGGCCTGGACCTTCATGCCCACGCACTCCGCCGCCCGCGCCAGCGCGTCCGGGCAGACGGGGTACGGGGTGCGGTCCATGCGCGGCTCGACGGCGCGGATGACCAGGTCGGGGTAGGAGAAGACGACGCGCACCCCCATGTCGTGGAAGCGGTCGAGCATGTCGACGCGCGCCTCGAAGAGGCCGGCCGCCTCGTCCCACTCCACCCGCGAGTCCTTGCGCCGGTGAAAGAGCTCCATGGCCGCTCCTCTCACGCCTCGGCGGCGCGCAAGCGCCCCCGATCGACCTTGCCGAGCGCCGTGCGCGGGAGGCTGGCCACGATGCGGAACGCCCGCGGCACCTTGTGGCCCTCGAGACGCCCGGCGCAGAAGCGGGTCAGCTCCGCGGGGTCCAGGCGGCCGCCCGCGGCGGGCACCACCACGGCCAGCACGATCTGGCCGAGGACGCCCTCCGGGTCCTCGGCGGAGAGCACCGCGCAGTCCGCCACCTGCGGGTGCCCGCGCAGCGCCGCCTCCACCTCGTCCGGGCTCACCTTCTCGCCGCCGGAGTTGATCACCTCGTCCACGCGGCCCTGCAGGAACAGCCAGCCGTCCTCGTCGATGCGGCCGTGGTCCGGGCTCAAGATCCAACCGTCGCCCTGGGCCAGCTCTCGCGTGGCCTGGGGGCGGTTCCAATAGCCGGCCGCGGCCATGGCGGTGCGCAGCGCGATCCGGCCCCGGGAGTTCGGGGCCAGCGGTCGCCCGCGATCATCGAGGGCCCGCAGCTCCACGCCGGGATAGGGACGGCCGATCGAACCCGGCCGGGAGTCGGGGTCCTCCGCATCGCGATGGCAGACGCGGCTGGCCTCCGTGAGCCCATAGGTGAGGATGAGCCGGGTCTCGGGCAGGAGCGAGCGGAGGGCGGACGCCAGCGCGGGCGGGCAGGGCGCGGTCCCGAGGGCGACTGCGCGCAGGTGGCCGCGGCAGCGCGCCAGCATCTCCCCGTAGCGCTCCACGAACAGGGCGAAGCCCGACGGGACGCCGGCCACGTAGCTCACGCGCTCCTCGTGCAGCTGCCGCAGCACCGCGGCGGGAAAGGTGAGGTCGCGGGCCACCACCAGGCAGGCCCCAGCGCGCAGGGCCGCGTCCACCTCGCGCAGCGCGTAGAGGTGGAAGAGCGGGGTCACGATCCCCACGCGGTCGGCCGCGCGCAGGCCGAGCATGCCCACGCCCGCCTCGGCCACCGCGCGCAGCGCCGCCGCCGTGAGCATCACGCCCTTCGGCCGGCCCGTGGTGCCGCTGGTGTAGACGATGGCCTGCAGGTCTTCGGGCACGCCGTCGGGGACGGTGGCGCCGGCCGGCCCCGCGGGAGACGAGAGCATGAGCCGCGCCGACGGCGGGCCCTCCCGCGCGCGATCGTCGGCGACCAGGCACCGCATCGCGGTGTCCACGGCGGCGGCCTCGAGATCGGCGGCGGGGGCCGCGGGGTTCAGGGGGACGCAGACCGCGCCACAGCCGAGGATGCCGAGGTACGCGGCCACGAAGGCCGCGGAGTTCTCGCAGGCCAGGCCCACGCGGTCGCCGGCGGCCACGCCGGCCGCCCGCAGCCGCGCCGCCACCGCGTCCGCCTCCGCCTCGAGCCCGGCGAAGGTGAGCCTCTGCGCTCCGTCCACGAGCGCCTCTTCCGCCGGCTGGCCGGCGGCCCGCTCGCGGAGCCACCGCCACGCCGCGGCCGGCGGCGTCAGAGCCGCTCCTTGAGGTAGAGCATGATCGCCTCGAGCGAGCCGAAGTTCTCCGGGTGGACGTCCTCGCCCGGGATCTTGATGCCGCACAGCTTCTCCGTGAACATCACGAAATCGAGGAGCGACATCGAGTTGAAGATGCCGCGGTCGATCAGGCTCTCCGACCGCCCCAGCGCCGGCAGGGCCTTGCCCCGTGACGCGGCGAGCGTCTCGATGTACTGCCGGAGCGTGCTCTCGAGCGAGGCCAGGTCGGTCGCGGGCATGCGTGACGTCAGAGTTTACGTTCCCGGGCCCGTCCATGCCAGGGCGGTGACCTCGACCCGCGCGCCCGGCTCGGCGCGCGTGGCCACGGCCAATCGGAAGCCCGCCGCCGGCTCCAGCAGCGCGAACCGCCAGCTCCGGGGGTCCTCTTCGTGGCCGTCCCGGAACGAGACGACCGGCGGCGCCCCCGGCGCCAACTCGAACGACGTGGCGTCGAGCGGCAGGCGGAGGCCGAGGCCCCGCGCCTTGGCCCAGGCCTCCTTGAGGGTCCAGAGGTCGAAGAAGAGGGACTGGGCGGCGGCGGGAGGCAGGCCGGCCAGCCGCCGCTTCTCGGATGGCGAGAAATAGCGCTCGGCCAGCGCGGCGCTTCCGCTCCGGGCCGCGACGCGCTCCACGTCCACGCCCACGTCCCGCTCGCGCGTCACGGCGCAGGCCACGAGCCCGGCCGTGTGGGACAGGCTGAAGCGCAGCCGCGGATGGACGGCCGGCGCCTCGATCTCCGGCCGTCCCCGGGCCGGCGCGGAGAAGCGCCACCGGGAGGGATCGACGGCCGCCACCTCCGACAGCGCGGTGCGCAGCAGCGCGTGGGCGGCGGCGAAGGAAACGCGGTCCTCCTCGAAGAGCAGCTTCCGGCAGCGCGCGCGCTCGCCGTCGCCCAGCAGCGCGTGGGCGGCCGCGCGGTCCGGCCCGGCCAGGCGGTCCGTGAACGCGTAAGACACGCGGACCTCGTCGGGCCGGAGCGCCGCGCGGGGACCGCTCGCGTTTGTGGCCGGACGCCGCGCCGTGCTAGAGTCCCCGACCATTCATCTTCCGGAGAGCCATTATTCTGCCAGCGGACGCCGGCCCAGGGACGAACGGCGACTTCAGGCTCGACTTCAGCGGGATCGGTGTGGCCAAGGCCGGCACCACCTGGATCGCCCACTGCCTGGGCGAGCACCCTGCCGTCTGCATGGCCCTGGGCAAGGAGACCAACTTCTTCCTCCGCAAGCACATCTCATCCGTGCTGCCGGTGAGGCGCTACCACTACGGCATGGCCCATTACGACGAGGGCCTGGAGTGGTACAAGCAGAAGTTCACGCACCACCGGAGCGGCCAGCTCAACGGCGAGTTCAGCAACGCGTACCTGGCCGACCCGGAGTCCGCCGGGCTGCTCCACGCGCACAACCCCGACCTGAAGCTCATCTGCTGCTTCCGGAACCCGATCGACGCGGCCTACGCGGGGTTCTTCCAGCTGAGCCGCGTCCAGCCCCTGCCCGAGACCGGCGAGGAGACGATGGCCCGGTACCCCCAGCTGCTGGACTACTACCTCTACCATCATCACCTTCAGCCGTTCCTGAAGCTCTTCCCGCGCGAGCGCTTCCTGTTCCTGGTGTTCGACGACATCAAGGCCGATCCCGCCGCGTTCTATCGCCGGATCTGCGAGTTCCTCGGCATCGACGCCTCCTTCGTGCCGCCGTCCTTGAACCAGAGGCTGAACCCCCGCGTCGTGTTGCGCAGCCGCCGGCTCCGCAACCTGCGCGGAATGGTCGGCGATTTCCTGGCCAGCACGCCGCAAAGGCGCAAGCTGCGCGCGGCCCTGGTGCGCGCGGGCGCCGTGCGCCTGGCCGTGAAGCTCTTCTCGATGAACGAGAAGCCGGGCAGCGTCCCGCCCATGGCCCCGGAGACCCGTCGCCGCCTGGTGGAGCACTTCCGCAAGGACAACCAGGCCCTGGGCGAGCTCATCGGCCGCGACCTGTCGCACTGGAACGCCTGAGCCCATGAGCGGGAAGCCCGTCGCCACCCTGGGGATACTGACCTGGCGCTCGAAGGACCTCCTGCGCGGGCTGCTGGAGTCGATCCGAAGCTACCGCTGGGAATACCCCTACGAGACGATCGTGGTGGACAACGCCTCGGGCGACGACACCGTGGCCATGATCGAGAAGGAGTTTCCCGAGGTCCGCCTGGTCAAGAACGCCGAGAACCGCGGCGTAGCGCCGGCGCGCAACCAGATCTTCCGCATGTCGGAGTGCGAGTACGTGATCATCCTGGACGTGGATACCGTGGTCCATCCCGGCTCGCTCGACACGCTGGTGCGCACCATGAGGGAGCACCCCGAGGCGGCCATCACCGGACCGAAGCTGGTCTACGGCGACGGGCGGCTGCAGCTCTCCTGCCGTCCCTTCCCCTCACCCTTCAACATCGCCATCGAGGGCGCGTTCCTGCGGGACTGGTTCCCGCGCAGCCGCTTCGTCCGCGACTACACCATGGAGGACTGGGACCACGGACAGCTGCGCGAGGTGGACTGGATGTACGGCGCGGCCTGGATCATCCGCAAGACCGCGCTCGACCGCGTGGGCCTGTTCGACGAGGGCTTCTTCTACCTGTACGAGGACATCGACCTCTGCTTCCGCATGAAGAAGGCGGGCCTGAAGATCCTCTACGATCCGCGGGCGACGGTGACCCACTTCCTGCCCCGGGAGCGCAAGGGCATCCTCCACGAGCGCATCCGGGTCCACCTGCGGAGCATCCTCCGCTACCTGCTCAAGGACTACTTCGGGCTGCCGGTGCGGACCAAGACCAGCGAAGCCTGAGCCGGGCGGGCGCCCGGCTCAGAACTGGAAGCGCAGCCCCAGCTTCACCGTCATCCCCGGCAGCCACTCCACCACGTTCTCGAAGCGGCTCCCCGTGTTCACGATGAAGTTCGTCACCGGGTTGGTGTTGAGCAGGTTGTAGACGTCGGCGATCGCGGTCAGGCGGTAGTGCTGGCCGAAGGCGAAGGCCTTGTCGAGCCGGACGTCCACCTGGGTCACGTCCTCGGACCGGTTCTCCTTCAGGTCGGTGAGGAAGATCGCCCGGGTGCCGACGTTCGGCACCAGGAGCCGGTGCACGGGCGCCCAGGGGAACCCGCTCTGGAAGCGGACGTTCACGGCCATCCCGAAGTCGCCGCCCGCCACGTAGCGGGTGAGGAGCTTGGCCGTCCAGTACTTGGTGTCCTGCCGGTTGGTGACGTCCACGCTGTGGTTCTGGAACCAGCCCTGCTCGAGCGGGTCGGCCACGAACGGGCTGGTGGAGGCCTCGGGGCTGCGCAGCTCGTCGCGGTCGTGCTTGTCGAAGCTGGCGTTCAGGAAGAAGTTGTCGCGGAAGCGCCGGGTGAGCGCGACCTCCCAGGTGGTGAAGGTCATGTCGGTGTCGTCGCCGCCGGTGGTGGGCAGCAGCGGCACGTTCATGATCCGCTGATCGACGAGCGACGACTGGCCGTCCGGGACGGTGAGGAGGTCGAGGTTCGACCCTTCCAGCTCCGGCGGGCACCCCGTGCAGGTGGTGGTGAAGGCCTGCGTGAGGTTCAGGGCCTGGGCCACGTTCACGCTGTCCCACCAGTTCCGGTAGCGCTTCTGCACGAAGGCGAAGCGGACGCCCAGGTCCCGGGCCAGCTCGTGCTCCAGCGAGGCGCCGATCTCGTCGGAGTAGGGCAGCGCGAACGAGGGGTCGACGCTGGTCAGCCCGCCGCCCGAGGCATCCAGAAGGTTCCCCAGCTCCTGCGGCCCGTCGTAGAGGCCGTTCTCGTTCAGGTCCAGGAAGTCGTAGACCTTCAGGCCGCGGCCGGCCGCGTTCGCCTCCGGGAGCCCGCTGCCCAGGTTGGCGTAGAAGCGGCCGAAGTAGCCCTTGAGGATGGTCTTGCCCTGGCCGCTCAGGTCGAAGGCGGCCCCCAGGCGCGGGGCCACGCTCCAGCGCGAGAGCAGGTCGGTGCGGGGAGCGCTCGTCCCGGTGAAGATGTCCGACTGGAGCGGAGCGTTCACGGTCTCGGTGTGGTAGAGGTCCTGCCGCCCCACGCGCAGGCCGAGGGTCACGGTCAGCCGGTCGTTGGCCCGCCAGGCATCCTGCGCGAAGAAATCGGTGTGCTGGTTGTGGTCGGTCTCGCCTGCGTTGGGGACGTTGGCGAACAGGATCCGGTCCACGAAGACGCCGTCCACGCTCGTGGCCCGCCCGTACGCGCTGTTGTCGAGATAGCGTATCGCCCCGGAGGCGGCGCTCCAGTCCGGCCCGTTGCGGTCGATCTGCCAGTCCCATCCTGCCTTGAGGTCGTGGGTGCCCAGCTTCTCGGTGGGCAGGCGGTAGTTGATCTGCCCGGTGGACTGCGGCTTCCACCGCGTGGACGTGAAAGGGGCCCAGCCGGCACCGGACTGGAAGCCGGTGGCCGTGTCGATCCGGGGCGGGAGGAGCGCGGGGTCCACGAGCGGCACCGCCTCACGGTCGTTGCCGAAGTACCCCACCACCACCGTGCTGGAGAGCCGGTCCGACCACTGCCGCTGCCATTCACCCTTGAAGACCTTCGTCGTGCTCTCCTGCGCCAGCACCGAGTCCGCGGGCACGGTCAGGGAGAGGCCGGCATTGGGACGCTGCTCGAAGCTCCAGTAGCCAGAGCCGATGAGCTGGTCCTTGTCGGTCAGGCGAATGTTGAGCTTGCCCGTGACCATGTCGAAGTCGGAGATCTCCGTGGCCACGTCGGGGTCCTGTCCCGAGACCGGCCGGTCCACGAAGAACCGGTTGTAGCCCGCGTAGAACCAGGCCCGGTCCTTCACGATGGGGCCGCCGAGGTCCACGTGGTAGTCGTAGGACTCGCGCAGCTTCGTGGGCGTGCCGCCCCGCGCCTTCAGGCCGTCGTCGAAGTTGTCGTTGACGAGGTCCTCGTTCGCGAAATCGCCCTGGATCATGCCGGCGAACCGGTTGGTGCCGCCCTTCCAGGTCGTGACCACCTGCGCCCCCGGCGTGCTCATCTCCACGCCCGCTCCCCGGCCGGTGACCTTGAACTCCTCGATGGAGTAGTAGTCGTAATAGCCGCCGGCCCGGTCGGTGCCCTCGGTGGTGTTCACGCCGTCGGCCACGACGCGGTTCTGGCCGCGGATGCCGAAGGTCTCGTACTCGGTCTGCTCTCCCTTGTGGGACCCGGCCACGTCGTAGCCGCGCATCTGGATCCCCGGCGTCATGTCCAGGGCCGCCCACATGTTGGTGGCGCTGGGGACGTCGTAGAGCTGGTTGTTCGTGAACGTGACGGGCGCCTCGGTGCCCTTGGCGTCGATGACCGGCGGCCCCGCCGCGGCCTCGGCCGCGGCCGTGGGCTCGGGCTGCAGCGCCGCCGCCGGCAGGCCCAGGGCGAGGGTGGCGGCCTGGCCCGCGCCGATGACGATCCCCTCGCGGTTCACGGTTTGATACCCGAGCAGCTCGTAGCGGACGGCGTAGGTCCCCGCGGGAAGCGCCGGGAACTGGTAGGCGCCGTTGACGTCGGTGGTCGCCACCCGGTTGCCCACGATCTCCGGCCCGGAGATGAACACGGTCACGCCGGGCAGCGCCAGGCCCGCGGAGTCCGTGACCACGCCCTCCAGGCTGCCGCTGGCCGGGACCTGGGAGAAGGCGGGCACGCCCGCGCAAAGCAGGGCCCACGCCAGCACCATGAGGGTTCTCGCCGACCACTGTGAGTTCACGCGCGTCCTCCGACTGAGGTCAACCCGCGGCCGGCCGAAGAGTCCGGGCGGGATGCGGCTGCTGTGGTCACTCTGGAGGGAACACGATCGAGCTGTCGTTCCGCCGGCCGGGGCCGGCGTCGATGTTCTGGCCGAGCCAGATGCCCGTCTCCACCAGGACGATGGGACGGAGGATGTCGTACACCTGCTCGAAGAACAGCGCCATCTTGGCGATCGTGGTCTTGGGGACGTAGATGATGTCTCCTCTCTGGATGGTGGGGTTCTGCTCCAGGTCGCCGTGCTTGATGAACCGGTCCAGGTTCACGATGGTGTTGCGCGGCGGCGAGGTCTCGGTGCCCGGCCGGATGAGGGCCACGTTCTTCATCTGCGCGTCCTTGTTGGCGCCTCCGGCGCGGGCCACCATCTCCAGGACGCGTCCGCCGCCCTCGTTGACGTAGATCCCGGGGTTCTGCACCTCGCCCAGGACCAGGATCTTGTGCCCGCCGAAGCCCAGGACCTCGACGCTGACCTGCGGGTCGGAGATGCGGCCGGGGAGTCCGGAGGCGGACTTCAGGATGCTCACGCTCACCGAGGGCCGGACCACGTAGGGCAGGAGCTTCTTCGAGATGGCCTGGCTGGCCTCCTCGACGGTGAGGCCGGCCAGCTCCACGTCCTCGGCCAGCGGCATGTTGACCCGGCCGCTCGAGGGCACGATGGTGGTGATGCCCAGGTCGTCGTTGCGGTACACGCGCACCGTGATCTGGTCGCCCGTCCCGATCCGCTGCTCGTCCGCGGTCCGCAGCCTCTCCACCAGGATCTGGCGGAACTCGGGGATGCTCATCCCGTCCACGCCGATGTCGCCCACCATCGGGAAGAACACGTGGCCGTCGGGGGGGATCTTCAGCGTGCGGCTGAGCTCGGCGGACCCGAACACCGACACCCGGATTTCGTCGCCGGGGGAGAGGTAGTAGGTGGAGATCCGGGGGCCCACCTGGCGTCCCGCCTGGACGGCCATGGCCCGACTCGCGGCCGGGTTGACCGGCTTCGGCTGATCGGGGGGCGCCGGCTTGGTCGGCACCACCGGAGGGGGCTGGGGCTGCGGGGCCTCCGCCTTGGCCACCCCCGCGCCTCCCGCCTCGGGGATCTGCGGCGCCAGGTGCTTCGCGCACGCGGGGACGAGGGCCACGGCCAGCGCCGCGGTGGCCAGCGCGCCCGGGACGGACACGGCGCGGAAGAGGGCGAGGTCGCCGCCACCCCACAGCGTGGGCAGGAGGGCGAACGGCGCGCGCAGGACGAGCGAGCCGCCGTAGGCGGGGGCCAGGCCGAGGAAGCGGTCGAGGTCGCCGCGCTGCAGCGCGGAGAAGGCGCCTTCCGCCTCGACCTCGTAGTCGGTGAAGGCGGGGGTCAGGACGCTCAGGAGCATCAGCCCGAGGCTGATGACCAGCGCGGCGGCGGCCGGCGCGGCGAGCGGTCGAGCAGTGGCGCGCACACCC
>Ga0075425_100003541_pt1 | contig 15888 bp, 24 predicted proteins | sample SoiMethybrSBSTD4_FD_75300 | JGI IMG/M metagenome (GOLD analysis project Ga0075425, IMG submission 75300) | Bulk soil microbial communities from a Populus tree surrounding site in Tennessee, USA - Soil MetaG P. TD hybrid SBSTD4 | ecosystem: Environmental > Terrestrial > Soil > Tree plantation... | reverse complement strand
GGCGTTGTTGAGCGCGTCCGTGTCGTCGAGGCTGTGCGTTCCCGTGTTCGACTGCGCCGACGCCGCCGGGCTGTGCAGGTGCGACGCCGAGAAGAACGCCAGACCGTCATAGCCGGCGCCGTAGGCGGTGGTCGCGAAGCCGTTGACCAGGAACGAGACCATGCGCTGCAGCCGGTGCGTCGCAGCCATCTGCGCCAGCGTGGCGATCTTAGGCGCGTAGATGCCGAGACGGTCGTCGTCGATGTCGGTCTGGTCGACCTCGAGACCGCTCGCCCACAGCTTGTTCGTGATCGTGTAGTTCGCCGCGCGGAGCTTCGAAATCTTCCGCTCGCCGAGCCACTCGGTCATCTGCGGGACGTTGTCGAGCCAGTTGTACTGCTCCTGCGCACCGGTCGACTGCACCTGCATCGCCAGCTCGCGCCAGAAGGCATCGGGGCCGATCATCTGGGCGAAGAACTGGTTGAAGATCGTCTGGAACCCGATCTGCGTCGCTGCGACTTTACTTTGGTCGAGGAAAGACATGCTCTTCTCCTTGCCCCGTTAGCTCACGGTCACAGCGGAAAGCGCCACGACCCGCCATCCACCGCTCGCATGCCATTCGAGTTCGACCGAGTCGTTGACCGCGTCGAAGGCGATTGAGGTGCCATTCGCGAAGGTCGCTGGCGTCAGCGTTCCCGCGGGGGTGCTGGCAGCGACCGTGCAGATCACGCTCTTGCGCTGGCCCTCGACGCTGCCGTCGGCCAGCGTGTAGGCCTTCGTCCCGGTGACGCTGAGCAGCGTCGTCCGCTTCGCCGGGTCGAGCGCGCCCACGGTCACAGTCTCGATCGCGCCGTTCGACGGGTAGCCGGCGGCGACGGCCGTGCCGTTCATGCCCCAGAAGGTCGCGACCCAGATGCCGAGGTCCGCGTCGATTTCGACGACGATGCCGGCGACGATCGAGTTCGACTCGGAGAGGCCGACGGTCTGGTCGTCCTCGACGTAGCAGACCTTGCCGACCAGCGCCTGCGTGACCGCCGAGCCGCTCGAGTTGGCCCACTTGAACAGGCCCTGCTGGACCCGGAATGACTTGTCGCCCGACGAGCCGGTGTTGTTAACCTCCTCGTCCGCGCGGCCCACGACCGTGAGACCCGAGGTCGCGCTGGCAGGGACGAGGTAGCCGTTCGAGTCGGTCGCGCAGAGGGCGCCGGCGTAGATGTGCGTCGAGCCCTTGACCTTGTAGACCGCCAGGACACCGACGGTGCGCTCCTGGGTATTCCGGTTCGCGCTGAGAGCCATGGCCTCTTACCTCTCCTCTCGCCCGTTGGCGGACGCCGCGAGCTTGGGCTTGTCCTCACTGCGGGCGAGCTCGCCCGGCTTCGGTCCGTACTGCTTGAAGATGTCGTCGGTGATGCCCATCGACCGCAGCAAGGCGCGCTGCTCGGCTGGGAACTGCTCGAGCCCCTCACCGCCCAGGCGCTCCTCGGGCGGCAGGCGCGGCGTCTGCGCTGCCGCGAGGCCGATCGGGATGACCTGCGCCAGCCCGTCGACGAACTCCGCCGCCACCGGAAGCCCACCCGGACCCGCGGCCAGGCGGCGGATGGTCTTCTCGATTTCGCTGGCGAGCTCGGCGCCCTTGGCGTCGCGCTTGGGACGGATGCGCCCCTCGGCCTTGGCGCGCTCGACGAGCGCGTCGGTCTTCGCGGCGAGCTCGTCCGCCTCACGCTTGGCGATTTCGCCCTGCAGCGCCTCGAGGGAGGCCTTCAGGGTCTCGTGCGCGTCACGCTCGGCTGCGAGCAGCGTCTTGAGCTGGTCGCGCTCGCTGGTGATGCCCTCGACGGCCGCGGCGAGTGCGTTCTCGTCGGCGCCCTCGGCAAGGGACAGCAGGCTCGTGAGCTTCGGGTGCATCGGTCTCTCCTTGCGCGGGCGGCGCGCGGCCGCGAGCGCGGTGCGGATCTCATCCACGCCGGTCCCGCGTACCGCCGGCACCGCGACCCCTGAGGTCTCGACGCCCTCGGCGTCGGTGTAGAGCAGCTCGACCCGCCGCTTCGAGCCGCCCTCACCGTCGAACTCGTCGCCGGGGAAGTGCTCGCAGTCGAGCGAGAACATCGGGTTCCCGCAGGCCGTGCAGAGCACGTCGGCGTTCGGGAACCAGCCGATCGAGAAGCGGTCGAGGGTGCCATCGAGCGCCGCCTCGACGGCCCACGGCTTGACGAGCTGGATGGTCTGGCGGATGGCCGGGACGGTCTGGCGTGCGTAACGGCGCAGGCGGTGATCGGGGATCAGCTGGCTCGAGAGGACCGTGCCGCCGCGGGCTGCCAGGTCCTGCTGGTCGTGGTCGCGCAGGAACGGCGCGCCCTCGAAGCTCTTGGCAAAGCGCTCGAGCATGTCCGGGGCGAAGCGGACGAACTTGCGGTTCGGCTCCGGCGTCTGCGCGAAGACGACGGCGTCGAGCTCGAGCCGGACCAGCCGGCCAGCGCGAACCTCCTGCAAGAGCGCGTCCCGCGCCGCGGCATCGGCCAGGGAAGGCCCGGATGCATCGAGCGCGCGCAGCCCCAGCACCTCGCAGCTCGAGTCGAGCGTGGTGGGCGGGCTGTACTCTTGCACCCCTTCAGCGTAAGGGGCCGTCCAAGATAGAGAGACTCAGACGGCGCCGCCGCCGTCGCTGCTGGGCGCTTTTGGGCCTGGAATTTTCGTTCCCACGAGCTCGCCGCCGGACGGCTGCTTGAATCCGAACTCCTGGCGAACCTGGTCCTCGTCGAGGTGGCCGCCGAGCTCGTTCGCAAAGCGGCAGTAGAGTTCCATGCGGTCCTTGGGATCGGTCTCGCGCACCAGGTGACGCTTCAGGCGCGGCGGCTTGGCCTGCGGCAGGCCGTTGTAGCGGCAGAACGGTACGCCGATCGCCTGCTCGACCATCTCGGACTCGCGGCCCGCGTCATCGAGCACGAGCGAGAAGAACACATCGGCATGAACGCGCCCGAGCGCGAATGAGCCCGGCCCCTGCGTGTCCGAGGTCAGCGTGCCGCCGTAGACGAGCTTCGAGAGCTCGTTGTTGACGAAGGCCAGGTAGGTCGCGAAGACCGACTCGCTGCCCGTGCCCGGCTGCGCGAGGGTGATCTTGCACTGCTCCGAGTAGGTCGCCCAGCCGTCCTCGCCGAGCGAGCGCACGGCCTTCTCGAGCGCCTCCTTCTCGGGCTGCTGCGTGTCGACCGCGTACTGCCCGTAGGCGAAGGGCAGCCCGTAGCGGTCCGCGTAGACCGTCCAGAGCGCCATGATTCGACGCTTGAAGAACGACCACCAGGTCCCGGTCCGCATCAGGCCCGTCTTCGCGGCGATCGGCCCCTGCCGGCGCGTGAAGATCCACTGCCCCGGGGCGAGCTTCTCGGAGAGCATGCGCGTCGGGTCCATCAGCAGTCGTGGCGTGTCGTCCTCGTCGAAGATGAGGCGCCGCGGCGGCAGGTTCAGGAAGTAGGCCGGCACCGTCCAGCCATCCCGAGCGCGCTCCCAGATGACTTCGCTGGCAGCGTAGCCGTACCAGAGCCCCTTGAGCTGGTGCTCGAGCATGGCCGCCATGTTCGGCGCAGCGCGCAGGGCTTCCTCGAGGCGCCGAGCGACCAGAATGTCGACCTCGGCGTCGCCGCCCGGCTGCAGAATCCACTCCTTCCCGGCGACGGCGCGCAGACGCGACTCGAGCGCGGCGCGCAGGTGCGCATCCGTCTCGATCGCGTCGTCGAACAGGTCGACCTGCTGATGCGGGTAGCCCCATTCTGCGCTGCGGAAGATGCTGTTCAGCCGCGCCGGCGTCAGGTCGACCGCCGGGTGCCCGACCCAGCGGTCCCAGATGGGCACACTCTCGGCTTGCGGACGGCGAGCGGGCCGGGCCGGGATGATGCCGGCCTCGCCGAGGTAGAGACGTTCCGCGCTCACGTCAGCGCATCCAGACGTGATGGCTGTACGGCAGCGGCACCCAGCCGAACAGCAGGCCGAGTAGCACGATCACGGCGATGAGCCCGACGACGACCTGGGCGCCGGTCTTGAGCGGGGGTGGCATCGGTATTAGCGAGACCAGCCAGAAGACGACGCCGAAGACGATGAGCAGGACGAGCAGGGTGACCAGGAATCCGATCATGTCTTCCAGTGTGCACCCGGCTGCAAGATTGGCCGGCTCAGAGCGGCAGCAGAGCCCAGAGCCTGCGCACCTCGGCGACGAGCGCAGGGACGTCCTGGCGCGCTGCGGCCATAAAGGCGCCATCGGCGCCCACCGGCCACACGGCCATCGGTCCACCGTCGGCCCATTTGTGCAAGTGCGTCCCCGGGAGGCTCTTGCACGGGAAGCACAGCCCTCGGATCTCAACGCGCCACGGTCCCGGAGTCGCCGCGTTGGCTCTCGCCTCGATGGCGGCGAGCTGCTCGGGGGTCACGCGTCCTCGTTGAGCAGCCGGCGCGCGTGGGCGCATGTGCTCTTCTCGCAGGTCTCGAGCGCCCCGTCGTGATGGACCTGGTGGACGGTCTGCGCGAGCCAGCGAACGCCTTCCTCCATCTCGCGCAGCCGGGGCTCGATGCCGCAGCCGTAGCAGACAGGCTCGTCATCCTCGTCGAACCAGCGCACCGGGTAGCCCGACCCATCAGCGACGGCTTCAACGCCGCAGCGCGCGCATGTCCAGGTCGACACGTCGTCGACCGGGGCCGAGCAGTTGCGGCAGTGGACCCTACCGTCCTCGTCAGCGCCCCAGCCGCTCGGCCGCTCTTCCTTGGCCGGGCCAAGCGCCCGGAAGCCACAACTGGCGCAGGTCCACCACTCGTCGCTCATCGTCGGATTCTACCCCGGCCGGCGCGCTCCTCCTTGAGCACCCGTCGCGCACCTTCGCAGATGCCGCAGCTGCAATACCGCCCGTCGGGGTTCTCCGAACTGCACGTGTAGTTGTGGTCGGTGAGGTACTCCCGGAGGACCATCGCCATCGTCACCGGGGCCAGGTACGGCTTGCGCTTCACAGGCATCGTCACCCCTCCTTGCCGCTCATGCGCGCCCACAGCGTGCGAAACGCGAGCGCCGCGGTCTGCGGGACGACGCCGTTGCCGCAGGCGCGCAGGCGATCGATGCGATCCGTGTCCACCCCGGCGGCCATCCCATCAGCCACTCCACGAACGCCGGGTTCAAGCGCCGGCGCAAGCTCGGGCCAGCACCCGAGGACGCGTTGCCATCCCAGCTCGTCCGTAGCACCTGGCGGCCAAGCAGGGCGTTCGTCGGCACGTCCGCCGCAGCGCACGCCCGATCCTTCCAGTCGCGCGCGGTCGGCGTCGACCACATCCGTGATGCATCGGTCAACGTCACGCCGCTGTGCCTGCTCTCCGTCGAGTATCCCGCTGCCCCACTCGCCTTGGCGTCGGTCGCGGTCGGCGTGGGCCAGGATGAAGAGGCGCTTGCGAATGTGTGGCGCGCCGATCTCGGCGGCCGAGAACACGTCCCATTCCGCATCGAACCCGCCCGCGGCCAGATCACCGAGGACTCCATCGAATCCCCCAGAGCTAAGCAGGCCTGGGACGTTCTCCAGGAAGACGAAGGCGGGTCCCACCTCGCGAACGATGCGCACGATGTCGGGCCAGAGCCAGCGAGCGTCGTCGACCCCCTTTCTCTTGCCGGCGACGCTGTGGGGCTGGCAGGGGAATCCCGCAGCGATGATGTCCACGCATCCATGCCAGCCGTGGCCGTCGAAGCTGGCAAGCTCATCCCAGACAGGAGCTTTATCCAGGGCCGCGTCCGCCATCCGGGCCACGAGGACGGCCGCGGCGAAGGCTTCCCGTTCGACGTAGCCCACAGTACGGGCGTCGCAGGCGAGCTGCAGGCCGAGGTCGAGCCCGCCGACGCCGGCGCAGAGAGACAGGACGCGGGGACGTGGAGCCATGTCAATTTCGAACCTCCTCCTCTTGACGAACCAGCTTCACCGGGTCAACTCCTTGGGAATCTGGCAGTTTACGTAAGGCCACTTATCGTGCATTCCGTCTTTCGTTCTCGCCATCGCCAGCAGCAGATCACGAAAGAGCACCGGGGAAGCAGCGCACTGCTTCCCCGATAGCCTCTGACACGCGCCCGTCCTGATGGCGCGCCGTCGCTCCTCGGCCGAGTGATAGCCCTCGTCGAGACGAGCACGAGCACGAGCACGACCCCAGCGCAGGCTCGGCAGCTCGACCCCGACCGCATAGAGCCAGGTCGACTTCTGCGCAAGATGCCCGTAGTGCCCCTGGTCCACGCAGCACGTCCAGCCGCCCTGCCAGTCGGCGACCGTCCAACCACCCGAGCGCAACGGCAGGAACAGGCCGAAGTGAGCCCAGGCCGCCGAGTCGGCAGGATGCTCTAGCACTCCACCCCAGCGGCGGACCGCGCCCAGCGCTGCCGCAAAGCAACCCCCATCATCGCCCTTCAGCCGGCGCACCCGCGCGCTCGGACCGCCCGACCAGTAGCGTCCCCAGCGCTCGCACGGCGGGTGCGCCACCACCGGCCAGGGCCCGGCGTAGAGCCTCGCATCGCGCGCGCGGTCCCACGGATCTACATCGGGCAGGCCGAAGTAAACGCCGCCGGTCTGGACGTAGAGGGCGGCGAGCATCGTCACTCCTCTGGCTTCCGGTTCAGCGTAAGAATCTCGTGCAGCCTGACGAGGTCGTCCCTCAGCAACGAGAGTGGCCATGTTGCCAGCCGCTCCCAGTTACACCGCTCCGTGACCCAGTCGTTCGCCCGCGAGATGCGCCTTTCCAGATCGGCGATGCGCTTGCGCTCCTTCTCTAGCAGGCGATGGAATTCGTATGCCTCGCAGCACTCGCTAAGGACCATTGAGTCAAGTCCGCATGTCCCGCACGACATCGTCACTCCTCTGGCTTCCGGTTCAACGAAGGGTCAGCGTTGGCGGGGAGGGAACTGCTGCAGCGCGACGTTGACATGCACGACGCGCCACAAACGCCACATCGCCATCGCATGACTTCGCGCTCGGGCTGGCGCACGTAGCGGTCAAGCAGGTACTCGAGCGTGGACCGCCGCATCTCGGGTGAGGTGTTCTCCATCGCCTCGACCATGCGCGCCAGCATCTCAAGATCGGCATTCGCCGAAAATGGCTGTCCTTCGGGGCCCTCGCGGTCAGGCATCGTCACTCCTCTGATTTCCCGTTCGTGTAGCAGGGGAACAAGTAGGTGAGCCCGCCGACGGTGACCTCGATGTAGCCGGTGGTCGGCGCCAACTCAGCACAGCACGGACGCCAGCACAGCCCCCAGCGACATCGCCATCCCAGCCTGCGGACCGGCGGCGCCGGCGGTGTTTCGCGATAGGGCATCAGTCCTCGCTGCCCCACAGGTCCGTGTCCATGGGCTCCTTGTCCTGGTCGTCCTCGTCGATCTGCGCGTACCGCGTCGCCGCACACCCGAGCACCGGAAGCCACGGCGGCCGGTCCAGCGCCTCGAGCTCGTCGAGCAGCCAGCGCGCCACCGGGCGCGCGCCGATGTCGTCGAGCATGACCGCGAAGCCGAGCCACACGCACGCCGCGCCAAGCTCGCGCATCACGTCCCCGTCTTCCTGGCGCTCGGGCCGGCCGCGACCGTCTTGACCTCGCGCCGCACGACCGAGCCGGACCGGTGAATCGCCGCGACCAGCTGGTCCGCCCCGAACGGCTTGCGCAGAAGCGTGCAGCTCATCGCCTCGGCGTCTGACTCGGCACGGTCGACCGCCGTGACCAGAATCGTCGGGATGCCGGCCAGCCGCGGATCGAGCAGCTGGTACCAGCGGAACTGCCAGCCGTCGACGCCCGGCATCATGAGGTCAAGCAGGATGAGGTCCGGCAGGTACAGGTCGTCTGTCATGCGCAGCCGGTCGAGCGCCGTCTGCCCGTCCGGCGCCGTCTCGACCGAGACGTCCGAGAACTCGAGCACCGCCTGCATGCACAGCGCGAGGTCGTCGTCGTCCTCGATGACGAGCACCCTCACGCCTGCCCTCCGGCGCTTCGCCGCACCTCGTCCTCCTGCTCTTTGCGCAGCCGCGCGCGCCGCCGGCGCTGAGCGAGCTCGTGGATGACCGTCAAGACCGCGAAGGCGGCGTTGATGGCGAGCAGCGTCAGCACGAGCCGGCTCACAGCCCGCGACCTCCCCAGATGTCCTCGCGATGCGGCTTCTCGAGGCGCTTGTACCCAGGGTCCTCCGACTGCGCCTGACGCCGCGGATAGAAGCGCCAGACGATGTAGCTGACCGCGTCGCAGGCGTGAGCGAAGCGCGAGATGCGCGAGGGTGCGCCATTGGTCATCGGCCAGCCCGCCAGCGCCCGGTTCACCCCGACATTCTCCGGCGTCGAGAACAGCCGCCGCCGCCCGTCCGCCGCCCTGATGCGCGCGTTGAGCGCCAGCGCGCGCTCGAGGATCGGCGGGTTCTTCTTCTGCGCCCGGTCCGGTGTGAACAGGTGACGCCAGCCGCGCGAGCGCAGGATGTCGAAGCTCGCCCGTCCCTTGGTCCGCTCGGCGTCCTGCCAGGCCCCTGACGCGTCCGCGATCACGACCGTGTCCTCGGGGCTCAGACCCTTGGCCTCGAGCGCGTCGAGCAGCCCGTGCTCGTCGGCCTGGTCGAGCAGGACCTCGTCGGTGATCCACAGGAGCTCGCCCTGCGGGTCGTCCGGGTCCACGAAGAAGCGCGCGACCACCCCGACCATCGGCTGCAGCTGGAAGTCACAGCCGACCACCGCGCCGTAGCCGCCCTGGCGGCCGAAGGCCCGCTCAGTGACCTTCCGGGTCACCTCGCCGACCAGGCGACCTTCCAGGCTCGGCGGCGGCAGGACGTTGAGCTGCGTGCTCCAGCCGTAGCAGACGAGGTCACCCGGCCGCACGAGCTCGCCCAGGACCTCACGGCGCCAGCTCGCGTCGTCGGTCTCCGACCTGAGCGCCAAGAGCGAGGCGTAGTCGATGTGCGGGTTCTGCCTCGAGTGCAGCCAGAAGACCTTCGTCTCGGCGCGCCGCTGCGCGTCGGTCTCCTCGACGAGCTCGGCCAGCCACCAGCCCTCGGCCTCGTCCGGGGGGTTGGCCGCCAAGACGACCAGGCCCCCGGTATCCGCGGTCGAGCCGCGCAGCTGGATGTAGGCCCGCTTCGGCATCGACTGCGCCTCGTCGGCGACCACGAAGTCGAGCCGGCCGCGCTTCAGCCGCTGCTGGGCCGACAGGATCAGAATCTGGCTGCCGTTGCGTAGCAGGAACGACGGCGGCTCGGCACGCGGGGTGTACCAGTCCGCCGGCAGGATGCGCTGCAGGCCTCGGATGAGCTGCCCTGTCCCCTCATCGACGGTCGGGGCCACCACGGCCACGGTCGAGAACGCCAGCCCTACCGCGAACAGGCACGCCTCATAGAGCGCCAGCTCGGTCTTGCCGCTCCGGCGCCCACCGATGTGCGCCGCCGTGTAGACGCTCATAGCCTGACCCCCGGCGTAGCCCTGGAACCAGTCCACGAACCAGCGCGCCGCAGCCTCCTGGCCAGGGTGGACCCGCAGGACCCGGACCTTGCCCGGCGTCCCCGTCCAGTCCTTACAGCGCCGGTCCCAGGTCCCCCCGACCGAAAGCAGCACCTCATCGGTCGCCTCGAGGCGCATCTCCATTGCCATCGGGACGAACCGGCTTCCGCTTCGGCTTCGCTCTTCCTCGAGCAACGCCTCGGACAGTCTTGCCAGCGCCACTCGCGGCATCTTCGACCTCCACTTCCGGTTCCTCACCGACCCGCGAGAAGTCCGCGCGCAGAAGCTGCTCGGCACGCCGCAGACGAGCCACCGGCAACATCGCCAGGGTCACCTTGCCGAGCGCGCGCAGCTCCGATCGGCGCTCCTTCTCGGTCATGCGCTTGTCGGTCGCCACGAGGCGCGCAGCCTCGGCGTACATGCGCAGGAACATCTCGGGCATGTCGAGCGGGTCCGACGGCGGCGCCTCGCCCAGCGCCTTTCTGTAGGCCTCGTCATGCCGAGGCAGCCGCGGCCGGCCGCCTGGATTCTTCTTCTTACCCGGCGACTTTTCAGGGCTCACAGCGCCACCGGCAAAAGTTTCTGTCAGCAAACGGGATGAACCAAACTCGCGGAAAAGAGAGCCAAGGCCGTCCCGGCGCGCGCGTAATATTCTGACTTCCCGTGGCCGGACACCCGTGTGATTGCAATGTGTTAAGCATGCTCATCGTCGCTTTGCGTCCTGCTGATAAACCTCCTGAATCGCATCCTGACGGGGCAGGTCCACCTCGTTCGGGCTCTGATTCATGGCCTCATGGATCTGCTCCGCATGAGCGAAGCGCAGGAACTTCCCGGCATTGACCTCAATCCAGCGGACACCCTCGACGCTGACCCCGAGCAGCTCAGCCACCTGGTCCCGCTCGTAGCGCGTGCCGTCCTCGACGAGGTCGAGCGCGCAGGTGGGAAGCCCATCGTTCCAGGCTCGGGGTGGCTGTAGCGTACCGTTGCGGCGCAGGCGTCGCCGTCGGATGTCCGGGTGCGCGAGGTGGTAGCGGCACTCGATGAAGGGACAGGGTCGCTGCTCGTTCCAGCCACCTGGCAGGCACTCCAGCCGCCGAACAGGGCGAGGGCGGCCTGGCTGCCGGCAGCTGCTCATCGGGTGCGCTCCTGCCTGTGCGCGAGTTCGAGCACGCGCGAGCCCCAGACGCGCAGCCTTGAGGCCCACTCCTCGAGCGTGGTCGCCCAGCCGTCGAGCTGCAGGTAGAGCGTGCGCAGGAGAACCGCGCGCCTCATCGCTCCACCGGCGAAGGACACGGCGTCCCGGGTCCGGTCAGGTCGGCGTCGAGGTCGTGCTCGTCGGCCGGCTCGACGATGACGACGGCACCGGGCTCGCCGAAGGTGTAGCGCTTGTGCGCCGAGAGTGAGACTACGTTACCGTCGTCCTCGAAGGCGATGCCGGTCATGGCGTCGCAGATGGACCGGCAGAGCTTCTCGATGTCGTTCCGGCTGCGCGGCCTCTGCGGCGCGCCCTTACGCAGGACCCCCTTCGAGGTCAGGTGCGACTTCGGGCGCGAGAACAGGAACAGCACACGCAGCGAGACCTCGGCGGGGTAGGTCCAGGCCTCGCGCTCGACGGCTCGCCTCGCCATGGTCGCGACGTCTTGGCGCCAGGCTGGCAGCTGCTTGCAGGACTCGACGAGTGTCGCCTTGCCGCTGGCCGTCACGAAGGCGCGCTTCGAGCCCTGCGGCCTCGGCAGACCCGAGACCCAGAAGCGCAGCGAGGGCAAGACGCCGATGGTGTCGGTGGTGTCGGTCGGCCGTCTCACGCGCAGGCGAACACGCGCCAGCGGCTGCGGCGGCGTAAGCGTGGTCTCGGGCTGCTTCTCCTCGACCTGGTGAAACAGGTGCCGCGACTCGCTCATGTCCTGCCAGCGTCCGTCGACAAAGGCCCTCACCGCGGCACCTCCGGCCCGAAGTGCTGGCGCAGCTCCTCGAGCGCCTGCGTGTACTCGCGTTCGGCGTTCGAGAGGCGGTTGCGCGCGATGATGAGCTGCCCCTCGATGCTCTCGAGGTCGTCGGCGGCCTCGTTCAGGCGCAGGCGTGCTCGCGAGGCGTCTCGCACGAGCTCGTCCTCGCGCGTCAGTGTGCGGCTCATCGCGACATCCACCAGCCGACGAGAGCCGCGACGACGAGGACCGTCGACAGCGCGATCGCGACGCCGATGGTGGCGGCGCGGCGGTCGTCCGGCAGCTCGAGGCGTTCGCGTCCCGGCTCGCGTTTCATGCCGCACCTGGCGACGGCGCGCGCGGTCCGCGCCAGAAGCTTGCCTGCGGGCAGGTCACGAAGTGCGAGCGGAAGAGCGGCTCGCCGGTGCTGTTGACGACGACGAGCGCCATGCCGTCGCGCAGGACGATGTTGCCGAGCTTGGTCAGTCCCGGATCGAGCGGCATCCTGCGTCCCGACGGCGTCAGTGCCCAGATGATTGCGGCGCCGCAGCTTCTGCACTTCGCCTGGTCCTTGGCCTCATACACGACGGTCTCCCCTCTCAGGCGCGCGGCTAGGCGACCCATCGCCGCGCGGACGCGCTCGCGCAGCTTCGCGGTCTCGCTCATGGTCTTCTCCTCGGACGCAGTCGCGTCCGCAGCTCTGACAGCACCAGGACGTCGGGCCGGTCTCGACGGCCCAGACGGCTTCGAACCTCTTGCCGCCGCAGCGACGGCACTCGTGCGGCTCCGGGCCGGCCTCCTCGACGAGATCGGCGATGATGTCCTTGCGGCTCTGCTGGATAGCGACGACGAGCTCAGGCGGCAAAAACCTCGCCGCCGGCAGGACGTGCAGGAAGCTGCCGTCCGAGGCGAGCCAGAGGTCGTAGGGCTCGAGCTCGGCGCGCAGCTCGTTCAGGCGTGCCATGGTCCGCCTCCACCCTGGCCATCCGGGTCTTCCGGATCGCCCTTGCCGTGGCCGTTCAGACCGGGGTCAGGCCGATCGGTCTCGCGATCGTGCCTATGAGGTGTTTCCCCCTCCCATGGTTCCGGTTCTGGTTCCCCCCCTATAGGGGGGGGGGAACCATGGGAACCGGGGGTTCGGAACTGGTTCCCGGAACCGTGGGAACCAAGCGCGTAGCCTGTGGACAACCTGTGGACAACCCCATCTCTCTCCAGCTCTCGTATGGCCGCCAGGACGGCCCAGCGGGCGAACCTGATCACCTCAGAAACCTCATTTGCGGTCTTGAGCGGGTTGAGCTTCGAACGCTGCTCGATGACCCGGATGACGCGCTTCTTGGCTTCCTCGACCTTGGCCGCGCGTTCGTCCTCGAGGGAAGTCGGTTTCGGCACCGCCGCCGCTGGCTGTCCCTCGACGAGCTCGAGCCACAGTCCGCTACCGCCGGGCAAGCTGCCCTCGCGCAGGATGAACGAGAACGGATCAAGCGGACGACCGCCGCAGTTGCGATGCTCGACGGTGACGCTGACCGTCTCGGCGCCGTCGGCGCGCGCCAGGTAGAGCGCCGAGTCGATCCAGCCGTGCAGCGCGCTCGAGCCGCGCAGGCGCTGGCCTGGTCGCCGGTTCGTCTCCGGCGTGTGCTTGGCCATGTGGTGCACGACCATGATCGAGCAGCCGTGCTCACGCTGCAGAGCGCGCAGAGGCGAGAGCAGCGCGCTCATCTCGCCGGCGTCGTTCTCGTCCCCGCTGTGCAGGTCGCGCAAGGGGTCAAGGATGACCAACACCGGCTTCTCGCGCGCGATGGTGGCGCCCAGGCGCGCCATGTCCTGCGCGCTGTCGAGCCTGAGCCTGGGCGTCGTGATGAGGTGCAGATCGAGCTTGGCTATCTCGAGCTCGAGCGCGCAGCACATGCGAGCCACGCGGGTCCGGGTCGCCGCCGGCCGGTCCTCGGCGTTGAAGCAGAGGACGCGGCCCGGCGCAGTCCGGTAGCGCCCAAGCGCCGGCTTGCCGGAGGCAACACAGACGGCCAGGTGCATGGTCAGGAAGCTCTTGAAGGCCTTCGGCTCGCCGCCGACGAATCCCACCGCCTCGCGCGCCCAGAGCTCATCGACGAGCCATTGCACAGGACCCTCCTCCTCGACCGCAGCCACCGGCATCGTCGCGAGCGCGGATACCGCGGCGTCGCCGGGCAGGGTCTGACGCACCTGCTCGAGCAGCTCCGTGAGCTCGCCGATGGGAACGCCGGCGCGGGCGCGCGCATCGAGCAGGCGCGTGCCGGCCAGAAGCTCGCGGCGCACGGCGCGGTCGCGGACGATGCGCGCGTAGTGCTCGACGTTCTCGGCGGTCGGGACCTCGTCGAGCATCTCGACCAGGTCGAGCTCGCCCTGTGGCAGGCGCGCGAGCAGCTCGCGGCGGCGCAGCTCGGCTGCCACAGTCAGGGGATCAATCGGGTGCTGTGCCTCATCCAGGTCGAGCATGGCCTGCAGGACGAGGCCATTGGCGGCGACGTAGAAGTGCACCGGCTCGACGAGCGGACGGACACGGGCGAGCGCCTCGTTGCGCAGCAGGACGGCGCCGAGCACGGCGCGCTCGGCCCTTTCGTCATGCGGGAGGTCCCGCCTCTGCTCGGCAGCGACCATGCCTACCGCTTGCCCTCCGAAACCAACAGCGATGCAATCCACTCACGCACCGCCTGTTGCTGTTCGCGACACTGCTCATCGTCAAGCCACCAGTCCTCGAGGACGCACGGCCTGATGTCAGCGAGCGGCACGACGACAAACCAGGTTCTTCCCCCATCATTGGGATTCGGTCGCTGCCTCGGTGGTAGCCAGCCCTTTTGGTGAATGGCGCGCAGGATGTCGAGATCTAGAAGAACGAAACGCGTGATCTGTTGGCCGTCCCAGAAGGCGTAGAAGAACAGGTCACCGTGGCCCTCGAGAATCTTCTCGAGTTCAGTCTTCGCGCCTGATGAGCGCGAAGAACGAAAGGTGACCTCCTGTTGATAGCTCGGCAGGCAGTTCGCCTGGTCACGAACCCGCACCGCGATACGTCGCGGTAGCGCGATGAGATCCGTTGCGCGCTCGGTGTCTTCTTCGTCGGGCGCAATCGTGATAAGGCGAGTCGCAAGCAGCGTACGCACGGCAGCAAGTTTCGAGTCCGACCACCGGCGATCGGACTCGTACTCTCCCTGACGGCGAATCACGCGGCAGCCTCAACGGGCCCTGCCGCCGCATAGAGCGCGTCAACGATGTGGCGGTGCCAGCTCTCGCTGATCTCGCAGCCCCAGATGTCGCGGCCGAGTTCATGCGCGGCGAGCAGCACACTGCCGGTACCGGCAAAGACGTCGACGACGATGTCGCCCTCGTCCGTGGTTGCCTCGATGAGCGTACGCAGGAGGTCTCGGGGCTTCTCGGTCGGGTGGTCGCTATCCTGCTCGTCCTGGCCGTAGAGAACGTCGGGGTGTCGTTTGCGCAGTTCGGGTTTGCCCTTGACCGCGTGCAGGATGCGCTCGTGCTGCGGGGCGAACGAGCCAGCCAGGTCGCCGGTGCCGTGGTTCTTCTTCACCCAGACGAGGCTGCCCTTGATGGTGAAGCCGGCATCCTCGACGGCACGGCGGAAGAGCGGTTCGTGGCGCCAGGACGTGAAGACGAGCGCGGTAGCGTTGGCGGCCATCTGAGCGTGCGCCTTGGCCAGGACCTCGCGCACGAGTTCGGCGGCAGCGGCCGGATCGGCGTCGTTGGGCAGCTTGGCCTTGGCGGCGGTCGAACGCCGCCGGCCGCTCTGGTAGTCCTGGCCGTAGGGCGGGTCGGTCAACAGCAGGTGGAATCCGGCCGGGGCGCTATCGATGACGCTGCGCGCATCCCCGAGCACGACACGACTCGAGAGGCGGGTGGCGAACTCGAGACGCTCCTGCTCGATGCGAGCCTTCTCTGCCTCCGCCTCGGCGCCGCGCCGTCGAGCCTCAGCAGTATCTTTCATGGCGCGCATGACCTCCGCCTTGGCCCTGGCGATGGCGGCCTCAGTACGCACCCTGGCGTTGACGAGCAGGTTGACGAACTGCCTGCGCCAGTCGCCGTACTCGTCGACCGGGATGGACTCGAAGGCGGCATGCGCCGCAGCAATCAGAGCCTTCATCCGCGCCGCGGCCTGTTCTACAGCGCGCGAACCGACCTTCTTCGTATCCTCGTCGTCGCTGCTCTTGCCGCGGTGCGCGTCGAGCGCTTCCTGCAGGACTTCGAGCTGGGCCTGCTCGGTGCTCAGCCACCGTGAAAGTTCTAGCGCTAGAACTATCCCGGCAACGGCCCGTAAATGAGCTTCGGCAAGAACGCCGCTAGAAACCCGCTTCCGGATCTGGGCCGGCAGGGACGTGTGCCACTTGATGCGCTCGCTGACGAGCGAGACAGCGCACCGCTTGGCGTCGGCGATCTGCTTCTGTGACCAGCCTTCCGCCGACGCCAAGCGGTGGAACTCAGCCCAGGTGTCCATGATGGGCACCTTCGTGTGGTACTCATCGTTCTCGTTGTCCT
>Ga0075425_100003540_pt1 | contig 15888 bp, 15 predicted proteins | sample SoiMethybrSBSTD4_FD_75300 | JGI IMG/M metagenome (GOLD analysis project Ga0075425, IMG submission 75300) | Bulk soil microbial communities from a Populus tree surrounding site in Tennessee, USA - Soil MetaG P. TD hybrid SBSTD4 | ecosystem: Environmental > Terrestrial > Soil > Tree plantation... | reverse complement strand
CAAGAGCCGGCGTCGCAACAAACGCGACGGGCGCCGCTGCCAGGCCGATTGCGATCGCTGACGCGTAGAACTGCTTCAGAGTGCTTTTCATCGTGAACTCCTTGCTGTCCCCAAACTGCCCACCAGCCAGTCTGAAAACGTCTGCCGTGCGGTCACGGTTCCCCGCCCGCGACGAAAGGAACGGGAATTCACCATCGAAATTAAGACATTGGCGCCGCTCCTGGATCAATTCAGGACAGCGTAAACGAATGGCACGATGCTTGCGTCAATCAGCGCAAGCGAGGCGGAGCGCGTGCCATTAGCCAGATGACGTTTCAAATTCGGCCAGGTGCGAAATTCAAGCGCCGTTGGACGCCCGCAAGCGTCGAAACGGTCATTCGCACCAGACGTCGCTGGCGCGGAGAGATCTGCCAGGTGCTTGGCTTTCGCCGCCGCCGCAATGCGTTCGTCAAAGCGAGTGCTCAATTGAAGGAGATTGCATCGTGACGACCAGGTTCGCCATTTTCCGGCATGAAAGCGCAGGCTATTCGACGCGCGGTCCCGTCGTTCCCGAAATGTCGCTCGAAGAAGCACGCAAGGAAGTCGCGCGCCTCAAATCGACTTATCCCCATCAGGAATTCGTCATCATGGGCGAGATCGGCACGGTCACGCGCAGCGAGCGCATCACCGTCAAGATTGAAAATCCGATGTTGCGCAACCGGCTACCCAGGCGGCCCAAAGTAATCGACGACCGGAACGTCGTCCCGATTCGCACGCTCGAACGCGCCTGAGCGCGCGCAAAACATCAGTAGCTGCGCGCGTCGCGGATCAACGCGTCTCGCTTTGCTTTCTTGAAACACGAGGGCCTGGCTGTTCCGGAACCCGACTGATGTCGGCCAATTGCGAACAGACCTCCGCTGCAGCCGATGACCCGCGCGCGTAGTTCCCGCGCGCCCGCACCCGCGCGTAGATCCGGATCATTGAACCGCACGGAACGTGACAACGAAATTATCTGAATTGGTCCGTTCCCCGCGCGGCTCCAGACCGCCACAAGTTCCCGGTAAACCGCACAAATGCTCTCTTTTCGCTGCCAGCAGGCCTTGCAATCGATGGAACTTTCAACGCAGCGACGCGCCATCACCCAGACAATGCGCCGCCGACACAGTTAATGGTTTCTGCGCACGATCTCAGAGTCGAGGCGGACCGCTTGTACATAAGTTAAGAGGCCGTCAAGTGTTCAGTGAAAGACTTACGCGGATTTCCTGGGCAACAGTCTCGTGAGCCGCACGTCTGGACAAAACCCGCCCTCGTTAAGAATGCGGGCGCAGGAGGGCATCGCGCAAATTCCCTCCGGCAACTCGCCGAAGCTGAAGATCGTGCAGTCGATGCTGCATTCCTTCGTCGGCGACAACCCGCCCGACTCGACCATGATTTTTTCGCGCACATTGCCCACATCGATCGGCGATCGCCGGCTGGACGCCGAAGTCGAAGAGAAAATCGCAAAGCTCCCGGCGCTCGTGTTGCAGGGACAAAGCCTCGCGGCCCTCGCTTCATGTCACGACATCGAATCCATCTTCGCTCGCGGCAAGGTGACCGAGGCGATGCCGGCGAACGTGCTCGACCTGCGGCGCTGTCTCGAGCAGGAACTTCTCGAGCCCAACGTCGAACTCATCACTCCCGACTTGCGGCTGTGGCCAATTTCGAGTCGCAGGGCTCTCATCGGCCGCCCGACGTCGCAATCCAACGCGGACATCGCCATCAATTGCCGCTGGTTTTCGCGCGCAGACAAGAGTCTGCAACTCTCGGCGGAAGGCGCGGACTGGTTCATCGAGGATTTGGGCAGCGCCAATGGCAGCTATATCGGAGAAAAGCGCCTGCAGCGCGGCGACCGCCACGTGCTGCCGGACGGACAAACAACGGTCGAAATCGGCAGGTCGTTCGACAGACGCTCGCCTGTGATCCTGCATCTCACTCGTTCGGCGGAAAACGTGATCGTCGTCTCGGTCAGCGTCGGCGCGGCATTCGACAAGGCCGGCTGGCAGAGCTGGCCCTCGTTGCAGGAGGATCTCTGCAAACGCTGGGTGGTTTTCCGCGATCACTTCCTGCTCGGCACCAGCGACACCGCCAAGCTTCTGGGTGTCGAAGCACAGAAGGAAGCGGCCGTGATTACCTCGAGAAACGGATATTGGATCGCGCCGCAAAATGGCGGTGCGCTGCGTCTCGACGGTATCGACTTTCGTTCCGCCGTACCGCTTGCGCGCGAGAGCGAGCTGGAAGTCGGGTCTTTGAAATTTCAAGTCAAACGCGCTCACGACAGCATTGCACCGACAGCTTCGGGTTCTGAAGCAGCCTCTGGAACGCGAGCATGAGAAACCATCGGATGGGCAAAGAGATGAGCACCGGGACACGCACGAAATGGCTGCGCCTGACGGCCGTCGCCCTGTTGGCAAGTTCGCTGGCCGCCTGTTCCACAATCCGAAATACGCTGCAACCGGCCGCGTCCGGCAGCGTGGCTGCTCCGATGGATGCCGCAGCGCGAGCGGCACTCCTCCAGCATGCGCTGGATCTGCTGCAAAACGGCGACGCGAAGGAAGCCGACGTGGTACTGCACGCCTACCTGAGGGACGTTCCCGACAGTAAGGCAGCGGCCTATCTGATTGCGCAGATCGAAAAACCACTCTCCGATCTTTTTCCGGCGGAGAGTTTCGCGATCAAACTCTCGCGCAACGATAGTCTCTCGACGCTCGCGAAAACCTATCTCGGCGATTCACTCGCCTTCTATGGACTTGCCCGCTACAACGAGATTCCGGTGCCTGGGAAAATAAGCGAAGGCCAAACCATCCGCATTCCGAGAACTGCTATATCGCTGCAAGCCCTGGCCCGGATCACCGCGGCCGCGGCCGCCGCTCCTCCGGTGTCATCCGTTCCGGCGGTATCGACACCTTCTAAATCCGGCAAGCCCGCCGATACGTCGCGCAAATTGGCCGACTTGTACTATGAACGCGGCTTGGTCGCGTTTCAGCATCAGGATTTGAACACCGCGATCGCGGATTGGGACAAGGTGCTCAGCATCGATCCCAATCACAAGGATGCCCAGCTGAGCCGTGCTCAGGCGGTCAGGCTGAAGAACAATCTGGCCAAGCTCAAAAAATAGACTTCACCGTCCGGGGTTTCCGAAGACGAGAGTCGACTCCGCCGAAGCGTTCGGCGGTGGTTCCGGCAGCGCTCGCGACGGCAGGCGGGCAACGACATCGTCGCCCTTCACGACGCGACCTTGCAGGTGTTCCGCTGTGCTGTTGAATGCATCGAACAACGAGCCGAACTCATCGTTGCGCGTTTCCGAAATTCTGCGGTCCATGTCACCGGCTCCGAAGTCCTGCAACGCACGTTGCAGGGCGCGCAGCGGCTTGGCGATGAACCTGGCAAACAGGAAGGAGAGGCTGCCGACCGCGCAAACCGCGAACAGGCCAAGCATTGTCATGAGCCATAGCATAGTGGCCAAGACACGCGTGACGCCGGCTTGGTCGATGCCAAGAAAAATGTGACCGATCTCGGTCTTCTGAAACAGGATCGGTGTGTCGAAGAGGAAGATGTTGCGCCCGTCGTGCATCGCAACCGACGACACGTTGACGTCGGGACTTGTCGCAATCATCGCATTGCGGGCGGGGCGCCGGAACGGCTTGCCCACCAAATTCGCTTCCGTCGACGCCTGGACGAAATTGTCGTGATCGGTGACGACAAGATAATCCAGACTGCTGCGTGCGCGCGCGTCGTCGACAAAAAGCCGCAACGGCACCCAGTTTTGATCCAGAACCGGCACGGCGGAATGCACGGCCACGAACTTGGCAAGCGACGCACCGGCATCGAACACCTGGTTGCGCACGATCTTCGCTTCGACGACATAGACGACGGACATGCACAGGACAAAGATAACGGCCAGCATGCCGCCGGAGGAGAGCGCGAGCTTGACGCGCAGCGGCATGAATTTGTTGCGACTGGCTTCCTCTTCGCGCGCGTTGGCGGCGTCGAGCTCGCGTTCCAGCGCCTTGACCAGCTGGGCGCCGGTTTCATAGCGCCGCTCCGGACGCTTGTGCATGAGCTTACGAACGATGCGCTGCATTCCGGCCGGCGTGCCGGGAGCTTTCGAGGCGATCGGCTCGGGCTCCTCTTCCATGATCTGCAGCATCAGCCTGGCGACGTTTGCATCGTCGAACGGCTTTGATCCCGTGAGGAGCTCGTAGAGGATCGAACCGAGAGAAAAGAGATCGGAACGCCCGTCGACGATGTGGCCGGCGACCTGTTCGGGCGACATATATTGCGGCGTTCCCATCACCAATCCGACTTCGGTGCGCTGCAGGTCGTTGCCGCCCTGCATGCGGGCGATGCCGAAATCCGTCAGCTTCACTGTTTCACCGCCGCCGATCAGCAGGATGTTCGCCGGCTTGACGTCGCGATGAATGACGCCTCGTTGGTGGGCATAGTCCAAGGCACCGGCGAGCTGGATCGCAATTCTGACGACGCTCTGGAATGACAGTCTCTTGCCGCTGGCCAATAGTTCCTTCAGCGATTGCTCGTCGAGGAACTCCATCGTGATGTAAGGCACGTCGGCAACCTTGCCCACGTCATAGATGGTGACGATATTGGGATGGGAGATGGCGCCGGCCGACTGCGCCTCGCGCTGAAAGCGACTGAGATAGTCCTGATCAACAAAGGCTTCCTGCTTCAACACCTTGATCGCGACGGTGCGACCGATTTCCGGATCGCGGGCGCGATAAACCATCGCTGTCGCGCCCTCGCCCGCCAGACATTCGACTTGGTATCGTCCGATGCGCTCGATGGGCTTGACGCTGGTCATGCCGGAAATCCGTTCAGCCTTTAGAATGGCTTAACAGGAAATCATTGCCGAGTGGTTATGCCGACAAGCTGCGGAAATCAGGGCAGGATTTGTAAAGTTCCGCCATGATATGTTCGGCGAATGACTGCCAAACTTTTCCAGTCCGCCTGCCGCACCGACTGCGGTCGCGTACGAACGGTCAACCAGGATGCGTTCTTCGCGCGGGACGATGCCGGTTTGTGGGCGGTGTCGGACGGGATGGGCGGCCACGCCTGGGGAGAGATTGCGAGCGCGGAAGTCGTCAACCAGCTCAAGATTCTCGTTGGCTCAACTTCGTGTGCGCCCTCTAAAGCAGGTGTCGAGCGCGCGCTGCTGAATGCAAATCTGTCGCTGCAGGAACGCAGCGCTGCGAACAGATTGCGTCTTGGCATGGGCGCGACAGCTGCGGCGCTCTGTGCCGGCGGCGGCCACTATTTCTGCCTTTGGGTCGGCGACAGCAGAATCTACCGGCTGCGCAATAAAGAGCTGACGCTTCTCACCCATGACCACCGCTATGTTCAGGAACTCGTCGATAGCGGCGCGTTGGCGGCCGATGCAGCGCGGATCCATCCCAGGCGAAACGTCCTGACGCGCGCGGTTGGGCTTGAACGCGAACTGCGGATCGATACTTACGACGGCACTTTGGCGCGCGACGACAAGTTCCTCATTACCACGGACGGTGTCACGGGCGTTTGCAGCGACGACGAGATCGTTGCGTGTCTCCGGTGTCCCGACATCGAAGACGCGGCTGATCGGCTTGTCGCGCTATGCAACATGAAAGGCTCGCCGGACAATCTCGCGTTGGTGCTGGTCCAGTCGCTTGGAGAAAACTAGCCGTCAGGCGGCAGTGATCTCGATGCAATGGACATGCACTGGCTGATCGAAGCCCTTAAGCGAGACCTTGCCCGCATCTTTCAAAGGCAGTGCCTTTCCGATGCAGAGCTCGGCGACCGCATTCGACAACAGGATCTGCTCCGGGTCGGCGTGGGCGCATAGCCTGGCGGCCAGTTGGACGGTCGAACCGAAGAAGTCATTGTGATGTTCGATCGGCTCTCCGGCCGCGACGCCGATGCGCACCTTTAGCGCCTGATCGGGATTCTCCTTGCGATGGTGCGAGAATTTCTGCTGGACGTTCATCCCGCAGCGAACCGCGGACGCGGCCGATACGAAAGCCGCCATGATCCCATCGCCCGTATGCTTGACCTCACGCCCGCCGGCTGCGGTCAACGCCTCGCGCACGATGCGGTCGTGCACTTGGAGCATCGTGAGCGCGATCTCGTCGCCCAAACCCTGAGTCATGTTGGTCGAGCCGACGATATCGGTGAAGAGAATCGTGCGGGTACCGGGGTCGCGCTCGGCGTTGCCGGGCAACAGAGCGGCACCGCCTTGGTCGATTTCCGCTGCGCCCATGAAAGCGTCGGCAATTTCGGGTGTCACCTCCATGATCCGCGCCGCTTCGAGCCCGTGGGCTTTCTTGTGCACAGTGTTTGCGGCTTCGGCATTGGGCGCAGTGCATAGACAGAAGATCTTGCCGTTTTTCTCGTTCAGCCAATACTTGACATACTCGACGCCATACTGACTCTGAATCTCCTGATCATGCAGATGCGCATGCGCGACATCGCTGGCTTTTACGCCAGGCACGTCGTGAATGTCGATGAACATTGGCATTGCGGCTTCTCCCCAGAATTGGAAGTCCATTACCCGGTCGCTTAGTCGCCGGCCGTCGCATGCAGCGTGCTGCGCACGACTTTGATGGCCGGAGGCTTCGTCAACGTCTGGTATACTACGCAGTAACGTTCGGTAAGGCGCAACAGGGTCGCCAGTTGTTCCTCGCTGGCATCACTATCAAGAGCAATGCGAAGGCGAATGTCGCGGAACCCGACCGGCGCATCCTTGGCCACGCCAAGAGTGCCGCGAAAGTCGAGGTCTCCTTCCGCATCGAGCACCGCGTCGCGCAGCTTGATGCCGAGCGACGTCGCCACCGCATTGAGCGTCACGCCGGCACACGCGACCAGCGCCTCCAGCAGCATGTCCCCCGAACAGGCGCTCAAACCGCTGCCGCCAGTCGCCGGATGAAGACCGGCGGCGACAAGCGCCCGTCCGGTTTCAATTCTGCACGTGACGTTCTCGCCCAATCGACCCTGAGCACGCAGGGTGATGAGCGCCGCTGCCGGCTCCTGCCGATAACGTTCCTTTAAGGGTGATTGAAGCGCTCGTAACGCCTCGGCTTCCATTGCGACCCCTTCCAATTCTCTTCCCGCTAAACCCTAGCATCTCATACCAAATCCGACCACGTCGGTACGCCTCGAGGTCTCACGGCAGGAACAAGTTGGGATCGCCGATTGGTTAGAGGGGGTTAACCTGTTTTGGCACACAATGTGCCGCGATTTGATGAGTTGCATTTGGATGCGTGCCGTCAGCCGTGCGAGCCGTCGATCTTTGCTCTCCTCCTACGCCGCAGATCTCGGAACGTTGATCTCGCGTCGGCGGTCGGAGAACGCCTTGCGCGCCGCCAGCATCGAGTCGGCGATGGCCAACCGCGCCAAGTCGGAGTTCCTCGCCAATATGAGCCACGAGCTGAGAACGCCCCTGAACGCAATCATCGGTTTCGCCGACTTGATACAGGCTCCCCCTGCCGCCGACGCCGGCCCCGGCAAGTCAAACGAATATGCCGGCTACATCGCCCAGGGCGGTCGCGACCTCCTGAAGATTCTCAACGACATTCTCGACTTGTCGCGGATCGAAATCGACAATTTCGAGCTCAATCTGGAGCGCCACGCGCCGCGCGACTTTATCGAGACCTCAGTCGACCTCGTGCAGGCCCGTGCATCCGACAAGAAGCAGACGCTGCATGTGCGGGTCAGCGGCGATCTGCCGACCATCGTCGTCGACGAAACGCGGATCAAACAGGCGCTGTCGAACATTCTCTCCAACGCCGTCACGTTCACCAAAGAAGGCGGTGCCATCTTCGTCCTCGCCAAGGAAAGCGCCGGCTCGATTGCGATCGAAGTGACCGACACCGGCATCGGTATGACCGACGAGCAGATTGCCTATGCGCTGAAGCCTTTCACGCAGGTTAAGCCCGCGCGCACCCGCAATCATGCCGGGACCGGACTTGGACTGCCGATCGCCAAGGCGCTTGTTCTGCGCCATGGCGGAACATTTCACATCACGAGCAAAATCGGCGTCGGGACAACCGTCTCGCTCACGCTACCAAGCGAGGGCGCCTGCGCCGACAAAATGATGACTCCGACCGGGACAGAGCCATGAACCAATTGGTCACACGAAGTGCGCAAAAGAAAACAGTGAGCGAACGCCGCGGCGTGCCGCTTGTTCCGCCGCGACAGTTCGCCCACATCGTTTCGGTTGCGGGCTCGCAAGCCGTCGCCTTGATCGCACGCGACGAAATTCAAGGCGGTTCAAGCGACAAGTTTCGCGTTGAAATCGGCCAATTGGTGAAGATTGCAACGCCCCATTCCGGCGTGATTGGCATCGTCTCGGCGGTCAACATGCCGATTCCCAGTGCGGTGGACAGCAGCGAGGAATTCGGCCTGATCGAGTTGACGCTCACCGGCGAAATCGTGACCGACAAAGTAGACGGTCGACTCTGCTTTCGCCGCGGCGTCGCCATGCTGCCGACGATCGGCGACCCGGTCATGGCGGCGGATCGCCACGACCTCACCCGCGTCTATGTCCAGCCGAACTCCGATACGATCGAAGTCGGAACGCTCTATCAGGACGAGCTCGTGCCCGCGCGTCTCTTGATCGACGATCTGTTGGCAAAACACTTTATCGTCGTGGGAACGACGGGTTGCGGCAAGTCCAGTGCGGTGACCTGCATCCTGCGCCGCGTTTTGAGCGACTATCAACATGCGCATGTCGTCGTGCTCGATGTGCACAATGAATACAAATCGGTGTTCGGGGAGCGGGCCGAGGCAATCGACACCTCCAACCTCAATCTGCCCTACTGGCTGTTGAACTTTCAGGAACTCGTTCTGGCACTTACCAGCACCGATAGTCATCACGATGCCGAATGCGAAATATTGGCCGACGCCATCGTCGCGGCGAAACGGCAATTTTCCGAAGTGCGCAGCATCCGAAGCGACACGACGGTCGAAAACATCACCGTCGATACGCCGACGCCCTTCAGCTTTGTCGATGTCGTGGCCTGGATCGACGAGCAGGTGGGTCGGCTGGAGCGCACGCACGTTGCGATGCCCTATCGCAGGTTGAAGAACCGAATCGAGGCCCTGACGACCGACCGGCGCTATCGCTTCATGTTCAGCGGGTTCACCATCGATGACAACATGGCCGAAGTGCTCGGGCGGCTGTTCAGAATTCCAAGCGACGGACGGCCGATCACCGTCATCGACCTGGCTGCGGTTCCGGGCGAGATTCTCGATGTTGTCATCTCGGTCATTTCCCGTCTCGCTTTCGATCTGGCGGTATGGAGCGACGGGCGCTATCCGATGCTCCTGGTGTGCGAGGAAGCACATCGCTACGCGCCGGCGGATGCCGACGGAAAATTTCTGCCGACCCGCCAGGCGCTGGCCAGAATCGCGAAGGAGGGACGCAAGTACGGCGTTTCGCTCGGTCTGGTGACCCAACGCCCGTCCGACATCGATCCGACCATTCTTTCGCAATGCAGCACGGCGATCGCCATGCGCCTTTCGACGGAGCGCGACCAGCATGTGGTGCGCTTCAACGCCGACGACAGTGCGCTGAACATTCTCGACCTACTTCCCCTGTTGGCCGACCGTGAAGCCATCGTGCTTGGTCAAGGCGTCTTGATGCCGATGCGAATCCGCTTCAATGACCTGCAAAGCGATACCGTGCCGGATTCCAAACACCACGTTTTCTCAACCTCGTGGAAAAACGAAGACGGCGACTTCAACAGTCTCTCGGAAATCATTGCTCATTGGCGCGCCAAGGGTGTCACCAAGGGCTAACCGCTAGACCGGTTGGGAGATTTCTCGCGCCGTCCGCGCGGCTTTTCCTTCATGCGCGAACGATCCAGTTTCTGTCCTTCGCCTGCTAGGAATGATAGGATGAAGCCTGTCGGTTCCACGGGAGGCAACCATGAAGATATCGGCGCTTGGCCACGTTGTTTTGCGCGTCAGCAATCGTGAACGCGCTGAAGAATTCTACAACGGACTCCTGGGTCTGCCGCTCTGTGCGCGTTTGGACGAGTCCGGTCTCAAGATGGCGTTCTTTTCGCTCGGCAACCACCACGATTTCGCGGTCATGGAAATCAGCGGGCAGGGAGGCGCGCGCGCCGGCGGCAACGGCAACGGGCTGGATCACGTCGCTTTCAAGATCGGCAAAAGTCTCGACGAGTTGCGCGAGGCGAAGCGGCATCTCGAAGCCGCGGGCATCAAACCGAGGCCGGTCGACCACGAAGTGACCAAGTCGCTGTACTTCGAAGATCCGGACGGCAATGGAGTGGAACTCTATGTCGACGTCTCGGATGTCTGGCTGCGCGAACCCCAGAGAGTCGCCCAATTGCATCCGTTGGAGTTGTAGCAACGCCGGGCGTGATGAGACCCATATTCACGTTGGTCCTGGCCGCTGTCGCAATAATTGCGCCGTCTTATGCGTTCGCCGGTCACGAATGGACTGACGGAACGATGGGGCCGCCGCAAGGCCGATGGTACGACACGACGATGCCGCAGTTTCCGCCACGCGCACGCCATTCAACGTCAACGCCCGCTGAACCGCCGACCGCGCTCTGCGGCAATCTTGCAAACCCCGCCACAAAGACCGCAGCAACGGGGGACGCGAGCCATGCTGAAGTCGCGGCAACCCGATCGCGAAGCACGGGCGAATTGAAGACCGGTGAAGCCTGTTCCGTTCACGCCCGCTGATCGGCGCGGTGTGCCCCTGCTAGCGCGTCCAGCCTTCAATGGCTTGCGCCAGTCTTGGATAATGCGCGAGGCGGCGCTCGATTTCTGCGAGATGAGCGGCACCCTTCCAGCATAGTCGCACGCGCGTCGCCGGATTCGCAGCAGCCGCGTCTGCTTCAACCAGTTCGGCGTCGTTCAAGGGATCGACCTGCAGAATCGTGAGCACCGGACGGCCTGTAGGTTCGACAGTCGAACACGCCTTGAATTGCGCGGGCGTCAAACTCAGCTCCTTCACAAGACCAAGATTTTCGCGCGCCAAGATTTCGGGAATGCGGCGGGCAAGCGCGCGATTCGCATTTCGCTCGCCGTCGTTCAGTTCGTTCCAGGGCTTCAGAAGGGGATTGAGCTTGAGAACGTCATCCCGCGTCGCACCAACCGCCCAGCCCGCCGCCTTGCGTTCCACGCACCAGCGCCAATGTTCGATTTCCGCCAGGCGGTCTACTTCTTCCGGAACGAGTTCGATTTTTGCGGCGCCGGGAACGATTCTGTAGCCGAGCGCACCGACGGCAATCGCAATGTGATCAGCTTGGGCACGGTTCGACTCCTTGTAGCGTTCTGCGAGGCGCTCCCATGGCACCGACGCGGGTGACGTGTCACCCCGCCCCGCCAAACCGGCATACACGTCGTGGCCTGCGCGCGCGATGCGATCGAGCTCATGCCCAAGCAGGATTTCGGGCGATGTCAGTTGCTCCAGGCTGCCGAACGGCACAAGTCGGTTCGCCAACAGATGTTGCGTCTCCACTTGCTGCAGGAAGACGCCGAGTTTGTATTGCTCCTTCAGCCGCACGAAAACCGGCGTGGCGAATTGATCGAGTTGATCGAGACAGGAGCGAAACTGCAGCGCGGTGTACAACGAATTGTCATCGCCGTTGAGCGCAACGACCACTGCGTCCGCCGGCCGCATGGAAAGCAAACGGCGGACGTCCGGCCAAACATCGACCCGGTCTTCGCCGAACGCGAAGGATTGAAAGGAAAACTCCGCCAGGGCCGCCAGCGCCGCGTCGCGGCCGCGAAGCTTGCTTTCGGCCTCGACCGCATCGCTGGTCAGTACACTCAGTGCGGCGCGCACGTCCGGCAGGGCAAAGTTGGAACAGATGGCACGTCTGGCAAGTTCGCGGTTGATGTCGCCAAAGCCGGCAAAGACAACATGCGGCGAATGGGCGTTCGCCGATGATTGCCGCAGGTTGAGGAATGCCGGCGTGCGCAGCAACAGGCGCGCTGCATCCGCCGTCGTGTTGAACAAATGGAATTCGACGTGCGCGCCGCCAAGAGCCGCGGTCCGGTGATCCAACAGCGTGTCCAGAACCCAGTCGCTGCGGACTTCGACGAGCAGCTTCACGTCGCGCCGACCCTGTGATGCAAGAAACGCGGCGGTGGAAAGACCGATCTCGAGATTCTGCGAATCCGACCCAGTCGTCACGATGACGCTGTCGGCGCGCGGCAGTCCTGCCAGCTTCAACATGCCCGGCTGCGAGGCATCGCCGTTCAACACCGTTATGGCGAGACGCTCGCACGCCAACGCGTTGGCTCCGGTGCCATCGAGCGTCACCACGACGACCGGTTTGCCGGCCCGCTGCATGCTGCCGACGATTTTCATACCGGTCTCGCCAAGGCCGCAGACGATGACGTGGTTGCGCGCGCGGTGCGCCATCGCCACGCGCATATCGCGGCGAAAGTTGACGAGCAGAAGCTTTGCACCACCAAAGAGCGCGGTCGCGGGCAACATATACTGCGCAATGACGAGTTGCAGGGGCGCCTTGCCGAAGGCATATGACCCGGTGCCCCGGATCAGTCCGATGGTGAGAATGATCGAATCGCCCAGCGAGTGACCGGCCGCGAGGAATCCCCACAGACCCAGGAGCAAAGATGCGATCGCCACGGGTCCGATCAGAACCCAATCCTTCAGGCGAAAGAGGTCCCAAGACATGATTGCGTTCAGGTTCCTGATTAGCGATCGTTCGGATCAACCACGCGCGGAACGGACGCAGGCCCTATTCAAGTTCTTCACCCCGGCCTCGCCTCGATATCACATCGTACAAGCAAGTCGGGCATGCTCCAAGGCTGGTTTACTCGCCGACTGGCGCGTGACAGCATCCGGCGTGAATCCGTCGCGGGGTTCTCGCATGTTGAGGCTTCCACCACCGATCTGGGCACTCATCTATCTCGTCATCGCCGTCGTCGTGAGCATGTCCTACCCTTGGCGCTCGCTTGTCGATTTGCGCATCGTCCCGCTCGGCATCGCGCTCATTGCAATCGGTGCGCTTTCGATGTTCTGGGCGGCGTCTCTGTTTCGCAAGGTTGGAACCGAGATCAATCCGACGTCAGCGACGAACAAGGAACTGGTCATCGTCGGACCGTTTCACGTCACGCGAAATCCCATGTATTTGGGCATCGTTCTCGTCAGTCTTGGCATCGCTTTCTGGGCAGGGTCGTTGCCGATGTTCGCCGTGCCTGTTCTCGCCTTCGCAACGGCAAACTGGGTGCACATTCCCTTCGAAGAAGCCAAAATGCGGCGTCAGTTCGGCTCCGCCTATGACGCCTATACCGCCAGCGTTCGGCGCTGGATTTGACTGATCTGGCGGAAACAAAACCGTCCCATTGGCCGCAGTTAGTCGCGTCCGCGATCCTGTTCGCAGGATTTGCGCTCATGCTGGCCGTCAATCTTCCGGGCCACCTCGAATTCGATTCCATACGTCAACTGCTCGAAGGCAGGAGCGGCGTCTACTCGAATTGGCATCCGCCGATCATGTCGTGGCTGCTCGGCATTGCGGACGACATCCATCCGGGCGCGGCCGCCTTCGTCATATTCGATGTGGTCATGGCTTTCGGCGGAATTCTGGCGCTCGTTTGGGTTGTCGAGCGACCATCCTGGTATCTGGTGCCGGCCGCGGCCGTCGCAATGCCGCTGCCGCAATTGTTTCTCTTCCCCGCCATCGTCTGGAAAGACGTACTCCTGGCCGCGTCTTGTCTGGTTGGCTTTGCGTTCCTCGCACAGGCCGCGGTCTGCTGGCGACACACAACGATTCGCTTTGTGCTCCTCGCAGGATCGGCCATTTTCATCGCCCTTGCCGTGCTCGCGAGACAAAACGGCGCCGTGATACTTCCCTGCGCCGCCGTGGCGCTTGGTGCGGTCGCGGCGAGGAGGAGCAATTATCGCGTTGGTTTGGCATTTGGTGGCGGATTTTTCTTTGCGAGCGCCCTACTGGTCCTCGGCACCAACGCAGTCCTGCAGCAGCGTGCGTCAAAAGCGCTTGGTCCTGTCGAACAGTTCGAAGATCTGCAGCTCTACGATATCGCCGGAATGCTCAGCCAGCGCCCCGAATTGAAGCTTTCCCTCTTGGAACAGGAGTCGCCCAGGCTGGCGAATCGTCTGCAGACGGTTGGCCCACGACTCTATACGCCGGTCGGACATGACCGTCTCACAAACGATGCGGAAATCAGGAGTTTCATCATCGCGTCGGTTTCCGTTGTTAATCGGCAATGGCGCGAGTTGATTCTATCGCGTCCCCTCACCTATCTTGCCGTGCGCGCGCGGGATTTCGGCTGGCTGTTCCTGTCGCAGCATCCGAACGAGTGCCTGACCTATGCGGTCGGCGTAATCGGTCCGGTCGCCGATCTGAAAGCAGCGAGGTTGGCGTTTCGCTACGATGCTCGCGATCGCTGGCTGGACGAGGACTACGCCGCTCTGCTCATCGCGACGCCGGCGTTCTCCCATCCCGTATTCGCTGCGGCAGGCTTGTTCTGCCTCGTCTTCTTGCTGCTCAGGAGACGCCCGGCCGATCTGGCGATCGCGGGACTTCTAGTCGCGACACTTCTCTACACACTGAGCTATTTCGTCATCGCGATCTCTTGTCAGTATCGTTATTTGTACGTGATCGATCTCTCTGCGATCGCGGCGAGCCTGTATGTGCTGGCCGACATGCGCCGGCATCATTCGGTTTCAGCGTGACAAGTTCGGCGCTATGCGCCGGATCGCAAGCGGCCAGGTGCCGAGCACGCCGTATTCGTCCAGGCGCGTCGAAGCCGGTCCGTCGGCGACTTTTCGCCCATCGCAAAACACCTCGAAGCGGTCGTAGGGCACGCTGCGGATCCTCAGAAGCCGGGCCAGGACCCAATCGTCCCCCCGATCCAACGTGCGATAGATCAGCGCCGGTTCTCCATTCTTCCTGAGAAGGCGAAGTACATAGTCCCGCATGCGAATCTCCGGTGATTCGGGGAGCCAATGCTTCTTGTGTGTCACCTTGCTGTCCATCGCGAGACGGTCGAAGTCACAGAATGGTCATCCGGCTGTGGGCGGGAATTTCCTACGAATACATCCGGACGATTGGGGCGGCGAGCACAGCGAAGGGCCGAAACCGGAGGCTGCCATGAAAGTATATGACATTATGAGTTCGGACGTTCAGCTCATAACCCCCGACGACACCATCCAGGCTGCGGCGCAAAAGATGGCCGAGGCCGATGTCGGATTCCTGCCCGTCGGTGAGAATGACAAGCTGGTCGGCATGGTCACGGACCGTGACATCGCACTGCGCGCCGTTGCGCGCGGCAAGAATCCGGCAAGCACGCGCGTGCGCGAGATCATGACCGACAAAGTCTTGTATTGCCTGGAGGACGAAGACGTCGAAGAGGCGGCCGATACGATGTCGCACCTCAAAATTCGCCGACTGCCGATCGTCGATGACGACAAGCGCCTCGTCGGCGTGTTGTCCCTTGGCGATATCGCTTTCAAGCACAAGGCGTCGACCGCGGGGACCACACTTGTGCATGTGTGCGATCCTCACGGCCACGTGCGCTAGATCAACCAAACATTCGCACTCGGGCAAACCCCGACTCGCGCGTGAACATTCATGCGTGCGTGGGCCTAGCGCTAACGCCGACCCGCCTGTGATTTGATCGTGACAAGTTCCCTCTCATTGCAATTGAGAAAGGTTGGGAAACTCGGCTCGCGCCGAACGTTAAGTCTGTTCTTCGAAAGGAGAACCGCCATGAAGATGCGTGAACTGACAGCAACCAGAACGATCGCCGCCGCGGCTCTGCTTGTCGGCGCTGCCCTGTCGGCGCCGGCAAAGGCCGATACGGACAGAACCGACTGCATGGGCAACAACTGCGTCCGCATACATTGCTATGACGATA
>Ga0075425_100003539_pt1 | contig 15889 bp, 15 predicted proteins | sample SoiMethybrSBSTD4_FD_75300 | JGI IMG/M metagenome (GOLD analysis project Ga0075425, IMG submission 75300) | Bulk soil microbial communities from a Populus tree surrounding site in Tennessee, USA - Soil MetaG P. TD hybrid SBSTD4 | ecosystem: Environmental > Terrestrial > Soil > Tree plantation... | reverse complement strand
GCCGCCGCGGCCGCACCGGCCGACGCCGACGCCGCGGTCGTCGACCCGGTCGAGGCCCAGCGCGACGAGGCGGAGCCCGACGCGGACGCGGCGGCGCCCTCCAGGTCCTCGCGGCGTCGTCGTCGCGGGTCGCAGACCCGCGCCGACGACGCCGCCCCCCCGAAGCCCGAGCCCGCGCCGGCTCGGGCGCCGAGGTCGAGCCGGCCCAAGACCGTCGAGGAACAGGTGGCCGCGGGCGGCCCCAGCCGGGGGATCCGGACCTCGCGCACGCGCACCGGCCGTGAGGGTCGGCGCCGCCGGGAGCCGGTGCTGGTCCCGCCGCGCGTCACCGACAAGATCATGGCGATCACCGAGCACGGTGAACGGGACCAGATCGCCGTCCTCGAGGAGGACCTCCTGGTCCAGCACTACGTCACCCGCGCGGGGGCGACCTCGATGGTCGGCAACATCTACCTCGGGCGCGTCCAGAACGTGCTCCCGGGGATGGAGGCGGCCTTCGTCGACGTGGGCCGCGGCCGCAACGGCGTTCTCTACGCCGGCGAGGTGAACTACTCGCCCGAGGACATCGAGGGCGACGCGCCACGGATCGAGCAGCTGCTGAAGCCCGGACAGGCCGTGATGGTCCAGGTGACGAAGGACCCGATGGGCGGCAAGGGCGCGCGGCTCACGGCGAACCTCAGCCTCGCCGGCCGGTACCTCGTGCTCGCACCCAACCAGGACCTGCAGGGGATCAGCCGCCGTCTCCCCGACGAGGCGCGGCGCCGACTCAAGGCGCTGCTGAAGCGCGTGAAGCCGCCCGAGCACGGCGTGATCGTGCGCACGGCGGCCGAGTCCGCGTCCGAGGAGGCGCTCGAGGCCGACCTCCGGCGGCTGCTCGCGATCTGGGACGACATCCAGAAGAAGGCGAAGAAAGGCAAGGCGCCGACGGTGCTCTACGAGGAGCCGGAGCTCACGGTGCGTGTCGTGCGCGACCTGTTCACCGACGAAGAGTTCCGCGCGCTCGTCACCGACTCCCGGCGGGTCTACGGCCTCGTGACGGACTACCTCGGCGAGGTCGCCCCCGACCTGGCGGAGAAGGTCTCGCTCCACTCGGGGAAGCTGCCGGTCTTCGAGGAGTACCGGATCGTCGAGCAGATCCACAAGGCGCTCGACCGCAAGGTGTGGCTGCCCTCGGGCGGTTACCTGATCATCGAGCGGACCGAGGCGATGACGATCGTCGACGTGAACACCGGCAAGAGCGTGGGCAAGACCAACCTCGAGGAGACGGTGGTGAACACGAACCTCGAGGCCGCCCGGGAGGCCGCCCGCCAGCTGCGCCTGCGGGACATCGGCGGGATCATCGTGATCGATTTCATCGACATGCTCCTCGAGAAGAACAAGAAGCAGGTCGAGGACACCATGCGCGAGGAGCTCGCGCGCGACAAGACGCGGTCGCAGGTCTTCGAGATCGGGCCGCTCGGTCTCATGCAGGTGACCCGCAAGCGGGTATCCTCGGGCCTCGTCGAATCGTTCTCCGAGATCTGCCCCACGTGTGAAGGCCGGGGCATCATCCTCACCTACGACGTCAACTGAACTGAAGGGGTCGACCATGTACGCGGTGATCAGGTCCGGCGGCAAGCAGCACAAGGTGCAAGCCGGCGACGTGATCGAGATCGAGAAGCTCGTCGACCCCGGCGAGACGGTCACGTTCACGCCGCTGCTCGTCGTCGACGACGACGGCAAGACCCACGCCGGCTCCGCCGCGTCGAAGGCAACCGTGAAGGCGAAGCCGGTCGGGGAGAAGAAGGGCGACAAGATCAAGGTCGTGAAGTACCGGCCGAAGACCGGCTACGCGAAGAAGACCGGCCATCGCCAGCAGCTCACGCTGCTGCAGATCGAATCGGTCGACCTCGGATAGCCACTGGTAGCCTGGAGGTCTCATGGCGCACAAGAAGGGCGGCGGCTCGTCCCGGAACGGCCGCGACTCCAACTCCAAACGGCTCGGCGTCAAGGCCTACGGCGGACAGGTCGTCACCGCGGGCTCGATCATCGTGCGCCAGCGCGGGACACGGATCCATCCCGGTGACGGCGTCGGCAAGGGCGGCGACGACACCCTGTTCGCCACGCAGGCGGGCACGGTGGGGTTCCGCGAGTCGCGCGGCCGACGCTACGCGACCGTCACCGCCCCCGATCCCGCCTCGTAGATCACCTCGTCGCCGGTGAGCGACGCCACCGCCCGCGACGTGTGGTGGCGTTCCGCCGTCCTGTACCAGATCTACGTGCGTTCGTTCGCCGACTCGAACGACGACGGGCACGGCGATCTCCAGGGCGTGATCGAGCGGCTCGACCACCTGTCGTGGTTGGGCGTCGATGCGATCTGGCTGAGTCCCATCACGCCGTCTCCGAACGCCGATTGGGGGTACGACGTATCGGATCACACCGCGATCGATCCCACGTACGGAGACTTCGGCGTCTTCGACCGGCTCGTCGCCGCAGCGAACGATCGAGGCATCCGTCTGATCCTGGATCTGGTTCCCAACCATACGAGCGATCAACACCCGTGGTTCGTCGACGCTCGCTCCGGCCCCACGGCGGCGCATCGTTCGTGGTACGTGTGGGCCGACGGCTCGACCGACGGGACGCCTCCGAACAACTGGCGGTCCGTGTTCGGAGGACCAGCCTGGACCTTCGACGATCGAACGAGGCAGTTCTACCTCCACAACTTCCTGCCCGAGCAGCCTGACCTGAACTGGTGGAACGAGGATGTGCGCCGGGCCTTCGACGACATCCTTCGGTTCTGGTTCGACCGAGGGATCGCGGGGTTCCGGATCGATGTCGCCAACGGGATCGTGAAGGACCGGCATCTCCGCGACGACCCGCCGTCGCTCGAGGATGACCATCCCCGTGAGAGCACCACAGGGCTGCGTCCGGTCTACAACATGAATCGGCCGGAGGTGCACGACGTCCTCCGCCGTTGGCGAAGGATCGCGGACTCCTACCGCCCGTCTCGCCTGCTGATAGGAGAGACGTGGCTCTTCGACCTGCACGAGCGAGCCCGGTACTACGGCGACGACGACGAGGTGCACCTCCCCTTGAACTTCCCCTTCGTGTTCTCGCCGTTCGGGCTCGAGCTGCGGGAGGTCGTCGAGGCGACGGAGGCAGCGACGCCCGGCGAGTCGTGGCCGGTGTGGGCCGCTTCCAACCATGACGTGGGGCGGTTCGCGACGCGATGGTGCGGGGGAGACGACCGCAAGATCCGTGCGGCGATGTTCGTGCTGCTGACGCTTCGTGGAACCTCGATCCTCTACCAGGGCGACGAGATCGGCATGGCCGACGGCGACGTCCCGTCGACGCGTCTCCGCGATCCGGTGGCGCTCCGCGGTCCTCGCGGCGCCGAGGGCCGCGACGGAGCCCGAACGCCGATGCGATGGGATGCCCGGCCGAACGGTGGATTCACGGCGGACCGGGTCGAGCCATGGCTCCCGGTGACGGAGCCCGCGACCTGCAACGTGGCGGACCAGCGAGCCGACCCGACATCCGTGTTGCATCTGTGTCGGGATCTCATCGCGCTCCGGCGAGCTCGCTCCGACCTCGGTCTGGCCGGCTACACGAGCGTCGAGGCCCCGACCGGGATCTGGGCATGGATGCGAGGGCGCGTGCTCGTCGCCGTGAACTGCTCCGAGCAGGCGGTCGACCTCCCGATCGATCAGGTCGTCATCCTGATCGGGACGCGACGAGACCGCGACGGTCGCCGCGAGAGCGGGCAGCTCCGGCTGGACCCGTGGGAGGCGGTCGCCCTCGTGCCCGATGTCCATGCGTGACGCGAGGGACCTTCCCGCGGCGGTTCGGAGCGCGCTCCTCGCGGATCCCTCGGTCACGGACGTCCAGCTCGTCGGCTCTCGAGCCCGCGGCACACCGAGCCCTCTCTCGGACTGGGACTTCGTCGTGGCGGGCGATCTCGATCGCGTCATGGACCGCATCCCGTCCCTCGTGCGCCCGCTCGAGCCGATCGCGCAACAGTGGGACCGGCTCGGTCCGAGCGACTACCGCTGCTACATGCTGCTGCTCGCCGGTCCTACGAAGGTCGATCTCATCTTCCCCGGCGTCTCACACCGGCCCGAGCCGCCGTGGGTCGTCGGGCCCGAGACCCTGGAGGGCATCGACCGTCACTTCTGGGACTGGATCCTGTGGTTGGCGGCGAAGGAGCAAGGCGGGAAGCACCAGGTCGTTCGAGCGGAGCTCACGAGGATGAGCGAGCACCTCTTGGAACCGATGGGGGTCGATCACGTGCCGGCGTCGATCCAGGAGGCGACGGCCGACTACCGTACGGCGCGCGAACGCTTGGAGTCGTCCCTGCGCATCCGCGTGCCGAACCGGGTCGAGCTCGAGGTGCTCCCCGCCCTCCACCCTTGGGCAGGCCGCGACTCGACCTGAGGACGCTTCATGCAGTTGAATGGCGCCCCAGCGTTCGGAGGAGGGCGTCGTGGCCGAGATCGTGATGCGAGACGTCACCAAGGTCTACGGGGACGGCACCACGGCGGTCTCCGATCTCAACCTCGAGATCCGTGACGGAGAGTTCATCGTGCTCGTGGGACCGTCCGGGTGCGGCAAGACGACGGCCCTTCGGATGGTCGCCGGCCTCGAATCGATCACGAACGGAACGATCCGCATCGGGGAGCGCGTGATCAACGCGGTGCCGCCCAAGGAGCGGGACATCGCGATGGTCTTCCAGAACTACGCGCTGTACCCGCACATGTCCGTGTACGACAACATGGCCTTCGGCCTGAAGCTCCGCAAGCTGCCGAAGACGGAGATCGACCGGCGGGTCCGGGACGCCGCTGAGATCCTCGGCCTCACGGAGTTCCTCCAGCGGAAGCCGAAGGCGCTTTCCGGCGGGCAGCGGCAGCGCGTCGCGATGGGGAGGGCGATCGTCCGCGAGCCGAAGGCGTTCTTGATGGACGAGCCGCTCTCCAACCTCGACGCGAAGCTGCGCGTCCAGATGCGCTCGGAGATCGCTCGGATCCAGCACGATCTCAGCGTCACGACGCTCTACGTCACACACGACCAGGTCGAGGCGATGACGATGGGCGACCGGGTGGCGGTGATCCGCAAGGGCGTCCTGCAGCAGGTGGACACCCCGCAGTACCTGTACGACCACCCACAGAACCTCTTCGTCGCGGGATTCATCGGTTCACCCGCGATGAACCTGGTGGGCGCGACGCTCTCGCGGTCGGGGGGGTCGGCCGCCGCCGGATTCGGCGGCATCCGCCTCGCGATCCCGGACGACGTCTTCGGGACACGCCCGGCCCTCGAGGCCTACGTGGACAGATCGGTCATCCTCGGCGTTCGGCCGGAAGACATGGAGGACGCATCGCTCGTCTCCGACGCGCCGCAGGACCGTCGCATCCGCTCGGAGGTGACGCGCAGGGAGGCGCTCGGTGCCGACGTGCTCGCGCACTTCACCGTCAAGGCGCCGGTCGTCCTCACCGAGGACGTGCGGGAACTGGCGCACGATGTCGGCAGCGAGGCCGTCGAGGCGGCCGAGAAGGGAGCCGCGGCCGGCGAGACGACGTTCATGGCGCGCCTGAACCCGCGGACGACGGCTACCGTGGGCCAGCCGCTCGAGCTCGTCGTGGACGTGCAGCGCCTCCATTTCTTCGATCCCGAGACCGGGCTGGGCATCTACGAGGATGCGGCCTGACCGTCCACGAAGCCCGTCCCGACGACCCGAGAGTAGAACCGCCCGCTGTCTCGTACGAGGCGAGCCTGGGTGGCGTAGTCGACGTGCACGATCCCGAAACGCGCCGAGTACCCACGCGCCCATTCGAAGTTGTCGAGGAGCGACCACACGAAATACCCGCGCAGCGGCAGACCGGCCTCGAGCCCGTCGAGCGCCGCCTCGAGGTGGCGTCGGAGGAAGTCGACCCGTCGTGGGTCCCGCGCCGGGTCGGTCGGGTCGGGCTCGTAGGCGGCGCCGTTCTCCGTGACGAACAGAGGGAGATCGCCGGTCCGCGAAGCCACGAACCGCAACACGTCGGTCAACCCTTCCGGGAACACCTCCCAACCCATGTCGGTCCGTTCGACGGGAGCACGCTGGGGCGGCGGCGCGAGCGACGGTGCGCGGACGATCTCGCGGGAGTAATAGTTCACTCCGAGGAAGTCGATCGGGGTCGCGATCACGTCGAGGTCGCCCGGGAGCACCTCGCGCCCGCTCCACGCCCAGGTCCGCAGCCCGTCGTCCGGGTACCCGCGCGCGACGATCGGGTCGAGGTACCAGCGGTTGAAACGGCGGTCCGCGAGGGCGGCTGCCTCCAGATCTCGATCGTCGTGCGAAGCCGGATGCTTCGGCTCGAAGTTGAGGACGATCCCAACCGACGCCGAAGGGGCCTGAGCTCGGATCGCCTCCACCCCGAGGCCGTGGCCGACCAGGAGGTGGTGGGCGGCGGCGAGCGCCGCGTCCGGCTCGACCCTCCCCGGGGCATGCGAGCCCGTGCGGTACCCGTGATCCGCGACGATGTGCGGCTCATTGATCGTCGCGAAGTGACGGACGCGATCACCGAGCCTCCCGGCGACCACGCCGGCGAACTCGGCGAAGGCGTGCGCCGTCGCGCGTTCGGGCCAGCCCCCCGCATCCTCGAGCGGCTGCGGGAGATCCCAGTGGTAGAGCGTGACGTACGGCACGATGTCGCGCGCCAGGAGCTCGTCGACGAGCCGGTCGTAGAAGCCGAGCCCCGGCGGATTGACCGCACCGCGTCCCGCGGGGATCACGCGTGGCCAGGAGACCGAGAAGCGGTACGCCGACAGACCAAGGTCCGCCATGAGCGCGACGTCGTCCCGGTACCGGTGGTAGTGGTCGCAGGCGACGTCGCCCGTCTCATCGTTCAGGACGCGTCCCGGCGTGTGCGAGAAGCGGTCCCAGATGCTCTCCCCGCGACCGCCTGACCTCGCCGCCCCCTCGATCTGGTAAGCCGCCGTCGCAGCCCCCCAGACGAAATCGGCGGGGAACCGGCGGGCTCGATCCGCCTTCCTTGGGAGCGCTTCCATGTGTGGCCGGAATCTACACCTCAGTGCCTTGACAGCGCCAGACCGGGAGGTATCTAGTGTGAGAGCGCTCTCACGAGCGCGAAGAGAGGGGAGCGTGGCGAGGACCTTGGACGAGTTGGCGGCCCTGGTCGGCGTCTCCCGCGCCACCGTGTCCAGGGTCCTGAACGGCGGGTCGGTCTCCGACACCACGCGGGCTCGGGTGATGGAGGCGCTGGAGCGAACCAACTTCCGTCCGAACGTGGCGGCCCGAACGCTCGCGTCCGGCCGATCGGGCGTGGTCGGGGTCGTGATGCACGTGGATCCGCACGCGTTGTTCGGGGATCCGTACTTCGCGCAGCTGCTCCAGGGGATGAGCGACGCCCTCTCGGCGCGGGCGACCGGGATGATGGTGTGGCTCGGGAACCGGAGCAAGGAGCAAACGCTCGACCAGATCCTGGGCATGGGCCTGCTCGACGGTGTGATCGTCACCGCGCACACCCTTGACGACCCGCTCGTCGACGGCTTGCGCGCCTCGCCGCTCCCCACCGTGCTCATCGGTCATCGCAGCGCCGATCGAACGGCGAGCTACGTCGACGTCGATCACGTCGCGGCCGCCGACACCGTCACCTCGCATCTCGTGAGCCTCGGGAGACAGCGGATCGGGCACATCACCGGCCGCCGCGGGACGATTGCGGGCGAGGATCGCATCCTCGGGTTCACCCGGGCGATCGAGCGGGCCGGGTTCGCGACCGAGGGGTTGATCGTCGAGGGCGACTTCACGGAGGGGTTCGGCGCGATCGCCGTCACCTCCCTCCTCGATCGCGGCGTAGACGCGATCTTCTGCGCGAACGACGCGACCGCGGCCGGAGCGCTGGCGACGATCCGCGCTCGAGGTCTCGCGGTCCCCGAGGACGTGGCCGTGGCCGGCTTCGACGACCTCGATTTCGCGGCCGGGCTCGACCCTCCCCTCACGACGGTCAGGCAGGGGATCGGCGCGCAGGGGTCCGAGGCCGCGCATGCGCTGTTCGATCTCCTCCGGGATCCCGATGGGGGTCCCAGGCGTGTGATCTTGCCGACCGAGCTCGTGATCAGGCGTTCGACGATAGGGGGTGTATCGACCGCATGACCGCTCGCGCCTCACGAGACCCACCCAGCGGCACGCCAGGCTGAGTTTGACCGCGCATCGAGTGTGTGTACGAATGGCAGCACGAAACCGAGAGGGGGGCGAACATGCGCCGAGCGAGACTCTTGATCCCGCTGGCGGTCGCGATCGTGATCGCCGCGGCGTGTTCCACCAACACCAGTTCCAGTGGAGCAAGCACGTCGGGCGGTCCGACCGAAGCGAACACCGGCAAGGTGAACATGTTGAGCGCGGTGGATCCGAAGGAAGGCAAGACGATCCAGAGCCAGGTCCTCGATCCCGACATCAACCAGGCGCAGTCGGACTACACGGTCGAGCTCGAGGCCGACGGCAACTTCGAACAGGACGTCAAGATCCGCGCCCAGGCCGGGACGCTCGACCTCGCGATGCTGCCGCAGCCCGGGGGGTTGCCGGATCTGGTGGCCACGGGCAATGCGGTGTCCTTGGAGGACATGGGCTTCGATATCGGTCAGCTCGAGCAGACCTTCGGCAAACCGTTCATGGACCTCGGCGTCGTCGACGGGAAGCACTACGAGATCCCGACCAACATCAACCTGAAGAGCATGATCTGGTATCCCAAGGACGACTTCGACAAGGCCGGCTATACCGTCCCGAAGACGTGGGACGAGCTCATGGCGCTGTCGGACCAGATCGTCGCCGATGGGGGAACCCCGTGGTGCGTCGGTTTCCAAAGTGAGGGATCGTCCGGATGGCCCGCCACCGACTGGATGGAAGACATCATGCTCCGGACCGCCGGGCCGGACACGTACGACAAGTGGGTCAAGCACGAGATCCCGTTCAACGACCCGGCGGTGCTGACGGCGGCGCAGGACTTCGGCAGCGTCATGTTCCACCCGAACTACGTGCTGGGCGGCGCCGCGAACACCGCGTCCTTGGCCTTCGGTGACGCGCCTTTGCCGATGTTCGACGAGCCGCCCGGCTGCTGGCTGCACCGACAGGCGAGCTTCATCCCGGCGTTCTTCCCCGACAGCGCCAAGGCCGGGGTCGACTACGACTGGTTCCCCTTCCCCTCGATGGACACCGAGGGCGGCCCTCTGTTCGGGGGCGAGGTCATGATGGCGTTCCGCAACGCGCCGGAAGTGAAGGACGCGCTCACGCGTTTCTCGGGCGAACAGGTGCAGTGCGACATGGGTGGCTACGTCGGCTCCTCGCGCATCTCGCCGAACCTTCAGGTGTCGGACGACTGCTACGCGGACCAGATCCTCAAGGACTCGGCGGACGTGTTGCGCCAGGGACTCCAGTCCGGGAGCGCGCGGTTCGACGCTTCGGACCTGATGCCGGCGGCCGTCGGGACGGGCAGCTTCTGGACCGGCATGATCAAGTACATGCAGCAAGGTCCGGACTCGATCCAAGGGATCCTGGACGACATCGAGAAGAGCTGGCCGTCGAGCTAGGTCTTCGACGTTGACGACCGCCGCGACGCAAGAGCCGGGGGGCGGCGGGACCGCGGAAGCGGTCCCGCCGCCCCGCGGCGCTGCGCTCTGGCGGTTCCTCCTCGGCCTGGCCGGCGCCCTCGCGATCCCGGTCGGGACGTTCTATCTGCTCTGGGTCACGTTCGACCTCTTACGCCGGGGCCACGCGAGCCGCGCGATCGTGGTCCTCGTGGCGATCGTGATCGGTTCGGCCGGCGTGTTCTTGCTCTACTTCGCGGTGAATCGGCTGGTCGACCTCCTGCCGGCAACCCTCCGTGAAGGGGTCCGTCCGTGGGTCTTCGTCGGCCCGGCGCTCGTGCTGCTCAGCGTGTTCCTGGTCTACCCGGTGATCAACACCGTCCTGCTGAGCTTCAAGGACGCACATTCGAAGACGTTCGTGGGGCTCGACAACTTCAAGTTCGTCTTCACCGACGAGAGCATGCTCCGTGCCATCCGGAACACGCTCGGGTGGATGATCCTCGTGCCGCTGACCGCGGTCACGACGGGGCTCGTGTTCGCGACGCTGGCCGACCGCCTTCGGCGCGGGGAGGCCGTGGCGAAGTCGGTGATCTTCCTCCCGCTCGCGATCTCGTTCGCGGGCGCGGCGATCACGTGGCGTCTCGTCTACAGCTTCCGGCCGCAGGGGTTCGGATCGAACATCGGACTGTTGAACGGGGTCGTGATCGGGCTCGGCCAGAACCCCATCGACTGGCTCACCCAGCACCCCTGGAACAACCTCTACCTGATGGTGATCATGGTCTGGATGCAGACCGGGTTCGCCATGGTCGTGCTGTCGGCAGCGATCAAGGCGATCCCCGACGAGATCGTCGAGGCCGCCCGGATCGACGGCGCGTCCGAGTGGCAGGTGTTCCGGCGCATCATCGTGCCGACGATCCTGCCCACGATCGTCGTCGTGACCACGTACATGGTGATCAACGCGCTCAAGGTTTTCGACATCGTCTTCGTGATGGGCAACACGGAAGCGAACGGAACCGAGGTCGTGGCCGAACGCATGATCCACTGGTTCTTCATCGGGGGGAACTACGGTCGCGGGGCCGCGATCGCCGTCGTGCTGTTCATCGCCGTGATCCCGGTGATGGTCTGGAACGTGCGCCGCTTCCGTGAGGAGGAGGCGATCCGGTGAGCGTCGGAACGATCGAGCGGAGCGAGGTCGAGGGCGCGCCCCCGCAGGAGCCGGCGGCCAAGGGCGTCGGAGAGGGGGGCCGGGGTGGATGGTTCCCCCGGATCGTCATCCTCGTCGTCGCCATCCTCTGGCTGATCCCCGCGGTGGGCGTCCTGATCACGTCGTTCCGGGAGCCCGATCTCGTCAAGACCACGGGATGGTGGACGGTCTTCGCGCATCCGTTCCAGGTCGGGCAATGGACGTTGGACAACTACAAGACAGCGCTCGATTCGGGTGGTCTGGGGAACGCCTTCCTCAACAGCCTGGCGGTCACGATCCCCTCGACCGTCATCCCGATCACGATCGCCGCGTTCGCCGCGTACGCGTTCGCGTGGATGGACTTCAAGGGGAGGTACGTCCTGTTCGTGATCGTGGTCGGACTCTTGGTCGTTCCGCTCCAGATGGCCTTGATCCCGATCCTCAAGCTCTACGTGAACGGGGGGATCCTGTTCGACCGGCGGATCTTCCCCGAGTTGCATCTGAACGGCACGTTCTTGGCGGTGTGGCTCGCACACACCGGGTTCGGGCTTCCGCTCGCCGTCTACCTGCTGCGGAACTACATCGGGTCTTTGCCGTCGTCGATCATCGAGTCCGCCAAGATCGACGGCGCGGACCACTTCACCATCTTCTGGCGGTTGATCGTGCCGCTGTCGGTCCCTGCCCTCGCCGCGTTCGCGATCTTCCAGTTCCTCTGGGTCTGGAACGACCTCTTGGTCGCATACGTGTTCCTGGGGGGCACGAAGGACGTCCAGGTCCTGACCCTTGCCCTCGCGTCGCTGAACGGCTACGCGGGCGAGACCTGGCATCTGCTCACCGCGGCAGCCTTCATCTCGATGGTCCTGCCGCTGATCGTGTTCTTCTCGCTGCAGAAGTACTTCGTCCGGGGCCTCACGGCAGGCTCGGTGAAGGGCTGATCGCCGATGCGACGTGACCGGCGTCCGATCCTGGCCGGCGCCGAGCCGCTGCCGGCGCGCCAGAAGTGGCGAGCGATCCTCCTCGCGACGCTCGTGCTCGTGCCGGGCTACTGGTCGTTGCTCGCGGGTCTCGTCGCGACCGGGTCGGACGACGACGGTGCACCGTTCGCTGCCCCGTACATCGCGTTCGGGCTCGCACTCGTGCCGTTCGTCTTCGTCGTGCTCGCCTTCCTGTCGGAGCACCCTCGGGCGCCGGGTGCGGTCGCCAAGGCGATGGTGCTCGCGCTCGTGATCGGGATCCCCGTCTCGGCGATCGCCGCCGACGCCGTGACCGGCCTCGTGGCCGGTCTGGGGGCCGGCGGCATCGCCGCGCTGCGGGCCGACGTGGCCGACGACACGAAGCGCCGTGCGGTGGCCGTGGCGATCGCCTCGGCCGCCACGTTCGTCTTGCTCCGGTCCATCCCGGAGGTCGGGGTGCTGTTGGCTCCCGTCCTCCCGTTCTCGAGCCTCGGCGTCGCCGATCACCTGTCGGAGCGTCGGGAGGCCCGCCGGTCCTCCGAGAGCTGAGCCCGCCTCATCCGGGCCGTTCGGCCCCTCCGGCCGTCCTCATCCCCGTCTGGATCCGCGCCACCCATTCGTCTCGGACGCTTTTGACGCCCGTCGACGTCGCCGCCAGGTAGCGGGTGTTGTCGCGGCGCTGGCGCCACTTGCCGCTGCCGCGGAAGCGCCCCTGCAGGGCCGTGGCCGTGGCGCTCGGCTCCTGCCCTCCCAGGACGCCGAGCGGGGGCGGCCTCGTCAGGTAGAAGGCCGTCTCGTGCTGCTCGGGTCCGTGCCGGATCATGAAGATCGGCGAGGCCATGACCCGCTTCACCTTCGCGATCTGCGAGAAGGGGAAGCGGGTGGTCACACCGGAGAGCTCGGTGAAGACCAGGCCGTCGTCGTCCTCGCTGAGCGTTCCCTCGATCTCGTCCGTCGAGCGTCCGTCGAGATAGACCATCCAGACCGTCGTCGGCGCCACCATCGCGTTCCCGTCCTCTGAGCTCCGTGGCCACCTACGCTAGCGCGTGATGTTCACCGATGAGGCCACGATGGTCGTCGAGGCCGGTCGCGGCGGGGACGGGTCCGCGTCGCTGCACTCCGAGCCGTTCAAGCCGCGCGGCGGCCCGGACGGCGGGAACGGGGGCCGGGGCGGCGACGTCGTCTTCGAGGTCTCGAAGGGCGCCCACGACCTGTCGTGGCTGGCGGATCATCCGCACCAGAGAGCGCGGCCGGGCGGATCGGGACGATCAGCCCGGCGCGACGGCGCGGCGGGGAAGGACCTCGTGATCCAGGTGCCGGACGGGACGGTCGTTTCCGACGACGAGGGTCTCGTGGCGGACCTCGTCGGCGAAGGATCCCGCGCCGTCGTCGCTCGGGGAGGGCGCGGCGGACGCGGCAACGCCCGGCTCGCGAACGCGCGGGACCGTGTCCCGCGCGTCGCCGAGCCGGGCGAGCCGGGGGAGTCGCGCCGGCTCCGCGTGGAGCTCCGAACGGTCGCCGACGTCGGGCTCGTCGGGCTGCCGAACGCGGGGAAGTCGACGCTGCTCTCGAAGCTCACCGCCGCGACGCCGAAGATCGCGGACTACCCGTTCACGACGCTGACGCCCAACCTGGGCGTGGCGACCGCCGGGGACGTCCGCGCCGTGATCGCGGACGTCCCCGGCCTGATCGAGGGCGCGCACACGGGCAAGGGCCTCGGACACCGGTTCCTCCGGCACGTCGTGCGCTGCCGCGCGCTCCTGCTCGTCGTCGACCTCTCCGGCGGGGACGCCCCCTCGGATCTCCGAGCGCTGCGGGCCGAGCTCGGCGCGTACGACCCCGCCCTCCTGGAGCGGCCGACGATCGTCGTCGGGACGAAGGGGGACCTCGTCGACGATCCCGCCGCCGCGGCGGCTGCGCTCGACCCGTCCGCGATCGCCGTTTCGGCCGTGAGCGGCCGGGGCCTCGACGAGCTCCGTGCTCGGGTGGACGCGATCGCCGCGGAGGCCGCGGCCGCCGAGCCCGAGCGGACGACGCAGGTCGTGCTCCGTCCGGGCCGCCCCCGCTTCACCGTGCGCCGTGACGACGCCGGCACGTGGCACGTCGCCGGCAGGAACGTCGAGCGCTGGGTCCTGCAGACCGACCTCGACGACGACGACGAGGTCGCGGACCTCCAGCGGAAGCTCCGTCGCGAGGGCGTCTTCCGGTCCCTGGAATCGTCCGGCGCCGTCGAGGGCGACGACGTCGAGATCCGCGGACGGGTCTTCGCCTACGTCCCCGACGCGCCCGACCTGGTCGAGGACCGATGATCGCGGAAGCCGCGAGGCTCATCTCGGAGGAGGAGCGGGGGTGGGCGGAGCTCCGCGCCGTGCTCGGCCGGATCCCGAAGGCGCGGTTGGAGGAGCCGAGCGTGACCGACGCAGGGTGGTCGCCGAAGGACGTGATGTTCCACGTCGGGGCGTGGCTCGCGCTGGCGGCCCGACAGCTCGATCGGATCCGCGAGGGCACGTACGCCGTCGACGGCATCTCGCCGGACGAGCGCAATCGCGATTGGTTCGAGCTGTCCCGGACGCTCGACGTCCCGACGGTTCGGGCCGAGCTCGAATCGTCGCGCCTGATCGCGCACGACGCGCTCGCGGCGCTCTCGGCGGTCACGCCCGAGGCGCGCGAATGGTTCGAGGAGTCGGCCCCGCTGCACTACGCGGAGCATCTCCCCGGTCTCGTCCGGTGGCTCGACGGCTGACCGATCGGACGAGGGGTCGGCGGTAGGATGCGCCCCGTGGGGACACGGCTCGGCGTCATGGGCGGGACGTTCGACCCCATCCACTACGGACACCTCGTCACCGCCGAAGAGGCGCTGCACCAGTTCGAGCTCGACGAGGTGGTGTTCGTCCCTACCGGCAGTCCATGGATGAAGGCGCACGAGGTGGTGTCGCCCCGTGAGGACCGTTATCTCATGACCGTGATCGCGACCGCGTCCAACCCGCGGTTCTCCGTCTCTCGCGTGGAGGTCGACCGCGACGGCCCGACGTACGCGATCGACACGCTCCGCACGATCAAGGAGACGTCCGGAGCCGACCTGTACTTCATCACCGGCGCCGACGCCGTCCTCGAGATCTTCCAATGGAAGGACCCGCAGGAGCTCTTCGACCTCGCGCGCTTCATCGCGGCGACGCGACCCGGGTACGACATCGCCGCCCTCGAGGACCACGGCCCGGTGCCGGACGGCATCACCACGATGACGATCCCCGCGCTCGCGATCAGCTCGACCGACATCCGTGCGCGCGTCGCGAGCGGCCATCCGATCCGCTACCTCGTCCCCGAAGGGGTCGCCAGCTACGTCGCGAAGGCGGGTCTCTACCGGTGAGCCTCGGGCCGGGCGACGGCCGCATCGAGCCGTCGCGCACCGACCGGACCGAGGCCTCGATCCGTCGCCGCCGGATGTACGGCCTGATCGCGCTCGGCGTGATCGTCGCGGTCGGCCTCGCTTTGACCCAGGTCGGCGGCGACGACGGCGCCGCGGCGGCGCCGTCGTCGCCGCCGCCCGCAGGGTCGGCCTCCTTGCCCGCCGGCTCCTCTCGCGACCTCCTCGCGTTCTCGGTCACGGGCGCACCGAAGGCGCTGCTCGCCGTCGTGGGGACGAGCGCGTTGGGCACGCCCGGCGCGCTCGTCCTCCCGTCGGGCATGACGATCGTCGTTCCCGGTCAAGGGGAGACCGTGACCGAAGACGTGCAGGCGCTCCCCGGCGAGTCGATGCAGGTCGGTGTGTCGAACGCCGTCGGGACGTGGACGGATCACTACGCATCGATGGACCTGGCGCAGCTCGGCCGCGCGATCGATCGCGCCGGCGGTATCCCCGCGAACCTTCCCGACGCCTATCCGATCGGCGGGACGGTCCTCGGCCCCGGGCCGACGCACATGACCGGCGACCAGGTCGTGACCTTCCTGCACGCGAAGACCGACGACTCCGACCTCAGATGGGCCGCGGTCCTCGACGGGCTCCTGCAAGCGGCCCCGGACCTCACGCAAGCCGACTTCGCCGAGACCGACGACGCGTCGGCCTCGGCCGCGACCCTGAAGGCGGCCTCCGGCGCCGAGACCCAGGTCCCGCCGACGCAGGTCGTCGGCGGGACCGCCCTGGTCGCAAAGCAGCCGGACTTCGACGAGCTCGTCGGTCGCGTCTTCGGGACACCCGTCC
>Ga0075425_100003538_pt1 | contig 15899 bp, 24 predicted proteins | sample SoiMethybrSBSTD4_FD_75300 | JGI IMG/M metagenome (GOLD analysis project Ga0075425, IMG submission 75300) | Bulk soil microbial communities from a Populus tree surrounding site in Tennessee, USA - Soil MetaG P. TD hybrid SBSTD4 | ecosystem: Environmental > Terrestrial > Soil > Tree plantation... | reverse complement strand
TCCGTTTATATGAACTATTATAAAATACCCCATTTCATTCACGTAAATGGGGACCCCATTATAAGGAAATTCATCAGTTGATATAGCAATAAAATTTTTTTTTGCATATACTTCGATACGCTCTTTCGAGCTACTCAGTATGAGCGGGAATATGATTTGCTTATTAACTAATAAATGGTTCCTCTTACCGGTCATCCTGAGTGTCCGGCAAGCTGCAAGCGAAGTCGGATGTATCGAAGGATTATATGAATAACACTGATCATTTTCATTTTATTGGTATTGGCGGTATTGGCATGAGCAGTATCGCCAAAATAATGCGGTTACAAGGATATACCATCTCCGGTTGCGACACCAATGTTGCACAACGCACCATAAAAGAACTTATCTCATTAGGATGTATTATCACCCAAGGACATAACCAGGCATTATGTCACGATACATCGATTACCACCGTCGTACATTCAAGTGCTATTCAAAAAAACAATCCTGAATTAATAGCAGCTCAAACACGCAATATCCCTATAGTTCATCGTTCAATTATGCTTTCAAAAATTATGTCTGCAGGAAAAAGTATCGGCGTCACGGGTGCTCATGGCAAAACAACGACTACTGCAATGATCGGACATATACTCTCTCATGCAGCATATAATCCTACTATCTTGGTAGGTGGTCATATTAATGCCTGGTCAAGCAATGCACATTATGCACAAAATGATTATATCGTTGCAGAAGTTGATGAAAGTGATCGCTCCTTTTTAAATATCAAACCAACGATTGCATTGGTAACTAATATTGATGTGGAGCATCTTGAAACATATAAAGACTTTGATGATATTCAAACTACCTTCAGCACCTTCTTGTATGGTTTACCACAAAACTCGGTGCGCATTATTGGCGGCGATGATATTCATTTACAAAATATATGTACTCATATTCCGCATATTAGTTTTGGCATGCATGAACAGAATGATATTCGCGGTACTGATATAAAACTTTCATCAACCGGTAGTAACTGTACGGTATATGATTCTCGTATTCAAAAAACAATCGGCACCTTACTGTTACCGGTACCGGGTATTCACAATATTTTGAATGCCTTAGGAGCAATAACGGCAGCTCTTGAAATTGGCATTCCATTCAATATTATTGCAACCGCGTTACATACATTTGAAAGTGTTGATCGTCGTTTTACCTACAAAGGATTAACTGCTACCAAAGCTGACGTTTTTGATGATTATGCCCATCATCCGAATGAAATTAAACATACGCTAACAATCGCACGCGCACGTAGCAAACAAAAATTGATTGTTATTTGGCAACCGCATCGGTATATCCGTACTGCCAGTCTATGGGATCAATTTATTCAGATGTTTAAAGCAAGCGATCTAAAAACGGGCGATATTCTTATTATTACCGATATTTATCCTGGTCCTAATGAAATACCACTCCCCCATATTCGGGCCCAAGATTTTGCAAAAACATTACAAGATACCCGTCCTTCCTTTACCGTTTTGTATATTCCGTGGGATTCTTCCTTCACTTCCTTACAAACCTTGAGTGAATCACTCAGCTGCCCGGGAGATACCATTATTACCCTGGGTGCCGGGTCTATCACCAACTTTGCCCATCATTTGGTTACCTATTATCAAAATTAGCCCCTTCAATAACGATTTGTCTTTAAAAGCCCTCTATTAAAACTATTGAGATTTCTATTTGAAATGAATTACTCTGAAATTAGAGTAGATAGGCTTTATTCAAAAATAGGGGGATTCATGAAGAGCCTTATCCAAAAATTTATCGTATTCAGCATGCTTTTGAGCATCTGCAGTCTATCTCTTGCAGTAGCTGCTCGAGGAGGCGCTGGCCGTGGCGGTGCCATGAGAGGTGGCCAGGTTGGTCGCGATAATTTCCAACACCAAGGTGGAAATATTAATCGAGGCAATTTTAGCCATAACAATATCAATAATTTCCATGGTGGCAATGATTGGCATGGAAATTGGAATGGTGGTTATTATGGAGTCGGCGGATTTGGTGCTGGTCTAGGAACTGCAGCTATTATTAGCGCTGAAAGACCGTACCCACCTGTCGTATATCCAGTAGAAACGGTATATCCAGATTATTCACAACAAATGTATCAAAATCAATAAGGGGATGTTTATGAAAATGTCTAAAAGATTATTAACCATTGCGATGCTCAGCATCACTATTGTAGGCATTGCTGTCTACAATACATTACTTGCTGCCGGTGGTCGTGGTGGTGGCGGTATGGGCGGCGGTCGTGGTGGCATGGGTGGTCATGCTGGTATGGGCGGTGCTGGTGCAGCTCGTATGAGTGGCGCAAGTATGGCTCGTCCTGGTGGTTTTAGCGGCCGCAATATGGCAATGTCCCGCACGGGCGGAGCAATGGTCCGTACGGCACCTACCGGAACACGTACCTTTGCACAAGGCGCTGGTGTTAATCGTAATTGGAATCGTGGCAATTTTAACCGCAATCCTAATTGGAACCGTGGCAACTGGAATCGTGGACGTTTCTTTGCTGGCAGACGTTTCTTTGGGCCAAGATTTGGCTTTGGATTCTTTGCTGGTGCTCCATGGTGGTGGGGATCATATGCATACCCATGGTACAGCCCATACTGGGATTCTATTGGTCTGCAACAACAAATTTTATTCTTACAACAGCAGATTGCGTATCTTATGCAGCAATTAAATTCTATTGCTGATGCACAACAACAAGAAGATTTACAAGGACAAATTGCTGAATATCAAGACCAATTAGCAAATTTAACCGGTCAACCATATGGTTATGGTTACTAAAATAAAAAAGGAAGTATATGAAATTCTTAGTTAGTTTATTTGCTTTAATCGCGCTGTTACAAGTAGTAAATAGCGCACATGCATTCTTTGGTTATCATCCTATTACGGGCAGATATGATTATCCATATGGCCCATATGGTTATCCAAACACTCAGTATGTTCAAGATGTTGCAGCTCAAACGGCAGCTGATGTTGCTGCTGATGTAGCAAGAACTACGCCACCAGTAAGTTATCCGGTTACAAGCCGTCCAATGCCGCAGTATCGTATGCAACCGGCTCCTGAAGGAACGGTTTCACCAACAGCTCGTTATTATAATCAACAATAAAAATGAGGGCTTTATGAAATTTTTACACAGTTTATTAGCCCTTGTTGCAGTAATGCAATTAGTAACTTCCGCGCAAGCATTCTTTGGTCCTTATTCATATGGACCTTATCCATATGCATACCCATATGGTCCTTACCCATATTATGGTTACGGCAAAGATGCTGCTATAGCAACCGGCGTTGCTGCTGGCGCTAGCCTTATTGGAACTGGTATTGGGGCTGCTATTGACAGACATGAAGAGAGAAAATACAACGATCCTTACTATAAATCCGATTATCGCCAATCAAGAAGATATGGCAATAACTATTAAGGGGTACTTATGAAAAAACTATTATTAATTCTTACGCTCGGCATCTTAGCAATTACGCAAACAGTTGATGCTTTGTACGTAGAAGCGCATAGAGATGGACATTATCATGATCATTATTATGGTCGTCGTTTTGTTGGTCGTCGTCGTTATGTGGGTGGCCCTTTTGTAGCACGTCGTCCTGTAGCTCGTGCTGCTGTATGGCGTCGTTAAACATTACTAAACATTAAAAGGAAGTTATGAATAAAAAATTATTACTTATCCTTACCCTCGGCATTTTGGGCTTGACCCAAACTGCTGATGCTTGGTGGGGTGGATGGCGTGGTGGTTGGGGACCAGGCTGGCGTGGTGGCTGGGGTGGCTGGCGTGGTGGTTGGGGTGGATGGCGTGGTGGCTGGGGACCATGGGGTTATCCAAACCGTGGCGCTTTAGCTGCTGACGTTATCGGTGGCACCGTCGCTGGTGTTGCCAGTGCTGCAACCGGTTATCCATATGGTGGCTATTACGGTTACCCATATTGGTACTAAGGAAAATAATGAATAAAAAATTGTTACTTATTCTAACGTTTGGCCTTCTTGCTTTAACCCAAACTACCGATGCATGGTGGGGACGTGGTTGGGGTTGGGGCGGCGGCTGGGGTGGTTGGGGAGGCTGGGGCCTTGGATTTGGTCTTGGTTACCCATACTACGGCTGGGGTGGGCCAGGCTGGGGTTGGGGTGGCGGCTGGGGATGGCCAGGATATTACGAAAGTCCTGAAGCTATTCGTGCCCGTACCGAATATTATGAACAACGACGCAATGCGCGTGAAATCCGTGATTTATCAAACAGACTCCCTCGTTTAGAACGCCAATTAGTTAATGCAAAAGAAGATTTACTTGAAGCACAACAAGAAGGCAATCAAACGATGGCGCAACGAATTACCATTAGTGTTAATTCGTTAAATGATCAAATTAATTTTATCAAACAGCGCATAATGAGTTTGCAACAACCGGTTACGCAAGCGGATACAAGAACAACGGTAGCTACGCGATCGGTCCAAAACTTAGATTAAGGGAAAACTATGGTGGGTGTACGTTCAGAGTATGGATTTGGTATTATTACCCTGCCTCTATTATGCTTTATGCTGATAGAGGCGCAAGGTCCTGCTCGCCAACAAACACCCACTGTTAAAACACTTCCGGCATTACGGCAAGTTCTAATCGATTATGGAACAGCTGGCCAAAGCGTACTGCCAACGGCGCAAGACTTAACGGTTCCAAATCTGCAAGGATATCCAAACCGTCGCTATATTGAATGGCTCCGGAAAAACTGGGATGGTCATACATGGAGTTGGACACGACATCGTCATGCATATCCTTATTATTATTATCGTTACTATCCAAAATTTTCGCATTATTACTCATTTATTCCGTACTACGATTATTGGTATACACCAAAGTACGAATATACCGGTAGAAGTGTGTTACTTGATGAATTACGATTAAAAGATTTGTATCGCCAGATTGAATACCAAGAAGTAGGTATATTACAACATGTAAATACCAGCGACAATGATCGTCGTTTAGAACTCCAACGCGCAACTTCTCGTCGTCTGATTGAATTAGATCGAATAAAAGAACGAATTTATCGTTTGCGAGCACCATAAAGGGGGAATTATGAAAAAATTATTTTTAGTGCTGTGCGTCGGATCAGTATATGCCTATGATTTAACACCACGTATGGCAACTGATGTTGTTTCAACAACAACGTATCAACCATATCAACCAACCATAGCACGTCAACCAATTACTCATGCAGAACGCATGCGCATGACCTATGATAATGATATGTTACGTTTACAATCAGTACAAAATCGCTTGTTAGTGCTGTATGACAAATTAGCTGATTTAAAAAAGGCGCTTATTACTGATGCAGGCCATAGTGTTGAAATTCAAAAAACTATCACCATGGTTAACAACACCATTGATGAATACGAAGAACAGGTCAAACAATATAAAATGAACTTAGGAATAGAATGATACTATTTTTATTAGTAGCGATCATAGCTCTATGCCACATGGATATCTACGCAGGCGGCGCTGTTTCTTATGCAGGGAAAAGCAATCCGTATGCTGAATATCCGGTTAAACGAGAAGTGACGGATGATGATCAACCAGTACGCATGGTACGTCGTCCACCAACACTGTTAGTACAACCAACACCACAAGCACAGTTACTTAATTTGCAAAGTCAATTGCAACAAGCACAACAAGATCTTAATAATGCGCAACAAAATAATTTATTAGAAGCAAGCAAAATACAAGATAAAATCAATTTATTAAGTCAGCAAATTACCGCACTGCAAAATCAAATTTCTGGCAGGTAATAGATATGAATAAATTATTATTTTTTGCGCTTGCTTGGGTTACTTTTGGTTATGCACTTGAGTATGTTAATACCATGCAAATACAACCTCCGTATTATTCACCAACATCAATGATGTATCCAGATCAACGCATCGGTCAGGTTAGGCAACAACCAATGCTCAATGATTACGGACTTCCTATGGGTGTGCCACAAGCATCACGGCCATTCACCCACATGGAGACTGATGTTGAGATTGGCAAGCTTGAACTGGCACGGCAGCAACCAATAATCCGTCCAACCAGTTAATTATGAAAGTACCTATACTGCATATGGTAATGCTGTTATTTGCCTATAATGTATGCAATGCGGCACTCATTGATCAACCACATGAACCGAGTCCACTCGGCACTATCGGTCATGAACAAATAGCTATTGCCAGTGAAGGGACACCGGCAACGACTGACAATCCGCCGATCAAAAAAGAACCGCACGATGAAGTGACGGTAATACGTTCAGAATCTTCATATACCATTCCACAAAATACACCACCGATTGCGGTACAATTTTCTGAAAATTTGCGTGAACTTGGACCAGAAGAAAGTGCTGAAATTCGACAAATGCCGGATTTTCAACAACCGTTTTTATATGAAGCAAAAGAAATAGAAGTGCATGAACAACCGCGTGTTATTTCATCTCATTTTAATTAATCTGGTATTGCTCATCTGCTACTAATCGTGCATATATCATCATAATTTCAATCATCTCTTTTTTGAGCAAGAACGTTATAATACACCGAGCATACGGCTTTTCAAAAAGTAATTGCGTATCAGTCTCTACAATCGTACGCCATCCACCCATTTGCATATGCTCTTTATAGGCAGCATGCATTTGAGGTAATGATGCTTTAACTTTTAAGACAATCGTATACATATCACCATCTTTTAATTCTTGGGATTGCACCGATACGGCCTGATAAGAGAATGGAAAAAAGAGATCAGCGTGTTGTGCTTCAAAAAAAGAGACCAATGCAGTATTTTTTACTGATTGGTCTGTTACTTGTTTAATCGGTCTTACTTTTTTAGTGCCACATCCGTTTATTAGGACAAGGGCACCTAAAAGGCATTGGAATCGAATAAAGGCATGCATAGTAAGAATTTATTTATTCTTGTGATGCTGCAATTTCTTTTTTTGAGGCGGTTTGTTTTTGTTCTTTGGTTAACACTTGTTCAGCAACTTGAGCTGCTTTACCAACGCGTTTACGTAAGTAGAATAACTTAGCGCGACGAACTTTACCTTTACGGACTAATTTAATTGATTCAACCAAAGGGGAATAAAAAGGAAAAACACGTTCAACGGCAACGGCATTGGCACCTATTTTTCGTACCATAAATGAGCTTGATGCGCCATTTCCGTGAATTGCAATTACGGTACCTTCAAAAGCTTGGGAACGTTCTTTGTCCCCTTCTTTGATGCGGACACCTACTTTTATGGTATCGCCAATTGAAAACTTATCATAGGAAACCGGACGAATGCCTAACGCATTAATGGTCTCTTTGGTATATTGTTTTGCCTTCATAGATTCATGCCTTTAGTGAAAGACCAACAGATTTTATCAATAACAGCTATTGTACTAAAAATGCAGAATTATACTACTATTTTTGGACTTTTGTAGATAAACCAAGCCATCTATCAAAAATTATAGCGGCTGCTGACCGTACCGACAGGTGATTAAAATCGGTCAATCCTTTGACAGGAATGAGCATAAAATCGCATTGCGAAAGTACCTGCTGGCTTATACCTTGACCAGTACCAAGTAAAAATAAGACGGGCCGATCATGCTGCCATACGCTTTCTTGATCAAAGAAGGTGATGGTTTGTCCATGCTGCGTAACGCGTGCTGAAGTGCCAATTAATAACGGTTTTTTACCCTCTTTTTTTTCTATGTCAGCAATAACCTGTTCCAGATCGGCGTGTAGTTCAACCTGTTTGACCGCTTGGAATCGACTACGATTATAATCGTACCCTGGTCCTTCATGCCAAAAATCGAGCAATTTGCGTACAATCTTTTGCTGATCAACAAGGCGCGTAACGATAAAATACCCTTTTAGGCCATACGTAACGGCGGATCTGGCAATATCATGGATATCAATAGAGGTTACGGAGGTATCTCCCGGTTCATCTTGCCCTTTAACCATCACCTGACTGTGCAATAAAGCTACGTAATGTGGCGGTATAGTTTTACGTACCTGCTCAGCTTCTTTCTCAGTAAGTTCACTGGTACGTACCCATTCAAAATGATTGAGCACGGAGGCTTTGACCGCCTGTTCTTGGCGCCAACTCTCTATTGCTTTATGATCACCGGAACGCAGCACCTCAGGAACTTTTTTCCCCTGCCATTCAACCGGTTCAGTATAAGACGGATAATCAACAAATGGTCCTTGGAATGATTCATGTTCGACCGATTCCTGTTTGCCAACAACGCCCGGAATATAGCGCAAGAACGCTTCTAAGAACATCATCGCAGGCAGATCGCCTCCCATGAGTACTACATCGCCGATGGAGATTATTTCATCCGCATATTCTTGCTCTACCCGTGCATCCATACCTTCATAACGAGCACTGATGGTCATTATGTGATCACACCCTTTTAATCGTTCATGAATAGATTGGAGTAGGCGTTGATCAAGTTTTTTACCTTGGGGAGAAAAAAAGATTTTAAATGCTTTACCATACTTTTGTTCTTGTTGCTCTATGGCGCGCTCTACCACAACCGGTTTTATGAGCATGCCGGCACCATGGCCGTACGCCGGTGCGTCAATGCGCTCTTTGGGTTTGCACATTTGCAAGAAGCTGACCAGTTCTGGCGTAATGATACCCCGTTGTTGGGCGCGAGCGAGTAAACTCGTTTCCAAAAAAGGGGTATATAAGTTTGGAAATGCCGTGAGAATAGAAATTTTCATTGAAAATTTATTGTGCTACTTGCGCAGCTTTGAGGGAATCTTTGTAGAGTCTTTTGATGACTTCTGTCTTTACCGCACCTTTGCTTACCCAATAATCAATGCGATCACGGTGAAACTGAAGCAATTGGCCCGTTAAAGGATTGTAGGTACCAAGATTTTCAAGAAATTCACCATCGCGTGGCTTACGACTGTCGATGGCTACAATACGATACATAGGAGCATTCTTTTTACCTATGCGCGCTAAACGAATCTTAACTGCCATAATGTTATAAAACCTTATTTTATCTAAAAACTACCAAATCTCTTCATCATTTTAACAAAATGCTGACTTTGTTCAAATCGAGCCAATAAGCGATCGATGTCTTCTACCTTGATGCCTGCCCCATGGGCTATGCGTATTTTGCGAGATCCATTCAAAATCTTATGATTGGACCGTTCTTTGCGGGTCATAGAAGAGAGTGCTGCCTTAAACTTTCTCAGTTCCACTTCCCCCTGAGCAAGCTGATCTTTTGACACTTTTAGATTTCCCATACCGGGAATGTATTGCGCCAGTTGCGTTAATGACCCTAATCGTTGCATCATGCCCAATTGATCAGCAAAGTCTTGCAACGTCATGGCCCCGGACATCATCCGTTTTGCGATTTTTTCTTGTTCTTCTTGTTTGATAACCGTATCAGCACGTTCAAGCAGCGATTGGATATCTCCCATACCCAATATGCGCTGTGCCATTCTATCAGCTTTAAATGGCTGCAAATCGGATGCTTTTTCACCCGTGCCAAGCCATACAATCGGTTTTTTGATGCTATAACAGAACGCAAAGGCCGCACCTGCGCGCGTATCACTATCCATTTTGGTAAGCAGTGCGCCATGAAATCCAACTTTTTGTTCAAATGAGCGCGCTACTGCCAATGATTCCTGACCGGTCATGGCATCAAGCACCAACAGTTTGTATGCAGGCTTTATACTTTGTTCACTATCAGCAAGCTCTTGGAGCATGGCCTGATCGACATGCAAGCGCCCTGCCGTATCAAGTAAAAAATAATCATAGTTGGTTGTCTGAAGATGCTCTTTGCATTCATTTATCGCATCACGTGCAGTTAAACGCTGGGTGTGATAGTATTCAAACCCATTTGCCTGAGCCAAAATAGCAAGCTGTTCCCGTGCTGCAGGCCGATAAAAATCAATGGAAGCAGATCCGATGCGTATCGTTTTGCTCCCGGCTTGTGTTTTTAAATAGTGAGCAATTTTTGCGATCGAGGTTGTTTTACCTGATCCTTGTAGCCCCATTACCATCCATACGCCCGTAGGAAACTCCTGCTTTTGCGTACCACCTAAAAATTGCACAAGCGTATCATGAACAATCTTGATAAAATATTCAGCTGGTTTTAACGAGCTTATAACTTTTTTGCCAATTACTTCTTGCTTTATTTGTTGAGTAAAAGCCTGTACCACTTCAAGCGGCACATCTGCCTGCAAGAGAGACTCTCGTACCTGTTCTACCGATTGGGAAATATTACTTTCGGTAAGTCGATCATTACCGGTCAATCGAGAAAAGACAGAGGAGAATTTTTCGGATAAAAAATCAAACATATTAAAAACCTAGGTAATAATTAGGAATATTACTCAATATAATGGTTCAGGATAATGCGTCTAGCAGCGCTGAGGTTTTTTTGCCTTTCTTTTTTCAACCTTTATTTCTTTTATTTTTAAATTAAAAACCGTAGCACTCTTTAAACAGCCTGAAGGTTGTTTGACCCAATTCACCAAACTTAATTTCAAAAGACTCGGATTACTTTCTCTGAACAAAAGCTTTTCCTCAAAATAAGAAGAACGTGATTTAGTTTTCATATTAACTACAATCATTTTCCATGAAGGCACTTCTTGCACCCTTTCCCACTCAAATGATGCTTCTTTGAACAGCAGGAGTGGATATATGTTCCAAGATATTTGGTCATACACCGAAGCATCGCCCGGTATATCCGATTTTATATCATTAAGTTCTTCTAAAACACGCTTTTCTATTTCTTTACGTAAACGTGTAACTTCCGTGGATCTATAACCTAATGATACTTGATCATACTTATTCAACTCTTTAAACCAATCATTATTAGATACTTTCAAACATAAATCAGAACCTTCGATGGTAAAACCTATTTCCTCTTCCATCGCCTTTTCCATTGCATGATTTGAAATAAAAATTCCCATTAATACCAATAAGATACTATTACTTTTCATAAAGCCCCTTCGGTTTTAGATTCATTCAACCTATCATTTTCATAATCATGCGGTTCAAAATAGATGATTTCTGCTTTATTTAAAGAAGTTTTATGACGGGTATTTCTATCTTCATGCATAATACTAATCGGAACAAGTAAAATATTTTGATCATACAAACCTATAAGACTGGCAAGTCTTATACTATTTTGGTAATTTTTACCAAAATAATAATATTTCACCATCATATACCAATCTGTTGCCATATAAACCTGATCTGTTTTTACGTGTAAAACATTGCCACCTAATCGATCTTCATGATAATCAGAAAAAATATATCCAAAAGATAACTGCGTAAGTATATTTCTACAGGCCGCATCTATTACTTCCATTGATGTTTTTAATTCTTTTGCAATTAGAGCACCATCTTTATAATTATTCAAATCGGCACATAAAGTAACCATTTCACCCTGTTCTAACTGATTATCGCGCCAATTATAAGGAATGCACATCTGCACTACTTTATTATCACCTCTAAAATATGGTTTTTGCATTCCATCTACCGAAAATGTTATTAACCCAATCATTCCTATTTTTAAATATTTCATACAACCCTATGGTATTAAAAAATGACTCCAACCAATTAAGGTACTCGAGAATTTTTGTAAAATATAGAGTTGCAAACCTGCAAAAAGTAGCTACATTTAAGCATATTCATACTTTTGACAATGCGGTGATTTATGGCATTTATACCTTACGACCCTACGGTGATAGAAAACGTTCTTTTGGTAGGGGTTAACGCGCCATACCACCGTGGTCTTAATCTCGATCTTTATATCCAAGAATTTCTTAGTCTTGCTAAAACCGCTGGCTTTTCCCAAGAACATTTTATTCTCGTTAAATTACGAGAAATCGTATCCGGCACCTTTTTAACCAAAGGTAAAGTTGATGAAATTGCTAAATATTGCGCCGATCACAAAATTGATACCGTTGTTATATCTGAACAGCTTTCTCCCCAGCAAGCACGCAATTTAACGGATATTTTTAATACTCAAGTGCTAGACCGCACGCAGCTTATTTTAACTATCTTTGAACGCGCTGCTCATTCAGCCGAGGGAAAAGCACAAGTTGCTATCGCACAATTGAAATATAACAAAGCTCGTTTGGCAGGCAAAGGTGAATACCTTTCTCAACAAGCGGGTGTCTTTGGACTGCGTGGCGGACCAGGCGAAACACTTAAAGAACGAGAATCGCGTCATATCGAGAAAAAAATTGAACAACTCCAACGACAGCTTGAAAAACTGCATCAAGTACGCGAAACACAACGCAAGCGTCGTTTAACCGCACAAGTGCCGCATATTGCAATCATTGGCTATACCAACGCGGGCAAATCAACCTTATTAAACACCCTCACGCATGCTGATGCGTATGCAGAAGATAAATTGTTTGCGACGCTTGACACTACCACGCGTGAACTATTTGTTGATGGCCAGAAAAAAGGAATTATTACCGACACCGTGGGCTTTATTCAACAATTACCACCACAGCTGATTGAAGCATTTAAATCTACTTTGTCTGAATCCCAATATGCCGATTTATTATTGCTGGTTGTGGATGCTGCTGATCCTGACTGGGAACATCAAATTGCCGTCGTGCTGGACATCCTACAAGAACTTGATATTAGCAAACCGATCATCTATGTATTCAACAAAATCGATAAACTCTCACCCGAACAACTTGAGCAATTGCAAACATTGGCACAAGATTATCAACCGAACGCTTTCATTAATGCTACTTCAAAAGAGGGCATCAAATCGTTGACAGAATTATTATTGAAATGGAATAAGAGTATCAAATCTTAAAAAAAGGGAGATTTTTATGAAGCGCATATTTTTTTCTTTAATAATTTTGGGTTGTACTATTTTTTATTCAAGTTATGGCATGGAAGGTTTGCAGGTATTAGCAGCAGCTGGATCATTTGCTGAATTTGAAAAAACTTTACATTGTGAAAGTGCTGCTCGAGCATTATCGCTAAAGGGAAACAAAAGCTCTTTAACTGCTAAAACTGCACGCCAACAGATGCACGGTTTTATAACTGAACGTCAGAAATATCTTGAAACATTTTTGAACAAGCAACATGATATTCAAGTTATTGATAGGGTACATGCAACATTCCTTGCTTTTATACAAAAACAAGGAATGGGTTATCAAAAAACTCAACAATATGAAACTGATAAAAAAACTTTAGAACGACTTAAGCAAAAATCTGTTTCTTTAGCTAAGCCTATTTGTCCTTATCCTGATTTAACACAATCTACTATGAGCTCATTGAACATCGTTCAATTAACACAAGTATCTATCCCTAGTCTTCTAAGGCAACAACAACAATTGGCCGACCAACAACGCTTTATTGAAGAACAACTAAAAAAGGCTCAGGCAAGTAACGAAGATGCGCTCAATCATTTGAAACAAAAAAAGATTCAACAACAGGAAACCGCTTTAAAATCAAAAGTTGAAGCAGAAGAATTACGTAAAAAAGCAGATCTTTTAGATAAACAAGCCGCAGCTCTAGATAAATCAAGGCAAGATATTGATGATATTATGAATGGCTTTATTGATATTAATCTTGATGGGGATAAAAAATAATAATTTTATTTTTCCTAAATTGTTTAAAAACCTTATCCTAAGGGCAGTTTTCATTGACTGCCCCTTTATTATTGACTATAATTACAAATATAATTATTCATCCCTTCTCACCTTCTGGTGGAATAACCTTATGGAGGTTATCATGGTAAACGTCATCGCAGTCACTGCACAGCTCTTTGCTTCCATAGTCTTGGAATCACCAAAACCGGTTGTTATCGATTTCTGGGCAACTTGGTGCCAACCATGTAAACAGTTCAAACCTATTTTTGAAGAATTGTCTGTTGAGTACCCGGAATATCAGTTTGTTTCCATTAATATTGATGAGGCACAAGAAATAGCTATAAAGTACGGCATTACACAAATCCCTACTATCGCAGTATTCAACAACGGAACCCTGTACCAAAAATTCACCGGTGCAATTGCCAAAGCTGAATTTAAAGCAAACATAGAAACCGCGCTCGCACAAGAACCATTAAATGCAGAACTGGATAAAAAACTAATGGCGCAACAACAATTACTTGGTGCTATTACCCAAGGAAATATTGATGCGGTACGCAGTTGTTTGGCAAATGGTGCTAATCCTAATCATGTATATTCATTTCCAATGCCAATGGGACCTGACAAAGGAAAAATGTTTGAAACAACCGCGCTCGGAATGTCTATGGGTAATATGGATATAGTTCAAATGCTTCTTGAAGCTGGCGCCTCGGGTAAGACGATAATTAAAACTCCTGATGGCCAATCAGTAACAGTACGTGATTATTTAGACAAAACATCGCGTGATTATTTTGAAAAAATCCAAAAAGTATTAGCGCTCATCGATCAATACTCAGAAAAAAGAATGCCATAAATTATTTCTCTCTTTCGAGAATGATTCCAAAAATGTAATTTAAGCTCAGGATTTTTTCCTGGGCTTTTTTATTGTACAAATTTTAAGTAAACTAATCTGCCATCATAACTTTTATTTGGATATGTATGATCACGGATGAAATACAACAATCATTTGCTACATTTTTGCAACAAGCACTCAATACAGAACAACGTGCTGCAGTAGAACAAAAAAACGGGGTGCTGCTAGTTATTGCTGGTGCAGGATCTGGCAAAACACGCATTATTACCGCACGCATCACGCATTTAATGCTCAACGCCAACGTACATGCTTCTTCAATTATTGCCCTTACATTCACCAACAAAGCCGCACGTGAAATGAAAGAGCGTATTGAACAATTTATGCATCATGCACACATTCCATTACCGTTTATCGGTACATTTCATGGTTACTGTTTGCAACTTCTTAAACGACACGCTGATTTGTGTCGCATTCCTAATTTCACGATTATTGATGAAGATGATCAAGAGCAACTTTTATCAAACATTTTAAAACGGCATCATCTCAATAAAAAAATGACGGCAAGTCAGCTTGCCCACAAGATTTCTCATCTAAAAAATAATTATCTTCTGAATAAAGCTGATATTAATGATCCGTTGCTCTATGATCTATTTAAAGCATACGAACAAGAAAAAAATAATGCGCATTGTTTTGATTTTGATGATCTATTGCTCGAAGTGCTTGCGCTATTCAAAAATAATGCTGCATTTGCAACACAATGGCATCAGAATATACGACACATCTTAGTTGATGAATATCAAGACACCAATAAAGTACAACATCAACTGCTCAGTTGTATGGCACTTAAAGGACCAAAGTCATTATCGGTTGATTCACTATGTGTCGTGGGTGATGAGGATCAATCAATCTATTCTTGGCGTGGTGCCACGGTCAGCAACATTATGAATTTTTCTGCTGATTTTCCTGCTACCAGGATTATTACCGTTGAACAAAATTACCGTTCACGACAGCCGATTCTTGAAGCGGCAAATCAATTAATTACGCACAACAAACAACGCAATCCTAAACGACTGTGGTCAGACAGAAAAGGGAATAATTGCATCGCGCTGCTGATGTGTAACACCGAATATCAAGAAGGTGACATTATTGCACAGTTTTTACAGACGCAAAAAAATAAATTAGATGAATGTGCCATTTTGTATCGTGCTCATTATCAATCACGCGCGCTTGAAGAAGCGTTAATAAAACAGGGTATTGCGTATCGTATCATCGGTGGCATTCAATTTTGGGCTCGCAAAGAAATAAAAGATATTTTGGCGTACGCACGGTTGGTTGCTAACCCTTTTGATCGTGTTGCCTGTTTGCGCATCATTAATGTGCCTGCACGCGGGCTAGGGGATAAATTCGAAGAACAGTTACAACAAACATGGATCCAA
>Ga0075425_100003537_pt1 | contig 15899 bp, 12 predicted proteins | sample SoiMethybrSBSTD4_FD_75300 | JGI IMG/M metagenome (GOLD analysis project Ga0075425, IMG submission 75300) | Bulk soil microbial communities from a Populus tree surrounding site in Tennessee, USA - Soil MetaG P. TD hybrid SBSTD4 | ecosystem: Environmental > Terrestrial > Soil > Tree plantation... | reverse complement strand
CAAACGCCAATTCCGTGAACCGCAAATGATCGGCGAAACGGTACTAGAAGTACGCGGCCTGCGCAGAAACTTTGGCGGCCTGGCCGCAGTCGACGATGTCTCGCTCGAAGTGCAGAGGGGCGCACTGCATGCGGTCATCGGTCCCAATGGCGCCGGCAAAACAACGCTCATCAATCTTTTGTCCGGTGATTTGCCAGCGAGCTCCGGAAGCATTTTCTATTGCAGCCAAGACATCACGCACCTCACGCCCGACAAGCGTTCGCGCATGGGTGTCGGGCGGAGCTACCAGAAGACGAATGTCTTTCTCGGTTTCACCGCGCTGGAGAATTGTCGTCTGGCGGCGCAATCCCGCTCGCAGCGGCCACTCCATTGGTGGCGCGATGCTATGTCCGATCACGCGCAGCTCGAAAAAGCGCGCGGCGCGCTGGTCGCGACGGAATTGATCGAGCGCGGGGATGAGATTGCATCAACGTTGAGCCATGGCGAGCAGCGCCAACTGGAAATCGCCATGTGCCTTGCGACCGAGCCCGAGCTTCTGTTGCTCGACGAACCGCTCGCCGGCATGGGCGCGGAAGAGTCTCAGAGAATGATCGCGGTCATCGCCCGCCTGGCCAACACCCACGCGGTGTTGTTGGTCGAGCATGACATGGATGCAGTGTTTCAGTTGGCTAACGTTCTGACCGTCATGGTTAACGGCAAAGTGCTCGTTACCGGCGCTCCCAGTGAGATTCGCGCCAATCTCGACGTTCAGAACGCCTACCTTGGTGCTGCGGACAACTTGCCATGAACAATACGCCCATTATCGATGCGCGCGAGCTTCACGTCTACTATGGCGCCAGCCATATTCTTCATGGCGTCAATTTTCTAGTGCGCACCGGTGAAGCGGTCGGGTTAATGGGGCGAAACGGTATGGGCAAGACCACGCTGATTCGCGCGTTGCTCGGCCACATCAAACCGCGCCGCGGCGAAATTCGGATAAACGGTCGCGTAATGACCGATGCAGAGCCGCATCTAATTGCTCGCCAAGGCATTTCCTATGTTCCCGAAGGTCGCGGAATTTTTCCGAATCTGACGGTCAGAGAGAACCTTCTGATGGCCGCGCGCCCGGCAACGAAGGGAAAAAGCGGCTGGACCTACGAGCGCGTGCTGGAAACATTTCCACGGCTGGCGGAGCGGCTATCACACGGCGGGCAACAGCTTTCCGGCGGTGAGCAGCAGATGCTCTCCATCGGTCGGGCGCTCATGACTCAGCCGAACTTGCTGATTCTTGACGAAGCAACCGAGGGTCTTGCGCCGCTGGTCGCGCGCGACATCTGGCGCCTTTTAGGAACCGTACGCGAAGGCGGGACCGCCGCGCTCATCGTCGATAAAAATTTCGCCGCGCTCTCAGCACTCACCGACCGCAACGTCATTCTCGTCAAGGGCCGCGTCGTTTTCGAAGGCGGGAGCGACGACCTCCGCAATCGGCCCGAGTTACTGCAGGATCATTTAGGGATCTGACGCTCGGCCGCTGGAGGAAATTCGCAATTACCCCCGGCGAACGCTCGTCCTCCAAGTGCAAATTTCGAGGAAGGGAAATCTCGAAGCGCTTGGTCAGTCAAGTTCTTGTTTTGCCCGCTGACCCGCGGGCGCACACCGAGATGGCTATGTTGAGACCGCTCAAGCGCCAACCAGTGAGGCGAATTTGTCGGGGTAGGCGATTACGTATATGCGCCACAGGCGAGAGGCGTGATCTCTCGCCTGTGGCGCGCATCTACCGTGATGAAAGCTAATCCTTCGGCTGTGAAACGAATCGCAAGTACGGCTTGACGGTTTTGAAACCCTGAGGATATTTTTTCTTCGCGTCGTCATCGGAAACCGCGGTCGGAATAATCACATCCTGCCCCGGTTTCCAGTTGACCGGCGTTGCCACCGCGTGTTTGACGGTAAGCTGGAGGGAATCAAGCAAGCGCAAAACTTCGTCGAAATTACGCCCCGAGCTCATTGGATAAACGAGCATCGCCTTGATCTTCTTGTCCGGTCCGATCAGGAATACGGCGCGAACCGTCTGATTATCCGCCGGTGTGCGCTTCCCGGGCATTTCGCTGGCAGGGAGCATATCGTAAAGCTTCGCCACTTCGAGGTCGGCATCGCCAATAATCGGATACGTCGGGGCGTGACCGGTCGCGTCTTGAATATCCTTGGACCAGCCTTTGTGATCGCTCACCGGATCGGCGCTCAATCCGATGATCTTGCAATTTCGTTTATCAAACTCGGGTTTAAGCCCGGCCATGTAACCAAGTTCCGTCGTACAAACGGGGGTGTAATCCTTCGGATGAGAAAAAAGAATCGCCCAACTGTTGCCGATCCAATCGTGAAAGTTAATCTTACCTGCGGTCGTTTCAGCAGAAAAATTCGGGGCAACGTCCCCTATTCGAAGAGCCATTGCTTGTCTCCTTTCGTCAGAAACATTTCGATCATTATCGCTAGCGCGAATCGAATGATTCGTCAATACAAGGTTGACCGGTTTGCCAGCTTGAGAGCGCAATAGCTATGGATGAACGCTTTCCAGGAACCAGTCGGTGGGAATTTCATGGCCGATGCCGCGAGACTTCGCCTCTGAAAATACGGCAGCGCCGACCGCCGCGAACTGAAGGCCGACTCCGATGTTATTCAGAAAACAGGTCGATTCGTCGGCGCTCTGCCGCCCGGCCGCTTTACCCGTAACTAATTCCTTTAGCGCCGGCGCCGCGAGCCAAAACGGATGGTCGACATTGACTTCATGGGCGTGTGCGGGCCCTTTTTTAATAATGTCGATCGCGTCATGAGCGGCAATGCCTTCCTCGCCATAGCCTGCGACGTAATTCGCCGGTGCATGTTGATGGGCGTGAATCACCAGGCGATCGACTTTACGAATCGTATCGTCGCCCAACTCCGGCACTCGGACACAGGTGAGATGGAGTCCGGGCTTCACCCAATCCGCGCTGACGACTCGAGTCAATGAATTCGTCGTGGTCGCGATGATATCCACATCCCGGATCGCTTCGGCCGGAGACTCCGCTGCACGCACCTCAGCGTCCACCTTCCCCTGCATTTCCTTTACAAACGCGTCAAGGTTGGCTTTTGTCGGGCTGAACACGTTCACCCGCGTCAGCGGACGCACGGCACACATGGCGGGAAGATGGCTGCCCGCCTGCCAGCCCGAGCCAAAGAGCGCCATCGTGCGTGCGTCTTCGCGCGCCAAATACCGCGCGGCAAGAGCGCTGCTCGAAGCCACACGCATGCGCTGCACGACTCCGTCGGGAAAGATCGCCAGCGGCTCGCCGTTGATGGTTGAGAAGAGCATGACCAATCCGACGTACTTATCGCCCGGCGCTGCGGGTATTTTGGTTTTGATGGTCCGGTTGCCTTGCTGGTTCCAGCGGATAATGTCCGAGTTTACTCGCATCGCGACTACGGGGGGATCGTACAAGCCCGCTTCCATCGACTTAAAAGCGTACACGCCGGCTTCGTTGGCCGAGGGCATCACCAAATCAGTGCGCGGCCGGTTAATCGCGGTACCCTTATCCCACGAACGATAAGCCTTTTCTAAAGCACCGATGCAAACCTCGATTGAAAGAAACGATTGAATCTCTTCATTGCTGAGTATGAGCATGCTGCTGGCATATCAACGCGTGGCGCGAGGGTCAACAAATCGTGAAATAAAATTCGCCGCTTTCTTGACCCCGTGAGAGCGATCCGGGTAGTTTGAAGGCTGGAGGAACACAATGAAGCCTAAGACAGTCGCCTTATTGCATCCGGGCAATATGGGAGCCACGATCGGTGCCGCAGCCAGAGCGGGCGGTGCACGAGTGATTTGGGCGTCACAGGGCCGAAGTGACGCCACGCGACAGCGGGCCGAGCGGGCTGGCTTAATCGATGTCGGAACTCTACCCAGCGCACTAAGCGAAAGCGAAGTCGTGCTCTCGATCTGCCCTCCCCATGCGGCTCTGAGCGTCGCCCACGAAGTTGCGGAAACCAAATTCCACGGAATTTATATCGACGCCAACGCTGTCTCCCGCGCCACCGCCGAGGAAATCGGCCGGATCGTGAGCCAAGCCGGGGCCAGCTTCATTGACGGCGGAATCATTGGGTCGCCGGTTAAACAGGCCGGCACAACACGGCTCTACCTGTCGGGCGTCGGAGCGGAGCGAATCGCCGAACTCTTCAGCGGTACGATGCTCGATGCCCGTGCGATTGGGGATCAACCTGGCGCCGCATCGGCTTTGAAACTGGCCTATGCGGCATGGACGAAATGCAGCGATGTTTTGGCTATTGCGATCCGAGCCTATGCCAATCGTGAAGGCGTGGATGCGGCGCTGTTGGAGGAGTGGGCGATCTCCCAACCGGCACTTGCAAAGAAATGCGATCGCGCAGCCATGGTCGCGGTGCCAAAAGCATGGCGCTATGTGGGCGAAATGCAGGAGATTGCCGAAGCATTCAAAAACGCCGGCTTGCCCGGCGGTTTTCACGAGGCGGCGGCGGAACTCTGCGAACAGCTCGTCAGTTTTAAAGATCAAACAGATCCGCCTCCGAGCGTTGCGACAGTGCTTCAGGTCCTGGCCGCAAAGCCAGCTGGAGCAACGTAGATACAACGGGGTGCGCTGCCCTTTGACTTACGAAGGGCGCTCCTGTAGGAAGCTCCACGGACACCAGGAGATCGCATCAATGTTTATGGATAAATTCGGCTATCTGCTATCGGAAATTCCCACACTGATTTTTATCGTTTGGTTCGCGGTCAGGTTTTTTCAATTCCGCCGCCGGCAAAAGAACCAACCCAGCTACTCCGAAACTGATAAACAGCTGCTCTTCGGCACGGCCCGGCAGCGTCCGGCAAAAACCACGGTCTATCTGCGGTTGGCGCTCGCCGTCATTGCCGTGACCACGATCGGCGTGCTAGAAATTCTTGTACTCGCGCCGCTCGGCGCGGCAATTATTACTACGTCACTACTGCTGACCAGCACGGTGATCGTGCACCATTTGCTGTAGCCGGTCACTGATCCCGGGGAATCAGTAAAAGAAACCTTGCTTGATCTACAGAGTCAATTTTTGATCTGTACGATCATTTCGGTTTCGACGGGAGCATCTTGACTCAACGACGCTACGCCGACCGCAGCTCGGCTGTGCTGGCCGCGTTCACCCCAAAGCTGAACCAGCAGGTCTGACTCGCCGTTAACGACCTTCGGCATCTGGTCGAAGCCCGGAGCGACGTTGACGTAACCGAGGACTTTGACAATGCGCTCGACCTGGTCGAGATCTCCGAGAGCCGCTTTTATAATCGCAAGATGGTTCAAGGCGCAATTGCGCGCCGCATCATAGGCTTGCTCGAGCGAGATTGCCGCGCCCACCTTGCCGCGATACTTGAGCGAGCCATTGATCCGGCCAATGTTCCCGCCGACGAAAAGAATGTTCCCGACTCTGACGGAGCCGATGTAATTGGCTGCTGGCACGGGTGGATTTGGCAGTTGGTAGCCGAGCTCTTGAAGACGCTTCTCGATTTCCATTCTTCGTTCCTCCGCCGATAGAATTCAGCGTCGGACTGTACTCGACGGAACCGCCGCGGCGCAAGCACGATCAGCCATCGCGTACAGCACACACGAACTGTCTTAGGGTGAATGGGATAAAAGATCAGCCGCGCCCGCCTTCTCCTTTGCCTTGCGCGATCTGTCGCTCAAAGCCCGGGAGAATTGCTTTGAAAAAAGCGTTTTGCACTAGGTTGCCGACGGTTTCCCAGGTGCTGGTTTGTGGCGACTCGATGTCACCAGAAACAGGGATTTTGGTCGCCACCTCCTCACGCGGCTTATTCTGCAGAAGTCCGGATATACCGCCGACTAATCCCTCGTATAGCTTTCGGAAAACACTCTTTTCTTTGTCTTGCCGCTGATCGTAAACGTCCATGTCGCGAAAAAGCGGCTTGACGTAGCCTTCGATCTTGCCTTGTCGGACTTTCAGCTCCGAATAAAAAGAAAACTTCCCTGCGACGACATCAAAGTTCCCGTACGCACGAAAGAGATCATTCATCGAGCGCATATCCGTATCATCGATGCTGACCGCCAGATTCAAATCGGGTCCTTTGTTCTCGGGACGGAATGCCGCCTCTATTTTTGCGGGTCCGCTTCCCATGAACTTTCCTTCTGCTCGAATGTGTGCAACGCCCTCTTTCAGATGGTTGCTCAGATTCTCGATGGTCAAGTTGGTATTGGCAAAAAACACGGGATACGGAGGTTTCGCCGCCTGGTTCACATACCCCAGACGGCCGTTACGAACTTGCACTTGATCCACCTTGAGCTCAAATGTCGGCTCATTAGCGTGTTCTCTTGCCACTTTGCCAGTTTCCTTGGCAACTTTCTTGGTGGGAGCTTCGGCGGTGGTATGGATGTAATCTGCGACGAGATTATCGAGACGTAATTGTTTAATCTCGATCCGAGTTCCCTCGCGGGTGTACTGAAAGGATCCGTCGGCCGACAGCACTCCTTGTTGCACCGCCAATTTGTATCGCTCCGCTATCGGCTTGAAGTAGTCCAATGCAATTTGATCGAGCTGTGCCGCCAAATTTAGGGCTACATGCGGTTCGGCCAGAAAATCCGCATTGCCATTCACTTTGATTGTGCCGCGGTCAAAAACAACGCCATCCGCCTGTACGGGCGAAGGGAACGTCCCTTCTGCAGATTGAACATTGCGGATATTCTCAGCGACCAAATTGAGCTTTGTGATATGCAACGGTTTGAAAGGACCCTTGTCCATATAGGTAAGATCGCCATTGTAAATGGCAAAGCGATTGATTTTCAGAGGATAGATCGCCTGCACCGCGTCTTGCCATCCCTTATCCTTCATGGGCACCTCGTCTTTCGCTTCTTGAGCGAATTGTCTTAGATCGAAGTGCACTTTGGGGTCGTTAATCTCGAAATCAGCGACCAAATGACCGAAGAGCAGGGCTTTCCAGTGCACGCTGGCGCTTAAAGAAGGGATTTCCGCCACCGGCGGATCTGGGTGCGCGGTCTGGTGAATAACTGCTTGTTCGAGATCGAGGGACAATCCGATAGGATGAAAATCGAGATGGCCGATGCGAACTGAGTAGCCCTTGAGCCGATTATTGAGATCGCCTTCCATCTTTCGACGGAGCGGCTCGTCGACGGCGTACGAGAGCACGATCACGAGGATTACAAGAACTGCAATCGAGCCAGCGGTCCAGTAAGCTATTTTCTTCACGTCTGTCCCACGCCCGTGGCAATGGACTGTAGACCGGCCGCGCTTATACGCGGAAGAGCCGATCATGGAACCAGGCTGCGAGGAGACCGTCGGACTAAATCGAAAGGAACCGATCGAAAGACGACCGATACCGGCGCAAGACAGCCTAAGTCTTCGGTCGAACCCTTATACCCTGCTCACACTGCATCACCCTGCTTACACTGCTGTTGAATAGTCGGCGCCTCCCGCATGCGAAACGAGCAAGCGTTATGCCATTGCGAGCATCACAGAGAATTCGCGCAGTTCGTTCTCGCACCTTTGCGGCGATCTGCTTTGCTGTACGATTTAATGAGACACTCGAAGGAAAACCGCGGTTGCGCTATGTCTTTCAAAACCGCACACACCGACAACATTGCAGCGCAACGATGTCGGCGGTCGCCGATAAACAACAGCGGCTTCGCTCGGGAGCAAGAGTTCGCTTTGAGTAGGCGTTATAGCCAGGAAGCACGACTGAGCGCGCTACCGGGGTTTTTTCGCAGCCCAAAGTTTATCGAAGAAACCGCTCTTCTGAAGGTTATCCAAATAGCGGCGTTCGATGAGATCTTGCGGCTTGATTTTTTTTGCCCGCGGATCAACTTTTCCTGTCTCATCGATGATGGCCTGAAGGGCTTCGTTCTTGAATTCCAGCCGAGGCTCCAGAACTTTGATTTCCTCATCGTAGGCGGCATCGAGCAATTTCTTGTCGGAGATGCGTAGTTGCTTGGCAAGAACTCTATACGTAAGATCTTTGTCCAAAAACAGAATTTTCATCGCCTCCGCGACAACTCTTACGAATTTGTCGATGGCCGACCCCCGTGCATTGATGATGGATCGGCGAGTCACCAGTGTCGCTGCGGCGAATGGAATGTGCAGATCCGGTCCATAAATTATGTACCGAAAGCCTTGGGCCGCGGCTTTCGTCCCGCCCGAAGGACCGGTCATCGTCGCGGCATCTACAGCTCCGCTGAAGAGCGCCGCGAGATTTTCAACCTGCCCGCCGGTCTGGATGAAAGTTACGTCGGTCGGTTCCATGCCGTTTTTGCGCAAGGCCTGGATGACGAAGTAATGAGAATTGCTGCCGAGCCGGGACACGCCTAGCTTCTTACCCTTGAGGTCCTCGGGCTTCTTGATTTCGGCTTTGCCGAGAATGCTATGGGTCAGAGTATTTTTCGCGCTCGCGACAAAGACCAAATCGGTCGCGCCTTGGGCGTGCGCACGAACGATCGCCTCTCCCCCGCTGATCGCGATCTGCGCATCGCCGCCCAAAAGCGCCGCGGTGACCATCGGCGCCGAGGAAATATAGACGAGCTGAAAATCCAGTTCGTACTTTCGAAACAGCCCGGCTTCCTCGGCAATCCACGGCATCGATTGAGACATCGTGCGGGCCGAGTAAAAGCCGGTCAGCTTATCCGTCGCTGCGCCGACGTCTCGGATAAAACCGAGCGCTGCTAACAATAGCAGCCACCTGTAACGCCGAGGAAAACCGGATTGCCTCATAGGTCGCCTCCTGAAATCGCATCCGACGCTGCATTGCGTGCGAGAGCATCGCACGGCGGAACCTATCAAAAAGGCTTTGCGCCGGCCAGTCGATCTTTCAGCGATCCATCGCGCTCGGGCCCGGACCCGCAGCGATGCATGCGAGCGGTGTGAGCATCAGGTCCAATTTGGCACAGATAGCGGTGAGAAGCGGCTCGGGGTTTTCTCTTGACCCAACCGAGATCGAAGTGTTACGGCATCCTAACCAAACGACTTAGGAGTCAGCATGAAAATTGTTGTCTTCGGCCCAGAAAAGCGAGTCGGCGCCTTGCATGGAGCCCATATTGTCGATCTCAACCGCGGAATGAGCGAGTACCTCCGGCAGCGCGGCGAATCCAACCCGGAATTAAAAGCGGCAGAGCGCGTTCCGGCTCGCTTGTTGGCGTTCATCGAGCGGGGCGCTTCGGGCATTGAGGATGCGCAACGGGTCATCGAGCATTTTTCTAGTGTGAACGACCGAGAACACAATCAAGTACTCTACCAAACAAGTAACGTAAAGATTCATGCGCCTTGGCCTGAGCGCCGGATCGCCTGCGTGGGCGGAAATTATGCCGCGCATCTGGCGGGCATGTGGGCGAACCGCCTCGGCAAAACTGACGTGTCCATCGAGGAAATCGTTGCCGAAGCGAGGCAAGCCGGACAGTGGGGTTTTTGGAAAGTTCCAGCTGAAGTGGCCGGGCCCGACGATCCGATTCCATTTCCAAAACGTGTCACCTACTTCGACTACGAAGGCGAGATCGCCATCGTTATCGGCAAACGCGGTAAAGACATTCCGGCCGCGCAAGTCAAAGACTATATCTGGGGCGTCACTTTGTTTCACGATTGGAGCATTCGAGATGCCGGCGGTACCGATCGAGTCGTGAGTTACAATTTACAGAAAAATTTCGACGGCGCTGTATCCATGGGCCCCTGCATCGTTGCTGGCGACGTCGATCCGCAAAATATCGACGCTGAAACCCGCGTCAACGGGGTGATGCGGCAAAGCTACATTACCAAAGACATGATCTGGCCCTTCGGCGAGGTCCTCGAATATCTATCTCGAGACTTCACCTTTGTCCCTGGTGACGTGATTGCAGGCGGCACGTCGGCTGGAACCGCCGCCGACAAATCGCGCCGTGGACCCGACGGCAGACGCCCGTTGGATCTGTTCTTAAAAATTGGCGATACCGTGGCAGTCTCATCATCAAAAATCGGCGCACTAGGGAATACGATTGTTGCGTCGTAGCGTGAAGTTTTACGGTCTTAGGACAGAATAGCCATGGATTTCGATCTTCCCGAAGAAATTCGAATCCTGCGCGACACCGTGCGCAAATTTGTCGACAAAGAACTGATCCCGCTCGAGCGTCTGTACCGACACGACAGCGAAGGACCGATGCCGGAGCATCTGTTGAAACCGCTGCAGGAGACCGCCAAGGCGATGGGGCTCTGGATGCTCGATGTTCCCGCCGAGTACGGCGGTGCTGGGCTCGGTTTGCTGCCGCGCTGTATCATTCACGAAGAGATCGCGCGGGCTGCTTCCCTGCCATTTCGCAGCCTCGAGCTGTTTGGTCCCGAGGTTCGCCCGGTTCTTTTCCATTGCAATGAAGAGCAGAAAAAAAGATTCCTCGAGCCGGTCTTGCGCGGCGAGTTGCGGTTTTGTTTCGCGCAGACCGAGCCCGATGCAGGGAGTGATCCGGCGAATATGCGCACCCGCGCGGTGCAGGATGGCGATGATTTCGTCATCAACGGCACCAAACGTTTCATCACGGCCGCGGGTCGTGCCGACTATGCTCAGCTGATGACCGTCACCGATACGGAAAAACGCGCGCGCGGTGGGATTACCTGTTTCGCCGTGGATCTAAAAAGCCCCGGAGTGCTACTCGAACGGCAATGGCCCGCCATGATGGGCGAAGCACCGTGGCAGATTGTCTTCGATAATGTGCGAGTGCCGGCGGCGAACATCATTGGCGCCGTCGGCGGCGGCTTTTCTCTGGCACAGAAGTGGATCGGTGAAGGACGGATCCGCGGTCACGGCGCGCGGCCGGTCGGTATTGCCCGACGCGCGCTCGATATGATGATTGAGTATTCCAAAATGCGCGTGACTTTTGGCCGACCGCTGGCGGACCGCCAAGCGATTCAGTTCATGATTGCCGATTCGGCGATGGAGCTTCACGCGGTCAGAAATATGGTTTACGAATGCGCCTGGCGCGTCGATCGGGGCGAAGACGTGCGCGATCTCTCGTACATGGTCAAAGTGATGGCGACGGAAATGGCGAGCCGAGTCGTCGATCGCGCGATTCAGGTTCACGGCGGATTGGGGCTGATGAAGGAATTGCCGCTCGAGTGGTGGTACCGTCAGATCCGCAGCACGCGCATCACCGAAGGCGCCAACGAAGTGCTGCGCTGGCGCCTCGGCCAAAACATTATCCGCGCACACCGGTGATGACAATTTTCTAAAATTAGTTCGCGGCTCACGCGGTAGAGTTGGGCTTACGCTGGCCCCCGAGAGGTGGAAGTATCAATTTGAAGACAAAGCATCGTTTTGCCGGCGTAGGCCGGCATCCAGGTTAATCATCTCTACCGAAAAATCGCTGGATCCCGACGTTCGCCGAAGATGAAAACACGAGTCAAGCTACTGATTGAACAAGTCGCCTCTTCAGCTCAAGCTCAAGCCGCCATCCACGATCAATGTCTGTCCGGTTACAAAATCGCCGCCCGTGATCAATCCAAGGATCGCGCCGGCAATTTCATCCGGGATGGCAATGCGCTGAAGTGGATACCCGGCCGAAGCCTGCTCTATGACTTGCTCGTATTTTTCCCCGTAGTGACCGCTCATCCAGGGTGTGTCGGTGAAGGCCGGCGCGACGCAGTTCACGCGAACCCTCGGCGCCAGCGCGACGGCAAGTCCCTTGGTCAGATGAATCAGCGCCGCCTTTGCCGTACCATATGCGAGCGATGACATGGTCGATGGCGAAAGCACCCCGGAGATCGATGAAACGTTGACGATCATGCCGCTATTGGCTTCTAGGAGTTTAGCCGCCGCACGCGCGCAGCGAAATGCGCCTTTGACATTGACATCGAGAATCTCGTCCCAGATCGCATCGGTTAACGCTTCGAGATCGGAAACTTTGACCCAGTGGGTCACTCCCGCGTTGTTCACGAGAATATCGAGCCGGCCAAAGTCGGCGCGGATTTTCGCGATCATCGATTTCACCTGGTCATCGTTTTGTATATCGGCTTGAATCGCCACCGACTTGACCCCGGGGCGCTCGATCTCCAGCGCTAGCGCTTCGGCCTCCTTTGCCGATCTGCGGTAATTAATAACGACTCCGCTCACGCCGGCTTTTGCCAACCTCCGTACCACCGCACCGCCGATGCCACCGGCACCACCGGTCACCAATGCCACCCGTCCGTTCAGTTCCATGTCATCACCCGATTATGCTCAGAAAAGATTTTCCGGTTCCCTCGAAATGACAGCGCACGGTTTCATCATCGACTTTTTTGCTGTCAATTTTTGGCGCTCTGCTCTACATGCCGAAGCTCTGCCGTACGGCGCCCATCAATAAACCAATTTTCGGCAAGCTTCACCAAATCATTGGGGTTTCCCGAATACCGCACCGCGACGCCATATCTTTTCTCCGCTTCCTCCGGCGTGACGTAACCTTCGATCACATCCCAACGCACTTTCTCCGGGTCACGAGCGAACGGTTCTCCGTAGCCGCCGCCGCCGGGAAGATTCACATGAACCACATCGCGTTCTTTCAAGTCCTTTAACGCCTTGGCATTGAGCCGAGTACCATCATCGAGGGTGACTTCACCCGTGGCGCCGGACTGGCCGCCATGCAGACCAGGCGCCGCGTATACCGTTCGATCGGCAATGGAGCTGACACTCCAACGTCCCGCACCGCGCCGGGTAAACTCCGTCAACTGCCCCAAGCCGCCACGCCACTCTCCCGGCCCGCCGGAATCCGGCCGCAATTCGCGCCGTTTCATCACCACCGGCGATAGACTCTCGATGACTTCCGCCGGCACACCGGCAACGCCGCTCGGAAAACCCACGGCGCTCAAGCCGTCCTTGGCCGGTCGGGCACCCGTGCCGCCGACCTGAAAAACGGTCAACGTAAATGACGGATTTTGGCCGCGCCAAACGCTGAGCCAGATTGGGTCGGCGCCCGGGGCCATCAAGCGGTCCGGCATCGCGCCCGACAAAGCCGCAAAGATTGCACTCGGAATGAAGTGACCGATCACCTGGCGGCTGGCCACCGGTGCCGGATCGAGGGCGTTGAGAATACTCCCGGGTGGCGCGCTCACATGAACGGGGCGAAAGCTGCCATCATTGTGGGGCACGTCGGGACACACCGCCGCTTTGATCGCAAAGCTCGCATAGGCGTGCGTGTAGTTGAGGACGACATTGATGCCGCGCGTGCTCTGCGGCGAAGAACCGGTGAAATCGATAAAAATGTCCTCGTCCGCGATTTTTACTGTGCAGCGGACCATGATCGGCTCTTCGAATCCATCGCTCCACGTTTCGTTTGTCCACTCGCCGTTCGGAAGCTTGCGAATTTCCGCCCGCACTGCCGCTTCGGAGCGGTGAATAATCTCATCGGCGACGGTGTCGATGGACTCGAGCGCAAATTCATCCATCATTTCTAAGAGCGCCCGCCCGCCGGTTTCATTGCATGCGGTCTGGGCGTAAAAATCGCCGATGACTTCGTCCGGCTGGCGCACGTTGGCGCGAACGATCTGCATCAGCACGCGATTCGGCTCGCCGGCCTCGAACAATTTCATAATCGGAATGCGCAGTCCTTCTTCGAAAACCTCCCGCGCTTCGGCGGAGAGAATTCGCCCGCCGATATCCGCGCTGTGGCAGGTATTCGCGAACAGCGCGATCAAGTTGCCGTTGCGAAAAATCGGCGTCGTGATCGTGATGTCGTTGATTTGGCCCGCGGTCTGCCACGGGTCGTTGGTGATCAGTACATCTCCGGGTGCAAGCCTTTCCGGCGGGAACGCCGCCAAGAAATGTTTCATTGACGTCGCCATGGCGTTGATGTGGCCCGGCGTGCCGCTCAACGATTGCGCGATCATCCGCCCGCGAGTATCGAAAAGGCCGCACGCGAGATCCTGGCTCTCGCGCACGATCGTGCTGAATGCGGTGCGAATCAGCGTGTCTTGCTGCTCGTTGGCTACCGACATGAAGCGGCTCCAGATGACTTCCAACGTAACCGGATCGATGACGCTATTTTTCATGATCGAGCTCCACAACAATATTCAGCCGCTCGTCGACCCGGGCTCTTCCGCGAGCGCCGACGATCAACGTGGATTCACGCTCTTCGACAATCGCCGGCCCGGTAAATTCCATCCCGGCATTCAGCGCATATCGGTCATAGACCGCCGTCTCGAGGTACTCACCGCGTTCGGGAAAGTACGCTCGCCGCAAACCTCGCCTAGCGTCCCCTTTTGTTTGTGTATCCGTCGGCAGCTTTAAATTAAGCTCCGGGCGCGGGCCGCTCGCCACCACCCGCCAGTTGATCACCTCGAGTGGGACGTCAGGTCCCTCGCGGCCGTAAAGCGCTCGATAGGCGTGATTGTAAAGCTCGGAGATGCGCGGCAAATGTTCGGCAGATAAAATACCGTCGGGCAGCGTCACCGCAACTTCGTGGCCCTGACCGACATAACGCATATCCGCGCTCCGCTGATAAGTGATTTGTCCCGCGCTCAATCCGGAACGCTCCAGAATACCGCGTCCTTCTTCGGCCATCTCATCGAGCAACCGGTTGGCAAAATTCCAGTCCAACTGATCCAGTCGACTGTAAGCACTGCGGACAAAATCGAACGCCAAAGGTGCGGCCAGTAGACCAAAGGTAGAGCCCACACCAGCCCCGAACGGGGAAATCAGGGCGGGCAAGCGTAAAATTTCCGCGACCCGATAACCGTGCACAGGTCCGGCACCGCCAAAGGCGTACATAGGCATCCGACGCGGATCCTTTCCGCGTTCGCCCAAATGAGCCCGCGCTGCATTGGCCATATTCTCATTGACGATCTGATGAATGCCCCAAGCGACTTGCTCGACGGACATGCCGAGCTGTGTGCCCAGCCGTGCGAGCGCCGTCCGCGCGCCTTCCACATCGAGGCGCATTTTACCGCCGAGAAAATAATCGGCGTCGAGATAGCCCAGCACGAGATCGGCATCGGTGACCGTCGGCTCTGTCCCGCCAAGCCCGTAGCATACCGGCCCCGGGTCGGCGCCTGAGCTATCCGGTCCGACTTTGAGCAAACCGAGGGAGTCGATGCGGGCGACGCTGCCGCCCCCGGCGCCGATTTCGATCATATCGATGACGGGAATCCGCACCGGCAACCCGCTACCCTTGCGAAAACGGTACACGCGATCGACTTCGAACTCATGCGTTTTCGCCGGCTGTCCATCTTCGATCACGCAAAGCTTTGCGGTGGTTCCGCCCATGTCGAAGGATAGCAAGTCCCGATGACCGGAAAGCAGGCCGGCTTGGGCTGCCGCCAATGCGCCCGCTGCGGGTCCCGATTCGAGCAGCCGGACCGGAAAACGCGACGCTGTCTCGCGGGTGGCAATGCCGCCGCTCGACAACATGATAAAAAAATTACCGACAAAACCGATTTGATCCAAGCGGGCTTGTAATTGCCCCAGGTAATTGGCGACCCGCTCTTGAACATAGACATTCGCCAGCGTAGTGCTCGTGCGCTGAAACTCGCGAATCTCCGCAACCACTTCGGAGCTGAGGGAAACACGGATGTGCGGCGCGACTTCTCGGATGATCTCGGCAGTACGTTTTTCATGGGCCGGATTGCGAAAGCTGTTCAAATAAGAGACGCCGATCGCCTTGATACCGTTGGTCGATAATTCGGCAACTAAGCGTCTAAGAAATTTTTCATCCAGGGGTTGAATGACACTGCCATCGGCGGCGATTCGCTCCGGCACATCGAAACGCAAGTGGCGCGGCACCAGAGGCTTGGGAAGATCAAGGTTCAAGTCATAAAGTTCGTAGCGGTGCTCCCGGCCGATCTCCACCGCATCGCGAAACCCCGCGGTCGTGAGCAGTGCGGTTGGCGCGCCTTTGCGCTCAATTAACGCATTCGTGACGAGAGTCGTGCCGTGGATCAGAGTA
>Ga0075425_100003535_pt1 | contig 15902 bp, 14 predicted proteins | sample SoiMethybrSBSTD4_FD_75300 | JGI IMG/M metagenome (GOLD analysis project Ga0075425, IMG submission 75300) | Bulk soil microbial communities from a Populus tree surrounding site in Tennessee, USA - Soil MetaG P. TD hybrid SBSTD4 | ecosystem: Environmental > Terrestrial > Soil > Tree plantation... | reverse complement strand
GACGTAAAGGCAAAGGCGCTTGGCGTGCCCGTATGCGAGATGCTGGGTGGCCCAGTGCGTGACCAACTCCGCCTCTACTGGTCGCACTGCGGAACCTACCGCCTGCACCATGCTGAAAAGATGGGGCTAGCGCCGGTGCGCGATCTCGACGACATCCGCAAGCTGGGGCAGCACGTGCGCGAGCGCGGTTTCACTGCGCTGAAAACCAACATCTTCTTGTTCGATGGTGCGGGTCCTGAACTCTACATGCCGGGGTTCGTCCGCTCGCCTGGCGGCCCCGAGTTAAACCCGTCGCTGCGCGTTGAGGAGGCGCTCGACAAGCAGCTCGCAGCCTTCCGCGACGGCACCGGCAAGGACGTCGAATTCCTGCTCGATCTCAACTTCAATTTCAAAACCGAGGGCTACGTCCGCCTTGTCCGCGCGCTCGAGCAGCGGGAGCACAGGCTCATGTGGGTCGAGATAGACAGCTTCGACCCCAAGGCGCTCGCCCTGATCCGCCGGTCGATTGCAACGCCGCTTGCGAGCTGCGAATCCCTCTTCGGGCGCCGTCAGTTCAAAGACTACCTTGAGAACTATTCGATGGACGTTGGCATCGTCGACCTACCCTGGAATGGAGTTCTCGAGTCGATGAAGATCGCCTCCATGGCAGAGGCCTATGAGGTGAACTGCGCGCCGCACAATTTCTACGGCCATATATCGACGCTAATGAGTGCCCACTTCTGTGCGGCGATCCCGAACTTTCGCATCATGGAGATTGACATCGACGATGTGCCTTGGAAGGACGACCTCGTCACCGAGCCACCGCGCATCGAGAATGGGCACTTGATCGTGCCGACGAAGCCCGGCTGGGGCGCCGATGTCAATGAGGCGGCGGTACGCAAGCATGCCCCGAAGTGATATCCGCTGCATCGGATCAACGGCGGGCCTGCACAGCCTTGACGCGATCAACTCAACGTATCGGCGGCGGCATAGTCGAAAGGCGGGCAAAAGCAAGGAGACTAGCGGGCATTGGCGTTCGCACCGATGACGATGCCGACCGCGGTGATAGGCACAGCCGCTTTCGGAGTACACGAGACTTCCCCGCGTCGGCATGGCGCCGCGCGACAAAACTCGGCTCACTCATCAGCTCGTCGCATCAGATCGATACAAATCGTTGGTAAAGGGGGTTAACATTAACGCTGTGCATCCCGTCTCTCCATCAAGCGAGGCCCTGCCATGCCGTTCTCCACGCGTTACGTCTTCGTCGTCAGTATGGATGTCGATCCGACCAAGGAAGCGCTCTTCAACGAGGTCTATGATACCGAGCATGTGCCCTTTCTGAAGCAGGTGCCGGGCGTGCGGGCGGTGACCCGCATGCAGGGCGAGCCGTTCACCCATCAGGTCGGCGGCGAGGCGATTGCCAAGAAGCACGAGGCGCCACGCTACACCGCCATCTACGAGATCGACAGCCCAGATGTGCTGACGAGCCCAGAATGGAGGGTGCAGGGTGAGAAGGGCCGCTGGTCTAAAGAGGTGCGCCCGTTCACGAAGAACCGTAGCCACAGCGTCTACAAGGTGCGCTGAGACGCATCCTCGACACCTGTTGGCGACGCGGATTTGCTGAGGCGACGGCGAAGGTACCCGGCGGAAAAGAGCATTATGCTCGCCGCCCCCGATCGCTCGCTCGTGCGCACAGCGGAGACCTAGCTCGGTGCCGCCTCAGTGTCGGTCCATGCGCCCGAGGGCGGCATCGGCTTGGGGGAGCCGTGCCGCCCTTGGCCAGCTCCCACCGTTCCCGAGCGGCATTGCATGCTTGGTTGGCGCGGCACTCGCACTCGTGCACGATTGAGCTCGGCCGCAGCTATACCGGACACCTTCATCTTCAGAGCTGCCTGCGTTCAACTGCCTGCTTGTGACCCAAACCCTCGCATTCCGAACTCGTCAAGCAAGCTTGCGAGGATGGCGCCTGACGACGATAGTGGAGGGTGCTAACAGCCACTGGTGTTGGTAGCATCGAAATGACGATCCCTGCTGGAGCGCTCCCATGCCTGATTGCCGCACCCACGCAGCATTCAATCTAGACGAAATTATAAAACGCTTTCCCCCGACTGCGGAAACGATGCTCATCGACACGCGGCTGACGGATGAGCAGGAGGCAAGCTGTCGCGTCTTCAGGATATATCGCCATGTACCACCCCACTATCACGCGACCTGCGATGAATACCTGCTGGTGCTGCGTGGACGCGGCACCATTTTCATCGGAGACTCCGAGCCATTCGAAGTGTCCGCTGGACAGTTGGTCTTCTTCAAGAAGGGAATGGTCCACGGTCTGACTATCCTGGAGGAACCGTTCGTATTCCTCTCGGTAGACACGCCGCGGCGCGATCCCAAGGACGTGATATTCGTGAATCCTGTGGAAGGAACCGCTGACACCTTCATCGACACGCGCCAGCTCTACTAGGCGTGCGGGCCACCGCGCGATCGCCCCTATCTCCATCGTTTGCTGCGGTACATTGGTCCGGGCTTTGCACTTCGCGTCTACCGGCTGGATCGAAGGCTTTGGATCATGCGAACATTTACGGTGCTCGGAATCATTCCTCGGTGTAATCCACCCACCGTCACCCGACTAAATATTTGCGGACATTGAAGTGGGCAAGTTCGATCCTGTTGGGCACCGCGAACCCTGTGTCCGCTCTCGTGAAGGAATTTCTGCCATACTTGCTTTTTGAGTATTATACGACCGATCGGCAGAGATACCGTACTCTACCCGGCGATCAAATCTCGATCTTCTCTATTCGTCTACTTCTTCCCTCCGGTCGTTACCTCGCGTCAATTTTGCCCCATGCGAAGCCGATCGGCTGCCGGACCCCCGGCGCCAATCCACACACTGGCTCAGCCGGTCCGTCGTTTCTCGACCACAATACCCGAGGCGGCGAGCCTCTCGATTGCGACATCGTCGAAGCCATGCTCGCGCAGAACCTCGCGCGCGTGTTGCGAGAATTTGGGTGGTGTTGACTTCAGACTGGCAGGTGTCCGCGATAGGCGGACCGGGGTGCGAATTCCCTTATACCAGTCCTTCTCGATGATCGAGCCACGCGCCTTGACGTGCTCGCCTTCGAGCACCTGCTTGGTGTCGAGCACCGGCCCGCAGGGGAGGCCGGCCTTGAGAAGCTCCAGCGAGAAGCTGACGCCATCGACCTCGGCGAGCTTGGCGTTAAGCGCTTCGTTCAGCGCCTCGCGATTCTTTTGACGGTCGCCGTTGGTCTTGAAGCGGGGGTCGTCAGCCAGCTCGGGTCGGCCTAGTAGCTCGCATACCTTCCTGAACGCGCGGTTGTTACCAGCGCCAATCATGATTTTGCACGTCTTGGTATCGAACATGCCGTAGGGCACCAAGTTCGAGTGCTGATTGCCGGTGAGCTGTGGCGTTCTTCCCGACAGGAAAAAATTCGGGAAATGCGGATGCATAAGGGACAGCGCCGAGTCGTAGAGCGTCACCTCGATCTGCTGACCTTCGCCGGATTTGTTGCGTTCGTGCATCGCCATCAGGATGCCGATGACGCAATAGAGGCCCATCGAGATATCGACCACCGGCAACCCGAGCCGCATTGGCCCCGACTCATGCGAGCCATTGACGCTGTAGTGGCCTGTCATCGCGCCGACGATGCCGTCGTAACCTGGAAACCCCCCGAGCGGTCCGTCGGCGCCGAAGCCCGATATCTTGCAGTAGATAAGCTTGGGGAAGCGCTTCTTCAAAGTCTCGTAGCCGATGCCCCATGCTTCCATGGAGCCGGGCTTGAAGTTCTCGATCAGCGCGTCGGCGCCGTCGAGCAGCCTCAGCAGCACCTCGCGGCCGGTCGGCTGGGCCAGATCGAGGCCGATGGAGCGCTTGTTGCGGTTGATGCCTATGTAGTAGGAGGCATCACCGTCATGAAACGGAGGCCCCCAATCGCGGACCTCATCGCCCATCGGCGGCTCGAGCTTGATGATGTCGGCACCGTGATCGGCAAGCAGTTGCGTCGCGAAGGGCCCGCCAAGTACGCGCGTGAGGTCAACAATCTTCACGCCGGAAAGAGCGCCACTCGACGCCTTGGCGCTTGCTGCCCCGTCCGTTGATTTGGCCATTTCTCACCTGGTGCACCGAAGGCATTCTCGAGCATTCGGTGCCACAGTTGTGTCCGGGTGGCAATGGTCGCGGGCATGCGCTGGTCTGCCGGGAACTTCCAGCGCGCCACCGCCCAGTGTGTGAACAGTTCATCGCAACGCCACCATGCGTTTCCACGCTGCTTCCGCTTGCGGGCGCATGAGCTGAAATGGCGGATAACTGCGACTTCCCGGCCTTGCACCAAGCGTCGGCAGGCGGGATGGCAGCCCTTGGACCGCGACTGTCGGCAGGCGTGAACTTGCGATACTTCGAGTTAGCCACGCGTACAGAGCTGACCTTCCTCAATAAAGCGTACATGACGCCAGGCGCCTGGACGGGATTCGTCTCCTTGATGGTTGAAGAGCAGTCACTTTATGCCCGGTGGCAATCGGGAGGGGCTAACGCCACCTGGCTCTCAGCAAGGCTCAGTACAAGTGTTGGGCCCGATCGTTGCGCAAAGCGTTTCGCCCGGCCCATAGGCACGATACGATGGGGCCGCAACAATCCGGTGAGGTCATGCAAATTGAACGGACCCAACTCGACACCGCCGTCCGTCGAGGGATCATAGACGACGCTCAAGCGACAGCGCTATGGAGCCTCCTGCTGGCTGAGCAGAAGGACAAGCCGCAGTTCTCGTTCAATCACCTTTTGTACTACCTCGGTGGCATGGTCGCCATCGGTGGCGTCTCGGTGTTCGTGACCCTCGGCTGGGAGACGCTTGGCGGCATTGGGCTCTTCCTCGTGGCACTGGCGGTGATGACTGTGGCCGCCTGGTTGACGCACCATTTCCTGGTGGAACAGAAGCTTGCCATTCCAGCCGGGCTAATGGCTGCATTGGTCGTCGCAGCGGCTCCGCTCGCCGTCTACGGCATCCAGCGCACTTTCGGGTATTGGCCAGAAAATACGACTTATCGCAGCTATCACACCATCGTCGACTGGCGATGGGTCCTCATGGAGTTTGGCACGCTAGGCGTCGGTGCGGTCGTGCTCTGGCGCTGGCGCCTACCGTTCTCGGTGATGCCGATTGCCGTCACGCTTTGGTACATGAGCATGGACCTGGCGCCGTTTTTGCAGACGTACCTAACTGGCAACCTCGATCCGAACGACCCGAAGCTCTCGTATGAGCAGCAACAGAATTTCTGGAAGTCATACTGGGTGCTCCGACAGTGGGTGTCGGTTGCGGTCGGCCTGGTCATCGTGAGCGGCGCGATTGCCCTCGATTTTGGCGCTCGGAGCCAGCGGGATTATGCATTCTGGCTGCACCTTGCCGGCGTTACGGCGTTCTGGGGCGGCCTCTCGTCCATGAGTTCGGACAGCGAGGTTGGCAAGTTTATCTACTTTTTGATCAACGTTGCCATGCTCATGTTCGGTGCGGTAATTGGGCGACGCGTCTACACCGTGTTCGGTGCGCTCGGTATCGCCGGTTACTTGGGTCATCTCTCCTATAAGGTGTTCAAGGACAGCCTCGTATTCCCGGTAGCGCTAATGCTGATTGGCCTTGGCGTCGTCTGGCTTGGCGTCATCTGGCAGCGCCACGAGGCCGCGATCAACTCCGCACTGCAGCGCTGGCTGCCGGAACAGTTGCGTAGGGCGCCGCCGACTTAGGCTCCGGTGTGCCGCCAAAAGCAACTCTTCCGTTTTGTGACCAGGCGGGCAATGAGGCGATTACCGACTCCTACTAGGGTGCGCCCGCCGGGTGCGTAAGGACTCAAATGCCCTACATGATCGATTGACCTTGTACGGGACTCACCTAGGGTGCAGGTCAACGAGACGCGCGAAGGCGTGCAACTCGCGCTCGACGTCGGTGCCGCTGGTGCCGAAGATTATGCCTGTTGCACCGGCGGCCTCGAGCTTGGCGAGGCGGGCTCGTAGGGCCTCGGGCGTGCCGGTGAATGTCATTTGCTCCGCCGCTGAGGTATCGATCAGCGCATCGTGACCATTCGAGATGTCCCAGTTGTGTCCGCGATTGACAACCAGGTGACGGATCTGCTCCGGCACCTTCATGACGCTATCGAGCCAAGCTTGGCCGTTGGGCAGGCGCCTGACCGCCCCGGGATCGCGTGCCAGGGTGCCGTGGTAGATCGTGCCGAGAAGTGGCGCGACGGCCGCGCGCACGCGCGGGCTAGTCGACGTCTCGCCTGGATCGAGCACAGTGCCATTGACCGACACGAGACAAGGATCGAAGCCCTGTCCGGGGTCGCGCAGCGCCACGAGGCCGTCGGCAATCTCCTTCGCGACCGCGCGCCCCTTGGGACCCTGCGCTGCGAGCAGCAGCGGCGTCCTGATCGGACGATCGGGCAGCAGGCCGGGCGAGGCCAGCAACTGCGCCATGCCACCGTCGATGTCCACCGCCTCCCCCCGCAGCAGGGCCCGCACCTGCAGCAGATGGCGGCGCATCGCCTCCCATGATAGGGGCTTCTGTCCCAACGCAATCCGGCCGGTGAAACCGGTGCCGAAGGCCACCATCACGCGACCCGGTGCAATGTGTTCGAGCGTAGCGATGGCTGAGGCCTGCGCCACCGGATGACGGTAGCTCGGGATCACCACAGCCGGACCAATTCCGATGCGCTGCGTGCGTTCGGCGATGCGGGCGAGATGCACCCATATGTCGTGGCCAAAAGCCGGAACCTCGGGCGACCATACGCGCTCATAGCCAAGCTTCTCCGCGAGCATGGCCTGGTCGAGCGCTTGCGGGCCCGGCGCCAGGCGGAAGGCGTAAGTCAGCGGCATATCCACTCCATGCGATTTGAGCTCCAGCACTAGCCGATCCGATATGCACGGCTCGGGATCCGGGTCTTCTGCTCCCTGGGTTTCGCCGGCCCCGCCTTCGCTGCTATGACAGCTAGGATGCGCAGGTCGGTGCACCCCGCAAGAGGATACACCCGCCTCCTGCTCACGTCGGCCTATTGGCCTTCAAGAACGCCCGCAAATGGCGGACGGCTAGCGGAACCCGGTCCTTCGCCTCCTTCCAAGGGAAAAATGTCATCTGCGCGTTCGGCGCGAGCATGGCCGTTTCCTCAGCCACGGCGTAGGGATGCGGCTCGGTGTCATCCGGCATGACGAGCGCCGGCGTCGTGCACCCACGCACGAAATCGCGCGTCACGCTGAACACGAAGTCATTATTCTCGTGGTACATTTTCTTAAGGAATGCAGAGCACATCGCCACCGTGACATCGCGCCTCTTCTCGCACAGTGCCGGCGCCCAATTCTTCATGTTGTTCCGATAGAACAGGTCCGGCACTTCGGGCCGAAAACCGCTCGGCATCGCTGGCACCGCGGCGATCACACGCTGGGGCGCCCGCTGCAACATTTTCCAAATGAAGGGACCGCCGATGCAAAAGCCGAGCACCATGAATTTGTCGATTCCCAAGTGATCCATCAATCCGAGCTGGTCATCGGCATACGAATCCCATGGCCTGTCGACCTCCACAGGTCCGGAGGATCCGCCGCCATTGGCATTCCTGAGATCCATCGTGACGCAGCGGTACTCGTCGCTGAGGACGCTCATCGGGTTGAAAGGCGTTCTTTCCGAGAGATAGCTGATCGTCGCATTCAATCCGCCGCCAGGAATCACAAGCAATGGATAGCCCGAGCCGGCCTCCTCGTAATGGATCTGAACGGGCCCTCTTTGGTAGATTGGCATGGCGCACATCCTCAGTCGGGAACGAGGTTGGACTTTTGCTGCAGCAGGCGAGATCGCGTCATCAGTCTAATCCGGCGCTGGCTTTGGAATCCACTTGCGAGGAGGCCGCAAGCCATATTTTGGCAGCCAACCACGCAATAGCAGACCACGTTATGGCGCGATGATGTTGCTGTTCGCCGCCAGGGGTAGGGCAGGTTTTCGCGCGAGTGACGAAGTCACGCACCGGACTTTCTACGTGACTCTAAGCCACCGGTCGAGCCGCCATATTCCCGACCCTACTGCGCCCCCTTGCTCGCCTCCACCGCCGGTGCAGCCTTAGCCTCCGCCGGTAGCGGTGACGCCGTCACTGGCGACGGCGCCGCCTTCGCCACTTCCGGTATCGCCTTCTTCGCCACCGGCCTCGCGACCTTGGGGCGAGGCACCGGTTTCGCCGGCTCGCTTCCCCAGAAGCTGAACAGGGACGACAGCGGCGCGGTCTCGCTGACGCCGCCTGCGTAGGTCTGCAGCACCCTCACCTTTGCCCCGACCTTCGTGATAGAGGCAAGGTGCACGACGTGCTCGTTCGTCAAGCGGAAGCAGCCAGACGAATTTGCCCGTCCCACGGCGCGGTCATTATTGGTGCCGTGGATGCGATAGATGGTGTTGCCGAGGTAAAGCGCGCGCGCGCCCTGCGGGTTATTGAGCCCGCCCGTCACCGTGATCGGCAGGCCAGGCTGTCGCTTATGCATTTCCGCGGGCGGCGTCCACGATGGCCAAGCGGCAATGCGGCTGATGCGCTCGGTGCCGGACCACGTGAAGCCGTCGCGGCCCACGGAGATAGGATACTGGTAGGCTCGTTTGCCCGGCAGCACATAGTAAAGCTTGCGGCCCTGCGTATCGATGAGGATCGAGCCCACCTCCTCGTCCTGGTCGAAGTAGACGATCGGCGGCTCGGCGGGCTTGATGTCGGGCCGCTCGCCGCCATCCATGTACTTAGGATAGACGACGGGGCCATAGGATGCCCTCCGCGCGGCGCGCTCGGCCTCCGCCTGCTCGGCTGTCCTTCTGGCGTCGCTCTCGAAGACCGGGGTCGAGCCGGACCAACCCGCCTGCGCAAACGCAGGTCCCCCCGAGACGACGATACCGGCGACCAGCGCCAGAAGCAGTGCGATGGAAGTTCTCATACCCATGATTCGAGGCCCAAGCCGTCGGCTGACTCGACACGACATACGCGAGCGAAATGCACGGACACAAGTCACGCGTGGGCTACCCCTTCTGCGCTGACGGTCCGTGTGGCATTCCTGCACGGGCAAAAGTATGCACGGCTCGCTGGCCGAGACACCACCAGCGTGACGGCGCGACAGAGCTACATCCTGTACGTGCGCGAGCTAGCCAAGCTGCTGCGGCGCCTGGCTCGAAACCGTAGGCGAATGACACGGGGCGCGCGCCTTCGCGAGCGCGTTTGCTCGCGGAGACGATGTCCGGAATCGCCGCCATGCGGACGTTTGATGACGCGCCGGCGTCAACCTTGCGATACGCCCGAAGGGGCCCTCGGCAGCACGAGGTGCACCCCCCGCTTGAGCGCCGCACCCTCAGTTCATTCGCCCCGTCTTGCCTGGAGCTAGAGGGTCGTGGGTATGGGGTGGCTACGCTGTGCAAACCACATATTCCCGAGCGAAAACGGGGTATTCGAATCAGGCTCAGCATATATAGTCAACGCTGTGCGGCTCATTGCTCTTCGGATGGAACTATCCGCATCGGCACACTAAGCAGCCATCGTGTTGACGGGCGAGAGGGCGGGAGGCCCGCTCAAGAACGCGTACGGCCTCCTCGGCTGCGATCCGGCGGAGGGTGCGGCGTGCGGTGTAATGATCACGTATTGAAGCTGAAAGAGCGGGTTGGCCGGATGCCAGTCTCGCTGCTTGGTGGGCTCTTCCTCAAGGTCGTCGAACGCTCCGTCGGCAATCCATCTTTGGGTGAGCGCCTGGTGCCACGTGCCATTCGGCGCGCCGGACTGCCCGGTCGTACCGGCAGATCTTGCTGGAAGCGGCGAGCCAGAGCGCAATGGCGTCAACCTCCTCGGCGCACCATTCCTTCGGGACATTCGTGACCTGTATGCCGCGACGGGTGGCGGCCTCGACATCGACGATATCCAGCAACCACACGGCAGCGCGTGAACGCGTTGATGGCGCGCGTCAATCGGCGCATACTGGGCAAGGACGCCGTCGACGTCGCGTCCGTTCTCGATGACTTCGTCCTCATTCTTGCGCTGCGCGGCGACAAGCTTGAACCCCGCGCTCTCGATGGTGGCTTGCTCGATGCCCACGTCGCCGAAGTCGTAGTCGGCGATCAGAATCGTGCCCTTGGATTTGGCATTCTTCTTCGTTTTCATGGGGTTGTTCGTCCGCTCTCCTCGCCGCATCCTGCCCGTGTCTCCGTAGCAATCCGGACGAGAGCAGCTATCTCTGCCCTCCTTGGCAGAACACGCATGCTTCAGATGGAGGCCGCGGGGATCCGTGCGAGCCGGCCGGGTACTCTTGGAGCGGAACCAACTCGTTCGACCAGGCGTCGAGCACCGGAGTGACCGCGCGCCAGGGCTCTTCTGCCTCGTCGGCTCGGATCGACAGAGCGGAGTTCCTTGTGGGAATGCCGAGAAGCAGCTGCGCGTAGGGCGGCAGTCGTCGCCCAGTTCACCGCCCGCCCATAAGGTGGCGAGTCCGGGCAGGAGGTACCACGCAGTGCCCGAGTATGGCTAGCCTGCGAATCATTGTGTTGTACCTGCCTTCGCTCGAGCCAATGTGACGCCGCTAGCGATCACGCCGATGTGGCTGAACGCCTGTGGGAAGTTGCCCGTGAGCTCGCCCGTCGACGGGTTGATCTGCTCCGACAACAGGCCGAGTGGACTTGCCCTGGCGCAGAGCGAGGCGTAGGCGCCCTCGTCACCAGGTATGCCGTCGGGAGAGTTGTCGTGCCGGTAGCGGCAGAGGAGACCGCCGCCCGCGCCCAGGCGATCAGCGATCGCCCTTCGCGCGTTCTCAAGACCTCGCTCTCCAAGAAACAGGAGGAAGAGCTGCGAGCGGCGCTTCAGGCGAGAGGTGCGGTCGCAGCCTAGGCTGATGTGAGAATAAAGGGGAATTCAGCGGTCTCGGGCTAGGTTTCGCCGGTTTCAATCGTGTTAGTCGGCACGGTCTGCTGGGCTTACAGCGCTGATATAAGCTCCAGGCCGACGGCGAACACGGGGAACCCATGACCACTCAGACGCCTGGCGGTCGGCACGCCTGAGAAAAGCATCGCCTTCGGCGGCCCCGTGAGGATGCTGACTGGGAAGGCAGCACGGCTCAAGGCTGTTCCGGAGCGCGGCTTGGGCGGTGCCCTTGGAGAATGATGATGTGGCGGCCTGATCCCCATGCTGTCGAGCTTGCCGATCGCACACCTGCATCCCGAAACCGCTACGTCGACTTCCTCCGAGCTATGTCGATGCTGGTGGTTACCGTCGGACACTGGCTCGCTGCCGCACCTTACTTCGACACAATGGGCCACTTGACGACCTCTCACCTCTCGACGGTCGCTAATGGCATCTCGGGCGCGGCGGCCGGCACAATGAATGCGTGCGGCCGTTCTGGTCCATGGGGTTGCCTTACCTTCCGCACGCGGGCGTACCTGACTGAACATGCGCACCGCATCATATTGCAGACGCCGATGATCTTGGCGCAGGCTGCTAGCGTATTCTCGCCGCCGTATGCCGCATAGCCGGTATCATCATCGCGGTCGGCAACGCTGAGCGGGTCTCCCGCACAGTGGGCTCTCAACCGCTGATCAACGAGGTCGTCATTTGCCTTTTTCGGGCGCGACGGTCACCGCATCGAGAACTTTGTCGAACTGCGCAAGATCGGCATTGCGGCCATCGAAGACCCTACCGACTGACCGTTGGCCTCGGCGCGAACTTTATACTCTATACTCTCTGCCTGTACTTCACATGCCGCCACCACCGCCACCACCCCCACCACCCCAGCGCTGCTGCTGTTCAAAGAACACCTTGGCATTAAAGGGGTCAGCACCGGCAGGTGTTGCGACGCCGATGAGAACCGACAACGTGATTACAGCCAATACGGCGACCTTCACGGCAGTATCTCCTCGTACGAAGGACATTGCGCCAACGCCGCCCAAGGGGGCGGAGGGAAACGCAAACCCGACAGACATCGGCGTCGTGGCATATGGGCCGCCCTCAAAGATCAACTTGCACTCGCGTTTGACATGAAGATATCGGCACCACTCCCGATCTGCCCTCAGATGTTCACTTAGGGATTTATCATCCATGCTTGGGGCAGGGATCATATCGGCCCTGCGGAAACATCGTCTCGTGCAGGTATTTTCGGTTATCGCCCATGGCGAGCCAAAAGCTATCACGACCGGCGGCTGGCGCTCGTGGCCTCCCCACAGCTTTGGAAGAAGTGCTGGAGATCAGGTAAATGCCAAGATCGAACATCGTTCCTGCTGTCAAAGCGCTCTTATCCGCTAGGCTCACGCCGTGCGCAATGGCCCCTCCACCAATTGGAGGTAGCTCCTTTGAACCGTGAGGATGGTCAATTCGAGCGTTCCATGGTGGGTTGCAGCAACTGGCAGTTGGGGCATCAGAACTTATGCTCTCGACCACAACACGGCATCAACCCAGTGTCCCCGTCACCCTTCACAGTTTCTCTAAACCAACCGAGGGTCGACCCGAGCCGCGCCGCCGCCAATTACGCGTGTCGCTGGTGTGTGCCATAGTTGCTCCCTGCTTCGACCGCACCGCCCGTGACCTTGGCAAAGCTTCAGCCAAAGCGCCCACACTCCCGCCACCCACCGCTGCAGACGCTCGTCGTACTGCCCGTTTAGGCGCCATTGAGTTTTCCAGCGCATCCGGGATGGCTTCGGTGGAAACTCCCAATTGCCCTTGGTGGTGTTCTCCCACATGTCGTGGAGCCGCTTCGCGATCCCCGCGGCGGGCATAGCACCTTGCGCCGGATTCACATTCCACGAGGCGTATTCCAACCCATGGCATTGCCGGCATCAGAAATAGCATCCGCCAAACAACAATCGGCAATGACGCCGGCACCCCCGGCAAATGAGGTCGGCGGCCCGCGAAGCGAGTCGTGTGTAGAGGACACGTTCGCAAGGCCAGCGAGGATGGCGGGAGTGGCCGATATTGTCGCTGCCGCAACCTTGATAACTTTGCCACTCATTGCTTACTTGCCCGCCCGAGCGCTGGGGCGAACACCACTCGCTGCTGCGCTGCCGAACCGCCGGAACGACATGCTGGGGAATACCTCGTCCCGGAAGATAAATCCATGCACGAGTGCGGCAGCCAGGTGAGCCAGGAAGGTCGCGAAGAGGACGAGCGCCAGCACCGTATGGGTTGAACGGAGGGTCGCGAAGAGCTGCGGATTTTGCGGCACGATCGGTGGCAATTGCAGCGGTCCGTAGAGCACCACGGGATACCCGCCGGCCGACAGCATCGACCAGCCGACAAGCGGCAAAGCGAACATCAGTGCATAGAGCAAGACGTGCGAGCCTTGCGCTGCAAACCGCTGCCATCCCGGCATTCCTTCCGGCAATGGTGGCGGCGGGTTGAGCAGACGATTTACCAGACGGACCGCGACCAGTACGAGCACCAGGATGCCCAATGGCCTATGGATCGAGATAAGCCAATGGTAGTTTGAAAGCGAGGCAACCATGCCGATGCCAATGAACAGCATCGTCAGGATCATGGCTGCCATCGTCCAGTGGAGGATGCGCGATAGCAGCGTGAATGGTCGGCGTTGCACCATGCTCACGAACCCTTGTGATTGGCGGGAACCTGGATCTCACTCGGCGTCTTCCTCTCTCCCTCACGTCGCCGGAACGACTCCGCATAGCTGGCCGATCTGGCGCTCAGCATAGGGTCGTCGGATGGCTCGATGCCCCACGGCAAGATCAGCGGATCGAAGACGAGATCGCGACAATTGCCGGGTGCTTCGCTCTCTGCGCGATTGATTGTGAGCGTGCCGACGTCGACGCGTTCGCGATCACTTGGCCAAGCCATCGTCGGGTCGTTGGTCACATCGCCCGGCTGCCCGATGGTAACGATCAGATGCCACTGGACGGGCCCGCGCGTGAGGCGCGCAATGACATTGTCGAAGAGATAGTTCTTGTCCGAGCTCGTGCCCTGCTCGGCCGTCGCCGGCGCAAACGGCTCGCTCGCCGCCATCGACCAACGTACGGCTCGTACCACGCCGACCGAATTGACGAAGCGGAATGCGTTGAGGCTATTGTAGCTGGCGTCGGCGAAGCCTGAAGGGGATGGATGGCTCTTGATCACTTGCATGGCACGGACGAATTCCGGATGGGCGGCGCCAAAGGCTGCCATCTTCGCAGGGTCGGGCTGCCCCGTTGCCGGATCAGGCTTCGAAGCGAGCAACTGATCGTAGAAACCTTGGACGTCCTTCACGATGAAGATGGGCAGGTCGATCATGGCCGTTCGCCACTCCTCGCCGCCGACCGGTCGAAAGCTCAAAGCCATAGCAAGCACGGCCATCGGTCCATCGGGCATTTGAGGATGGCCCCCGCCAAGCGAGAAGCGCCCGATAACCGGCACGCTGCCGGGCCTGAATAGCGCAGACCTGGAGAGACGTTCGCCCTGACCGTTGCTTTCGAAGGTACCCCTAATGCAGACGCCTTTGGCGTGGTTACGCCTGAAGCCGGGATAGACCCCATCCACCTGCTCGAACCTATCTATCACCCGCGCCTGGGTGAGAAGAGTAGGCGAGAACCAGCCGGCCACATAAGCGAAGGCGCCGGCGATTGCTAGAATGATGGCGCCGATGACGGCCAGCCTCGCACGAATGCCAGTGTCGGACAGTGAAATGTCGTATCGCCCGGAGGCACTTTGATCGTCTGACAATCGTGGGCTCCTTCGGCTCGAACGTTTGGAGGGGACACGCTCTTCAGAGTGGTCGCGGCGCGGCTTCTAGCTGTTGTGGAGTCCTGATCTGCCGTCTGGCGTCTTGTTGCGAGGACATGTAGTCCATACGCCATCCTTGTACGATGATCCGCCTCGCGCATCGCCACGCCACCTGATCGGATCGGGACGCGCTTGCTTGTAAGCGCACCTCCAGTATCGCGCTGCCATGCGAGGCGCAGAATCAGGAGAAACACTGATTCGGGGCCTCTGCACTCCGTGCGTCGAGCAGAAGCGCCCATCATGGGAACCACGTTGAACATGGTCGCCGTCGAATTGATCCGGGGCAGTCGCTCCGTCGACGCAATGGGCTTGTGCGGCTCCAAGACGCCTCATGCCGGCAGAAAACGACAAGAATGGCGGGCGCATTCCGGCGGCAGGCGAAGCCGACCCAAAACGAGCGCCGTGGTGAATTGGCTGTTGCGCTCATCAACTGGGATTGGCTCTCTCGCGTTTGGCACTCGAGATGCATATCTCCGATCGCCATCTGCGCAGACGGCGATCCGCGCGCACTTGGTGTGGAATCATGAAGACGTGTTCGCCAGGGCGCGAAGCGAAGCTGACGCTGTCGCAGGCATCGCTCCGTCAGCGCTGAAGCCCGCCACACCGTCATCGATGACTTCTGCGACTGAGCCGCAGCGAAACACGATCCCCGGAGTGCCGCATGCCATTGCCTCGATCATGACAAGGCCGAAAGGCTCTGGCCAATCGATCGGAAAGAGCAGCGCCGACGCGCCTCTAAGCAAGTGGCCTTTGTCCGCATCGTTGGGTTGACCCACGAGCCTGATCTGATCGCCATCAATGTAAGGCTCTAGTTTAGCTTTGTAGTACCGGGTCTATGCGCGCGGGATCTTGGCTGCCATCCTTTTTGTCCCCAATGTAGATCTCGCCGCCACTATTTTAGAATGCGGAGATTGCCCTCGACAGCCTCGCTGGTGTGATCTCGATTGCCTTCACGTCGGCGTAATCACGTCTACAGTGACGATGACGTTTTTTGCTTCTGCAGGAGCCAATTTCTTCTGCTGAGAAGTCTTGTTCTTGTCCAGGCGTCCGCGGCCATTGGCGCCACCGCTGGGCACCGCGCATCTGTTTTCGTGTGATTCCCACTCGCCACTTTCATGCATCCGCACAATTCTGCAAGAGGCGCAACCTGCTCTTCGTTGTCCGCCTATGGCGCTGCCCCT
>Ga0075425_100003534_pt1 | contig 15906 bp, 15 predicted proteins | sample SoiMethybrSBSTD4_FD_75300 | JGI IMG/M metagenome (GOLD analysis project Ga0075425, IMG submission 75300) | Bulk soil microbial communities from a Populus tree surrounding site in Tennessee, USA - Soil MetaG P. TD hybrid SBSTD4 | ecosystem: Environmental > Terrestrial > Soil > Tree plantation... | reverse complement strand
TGCGTGAACGGCGCGTCGATCTCGTGCAGCTCGAGCTGCGGCTTGCCTCCGCCGATCTGCGAGGTCGCATCCCAGATGTAGGCAAACGCGCGGCGGATCGCTTTCGCGGTGGGCGCGCTCGCGAACGCGTGGATGGTTTCGCGCTGGCGGAAATTGAACGGACGGATGTCGTCGAGTCCCATCAGGTGATCGGAGTGCGAGTGCGTGTAGAGGATGAAATCGAGCCGCGGAATGGGATGCCGGAGCAGCTGCAGCCGCAGGTCAGGCGTCGTGTCGATCAGAAAGTGCTTCCCGTTCGCTTCGATCTTCACCGACTGCCGGAGGCGCTGATTGCGCGGATCGTCCGACGTGCAGACGCGGCAGCGGCAGCCGACGACCGGCACGCCGGTCGAAGTGCCGGTGCCGAGGAAGGTCACGATCATCGTCATACGACCACGAACTCGAACTCGCCCGTCTCCGGCGAGATCGCCATGGCCTCGCCAGTCTCGTACCACGGCGGGAGGACAGTGACCGTCGCGGCGCCGGGCATCACGAGCTTGTTGTGGAAGTGTCCGAACACGACGTCCGTGAATCCTTCCGCCGCGCGTTTGCGTCCGTAGTTCTCCATCAGCTCGAGCGGCATGCGCGATTTGTGCTTGAAGTTCGTTTTCGCGAGCTTCTTCTCCATGTCGTCGACGAACTTCCGCGCGACGCCGCCGGGCAGAAGGTAGAGGCCGGCCTTCGAGAGCGGATTCTTCGACGCGCGGCGCCAGAACCGGTACTTCCAGTCGCGGTCGTTGATCATGTCGCCGTGGACGATGACGTACTTGCGCGGCCCGGCGGACAGCGCGTATTCGATCCTGACGTCGGTCACGGCGTCCTCGACGAACGAGCCGCGGAGGAAGAAGTCGCGATTGCCTTCGACGTAGTGAATCGGGATGCCGCCGTCGCGCACTTCGCGAAACTTCGCCATCACTTTTTCGACCGACGTCGTTTTGAATTTCGGATGGGCGATGAGGTAGTGGAACAGATCGCCGTTGAGGTAGAGCGCCTTCGGCTTCAGCGCGGCGAAGCGATCGAGCCATCCGTTGATGGCCGACTCGCTGCCGTCCGAGAGACCGATGTGCGAGTCGCCGATGACGAAGATCCGTCCCTCTGCGATCGTCATTCGGCGAGCTCCCGCAGCAAGCGCTCGAAGATGTCGTAGGCCTGCGCGCCGAAGAGGCAGAAGACGACGCGCTGCAGCGATCGCGCGCGCGAGCGGAAGTCGAGCGCGGCCTGAATCATCACCGTCGCGATCTCCTCGAGCGGCAGCGCCTGCGATCCCATCAAAGGGATGCCCACGGAACTGATCGCGAGCTCCTCGGCGCGCTCGAGTGCGGAGAGCATCGCCGCGCGCAGTTTGCCGTGGCCGTTGTCCTCGCCCGCGCGCGGCACCGCCGCGTGAATGACGAATTTGCAGAGCAGATTGCCCCCTGACGTGACGGTCGCCTGCCCGACCGGCAGCGTCGACGGCGCCGATTCGTTGACCATCGCGTCGACCTTGAGCGACGTGATGTCCGCGCGGAGAAGTTCGAGGTTCATGTCGGTTGTCGGTTAGTCGGTTGGTCCGTTGGTCGGTTAGTCCGTTGGTCCGTGACGTCCACCGACCAACCGACCAACCGACTAACGGACCAACCGGTTCATAGCGTTGTTTTCAAATTCGCCCGTGGATTCTCGGGATACGCGTGCTCGATCGCATCGACCGCATCCGCGGGGGCGGACGGCGGGATGACGATCTGGATCCGGCAGTATTGATCGCCGCTCGCGCCGCTGCTTTTCTTCACTCCCTTGCCCGTGAGGCGCAGCGTTTTGCCGGCCTGCGTGCCGGCCGGGATGCGCATCCGCACGGGGCCGTGCACCGTCGGGGCGTCGATCTCCGCGCCGCGGATCGCTTCGCCGACCGTGATCGGCAGGTCGATGTGAATGTCGTCGCCGCGGCGCTCGAACAGCGGATGCGGTCGCACGCGAACGACGAGATGCAGATCGCCCGCCGGTCCGCCCTGCTCGCCCGCCCCGCCCCTGCCGCGCACGCGCATGGTCTGCCCGTCCGCGATGCCTTCCGGGATCTTCACCTTCACGCGCTCGTTGCCGACGCGCAGATCGAGCGTCGATCCGTGGATCGCGTCGCGGAAATCGATCGTCGTCTCGGCCTGCACGTCGCTGCCGCGCGACGGTCCGGCGTCGTATCCGCCGCCGCCGCCGAAGAGATCGCCGAAGATGTCGGTGAAGTCGATCGTTCCGCTGCGGCGTGCGCCGCCCGTCTTCCGCCCGCGCGCGCCGCCTCCCATGAACTGCGAGAAGTCGAAGCCCGCGAACGGATTCGCGCCGCCCGGTCCGAAGGCCTCGCGCCCGAGCCGGTCGTACTGCTCGCGCTTCTCCTTGTCCGAGAGCACCGCATACGCCTCGGAGATCTCCTTGAACTTGTTCTCCGCGTCCTTGTCGCCCTTGTGTTTGTCGGGATGCCACTTCTTCGCAAGGTTGCGATAGGCCTTCTTCAGCTCCTCGTCGGAAGCCGTCTTTTTCACGCCGAGAATTTCGTAGTAGTCCCTGCCCGCGGCCATCGTTGGCGAAGTGTACTTCGGAGCGTTGGCTGGTTAGTCGGTTGGTCGGTTGGTCGGTGGATTGATGCAACCGACCAACCGGCCAACCGACTAACCGACCGACAACCGGTTTGCTTTACCTCCGACAGTTGGAAAGAATCTCGCACCGGGGCGAAGTGAATATGTACGGCTCGTTCAACCGACGCAATGTGCTCACGATGATTCTCGCGGGCGGTCAGGGCGAGCGGCTGTTTCCGCTCACCAAGGACCGCGCGAAGCCGGCCGTTCCGTTCGGCGGCCGCTACCGGATCATCGACTTCGCCATCAACAACTTCATCAATTCCGGGTTCTTCAAGATCAAGGTCCTCACGCAGTTCAAGTCGAATTCGCTGATCGAGCACATCACGCGTACGTGGCGGCTCGTTCCGGAGATCGGCCAGTACGTCGACATCGTGCCGGCGCAGATGCGCAAGGGACCGTTCTGGTTCCGCGGCACCGCCGACGCCGTCTTCCAGAACCTCGAGCTGATCTTCGACGAGCGGCCGGAGTTCGTCTGCGTGTTCGGCGGCGATCACATCTACAAGATGGACATCAATCAGATGCTCCAGGAGCACATCACGAACGAGGCCGATCTCACGATCGCGACGATCCCGGTTCCTCTGTCCGAGGCGCATCACTTCGGGGTGGTGGAGGTGGATGAGAACTTCCGCGTGACGGGATTCGTCGAGAAGCCGAAGAGCGGCGCGAAGGCGATTCCCGGCCGTCCGGACATGATCCTCGCGTCGATGGGCAACTACATCTTCGATGCGAAGGTGATGGTCGAAGTGCTCCAGCGCAACGCCCTGCGCAACTCCGGGATCGACTTCGGCAAGGAGATCATCCCGGAGATGCACGAGAAGAACATGAAGGTCTTCGCGTACGACTTCGCGAAGAACGAGATCCCCGGCGAGGACGCGCACAACCGCGGCTACTGGCGCGACGTCGGCACGATCGATTCGTATTTCGCCGCGGCGCTCGATCTCGTCGCGGTGACGCCGGGGTTCAATCTGTACAACCATCAGTGGCCCGTGGTCTCGGCGCCGCTGCACATGCCGCCGGCGAAGTTCGTGTTCGCGGATTCGAAGTCGCAGCGCATCGGCATCGCGACGGACTCGCTCGTGTCGGACGGATCGATCATCTCCGGCGGCACGATCAACCGCTGCGTGCTTCATCCGCGCGTGCGGATCAACTCGTACGCCGACGTCGACGAGTCGATCCTGATGGACGGCGTCGAAGTCGGGCGGCACTCGAAGATCCGCCGCGCGATCATCGACAAGGGCGTGAAGCTGCCGTCCGGCACGACGATCGGCTACGACCTCGAGCACGACCGCCAGCGCTTCACCGTCACCGACTCAGGAATCGTGGTCGTGCCCAAGGGCGCACACGTGGAGGAACGCGTTACCGCATGAACGGCAAAACCAGAAACGACGGACGCGCGGCCGATGAGCTGCGTCCCGTGATCATCCGTCCGAACTACATCAAGCACGCGGAAGGCTCGGTGCTGATCGAGGTCGGCGATACGAAAGTGATCTGCACCGCGAGCGTGCAGGAGAAAGTCCCGCCGTTTCTCTACCGCAGCGGCAAGGGATGGGTGACCGCGGAGTACGGGATGCTCCCTCGCGCGACGACCGATCGCACGGAGCGCGAGGCGGCGAAGGGGAAGCAGGGCGGACGGACGATGGAAATTCAGCGCCTCATCGGCCGCTCTCTTCGCGCCGCCGTCAACAGCGAGCTCCTCGGCGAGCGGACGGTCTGGCTCGACTGCGACGTGATCCAGGCCGACGGCGGCACGCGGACCGCGTCGATCACCGGCGCGTACGTCGCGCTCGTGCTCGCGCTGTCGAAGCTCTACGTCGACGGCAACATGCAGAGCTGGCCGGTCGTCGACGCCGTCGCGGCGGTGTCGGTCGGCATCATCGGGGGCGTGCCGTGCCTCGATCTCAATTACCTCGAGGACTCGAAGGCCAACGTCGACATGAACGTCGTCGCGACGGACAAGGGAAAGTTCGTCGAGCTGCAGGGCACGGCCGAAGGCGCCGGCGCGGCGAGCTTCAGCGAGGACGAGATGCAGGCCATGCTCGGGCTCGCGAAGAGCGGCATTCAGCAGCTGGTCGAGAAGCAGCGCGAAATCCTCACGCCGATGCTGACGCGGGTGGACGCGATGGCGCGGGAAAGACTGAATCGGAAGTTCAGATGAATGCAGAAGGCAGAGTGCAGAAGGCAGAAGGCAGAGTTGTGAGTGAGAACCTCTTCACTCTGCCTTCTGCACTCTGCCCTCTGACCTCTTGAGCCTTACCGCGACCAACGCGATCACCGTCAGTCCCGCGATGATCCATCCGAGCCGATACGACAACGGCTGATAAAACACCCGAACATCCACTTCTCCTGGCGGCACGGCGAATCCGAGGAACGCGCCGTTCACGCGCAGCGGCGCGATCTTCGTGCCGCTGCGGAGCACTTTCCAGCCGGGCCAGAACGGGATGCTGCTGACGATGATCGTGTAGCGCGGCGCTTTCACGTGGATGCGGTAGTCGGTCGGTGATGCCTCGAGGATCTCCGTCGTCGCCATCGGCGCATTCGGAGCGCGCGGCGAGAGCAGGTCGGTGCGCATTTGATCGTTTTCGACGGGCAGCTCGTCGAACAGCGCGGAGCTCCAATACGCGTCGAATCCTTTGATTTGCTGCGCAAATCGCGTCCTCTGGAATTCGAGGAAGACGTTGCGCACGGGATAGAAGCGCGGCAGCACGTCCGCGTTTTCGAAGATGCGGCCGTCGCGTCCGTCGTAGATCAGTGCGTAGCGGTACGGATCGAGCTCCGCGCGCGGCGCGGTGAGGATGTATTTGACGTTGAGGTAATCGACGAGCCGCGTGTTGACGTCATTCCACTTCGCGAAGTAGTCGGACGGGTCGTATTCCGCGACGACGCGCAGCACGCCGAGGTAGTTGCCGTTGGCCATCGGATCGTGAGCGCGGATGTCCTCGAAGCCGAAGATCGCGGATGCGTTCGGGAAAAACATCGGACCGGTACCGACGATGCGGAAGGGACGGTTCTTCGGCTGGACCGCCTTCAGTTCCGCGAGCCGCTTCAGGATCGGCGTCTCGGGATACATCTGCTCCTTCGGCACGACGGGATTCCATCCGCGGCCGACTTGCCAGAGCTCCGCGGTGATGGCGATGAGGAGGGGAAGTGTGGGCCAGACACTCCTGTCTGGCCGGACAGGCAGGAGTGCCTGTCCCACACAGATCAGGAGCACCACAATACTCGGCAGCATCGCCAGCACGGCGCTGTCATGCTCGAACGCGGAGTCGAAGTGCCACGTCGCGAAGGCGTACAGCAGCAGCGCGCTCGCGGCGGCGATGCCGATCAGCACGACGCGCGTGCGTCCGCGCTGCAGCAGATCGACCGCCGCCGCGGTTTGAATCGCGAGCAACAGGACGAGCAGCAAACGCAATCGCGCATTTGCGGCGAGGCGGAACGCGAGATGGAACCCCTCGCTGAATCCCGGCCAGGCGAGGATGACGCCCACCACGATCAGCGTCATCAGCACGAAGAACATCTCGCGCGATCGCCACGCGCGCGTCGCGATGACGTTCGCGAGCACGATGAACCACGCGGCGACGCCGAGGTAGCCGGCGAAACCGGTCATCGACTCGGCGTCGGTCGGGCCCCACGATTTCTCCGCGGGCACCTGGCCGAAGAAATGCGGCTGCAGCAGCACGATCGCCGACGGCCAGTCCGAGTACGGCGCCTCCGCGCCGGGCGGATTCGCCTTCAGCTCGTGGTAGCGCTTCGATCGCTTCAGCCCCTCGGCGAACGGCGCCAGCAGCGGCGCGGCGAGCAGGCCCGCGACGATCAGCGCAACGACGAGCGTGCCGGTCAGCTTGATCGGCTCGCGATGGCGCTCGACGATGACGACCCACAACACGTACATCACCGCGATGAAGAACGTGTGCGACGCCGTCTCGGGATGACCTCCGAACAGCATCAGCGTCCAGACGAGCGCGCCGAACACGAATCGCGGATACGTGCGGCGCTCGATCAGAAGGTCGAGCGCGTACAACACCGCGGGCAGCAGACATGCGGACGTGATCAGCGGGAAGTGCAGCCAGACCACGATGAACGTCGAGAAGCCGAACGCGATCGCGCCGATCGTGCTCGCAATCTCGGAATAGCCGCGTCGCCTGCAAAACAAAAACGTGAACGTGAGCGCGATCAGGATCTTCATCGCCGCCTCAGCCGTCATCGCGTGGCCGAGCTCGAGCGGCAGCGCGATCAGGCGCAGCGGCGAGAGCGCGGAGCTTTGTCCGGATCCGAGGAGCGGGTAGCCGCTCGCGGAGAGATGGTTCCACAGCGGCGCTTCGAACGACTTCCAACTCTCGCGCACCTGATGCGCCCACGGCACGATCTGCAGCGTGAGGTCGTTGAGCTGCGAGTTCTGCACGTGATGCTCGTGCGTGAGATACGCCCACGGAGGCAGTTGTTTGAGGAAGTCGACCGGCAGCGAAACGAAGTCCTGCGTCATCGGCCGGTAGAGAAAGACGAAGACGAGCAGATAGAAGAGGACCGCGATCCTTTTGGGAATGTCGATGCCGCCGCGGCGCGTGAGCCAGACGGCTACGGCGTAGACGGCGCCGACGAAGGCCCAGGTGGGGTTAAACATCGGGCGCGGATGATAACCAACGCGATCAGCGTCGCGATCGAAATCGCCGAGGAAAGCCAGAACGTCATCGGGAAATAGTGAACGCGGACCTCGCCGTGGCCCGGCGGCACGACGAATCCGAGAAACGCACCGTTGACCTGCACCGCGCGCAACGATTGGCCGTCGCGCGTGATGCGCCAGCCCCGCCACCACGGGATGCTGCTGACGATGAGCGCGTGCCGCGGCGCGTCGTAGGCGATGCGGTAGTCGGCGTGTTTCATCGACGTGATGCGCGTTGTCGCGTCGTGTGCGTTCGCCGCGAAGAAGCGCGGCCGCACGTGCGTGTTTTCGTAGAGGCGGCCGTCGGCGCCGTCATAGGCGAGTCGATAGCGCGCGCGATCGAGCTCGACGCCCGGCGCGGTCGCGACCCATTTCACGTTCAGGTCATCGAGCAGCGGCGTGTCGGTGTCGTTCCATTTCGCGTAGTAGCGCGATGGATCGAAGTCCTTCGTCGTGACTCGCAGGAGGCCGAGGTAACGGCCGATCGCCATCGGATCGTGCACGCGCGCGTCGGCGAGGCCGAAGATCATGTTCGTGTTCGGGAAGATCGGCTCGCCGATGCCGATCATGCGGTAGCCGTCGTTCGGAATGGATGCGATGAGCGGCGTGCGCGGATACATCGTGTCGAGCGGACGGACGGGATTCCAGTGCCGCGTGACGAGCCAGATCTCGGTCACGAGTGCGATGCCGATCAGCATTGTGGGCCAGACACTCTTGTCTGGCCGGACAGACAGGAGTGTCTGTCCCACACCTGCGATCGCGAGCACGACGAGACTCGGAATCATGCCGACCAGCGCGAGCGGCAGCGCGTGCTCGTTCGGAAAGTTCGTCTTCACGAGGATGAAGACGAGCACCGCCGCGGCGCCGGCGATCGAGATGCGGATCTCACGTTTGCCGTGATGCAGAACCGCGGCGGTCATCACTGCGGCGAGCCAGGAGAACGGCAATCGCAGTCGCGCGTTGGCCGCCATCGCGAACACTCTCTGAAACGGGATGCTGAGCGGCGCGAAGTCGGCGAGCAGCAGGAAGAGCAGCGCGAACACAAGGATGAAGAACGTTTCGCGCGAGTCGCGTTTGCGTTTCGCGAGCAGTCCGAACCAGGCGCCGATGCCGAGGATGCCGGCGAAGCCGCAGATCGACTCGGCGGTCGCGGGACCCCACGGCACCGCCTGCGGCCGCGTGCCGTAGAACCGCGGCTGCGCGAGGAGCACGAGCGACGGGAAATCGGAGTACGGAATGCCGTGCTGCGGATTCGTGCGCACCTGCTGGTAGCGCATCGATTTCGTGAGCGTCTCGGCGAACGGCGCGAGCAGCGGCAGTGCGAGAAGAATCGCCACCGCGCCGGCGGCGGCGAGCGTGGCGAGGAATTGCCATGGAGCGCCGCCGTCCCGGCGGCCGTTCCGCCGGCTTCCAGCCGGCTCGACGGGTTCGCCGGCAGGATGCCGGCGGAACGGCCGGCTGGAAGCCGGCGCTCCAAACGCAACCCACAACGCGTACAGCGTCGCGAAGAACAGCATGTGCGCGGCGGTCTCCGGATGTCCGCCGAAGACGACGATTGCTCCCAGAGTCGCGGCGAACGCGAATCGTCCGAACGTGATGCGCTCCGCGAGCAGATCGATCTGATGCAGCACCGCGGGAAGAAATGCGGCAACGGTCGAGTGCGGAAAGTGCAGCCAGACCGTGAGAAACGTGCCGAATCCGAAGCACGCCGCGCCGATCGCGCTCGGGATCTCGTCGTAGCCGCGCCGCCTGCAGAACAAAAACGTGAACGTGAGCCCGATGAGAATCTTCATCGCCGCCTCGGCCGTCATCGCGTAGCCGAGCGGCAGCGGCAGCGCGAGCAAACGCAGCGGAGAGAGCGCGGCGCTCTGCATGTTCGCGAGCAGCGGATAGCCGCAGCCGGCGAGCTCGGTCCAGAGCGGCACGCGCAGCGAGCGCCACGCCGTGCGGACTTCGTGCGCCCACGGCACCATCTGCATCGTGACGTCCTGCAACTCGTAGTTGGAAACGTTCAGCGGCGTCACGGCCGCGTCCTTCCACGGCGGAATCAGCTGCAGGACATCGGTCGGAAAGCTGACGGTGTGCGTCGTCATCGGGCGCAGCAGAAAGATCAGCGTGAGGACATAGAACAGCGCGGCGATGCGCCATCGCAGCTCGATCCCCGCGCGATGCGCGAGCCAGACGGCGATCGCGTACAGCGCGAGGACGTAGAGGCAGGTGAGGTTCATCCGAGTTTTTCAAACACGCGACGCGCTTTTTCGAACGCTTCGCGCGGATCGCCTTCGACGATCTCTCGAATCAGTGCGACGAGGCCATCGACATGCGGCGCGATGTTCGTGCGATTCGCCTCGAGGATCGGTTTCCACACCGACGCATCGCTCTCAGCGAGGCGCAGGAAATCGCGAAGGCCGGGGCCGGCGAAACGATGCACGTCCCTGTTTTCGAGATACGCCGCGAGCGCGGTCGACAGGATCTGTGGCAGATGACTCGTCAGCGCGATCGCGGCGTCGTGCGTCGCGGCATCGACGCGCTCGATTTGCGCACCGCAGTCGCGCACGAGCTCATCGACGACCTTCTCCTCGGCATCGAGAAACCACGACTTGCCTGCGAACAGATCGACGGTCGCGTTCGCGAGTCCCGTCTTCGCCGAGCCGGCCATCGGATGTCCCGCCACGAATCGGCCGCGCGCGGCGTCGCGCAACGGCTTCATCACGCTGCAGACCGACGTCACGACGCCATCCAGCGGAAGCATCGCCGCCGCGACGTCGACCGGCGTCGCGAGCACGGTCACGTCGGCTTCGATGAACGTGTCGACGCGGCGGTCCGCCGCCTCGCCCGCGTCGCCGACGTTCGGATCGAGATACGAGACCCGCCAGCCGCGATGCCGAAGCGCGATGCCGATCGAACCGCCGATGAGACCGAGGCCGACGATCAGCGCATCGCGCATGGCATCAGCGCGACATCAGGATGAGGGTCTTGTCGACGACCTGCGAGGTCGTGACGTCGAAGTACGGACGCTGGATCGTGACGCGCGGACGATTCGGACGCGGCTCGAGCTGCGCGGCCTTGTACGCGCCGACGGCCTTCGAGACGTCCGTCTGCATGTTCATCTTCTTCAGCAGCTCCTCGATCGCCTTCGTGTCGCCGGCCAGATCGCCGGTGCGATAGAACGCGGGCGGCTTGGCGGCGCTGAGGTTGTTCGTCGCGTCCGGGGCGATCTCGTTGTAGCCGTACTGCTGCGCGTACCACTTCGCCACTTCCTCGACCGAGGCTTCGGTGTCGTAGATCGCGGTCGGCGGCGGCTCGGTGTTCGGGTCCACGACCTTGTGCGCGTTCTTCGTCGTTTCGGTGAGCTGTCCCAGGTAACGCGCGCCGGGATAGACCACGAAGCTGAATGCCTCCGGCTCCGTGAACTCCTGCTCGCCCTTTTTGCAGCCGGCGACGATCGCCAGCGCGAGGAGCGCGGCGAGGAGTACGCGTGTGTGTTTCGTGAGCAAGTTGAAACCTCCAGGTTGGATGGCGGATCGCTGATGGCGGATGGCAGAAGTCAACGCCATCTGCCATCAGCAATCGGCCATCTGCTTTTCAGGCCGCGCATTATACGGAGCCCAGGTATTCGATGACCTTCATGCCGACGACATCCTCGAAACGCTGCGCATACGACCGGATCGCGCCGGCGGGCTCGTCGAGAAAAATCCGCTCCACCCGGAACAGCGGCACGAACATCGTGATCATCTCGATGCTCTGCTCCTCGGCGCGCGCAATCTGGTGAATCCAGTCGTCGAACGAGTCGAGATTGACCGCACGCATGGTCACGCCCGCGGCCGAAAGAGCCGTCAGCACGCCGAAGAATTTTTCCTTCGGATTGACGAGGTTGACGATGACCAGCGCGGAGCTGTCGAAGCCTTCGATCATGGGTTTATCAACTCTGAGCGAAGCGAAGAGTCATTGGAGCAACCGCGACCGGCATGCCACGGGCGATGGTCGATGGCGCGCTCATGGCTTTTGCTCCATTGATTCTTCGCTTCGCTCAGAATTCGCCTGAGACAGTTCAATCAGCACGCCATTGCCGGCCGACGGGTGAAGAAAGGCGACGCGGCAGCCGTGCGCGCCCGGCACCGGCGCCTCGTTGATCAGGCGATAGCCGGCGTCCTGCAGTCGCGCGAGATGTTCCTCGATGCTGTCGACACGCAGGCAGATGTGATGGATCCCTTCACCGCGCTTCTCGATGAATTTCGCGATCGTCGAGTCGGGGCCGGTCGGCTCGAGCAGTTCGAGATTCGAGTCGCCCACCGAGAGAAACGCGGTCTTCACCTTCTGCGTCTCGACGACTTCCGTGTGCTCGACCGTCAGGCCGAGGATCTCGTAGATCTTGGCGGCGTCGAGAGACTTCACCGCGATGCCGATGTGATCGAGCTTCGTCATCAGACTCCCTTCACGTCCGCTCCCCAGATGTGTTTGTGCAATTGCGTCTGAAAGCGCGCCGGCACGCGGTCGGCGAGCATCCACTCCGCGAGCGACTTCATGTCCATCGTTCCCCAGACCGGCGAGAAAAGCACCGTCCATCGATCGAGATGCTTTTCTTCGACGATCTTCTTCGCCCATTCGTAGTCGCCGCGATCGGCGATCACGAACTTGATCTCGTCGTGGGCGCGGAGATGATCGATGTTTTCCCAGCGATTCTTGGCGACCTCGCCGGAGCCGGGGCATTTGACGTCGAGGATGATCGTCGCGCGCGCGTCGACCGGCGTGATGTCGATCGATCCCGATGTTTCGATCAGCACTTCGCAGCCTTCGTCGCAGAGCCGTTTGATGAGATCGAACGACTCCGCCTGCGCGAGCGGCTCGCCGCCGGTGACTTCGACGAGCTTGCAGTCGTACGACGCGACGCGCTCCATCACTTCGCCGATCGACATCTTCTCGCCGCCGGTGAACGTGTACTCGGAATCGCACCAGACGCAGCGCAGATTGCAGCCGGTGAGGCGGACGAAGACGCACGGCCGTCCCGCGTGCGACGACTCGCCCTGAATCGAGAAGAAGATTTCAGTCACGCGCATACGTCGTGGGGTCCGGAACGCCGGCCTCTTCGAAACCCTTCCGGCGCAGCAGACACGAGTCGCAGTGACCGCAGGCGCGGCCGTCCGGCGCGGGGTCGTAGCAGGAGTGCGTGATCGCGTAGTCGACGCCGAGCTCTGTGCCGCGGCGGATGATCTCCGCCTTCGTCATCTGCAGCAGCGGCGCGACCAGACGCGGCTCGTGATGATCGACGCCGCTGCGCGTCCCCTTCCAGATGACCTGCTGAAAAGCGTCGATGAACTCCGGACGGCAATCGGGATAGCCGCTGTAGTCGAGCGCGTTGACGCCGATCCAGATCTCCTGAGCCTCGCGCGCTTCCGCGTATCCTAGGGCCAGCGACAGGAAGATCGTGTTGCGCGCGGGAACGTACGTGACGGGGATGCCCGGCGCGCCGACGGCATCCTTCGGCACATCGATGTCGCTCGTGAGCGCGCTCGCGCCGAAGACGCGCAAGTCGAGGGCGTGGACGTCGTGCTCGACGACGCCGATCGCCGCGGCCACACGCCGCGCCGCCTCGAGCTCGATCGCATGCCGCTGCCCGTAAGCAATCGACAGCGCGTAACACTCGCGGCCCTCGCTCTTCGCGATCGCGAGAACGGTGGCGGAGTCGAGGCCGCCACTCAGGAGAATCACCGCTTTCACTGGTCGGCTATGCTAACCGGCTTATGACTCAGCACAGCGTCTACGAGCTCCTCAATCGCAAGCGCCGCGGCGCGCCGCACACGCCCGCGGAAATCGAGCACATCGTCGAGGGTTACACGCGCGGCACGATTCCCGACTATCAGATGTCCGCGTTCCTGATGGCGGTCGCGATCAACGGCATGACGGCCGAGGAGATGGCGACGCTGACGCAGGCGATGCTGCGGTCGGGCGAGCAGTGGCACCTGCGCGACTCGTACGACTTCATCTCCGACAAACACTCGACGGGCGGTGTCGGCGACAAAGTTTCGCTCGTCCTCTCGCCCTGGGTCGCCGCCTGCGGCATCAAGATCGGCATGCTCTCCGGCCGCGGCCTCGGCCACACCGGCGGCACGCTCGACAAGCTCGAGGCGATTCCGCGTTTCAACGCCCGGCTCTCGCGCGAGGAGTTCGAGAAGTGCGTCGCCGATGCGGGGTGTGTGATCTCGACGTCAACGGAAGGCATCGCGCCGGCGGACAAGAAGATCTACGCGCTGCGCGACGTGACGGGTACGGTGGAATCGCTGCCGCTCATCACCGCGTCGATCATGTCGAAGAAGCTCGCGATGGGCGCGTCGGCGCTGATCCTAGACGTGAAGACGGGCAGCGGCGCGTTCATGCGCCATTACCAGGATTCGAAGGCGCTCGCGCAGAGCCTCATCGCCGCGGCGGCGGGTTCGGGAACGAAAGTCGAGGCGCTCATCACCGACATGGATCGTCCCCTCGGCGTCGCCGCCGGCAACGCAAACGAGATCGTCGAAACGATCGAGTGTCTGAAGGGACGCGGTCCCGCGGACGTCGTCGAAGTCACGCGAGCGCAGGCCGAACGGATTCTCGTGATGTCGGGCCGCTTCAACGAGGCGTCCGCGAATGCCGCGCTTCGCGACGCGCTCGACTCTGGTCGGGCGCTCGACGCGACGCGTAAATGGATCGCGGCGCAGGGCGGCGATCCGGCGATCGTCGACGACTACTCACTCCTCCCGCAGCCAACGACGACCATCGAGATCAAAGCGCCGCAGAGCGGCTTTATCACGCACATCGACACCTATCAGGCCGGCATGTTCACGGTCGACCTCGGCGCCGGCCGCAAGAAAGCGGACGACACGATCGACTACGCCGCGGGCGTCCTCTTCGATCGCAACACGGGCGACGAGGTAAAGGCAGGCGACGTGATCGCACGCGTCCAACTAGGCCGCGGCCAGCGCGACGCGGACGAGCTGCGCAAGCGTTTCCTCGCGTTCGTGCAGTTCGGAGACGAGAAGCCGGCGGCACGGCCGCTGGTGCACGAGCACCTGGTCTGAGTTTGGAGTGCGCTGACCGCAGTCAGCGCTTTGCCTTGCCGCGACCGCAGTCGCGGCAGCTGCGGCTGCCGCAAATCAAAGCGGCGACTGCGGTCGCCGCACTCCAAAAAAGCTCATCGCGCGTATTTTTGCCAGAGACCCCAGGCACCGAGTCCAATCAACACGAGGATGGTCACGAGCAGAAATCCGTGCTTGATGCGTGACGCGATCGATCCGATCACGGCGTAGGCGCCGAGGGGTTTGCCGTCGAGCTGGCGGGCGATCATGCCGACGACGGAGAAGTTCTCGAAGTAGTCCGCGACGGCGGCGATGAAGGGGAGCACGATCAGCCAGCGCGGGGCGCCGGTGTAGCGCGCCAGCAGCACCATCGCCACCGCGAAGCCGATGCCGTAGACGAGCGGGAAGAAGAGATCGGTGATCAGTTCCTGCTTGCGATAGACGCGAAGCTGATCGGGCGTGAACTGGGCGATGATGCGCGGCGCTTCGGACGGAGCGAAGCCCCAGCGGTCGCCGTCGAACGTCGTCGCGTTCGGGTAGTGCTTCTTCGTGAGCGGGAAGAGCACGAAGATGAAGAGCAGCGAAACGACGAAGAATCCCGCGAACACGGGCAGACTCGCGATCGCGGCGGTGCGGTTCCACATCCAGTCGACCAGCGCCATAATCCCTCCTCCATGAATCAGCAAGGGAACAACCCTCGTGCCATTGTGATCGTTTGCGACTCCCTCGGCGTCGGTGAACTGCCCGACGCGAAAGATTTTGGCGACGAGGGGTCGAATACGCTCGGCCACGTCCTCGACTCGCAGCATCCGAGCCTGCCGACGCTCACCCGCCTCGGCCTCCTGCACACGCTGCCCACTCCCGCCTCGACCGAAAACCCCGCGGCGGGCTACGGACGCATGGCCGAAGTCAGCGCGGGCAAGGACACGACCACCGGCCACTGGGAAATGATGGGACTCATCGTCGAGGATCCGTTTCGCACCTATCCGCACGGATTCCCTCCGGACGTCATCGACGAATACGAGAAGCGCATCGGACGCAAAACGCTCGGCAACAAGCCCGCGTCCGGCACGGTCATTCTCGATGAGCTCGGCGAGGAGCACATGCGCACCGGCGCGCCGATCGTCTACACGTCGGCCGACTCCGTCTTCCAGGTCGCGGCGCACGAGGACGTCATTCCGATCGAAGAGCTGTGGCGCATCTGCGCCGCCGCGCGCGAGCTGATGCGCGGCGAGCACAACATCGGACGGATCATCGCGCGGCCGTTCGTCGGCCCGGGCAAAGGCCACTTCAAGCGCACCGCGAATCGCAAAGACTTTTCGGTGCGGCCGACCGGCGTCACGGTCGTCGAGCGCGCGCACAACGAAGGAAAGAACGTCATCGGCCTCGGCAAGATCGCCGACATCTTCGATCGGGTCGGCATCGGCACCGAGATTCGCACGCAGTCGAATTCGGACGGGATGCAGAAGACCATCGATCTCATTCGCCAGTCGGACGCGGACCTCATCTACACGAACCTCGTCGACTTCGATTCGAAGTACGGCCATCGCAACGA
>Ga0075425_100003532_pt1 | contig 15910 bp, 10 predicted proteins | sample SoiMethybrSBSTD4_FD_75300 | JGI IMG/M metagenome (GOLD analysis project Ga0075425, IMG submission 75300) | Bulk soil microbial communities from a Populus tree surrounding site in Tennessee, USA - Soil MetaG P. TD hybrid SBSTD4 | ecosystem: Environmental > Terrestrial > Soil > Tree plantation... | reverse complement strand
CACGCCGATCTCGTGAGTCCGCTCAGACACTCCGTACGACATCACGCCGAAGATCCCAACTGCCGCCAGCATTAGCGCGACCACCGCAAACACTCCCAGCAGGAACGCGTTGAACCGAGCTCGCGCGGTCGACTCGGCCAATAGACTGTCCATCGTAGCGACATCGGCGATTGGCTGATCTTTGTCCATCGCCAACACTTCGCGACGAATCGATTCAGTCAAGCCAAGCGGGTTCGATTCAGCTCGCACTAACAGCGTCATTCCCGAATAGACAAGCTCCGGGTAGGGCCAATAAGTCATGGCTCGCGCGGGAGTATCCAGCCCAGCGTATTTCGCGTCTCCAACAACGCCGATGATTTCGCTCGGCACGTTCTGGTCTTTCATATTGATGGTGACCCGTTTGCCGATCGGGTCTTCGCCAGGGAAGAAGTCGCGAGCCATCGCCTCGTTGATCACAACCACGTGAGACTCCTGCGCGAGTTCTCGTTCGTTAAAACTCCGACCAGCCATCAACGGGATTCCCATCGTTTTGAAGTAGCCGCCGTCGACGACTCTCACGTCTCCGGTGAGCTGTTGACCAGGAGGCAGCTCGGGACGGCCTTCGATTATCATGCCTGTTGCGGCACCGCCTCCGCCAAACGGCAGATAGCTGATCGTGCCTACCGACCGTACTCCAGGCAGCGACTGCACGCGTTCAACGAGCTGCTTGAAGAAAGCGATGAATTGAGGATCCTGTCCATATTTCGAAGCTGGAAGCAGCAGCCGAACAGTGAGCACGTTCTTCGAATCAAATCCCGGATTGACACCTTCGAGCCGGGCGAAGCTTCGAATCATGAGACCCGCTCCAATCAACAACACCAGTGCGAGCGCCACTTCGACGACTACGAACGCATTTCGCCACCGATGGCTCCGAGCAGCCGATACCGCACCACGACCGCCTTCCTTCAACGATTCGTTTAGATTTGGTCTCGACGCTTCCATTGCGGGCGCGAGACCGAACAGAATTCCGGTCAATACCGAAACCGACAGCGTAAACAACAGAACCCGATAATCGAGGCCGACATCTTTTAGCCCGGTCAGATCCTTTGGTGACAACGCAATCAGGAAGTCAACGCCCCACCACGCCAGCAACATTCCGAGCACGCCTCCCAGCGCCGCCAACAGCGTTGCCTCGGTTAGCAACTGGCGAATCACCCGTGAACGCTTCGCACCAAGCGCAGTGCGAATTGCGATCTCGCGTTGACGACTCGCTGCGCGCGCGAGCAAAAGGTTTGCGACATTCGCGCACGCAATTAACAACACAAAGGCGACTGCTCCAAGCAGGACAAGCAACGCCGGTCGAATCGCGCCAACAAACTGGGTCCGCAACGGAACCAGGTTGATGCCCCAACCGGTGTTGAAGTCCGGATATTGTTGTTCAAGCTGAGTCCCTATCGAATCCATCTCAGCTTGCGCCTGTTGGAGAGTCACTCCCGGGTTGAGCCGTGCGATAGCGGTCATAAATCGGCCGCGACGAATTCGCGAATTCTGACTGAAGGCGATCGGCTGCCACAGTGCTGGGTCCTTGCCGGTCTGCGAGCTCTGTCTGATGAGGAATTTCACATCTGCCGGAGCAACACCGACTACGACGAAGTCACGGCCGTTGAGTTTTATGGTTTTTCCTATAATAGCCGGGTCGCCTCCGAACCGTCGTTTCCATAATGCCTGGCTGAGAACGGTGACCTGATCTTTTCCTCGTTGGCCCTCTTCCGGGAGGAAGGTTCGCCCAAGAGCTGCGTTGACACCGAGGATGTCGAAAAAGTTGGAAGTCACCGCCTGAATCGGCAGTTCTTCAGGATCATCGACTCCTGTCAGATTCGCTCGATTATCAAACAACGCAGCCATCGATTCGAAAACCGAGTTACGATCCTGCCAATCGAGATAGTTTGCGGGCGAGATAACGTTCTGATCGCGGCCTCGATTGCGATTCTTTTCCCAAACAACCACCAGACGGTCGGGCGATCGATATGGAAGCGACCGGATCAACACGGCATTTACCACGGTGAAGATCGCAGTGTTGGCTCCGATACCCAGCGCCAGCGCTATCACAGCAACTAAGGTGAACCCGGGGCTCTTTACGAGCATTCGTACCCCATACTTCACGTCCTGTAACATTGCTTCCATTGTGATCTCCCTCGCATACAAAGTTTTTGGTATCCGGTGCGCGTCTCTTCTATCGCCTCATTCGCAGCGCAGCGCTTCCATCGGATCGACTCTGGTAGCACGGTGCGCCGGTATGAAACAAGCGACCAAAGCTATTGCTGTCAACAACACTGCGATTCCAGCGAACGTGAGTGGATCAGTCGCGCTCACGCCAAACAGCAATTGAGTCATCAAGCGCGTCAACAGCGCGGCGCAAATCAAACCGATTGCTACTCCTATCGATGCGAGCTTCATTCCTTGAGCTAAGATGAGTTTCACCACATCCCTGCGACGGGCTCCCAGAGCCATTCTCAGCCCGACCTCGTGAGTTCGTTGAGCTATCGAGTAGGTCATCACCCCATAAAGCCCGATTGCCGCGAGTGCAACCGCAACCGCCGAGAACAGACCGATCAGCTGCAGATTGAATCGCGGTTGCCAAAGAGCATCCGAAACGACCTGATCCATACTCACCACTTCGGAAATCGGCACATTGTGATCGAAATTCCTGACCGTCTCCTGAGCGGCGGCGATTAACGTGCGGGGGTCGACAGTTGTGCGAACCACAACCGTCATCGAAGTGTATTGGCGTGCGGTACTCTCGTAAAATCCGCGGCTCTGCTGAAATGGCAAGTAGACCTCGCTGGAAGGTGATTCGATCCAGCTATCCTGTTTGACATCGCTGGCAATGCCGACAATGGTGAACCACTGCGGTTGCGATTTTCGAGGATCGTCGAGAGTTATGCGTTTGCCGATCGGGTTCTCGTTTGGCCATTGTCGTCTTGCCAGAGTCTCGTTGAGAATGACTACGCCTGGAGCGTCCGCCTTGTCTTCGCCGGTGAAGTCGCGTCCGGCGCGCATCGGGATACCCATTGTGCGAAAGTAATCCGGCCTACAAACTCTGAAGACGACTTCGATACCCTGTCCGGGCGGAGGCAGCGGGCGGCCTTCCACAGCGAGCGTCAGACCCCATCGGTCGCCGGCCAGTGGCAGATGATTGATTGCACTGACCGAGCTGACTCCCGGAAGAGCGCTCAATCGTTCAGAAATACTTCGGTAATATCCCTCACGAGTCGAGCCAACATAGCGTGAGGCGCCGGCAAGCGAAGGGCTCAGCGTCAATAAGTTTGCAGGATTGAAGCCAGGGTTGACTGCCTGCAGTTTTGCAAAGCTCCCTCCCAGCAAGCCGGCTCCGATCAGCATCACCAGAGCCATCGCCAGCTCGGCAATCACCAGAGCTTCGCGCAGACGATGTCGTGAGCCGGTAACGCCTCGCCCGCTATCCTTTAGCACCTGGTTCAAATCCGGTTTTGACGCTCCGAGCGCAGGCGCCAGACCAAACAACAGACTGGTGAGCATCGACAATCCGAGGGTAAATACGAGAACCGTGCTGTCGATCCTTATCTCGCTCAAACGAGGCAGTCGAACGCTGAAGCTGCTTGTGTTGCCGGCAAGCATTGTCGTCAGCAGATCGACGCCCCACACCGCCAAAAGGACTCCCGCAACGGCGCCACATAACGAGAGCACAACGCTCTCGGTAAAAAGCTGTCTAACGATTCGAGAGCGACTCGCGCCGAGTGCTGCTCTCACGGCTGTCTCCCTCTGTCTCGACGCACCACGGGCCAGCAACAAGCATGCGACGTTCGCGCATGAGATCAACAATACAAAGCCAACTGCGCCGGCGAGAATCAACAAGGCCGGGCGAACGTCTCCCACAACTTTTTCATTCAACGGGTCAACGCGAATATCGAGGCCGGAGTTCTCATCGGGAAAACTCGTCGCGAGTCTCGCGTTCATCGCGTCGATTTCGCTCTGCGCCTGCCTTGGACCGACGCCCGTCTTAAGCCGCGCAAAGATTCGCAGGGAGCTGCCGCCGCGGCTGCTTGCGCGACGGCTTAGATCCAACGGCGCCCACATCTCGGCGCGCGTGGACCAAAACGGCGGAAAGTGAAATTGCGGAGGCATCACTCCAACGACTGTGTAAGGTTCACCACTCAACGTAAACTGATGGCCGACTACGTTGGGGTCGCCGCCGAATGCCCTTTGCCATAGTTTATGGCTCAGGACGAGCACATGATCTCGGCCGGGCTCAAAGTCTTCGCGCTGCAACGTGCGACCGATAGTCGGCGCGACACCCAGCAAATCAAAGAGCCCATCTCCCATCCGGAGACCCCGGATCTCTTCTGGATTTCCAGTGGTGGTCAACGTTCCGCCCCAGGCCTCGGCTGCTGCCATTTGATCAAAACTCTGGGTCCCTGATTTGAGGTCCAGGAAGTTGGCTGGCGAGACAGGCCCTCTGCCGCCGTTCAGAAGGGTCACAATCTCCTGTGGATCGTGGTACTCGAGCGGCCTCAGAAGGACTCCGTTGATAACGCTGAAGATTGTGGTGGTGGCGCCGATTCCCAGCGCCAGGGTGACCACAGCGATCAGGGTGAAGCTCGGGCTCTTGATGAGCAGCCTCACACCGAAGCGAAGATCAGTAATAAGATTTTCCATAGTAGTGGTCAGGGGCCAGGGAAGAGGGTCGGGGTTGAGGGTTCAGAGTTTAGGGTTTCCGTTGAGTCTTAAAACTAACCTGGAACCCTGAACCCTAAACTCCGAACCCTTCTTCCCTGACCCCTGACCCCCGACCCCTCCCCTCACTCGTATCTCAACGCAATCATTGGGTCCACTTTTGTTGCGCGGCGTGCAGGTACATAACACGCGCAGAAAGCTACAACGGCTAGAATTGCCGGCACCGCAATGAAGGTCATCGGGTCCGTAGCCGTGATTCCATAAAGCAAACTTGTCATCACCCGTGTCAGCGCGAATGCGACGACCAGACCAATTGCCGAGCCGATCAAGGAAAGGAGCAGACCTTGCCGCACGACAAAGGCGACAACATCGCGTCCCTTTGCTCCCAGCGCCATTCGAATTCCTATTTCGTGTGTACGTTCGGTTACCGAATAGGACATCACACCGTAGATACCGACCGATGCCAGGATCAGTGCGACTCCGGCGAACACTCCCAACAGCAAAGTGTACAACCGGGGCTCCGCTAGCAGATCGGCCAGATGATGATCGACCGGATCAACTCCGGAAACCGGGAGGTTCTTGTCGACTTTCCAAATCGCATCCTGCACATCCTTCTTGAGCCGCAATACGTCGATGCTCGAAGTCCTGATGACCAGTGCTGTTCCAAACCATGGGACCTGTTGAGACGGCACGAACACTTCGGGCTTTGTTGGCGACCCGAGCTCCTCCTGTTTGATGTCGCTCGATACGCCGACTACTTCATGCACCAGTCGGCGGCCGAGATATCCCAGCTCGATTTTCTTCCCGATCGGTTGTCCATCCGGGAAGAACCGTCGCGCAAGCGTCTCATTTACGATTGCGACTGGAGCCGCGCGGCGATCGTCGAGATCCGTGAAATCGCGGCCGCTGCGAATCTGAGCTTTCAGCACGTTAAAGTAGTTTGGCGCAATTGCGCTGTACCTCACGTTGACATCGCCGTTGGGAAGCGGATCGCTAGCCAGATTGAATTGAAAGTTCAGGAAGCCAAACCAGCTTCCCGATGTGGCGGAGATCTGGTCAATCCCTGGAACCGCGGAAACCTCGTCGACCAGCCGTTTGAAAAACCGAGCCTTCGATTCATCGTCCGGATATCGAGCGGGAAAGGCAGCAACCCAAACGGTCGCTAGTCCCTTCGGGTCGTAACCGAGATCGACGTGTCTCAAACGGACAAAACTCTGAAGCAAAAGACCCGCACCGATCAACAAGACCAGTGCGACTGCAATCTCAGCGACTATCAAAACGCCGCGAGTTCGTTGGTTGCCGGCGCTTGTGCCGCGGCCTCCTTCCTTCAGCCATTCCTGTACGTCGGGCCTTGATGATTGCAACGCCGGGACCAGCCCAAAGAAGATGCCCGTCAGCACCGACAAACCCAATGTAAAAAACATTACAGTTCTGTCGATCCGCATCTCCACCGGGAGTTGGAACGCCTCTTTGGACGGAAGGATGCCTGTAAGCAGTTCAAGACTCCAGGCTGCGAGCAGCAAGCCTACAGCCCCGCCGACCACTCCGAGAACAACGCTCTCGGTTAGCAGCTGGCGGATCAATCTCCCTCTTCCGGCTCCCAGCGCCAGGCGAATCGCCATCTCTCGGCGCCTCGACGCCGCGCGCGCCAACAGCAGATTTGCGACGTTTGTGCATGCAATCAACAACACACAACCAACCGCGCCCAGCAGCACAAACAGCGCAGTTCGTGTTCCGCCCATCAAACTGTCGCGAAGCGGGGTCAAGTGAGCGGTCCAGCCCTTGTTAGCCTGAGGATGTTCGGCTTCGAGCCGGCTGGCGATTGTCTTAAGCTCGGTCTGTGCGCTCTCGATCGATTGACCCTGCCTTACGCGACCGACGACGCTGAAGTAACGATTCGAACGATTGCGCATCTCACCCGAGTTGCGGGCCAGCGGAGTCCACACCTCGGCGTAGCTTGGAAACTTGAAATCCGGCGGCATCACTCCGATCACAGTCGTACCGCCGTCGACTCCCTGATAGGTCTTGCCGACAACCGACGGGTCGCCACCGAACCGTTTCATCCACAGTCGGTGACTCAGCACGACTGTATCGGGAGCGTTGAGTTGTCCGTCTTCGGCGATGAAGGTGCGACCGATGAGCGGCTGAACTCCAAAGGTTTGAAAGAAATTGAACGAGACTCGGGCGCCGTTGAAGATATCGGGCTGATCGTCATCTCTAAGACTAAACGAGCCTCCGCCAACCAGAGCCGCGAGCTGATCGAATGACTCGCTCTGATCTTTCCACTCCCAGAAATCCGCCGGTGATACTCCGTCGATTTCGCGTTGCGGATTGATGGTGTTGATCGATTCAGCCGAGACGAGGCGAGATGGGTCAGCGTAGGGAAGCGGCCGAAGCATCACCGCATTGACGATGCTGAAGATCGCGCTGTTGGCTCCGATACCCAGTGCCAGAGCGACCACGGCGACGATCGTGAAACCGGGGCGTTTGAGCAGCAGTCTGAATCCAAATTGCAGGTCTTTGAGCAGGGTCTCCATCGGGCGCAACCTCCCCTTTGTTTCGGACGAATGGATTAGAAAAAGATGCGTGGTCAGGGATTCCGTAGACCAACTCGCGTGCCACGAACTACATAGCGTAACTGTTGGAAATTGAATAGGTTGTGTTTCGCTTGGCAGGATAGATGTGCGTCTGTGGGAACAACGATTCTCAGATTCAGAAAAGCTGTAAAGTCGTGTAAGGGAACTGAGCGACGCGGGATTGCTGTACGCCGTCTTTTTGGAGTCCGGCGCACTCCAAAAAGACGGCGCACTCCCAAGTCGGTCGCGATTCCGCACTCGTTACTTGATCAGATCAACGAGGTGGACCACCATCACGAGGTGGCCGCCCGTGTTGGCGTCTCATTCGCTCGGTCATCTTTTGAAATTGATTCCACTGCTCCTCATTCAATACCGCCTTCAATCGCTGATCCGTGTCTTCACGCACCTCGCGAAACTTCGGCTCGGATTCCTTGCGCAGCTCTCTCAAACGCGTTCGAGCGTCTTCAAATATCGCGCTCACCTGCGTCCTCTGATCCTGCGTGAGATTGAGTTTGTCGAGCATCTGATCAAACATGCCGCGACCTGGCGACAACGGAGGCCATGGTCGACCGCGGTACAGATTCATCGACAAGCCTCCCGCTATGAATCCGACAACAAACAACGCAAGCACCGCCAATCGAACCTGCCACTTGCTTCGAGCTTTACTGTCCATCGTCGTCCTCCAGATCGTAGACCGTGTTCAATACCTGATCGTTAGCCATCTCGTCGTCCTCATCGCCGCTCCGCAACACTACATACTCAGCCGAATACAGATTTTGACTCGCGCTTACTAGCGGCGCCGGACCGACCGGCGATCTACTGAAGATCGTCACACCAGTGAGGACGACCAACACGAGCGCCATCGCTGAGATCAACGCGCCTGCAGCCCTCCACAATTTCAGCAGCGCGGGGCCGTCGGCGGTCAGCTGCCTCTCCCGGATCGTCGCCAGGACGCGCGTATTAAAGAACGGAGGCGCCTCGGCCGTTTGCCGCGCTCTGGCGGTTATCAGCGTCGACGCGATTCGCGCGGCGTCGAATGCCGCTCTGCATTCGTCACACCCTCGGATGTGAGACTCGGCGCGCTCAACATCATCCTTGCCAAGACTGTCAAAAGGGCGTTCGTCGAGCATCTGTATGATGTGGTTGTTTGACATTTCTCAGCCTTTCTCGTGAACCGGAGAACGTCTGTGTTCGAGCAGCTTTTCTACTGCCTCGCGCAAACGTCTTCGAGCGCGAAATGCACGGACTTTGACTTTCGATTCCGACCACCCGGTCATCTCGGCGACATCCTTGACCGGAACCTGTTCGCCGTCGATCGACATCACAACCAGGCGGTCTTCGTGGGAGAGTTCGTTGAGTACCTTCTCGGCCAGGTCGGCGGCGTCGCGACCGCGTTCGCTCGATTGAAATCTGTCGGTGGAGTCGCCGGACATCTGGTAGTCCAACCAGGACTCATCGCGGTCTGTAAGATCCGATACCGTAGACTCTGGGCGTCGCTTTGCGCTTCTCAGCATATTGATACACTGATTCGCGGTGATTCTTGCCAGCCACCCTTCCAAAGAACCTCGCCCTTCGAAGCTCGAAAGCTGGGTGTACGCTTTGAGAAAAGCCTCCTGGGCGGCGTCTTCGATCGCAGCCTGCTGATGAAAGAAACGGCCGGCGACTCGGAAAACCTTCGGGCTGTATCGACGAAGAATTTCCTCAAACGCGCGCTCGTCGCCGTTGCGCGCGAGGTTTACCAGTTCAAGATCCGAAGCCTTTTCGATCTCGATTGACAGTGTCGCTCCTGATCGGCTTCAAAAAGGCAGGCCCGTATGTCGGGCCCGCCATACACGGCTGCTCACTTCGATGATGTTTTCCTGGCTCCGTGCTCTGCCCACTTTGCCTTCTGCTGTTCTCGCAGTTGGTCCAGCTTGGTCTTCTGGTCGGGGGTGAGAACCGCAAGCATTTCCTGATGAGTGCGAAACTCCTCGCCCATCAGTTTCGCTTCGAGCGGAGCGATCTCGTTTAGCTTCTGAGTGACCAGAGCTTCGTCGAACGTACCGTTCTTGCTAGCCTGACGGATCTCCTGACGCTTGGCACGAACCTGCTGCATCAAGGGACGCAAGGTCTGGCTGTGACTCTCGCGGATTTGCTTTATCTGAGCTTTTTGAGCATCGGTCAGATCGAGATTTCGGAACATAGCTCCGGCCATTTCGCCTCGTCCGCCGTGTCCGCGGCCAAAATGGTGAGTGGCACCCTTTTGGCCTGGATCTGTTGATTGAGCTATCGCGATCGGAACCGCAACGGCAAGGGCCAGAGCGGCTGCCAACGCGATAGCCTTAAATCGGTTTCGGTTAACCATTGTTACCTCTCTTCAATGTATCGTCGTATCCCTTTCGAAGGCTTCAATTTCATAGACACGACTCGAGAAGGTTTGGTTACAGCCTCGAATCCGAACTCGTGCAACCTGAATCGGTTGTAATCTGTCTAATCGATTAGTAACGAACAACGGTTTAGGCTATGTCAAAGAAAATCAGCGCCCTGTCCTGTGCATTACTTATCATCATAACTCTATCGACTAACGGCGCCGCAAAGCCCGCCGCAGTCGACAAGAGCCGGCCCGTTCCCCAACGCTCGAAAACCGATAGCGATCTCGTCCGTGCAACGAATCAGTACAAACAGACGGTTCAGACGCTAATCCCGCAGTATGAGCAGAACATCAAAACGGCCACTGAAGCTCTAGAAAAAAGGAAAGAACTCCTGGCGAAGGGGCTTGTGTCGAAGCTTGAAGTCGACAACGCCCAGCGCGCCGTCGATGATGCAAAGAAGCAGCTCGAAGATGCGAAACACAGCATGGTCGAGTCGGATCAACTGCTGGCCGAAGCGGTTGCCGAAGCCACAAAACCATCGCCGACCGGCCGCTACACCACGAATGCGGCGGTTATGCGCTACGGCGGAGTCGGAGGGTGGGCGATCAGCGAGGCTTCAAAAATCGAGAATTACTTTGCTACGAAGTTTGGCCGCCAGCTTCCGATCAGCGCGTTGGGTCAGTCGGCGACCCACAATCGATTGGGGTTCGATCATCGAAACTCGGTGGACGTCGCGCTGCATCCTGACAGCGCCGAAGGCAAAGCGCTGATGGATTATCTCCGAGAGAACGGCATACCTTATCTGGCGTTTCGCTCGGCGATTCCCGGCGTCGCAACCGGCGCGCATATTCACATCGGCTATCCGTCACACCGAATCTGATTCAAATGAGAAGGGGAGACGGGGCGAAGTTGGGACGGGGACAACGGGAGTGGAGCACGGGTGCTGAGGAGAGGGTGGTCTCCCGGCAGCGTCCCCCCATCTCCCGTCCCCATGTCTCCCGGTCCCCGGTCTCCCCGTCCCTCTATTCATATCTCAGCGCAATCATCGGGTCCGTCCTCGTTGCTCGCAACGCGGGCACGAAGCACGCCGCCATCGCCACGCAGCTCAACACAAATGACACCGCGACAAACGTTAGCAGATCAGTCGCGCCCACGTTGTAAAGCAAACTCGTCATCAATCTTGTGAGCGCGTACGCTCCCGCCAACCCGATGACCACTCCGGCCACGGTCAGTTTGAAACCGTGTCCCAACACCAAACCGAGCACATCACGTTTTTGAGCCCCGAGCGCTATCCGCACTCCAATCTCCTGAGCGCGCTGAGCTACCGTGTAAGAAAGAACACCATAGATCCCGATGACTGCCAGCACGCCGGCCAACACCCCGAACACCAGCACCAGAAGCATGCTCGCTCGCCGCGGCGCAATCGAGCGATCCACTATCGTAGTCATCGTTGCGAGATTCGCGATTGCCAGTTCTCGGTCGACCGACGCAATCTGCTCCCGGATAGCGGCGATGACGCCTGCGGGATCGCCGTGCGTCCGAACGGTCAGCGCCATCGATCTCCACACATTTTGCGTGTGTGGTACATAAACGAGTCCTTGTGGCTTTTCATCGCGCCCGAAGTAGCTGACATCCTCGACCACCCCGACGATTTCGCGGAGTTTGTTTTCATCGCGCCAGGATCGAATTCGTTTGCCGAGCGGATCGTCGGTCCCGAACATTCGCCTGGCCATAGTTCTGTTGATGATGATGACCGGAGTGCTGTCGGTTCGATCGCGCTCGTCGAAATCGCGACCCTCGAGCAACGCAGTACCCGATGTATGGAAGTACCCGGGGCTGATGACGTTCCACTGGGCCGGAGTATCGGGACCTGCCGGCGGCTCAGGTTTTCCTTCTTCGAGAAAAACTCTGCCCAGATAGAAGCCGCCTCCGCCGAGCGAAAGTGCCGAGGACACAGCCGATGATTCGACGCCAGGCGCGGCGTTCACGCTGTCGACCAACTGCTTGTAGAACGAGAGTATCTTGGGTGCGTTTGGATACCTCGCACTCACCGAGCTGACTTGCATCGTGACCAGTCGGTCGACGTCGAGTCCGGTGTCGACGTGTTGTACGTGCAGAAAGCTTCGAACCAGTAGCCCCGCGCCGATCAACAACACGATCGAAAGCGCAATTTCGGAGACGACCATCGCGTTTCGCGCGAATCGACTGTGACTTGCAATGGTGCTCCGCGAAGATTCTTTGAGCGCCTGCTGAAGATCGGTTCGCGACGATTGAAGCGCTGGAATCAGACCGCAGGCAATCGCAGTAGTAAAGCAAGCCGCGACCGTAAACAGCAGGACCTTGGCATCGATATGTACGCCGGCTAGACGCGGCGTATCGACCGGGGCAACTGCTTTCAGCAATGCGACTCCCCAAACAGCCATCAGCAGACCCAGCGATGCGCCGATCACCGAAAGAACCGTTGCCTCAGTCAGCAACTGACGAATCAAGCGCCCTCGGCTGGCTCCTAGTGCAAGCTTGATCGACATCTCTCGCTCACGTCCCGCTGCTCGGACGAGCAATAGATTGGCCACGTTTGCGCACGCGATGAGCAAGACGCTGCCCACGACTCCAAGCAGAATCAGAAGGGAAGTCCTGAGCTGTTTGCCGACGACGTACTCGCGCAGACCAACAATTCGATTGCTCCAACCCTGTCGCGATTCTGGATGTTCCTGTGCGACCCGAGCGGCGATACTCGCCAACACGACATTGACCTGGGCAGGGGGCACATCCGGTTTGAGTCGCGCGATACCCGAGAAAATCATGTTGTCGCGCCTCAACAGATCAGGATCCGGAGTCGTGCCCACCGCGAACGGCGCGATGATGTCGCGTTCTTCAGGCCACAGCGAGTCGGGGGGCATCACGCCGTAGACCGAGTACGGTCTTCCATTCAGATAGATCTTGTTGTTGAGGATCTCCGGGTCGCCGCCGAATCTGCGCTTCCACAAACCGTAAGTGATGACCAGCCCTCGAGCCGGTCCTGACGCTTTGTAGTCATCATCACTGAAGACTCGGCCCAGTATGGGCTGCGAACCCATCACGTCAAAGTAGTCCTGCGAGACGGCCGCTACCTGGACTCGTTCAGGTTCGCCATCACCGCCAGTCAGATCAGCGGTGTTCAACAGATTCATCACCGCAACGTTCGAAAAGATATTTTCGTTCTTCCAGTCCAGATAGTCCGCGTAGGTAATCGAACTATCGTCGGAGCCGCGAGCGTCATTGAATGTGATGGGGACTACCAATTGATCGGCGTCCTTGTAGGGAAGCGGGCGAAGCAAAACCGCGTTCACAAAACTAAAGATTGTTGAGTTCGCACCGATGCCCAAAGCCAGCGTCGCTACAGCGATCAATGTAAAGCCGGGCTTCTTTAACAGAATTCGTATGCTGTATCGCAGGTCTTGAAAAAGTGTTTCCATCATTGCACCTCGTGAAAATGAGACTCAAACGTACGGAAAGATAGGGAGACGGGGAGACCGGGCGATAGGGGGACCGGGAGGAGGGCCATTGCTTCCCAGCTCACTGTCTACCAGTCTCCCCGTCTCCCGTTCACCCGTCTCCTTTTCTCCCCATCTCCCCTTTCTCCTCGTCTCCCACGCTCCCCGTCCTCTACTCACACCGAAGGGCGACCAGCGGGTCCACTCTCGTCGCTCGGACTGCCGGCACGAAACACGCCGCCATTGCAATCACCGTCAACAGAAGCGCTACTGCCAGGTAGATGATCGGATCGGTCGTTTTCACTTCGAACAGCAGGCTCGACATGAAACGAGTCAGCGCAAAAGCCGAGACGCCTCCAATCACCAGACCAAAAGCCACGAGCCTGGCGCCCCTATTCATTACAAGCTTGAGAACATCACCGCGTGTGGCTCCCAGCGCTAGACGCACCCCAATCTCCGGATAGTGTTGGACGACGAAATAGGCAAGCACTCCGTAAATCCCGAGCGAGGCCAGAAGCAATGCCAACCCGGCGTAACCGCTTAACAGGATCATTCCCAAACGACGCGACCCGGTCTCGGCGGTCAACAGATCTTCCATCGTTGTGATATTCGATACAGATTGCTCGGGATCCGCGGCTCGAATCACTTCGCGCACCGCGCCCACTATGCTCATCGGTTCACCGGAAGTGCGAATCACCAGATCGCGAGGGCTGTACCACGGGTGCGTGGCAATCTGTTTGTACGGAAAGTACATCTCGGTTTTCACCGGGACATCCATGCCCATCTGTCTGACGTCGGCGATCACCCCCACGATTGTCAGCCACGGAGCATTTGGAATTCCCAGCTTGAATCGTTTGCCGAGCGCGTCTTCGTTTGGCCAGTAGGCGCGCGCCATCGATTCATTGACGATCGCGACCGGAAGCGATTGCGAACCGTCTCGCTCATCAAAAAAACGGCCCGCGCGCAGACTGATGCCCATCGTTTGAAAGTACCCGGTACTAACCTGACGATGAATTGCGTTAGGCGTAACGCCTGGTTCAGGCTGGCGATTCTCGACAGTCAACCCGTTGGCTCCGCCCTTCCATCCCAGAGGAACCGAAGTCGTGTAGCCGGCGGAGACCACTCCGGGAATCGCTGCGACTCGATCCAAAACCTGGTCATAGAACTCAATTCGCCGAGTGTGGCCGTTCTGGATGTATTGATTGAGATCGCGAAATTTGTTGTCAGGCATCGTTGTGCGAACCGACAACAGTCTCTCCGGCTGAAAAGCTGAATACTGGCTTCGAAGATTGTCTACGGTGCGAATCATCAGCCCCGCGCCAATCAACAGAGTCAACGCCAGCGCGACTTCGGCGACGACAAAGATGCTTCTCAGCTTGTTTCCACTCGCGCCGGAGCTTGCGCGTGACCCACCTTGCTTCAAAGCCTGATTGAGATCGATCCTCGAAGCCTGTATTGCTGGCGCTAATCCGAACACGACGCCGGTGAGCAGGGAAATACCGAGCGCATACAAAAGCACTCTCGGGTCCAGCTTCAGACTTGCGAGTATCACCATGCCGGCGGGGATCATCTGCTTTAGTAACGAGAAGCTCCAGACCGCAACCAGCAAACCGAGCAACCCGCCGGCAACGGCGATCACCGTACTCTCGGTCAACAGCTGACGAATGATTCGCATCCGGCTTGCACCAAGCGCGCTGCGCACTGCGATTTCCTTGCGACGCGCGGCGGCGCGAGAGAGAAGAAGCCCTGCGATGTTTGCACATGCGATAAGCAACACAAACGCGACGGCGCCTACCAGAACCATCAGCGCGAGTCGCACCGATCCCGCAAGCTGATCTCGCATCGAGAGGGCCACGATCTTCAAGTTTGGCGCGTCGTTCGGATATTGACTGGCAATGCGATCGCTGACGGATTGAATGTCCGCCCTCGCACCTTCGATCGATGTCGAACCCTTTAGTCGGGCGACGACAGTAAGGTAATGATTGTCACGATCGGCGAGCTGTTGCGGGTTGAGCGATATCGGCACCCAAAGTCCGATCTCTCCCTGAAGAAACTGAAATCCATTCGGAGCCACGCCGACGATCGAATACTTTTCATCGTTAAGCCTGATGGTGCGTCCTACGATACCGGGGTCGCCGGCAAATCGGCTCTTCCACAATCCGTAGCTGAGAACCGCGACCTTTTGCGCTGTTGAATCCTCTTCGGCGAGAAAGGTACGGCCAATCGCGGGCTCGACCCCGAGAAGCGGAAAGAAGTTCGCGGTGACTCCGTGTGCAAGTACGCGCTCTGCTTCGCCGTCGCCGGTAAGGTTGAAGTTTTTCCAGTTGAGGGCGGCTACATCGTCGAGAGTTTGATTCTGGTTCTTCCAGTCGACGTAGTTTGCGACAGCGACTTCGGCTCGAGGGAACCCAATCGCGGACTGATCTTCCCAGAGCATCACGAGGCGGTCGGGCTCGCGGAACGGCAATGGTTTGAGAAGCACCGCATTGACCAGGCTGAAGATTGCGGTGTTGGCGCCAATGCCGAGCGCAAGCGAGACCACGGCAATGATCGAGAAGCCTGGATTCTTGAGGGCGGTGCGAATTCCATAGCGAAGGTCGGAGAATAGGTTTTCCATGGGTGTGGTTTCCGGGTTTAAGGTTTCTGGTTTAAGTTTAGGGTTCCGAGTTTATAGTTCCGTGTTCTGTGTTCCGGGTTCAGAGTTCCGGGTTCCGAGTTCCAGGTTGCACTAGGTCCTATCCGGTTCGATTGGTCCTAAAAAAACGAGCAGACGCCAACCCTGAACCCTGAACTCTGAACTCCAACCCCAACCCTGACC
>Ga0075425_100003527_pt1 | contig 15926 bp, 13 predicted proteins | sample SoiMethybrSBSTD4_FD_75300 | JGI IMG/M metagenome (GOLD analysis project Ga0075425, IMG submission 75300) | Bulk soil microbial communities from a Populus tree surrounding site in Tennessee, USA - Soil MetaG P. TD hybrid SBSTD4 | ecosystem: Environmental > Terrestrial > Soil > Tree plantation... | reverse complement strand
AGCTGTTTTGCGCCATGAGTGCCGTGAGCCAGGTCGAGTTGTCTGGGCCCGTCAACCGGGTGCACGCGGTAGCGCGCCCCAAAGTGGCAGCTACCAACTGCTGCGTATTCTTAACGGGGGTGGGCACAAAATCGGGCACACCGAATTTCGCGACTGGCTCAGTTGTCCGGCACGGAGATCAAGGGATCACGGGGACACCTTCGGAGCCTGCGGACCCTTTTCCACTTTTTTTTAATTTTTTCCACCGCACTGGATCAGATCGTGCGCCCGGCCCGGGTACTGGGTTCCAAGTTACCGATAACCCGAATCAGGAGTTGACTCGCAATTTGGGCAAAGGCGTCCCAGTCCGACTCGAAGAAACTAGCGTGTGCGAAACGGGACAGACCGGGTGAGGCTCACATTCTAAAATCATTTCGTTCGTAACAATTTCGACTTCTTATCCGCTCTCTCAGGTGACCGTGAACCGGTCGCTGCACTACCGGAGGCGGTGATGCGCAAACGGTTAAATCTGCTGCTCGGCATGCTCCTGGGTAGCTATGTGCCGGTGACGGCACAAACACCCACTCCCCAGATCGTGTCAGCGCAAGATTGGATTGCGCCCACTATGGCCGTAGTTCGAACGCTCCCGGCTCCGTCGCCCGCGCCGTCCTTCCCCCTGTCAGAAATCCCCGGAAAATCCGCTGCCCGCTCCACTTACCTGTTCACGAGGGCGTATCGGGACGAGCAGAGCCTAGAGGGCCTGGAGAGCCTTAAGAGCCTGTCGCAGATGCGCGAGGTTAAGACCTTGTTTCTCACGCGGTCGACCCTGCCCCTCGTGCAACTCTGGGGCGGACGATTGCGGCTTGACGGCTTCAAGAGCAGGGTTCACATGCAGAACGTGCAACTTGGTCCTTCAGGCGGTGGTGGTCTGCTGGACTTTCGTCCTCCACGACAATGGTATCCGGGCGGGCCGCGTTCGATTGGTCTCTATGGGATCAGTCTCAGCTTTCACTTTGGGCGAGACGCGCAGATAGACCGCCCCACGCAGATTTGGCAGCGCCTCGCGCGGATTCATGCCGCTGTCCGATAGCGAGAAAGGGTTAGGCGGCTGAAGGCGAGCCACTCGAAGTTAGCCGGCAAACCTTCGTTCACCAGCATTCCGGCGATTCTGCTGAGCGGATTCGTATTGCATTTGCTAGTTGGTGTCAAACTATTCCCCAATACGCCAACTCTCGCCGAGTGGCGCGTTGGCCGGTCGCTCAACAATTAGAGACGTGTCCTCGGAGCGTAGGTCCTGGTAAACGCGGAAATCGGAAAAGTTCCCTTAAGAGGTTGACTTTACCGGTTTGCCGACGAACCAGGAGTTGACCGTCAAGTAGGCAACGAAATTCACAACTTTCTTCTCGTCACTCACTAGGGCCCTGGAGTAACGAGCTTGTCCAAACGAGGGGAACGTAGCCTTCGTAGCGGTTACCAGGTGCACGCGGATTCGTGTAGAAGCCGGCTTCAGCGAGCGATTTCGTGGCAAATCCGAACGTATAGTGCCAGACTTCGTTGAAAACTAGAGTGAACGGCAAGCCATTCCGTATAGGTGAGAGCCCGGCTAGTTTCTTCTCCATTAGGGAGTAGTTAGCTCGCAGCCATTCCGTTAAGACACGTCGGCTCAATGTAAGTGCAGCGTCGACCATAGGCTTATCCCGGTCGAGCAAAATCGGAACGCCTACCGAATAATGGTGGTCCGTCTCGCGCAAATAGCCGATGGCGGTTAGCAAAGCCACCACAGACTTTCGGCGGTCGGTCGAAATGGAGACATTTGTGGAAAGCAATTTGTCGGTATCGTTTCCTGCAGCGACGGCGCTCATGATTTGTCCGGCGTCATCTATTGCCGACAGAACCAGGACTATATATTCGGAACGCAGCGTAGCATAGACACTCGGCAGTTTCTTCCAGTCCTCCACGGCGCTTTCCAGTCCATCAAATACGTCTGGCAGGCCCTGCAACCGAGGCATCGAATCGCCATCCCCGAAAGTGGAAAAGCTCACTTTGGGACCGGGAGCCGTTTGACTATCCAGGTAGAACCCTACGAGGTTCAACTGCGCCCCGCGTTCTGTCGAGTGAATCAGATAGACGTCTCCATTCGCGTGGTGCCCCGGTTGCACTCGGTACCCGAGTTCCGTTGCAAGATGCAGACCTCCCCAGTTCAGTCCTGCACCGGCGATAAGACCAAACAGCAATTGAGCGCGCAACGACGCATCCGGATAGCGGGTAAGAATCTGGTCAAACTCAGGTTTGTGTGCACGGAATGCATCGGCCAAACTCTGACCAAAGCCTGCACTCGCAGCGTAAATTGCTTGCTGGTCCGCAGAAGTCAATAGAAGGTAGTTCAGCCGAAATTTGTCGTCATCTCTCCGCAGCAACTCAAGCTGAAGCAACCGGTCTAGAGTTACTGGCGTACCCCGAACCGCTGCAGCTACCTCCTCGCTCGTAAGAGGATGGCTCGTCGCATCCAGCATTAGTCGCTGGATGGAAACAAACGACAGTACATACTGAGGATCATCCAACCCCGACGCTCTGATTGAGCCGGTGACACCCGTACTTAGCAAGGGCTCTTCAGGCTCGCTGCCTCCAGTTTCTTCGCCACTTAGAATGGTGCTTGAAGCAAGCAGAAAAACACCGGCAATCACCCCTCCAAAATGAATACGCATTTGAGTTCCTCATCCTGTGCTGACTGGCCGTGACTGCCTTGAGAATACTCTCCCCGAATTCAGAGGGAAACTCATGTGAAGGTCGGTCCAAGTCCCGATTACGCGGAAATCGGAAAAATAGAATTTGTTCGTAAGTGAGTTGTTTGCGCGATGCCCCAACGGGAGGCGGTGGGGTGTATGCTGTCTGATGATGGGAGTGGATCATGCGTAGTTTTAACTCGGGTCGGAGATCTAGCTGCCTCAAAGGGGTGCTACTCGCCCTCGTTCTGAGTGCTCCGATTTCCCTGAATGCGCAAAGCGGATCCTCGCCGCAATCGCAGCCGGCACAATCGGCCTCCGCGCCGCCGCCCGCAACGCAGTCGCAATCCCAGAGCACGCCTGCTTGCTCCGACGGTCGTCCCATCTTGAAACGAGGCAAACAGCCGGATCTCCCTCCTTGTCCTGACCCGCCGCTGGCCGCGTCGCCCCCAGCGGACTCCATACGCACGCGTTCGCTGAGTCCGTCCGAAGCCTTGATCGAAAGGGCCAGAGAGGCGACCTTCGAGTTTTCATCGCACCTTCCCTACTTCATTTGCCAGGAGGTCATGGCGCGGTATAGGCAGCGAGGCCGCGCGGAAACGCCCCTGGACGTTGTTTCGGCTGAAATTATTTACGATCATGATAAAGAAAGTTATCGCAACGTGAAGATCAATGACCGCCCCACGGACACGAGCCTGGAGGAAATCAGCGGGTCTTGGTCTACTGGAGAATTTGCATCCACACTGCTGATTCTTTTTTCCGCCGATACGAACGCCCGGTTCCGGTCAGTCGGCGTCTCTTCCATTTCGGGTTTCAGCGCCCAGGTTTACGACTTTGAAGTGCCAAGCGAAAATTCGCACTGGAAGGTGCAGTTTGACTCTCAGACTCTGCTTCCGGCGTACAAAGGCTCGGTCTGGGTAGATCCGAGCACCGCACGCGTCCTGCGAATCGAGGAGCAGGCCCGCAACATACCATCAGATTTCCCGATGGATACCATCGAATCCGCGGTCGATTATTCGTACCTCTCGATTGGCGAGAGATCGTTTCTGCTTCCGGTCCATGCTGAGAGCTTGGGTTGTTTCCGGGGCGCCCGCGACTGCAGCCACAACATCATTGACTTCCGCAACTATCACGAATTCAGAGTCGACGTGAAGATTGGGGGGGTTAATTAAGATTTCGCGTGCAACGCCAAAGCAGGTTCTAGCTCAGTACAGTAGGCCAAAAATATAGTCTACCGTCGCGCAGCTCAGAGTGCGGGTGAGAGAACGTGAAACATTAGGTGTTGAACACCAACGGGCCGCAAACGCACGACAATACGAAATGTGTTTCTTGAAGCGTGTGTTGTTCAGAGTCCTGGTTAACGTGCTAACCGGCAAAGTTCATTTCGATCCTCCTGGGAGGGTGTATCACTCTTCCCCACTCTGTAACCTAACCCCCCTTCGCGTTGTTTTTGTTTTGGTGCCAGCGCAGCTCAATTATCAGTAGGGCCTTGGTGGTGGGCACAAAACTGGACACATTCGAGTTGTCCGTATTAGAGGGGTGCCGGGACGGGGACAAGCCCCGGGAGCTGCTACCATTTTTTTGTTTTTATATTTTTTTTTGTTCAAGGTGGTTTGAATCACCGGGGAGTGTCCCAGGGGCACGGAAGGCACATAGCTTCTCAACGGTCTGATACGTCACCTTCCAGGATCCGAATCCTTGCCTTAGCGTTTAAGAGTGCCGCAGGAACCAACCATTCGCGGTAAGGCTTCTCCTTTTCAACCCATTCGTATTGGCTCATCTCCAATTCGGACAAGTCAAGTTCCACCAGTAAAAGAGTGTCACCGAATACACTTTCGTTTGCGTCTAGCGGAACATTGGAAAGCCAGACGCCAGAATGTTTCATCGCAGTCATATAGCCCCCCCGCACCGTCCTTAAAGCCGGACTCGAGAATCGCGCTCGCGGTATCGGCATCGGTGCAGTGAAAACACTTTAGCGGCATCAACGGGTTTTCCTTTTCTGGACCTGGACCGTTCGACTCCAGGCGTCGTCGGTGCTCAGCAAACGCAGCACCGATAGCGACAATCAAGGGGCCTTCCAGACGTACGTGCCAGACTTGTCGATATAGCCCCATTGTTCGCCGATGGCAACTTCTGCAAGGCCGCCAGAAAACGGGTGTGCTACGTCGAAAATAGCAGGGATCACTAGATGACCTGCTTTGTCAATGTAGCCACACTTTCCTTTCAGCTGGACTGCCGCCAAGCCTTCCGAAAAGATCCCTCCACCTTCAAACCGTGCCGGAACTACGAGTACGCCGGATTTATGAATATAGCCATATTTCATACCGGGATAATCAATGCTCCCATTCCCGAATTTGGCTATGGCCCTGAAAAACGCTTTGGTGGATTCTGACGCGAGGTCAGACGGTGGTGGTGCACCTGGAATTTCAAACCCAACGATCGCCAGGTCTTCTGAGAAGATGCCGACACTCCCAAACCGAGGTTCGATCACAAATCTTCCAGACTTGTCCAGAAACCCCCAATTCCTGAAACATTCTGATTGGGCGGCTGCGTAGCCTTCAGAAAAGTAGAATGGCCCTGTGAACAATTCGGGGCAGAGCTTGATAGGTCCTACGACAACTCGCCCTGACTTATCGATCAATTCTCTGCCATTAGATTCTCTGCCATTGGTAGGAAATACTTTAACTTCAGCTAAGCCCTCGTGAAAGTCAAAAGCCACATCGAATTGGGGGGCGATGGCGATCTTTCCTTCAGTGTCGATATACCCGGATTTCCCTTTTTCTTGATCAGTTATTACGGCCAAGCCTTCTGCGAAATCGGATGGGAAATAAACATGCGCTGATGTACTGGAATCTTTCTTGAATTGGTTGGGCGCAATGACGACATCACCCAGCTTGTTGATGAATATATTAGGGACGATATCTTCGATCGTGCTCACCAAGGCCAGCCCATTTGAAAAGTCATCTGCCTTAGAAAAGCGCGGCTTGATAGCGAAGCGACCTATCTGATCGATATAACCCCATTTTCCTTTTACTGGGTCATCACCAATTCGGACTGCTGCCAAACCCTCTGAAAACCTGCTGGCAGCATCAAATTGTGGTGGAATTGTTACACGGCCAGTCTTGTCGATATAGGCAAACTTACCGCCCACTCGTACCCGGAATAGGGCGACCAGCTCTGTGGACATAGCTTTGTGGTCAGTGAAGCGTCCGCCGCTTTGGGAGCAGGAAGCTAAAGCTATCGCAAACAAGAAGAAAAAAAGGCAAGTCAGCGAACCTTGCACATGCGCATCCCAGCTGAATCTGTGTCGCGCTGGCGATGTATTTCCGACTTTCATGCCAGTTTTGGGAGAATCATTTGCACACGCCGCACTTGCCGCCTTCTTTTGCACAGCGCCTGCAATACTTGCAATTCTTGCAAGCATGGCAAGGATCAGAGCCCGTGCAGGTCGCAGTGAGATCGTTTGGGTGAATTCCATTCTGAAGAACAACAACAATTAAGACTTGGGAAAAGACGGCTAGGATTCGTCGCGTCATCATGAGCGATGTAAACCTCCGAAATTTGGAGTTGGTTTGTTGCGTGGAGAGTAAGCTGCCCATGTGCAGAAGGTCAAGTTAGCCAGAAGCGTTACGTTCCTTGTTGACACCCTACGAATTCGTCGTCATCATCTGCCCATCTCAGATTTGATCGCCGGATCGAGCGCAGGAGGACCTGACCGTTATACCCGCCTGCGAACGTGCTATGCTCACCCCAATTAGACGAACCATTTCCTGGTTTCTCGGTTCACCACCCTCGTTTGAAAAAGTGAGGATAGATGCGACATAAACTAATAGGCATTGGTCTGATGTTGGCGTGTTCTCCCATCGTTATAGCCGATCAATTAACTTTGCAAGACGTGCAGCAGCAACTCAAGAGTGGGTCAGTGCTGCCGTTGCGTCAGGGTGTGGCGCATCTTTATGCAGAGAATTTGATCGCTGCACAGACATAACTAAAAACAATGCATCGCACGGCTCACGATTGCGCAACTAGGCGGCCCAGGTGAGCAACTTCACATCCGGTTAGCGCTCATCGTCCAAGTGAACACAACACGCGATAGCTCTGCACTCGAAACAGGAGCAAGAAACGAACTCAGATCGGCTCCTACACGTCTCAAGGTAAATCTAGGTCGAGCGCGTAGATGTCGGCACTTATGCGATCGCAATCGATCCAAATAGCGCCTTCCCCCGCAACGTTGAAGAATCCACACCCCTGGGATGTGGGTTCTATTGTCTTCACATCCACAATCTTTTCGAGCTTGCGAGTTTTCGTCTCGACGCGCATTACAACTCCTTTGGCAGCTTCATCGACGTACAGATACTCACCGTCCGGCGACCAACGAGCACCGCCAAACCACATTGGATTCTGGTCTGTACTGTGAGCCAATTCGACCCAGCCTTGGGTGGCAAAATCAAAAAGCATGAGTTTCCTCTGGCTTAGCGACATGGCAGCCACGTAACGCCCATTCGGCGACCAGCGAGGACTGAACAAACCCTCCGACTGAGGGAGTGTAGTGATCTGGTTGGTGTCCATATTGAGGATGGAGATCGCTGTGCGAGTCGAGGATTCAACCCAATAGATAGGTGGACGCCCGAACATCAACGAGTGCCCATCGGGTGACCACTCCGGATCTACAACATTGCGCTCGTTTGGCAGCGGATCTCGAGCGCTACCACCGCTCGCCGGCACGAGATAAATTTTCCAAACACTGTCCTGCCCACGGCCCTCCGTTTTGGCATCAAAGGCGATCTGTTTTCCGTCTGGTGACCACGATGGTGGGACTATACTGGCCTGGGGTTCGGTCAACTGCAGGCGCTCGCTCCCGTCCGGCTTACTGCGCCAAAGGATGGTCTCTGCTCCGCGCCCCTCGTTGTAGGCTATCCAGTGGCCATCCGGAGAGGTGCTAACGCAACATACGGAGCTTCCGGGAAGGAACGGTATAACTTGATGAGTTCTCAAGTCATACCTAAACGTCTCGCTCATGTTCCGTCCCTCGATCGCGAATAGGCGCTTGCCGTCGCGGCTCGAGATCGCCGCGGCAGAGCCTAGCGGACCATTTGTCAGGCGTGTAGGTTTTCCTTGTAGATATTTTGTATCTCGGATCAACCAGATGTCCGACCTGTTGGCGCGCGCGGCCCGAAAGAGGAAAAAACGCCCCTCCGGAGTCCATTCGCCGCAACACTCCTGCGGCTCCTTGTCCGATGACAACGATAGGCGATGCAGATCGCTGCCATCTGCTCGGCATTCCCACAGCGTCTGCGAAGCCGTTTTGGAATCTGCCACGGTGAGGCGTATCCGTGTCGCATCGGGTGACCAGCGAAGCCAGAATGCCTTACCCGGAGTCGTTGCGATCTTGCGTGCGGCGCTGCCGTCGCTCCGCGCCACATAGACATTCTGTTCGTTCGCGTAGATGATTTCACGGCCATCAGGCGACCAGGCGCCGTCATGCCCATCGATCTTGCCTAGGCGGCGCGGCCCTCCTCCCGCAGTCGGCACTAGCCATAGGTGGCGCTCCGACTCTCCAGGAGAGGATGCCCAAACAAGAAGCATCGATCCGTCGGGGGAAATGTGTCGAAGTTGGGGGTGCGCGAGGGGCACCGTCATCGAAACCTGCTCTCCACCAGCCGTCGATACGTACCCCAATCGACTAGGCCCTTCTTTCGTGGCTGCCGAAGAGTAGATTCGGCTTCCGTCAGTAGCGAGCGCGGAATACCTCTCGTCTCTGGGATCCGAGCTAGGAGCGTGGATTACCCCGGAGAAGCTTAGCTGAGTCGAAGTTGTGACTCTGGGCAGTCGCCTCGACAGCAGCCACCAACCAATGGCAACAGATATGAGAACCAGGAGAAGGGCGACACCAAATACGAGTCGAAAGCGTCGAGCTTGAGGAAAGGTAATCGCGGACGACGTTACGCCAGGGGCGGAAGGCCCATCCACTTGCGCAATGAACCTGTAACCTCGTCGCGGAATGGTCTCGATGAAGCGAGGTTGTTCGGAGGAGTCTCCGAGGGCTTCCCGGAGGCGGTTGACGGCCGCATTGAGGCCGTGTTCGAAATCGACGAAGGTGTCGCCCGGCCACAGGCGACGACCTAACTCTTCGCGAGTGACCATGCGGCCCGGGCGCTCCAGCAAAAGGGCGAGGATCTCAAACGGCTGGCCCTGCAGCTTGATTTTCGAGCCATTGCGGTGGAGTTCCCCAGCCTGAATGTCTGCAGCAAACTCCCCAAACCGAACGACTGTTTCCGGTGGGTCAAAAGAGGACACGAAACCACCTTCCTGACTATTGCAGCGAGTTTACTCCGGGGGAAATCCATCGACAAGGAGCGTCCCTTCCCGGTCTGTCTAGGGGGATCGGCTCCGCGACAACGCCGTGACCTACCAATGAGGTACGCGCGACGCGCTCTGAATTGAGGTAGCAGGGCGAATCGCCGAGTGTCGGCTTTACCACGCGAAAGACCGAGGTGAATGCCGATGACCTGGACAATATGGACCAGCGGTCTATGTGCAGCACTGCTGGGAGGTTTCTTCATTCTTGCAGCCGCGGCACGATCCGCGCCTGAACGCACTGACCATAACGAAAAGCAAGCCATACGGAATACCGAGATCCCCTTCGAACTCTTCAACGATCATCTGATCATCGTGAAAGGAACCATCGGGTCGATCGAGAACGTGAACATCATGCTGGACACAGGAAAGAGCCCCACGGCGATCAGCAAGGAGACAGCCGACCAACTCAATCTACGCGGGAATCGAGAATCGCTCCTGATGTCAAACGGCAGCATCGACGTGCAAAGCGCCATCCTGCCGAGCATCCGGATTGGTGTGCTGCATGCCGAGTCGCTCAGAGTCATAGTGCAAGACCTTAGGTTTATGCAGCACAAGCTCGGCATCCCCATCGGGGGAATAGCTGGCCTTGACGTTCTGAGTACCGCCAGCTTCATGATTGACTATCGCAAGCGAAAAATCGTCTTTGGACCCATAGGGACGATTAGAAAAGCAGTCCCCTTTGAAACACGACGACCGTTTCTTACGGTAAAGGCGAAGATCAAGGGGCAGGAAGTCCGCTTGTTGGTCGATTCAGGCACTTCCGCATTACTCATTTATCGCACTCGGCTCAAGACAAAGCTTGAGCAGCTTTCTCCGGAGCGAGACCCTCAGCTTTCCACGTCTGCGGGCGCGATATCTACGCGATGGTGCCGCGCTTCCGAGGTGTGGCTGGGTAGCCAGAGTCTAGGACCCCAGCTCATCCTGATCACCGACGTCGATCCGGATCCCCGATATGACTTTGATGGTCTGCTGGGGTTCGTCAAGCTGGGATTCAGAAAGGTCTGGTTCGATTTCGAAACCGGGTTGTTTGGATGGGATTGACGGGAGTCAGCCAAAGGAAGATTCTTGCCCTTAATGATTGCCCGCGATTAATGCCGTTGTGTTTACCCATTTACTTCCACTTGCCCGATAAGTCGCGCCAGCTCAACCGGTCGAAACTACTAGTTTATTGGAAACAAAGGAGTTTTGCGGTGCAACCCGGCCTTCTAAGTCATTGAAAGGAAAGCAACGGAATCCTTAGTGCCCCCTTATTGCCCCTAAGAAATTTTCCCATTCGAATGACTACCCCTCTGTGTGCGATTACTGTGTCTATGAGCCGGATTCTTTGCAGTTGTCGATCAATGCTGTTTTGCGTGCTATTTGGATTGAGCAGTTTTATGGTGGACTTACTTACTGTGATCGGGATAATTGTCCGATTGCATGGTCACAGAGCACCATTGCTATCAATGGTTTCGCCTCTGCGACCTTGACTCCTTCCAGCATTGATTTTGGCGAAGTGCCTGTGGTGACGCCGGAACCAGAAGTATGTACTCTGATGCTCATGGGGCGGACGGCTTTCACCCTGTGGAGGCGAGGATTTGCCCGGTTGGGTGAATTCACGGTTCGCTAGCGATGCGAAACATGTTGCCACGCATTATTCGAGTCTGCCTCGTATTCGTCATCGTTCCCCTTTTTGGCCCACTAGCGCAGGAACCGCCCAGGAAGACCGAGGTAATCACGACCTCAACCGCAAAGACTCAGGAGCCGACAAAAGTTCAGACGCAGACTATGCCAACTGGTGGCGACTCTCTTATGGTTGGAGCTGTAACTCTTCGACTTGGCATGCCGAAAGACGTCTCTCTCGATGCCCTCCGAAGCCGCTACGATGTAGAAAAATGGGACTCGCCCTCTGTCCCTGACGCTAGCGCCCTACCAGAGGATTGGCGGATTCAGGGTAAGGGCCATAAGACTCCCATTGACAAGGTCCTTGGAACTGTTCGTTTCCGGTCCGGGAAGCTAGTTTTGGTCTCTAGAGGGAATGGACTCCGGAGGACAAAGAGTACACTGGCGCGAACGTAGCAGAGATCATCTACACCGTCGCGACGAAGTTCGTTGGCGAGGAGAACGTGAATTGTCATCTCCGAACCTGGACATCTCAACAAGAGCCAGGGCCGGGACATTTGGAATTCCGAGAAACTCACATTACCTGTGGGCGTCGGCAGATTGTAATCACCCTGAGTTGGCAATCAAGCGCGTCCTGGGTCCAGATAACAGAGTCAATCGGCGAAGCCTCGGAAATTTCACCTTTTGACGCAGCGCAGGCACATCGTTGAGCCTACCCGTGCAATCCAAGAAAGGTGTGTCCGTGATTTTCTTGGAATGGCTGCACCCTAAAAGCAAGGCGATCTTTTGCTTGGCGCTTTCCGTTGGACCGTTTCTGGCTTTTTTCGTCGCCGCTGTTTTAGGCTCTCAGACACCAACACAAAGGCAGGCTGTCTCGCAATCAGCCACGTCACCCAATCCTGGGTCGGGCATGGCGTCGGTGTGGCTCAAGAATTTAAAGAACCAGGCTGACAAGCTAGACGACTGCACTTATAAAGGTCGGTTTTCCAGCAAGGATGCGGTGCCTGACGAATGCAATGGGGCGTATCTTGCCGCGAGAGACCTGCGTTCCAACGACGGGCTGCTATCGTTCCTGCATCATGGTTGTTCAAAATGGCGTAGCCCCGCGATGAGCGAGAAGAACAAGCGGGACTGTGAGGAGCTCGGTCGAGGCTATTGGCATCTTCAAGAAGCTATAGACCGTGCGAGGGTCGCTGATTCTGGTTCCACCGAAAGAGAAATGAACACGTCGATTGGCGACGCCGCATCTCGGTATGTTAGCAACGTAAATCCGGGGGAGGTGTCGCAGCAGGCCGAGATCTTGCGGGAACTGAATACCGAGCTCGAAAAGCCACAGATCAATCCGGGATTTGCATTCTTGGCGGGAAAAATCGACACTGAATTCGAGACCTGGATGATTAACCACTGTCCGGCGGAGCTGGCATGGGGGATTCCGGCGAGGGAATATGTTTCTGCATTGACCGCTTGTTCAAACCTTGAGCCGGAGGTTCAAAGATTCGAGCGCAACGTGCTGCGGTTGACATCGTACTTCCGACCGGCAGAAAAGCGCTGAAGTAGTAGGGAATGAGGCGAATCTTTCGCGGCTCAATTCAAAGCGTATAAGTGGCAAAGTGAAAGAGCGCACCCGCAAGCTAACATGGGAGCAACGGTACGCTCGTGATTGGCGCAATAAAGCCCCGCCAGAGGCCGAGCCAGAAGCCTGCGACTACTCGGAAGGGTTGCCGCCACAACGTCAGCGCCTTAGGGGTGAATGGCCAAGCGCACCGCAATGCCCTCCGTCAATCGCATGAGCAGTTGCGCCAGGCCAGAGCTGATTAGTGAATGCCACATCTTAAAACTTAGGGCGTGCAGTGCTGCGCCATTGCTGTCACGCGGATTCATTGACTTGCTTCAGTTCCACAACCTAAGATGCTCGCCAAATGACGGAGTCCCAGTCTCTCATCGGACAGACCATATCGCATTACCGCATCCTCGAAAGATTAGGCGGCGGTGGCATGGGTGTGGTCTACAAGGCCGAGGACACTCGCCTCGACCGGTTCGTGGCCCTGAAGTTCCTGCCCCAAGACGTGGCGCAAGATCGGCAGGCGCTCGAACGGTTCCGCCGTGAAGCCAAGGCAGCTTCGGCGCTGAACCATCCGAACATCTGCACGATTTATGACATTGGAGAAGAGGCCGGAAAAGCCTTCCTGGCGATGGAGCATCTGGAAGGCAAGACGCTGAAACACACCATCGCCGGCCGCCCCATGGAACTAGAAACGTTGCTCGATGTGGCGATTGGCGTAGCAGACGGGCTGAACGCCGCGCACTCGAAAGGCATCATCCATAGAGACATCAAGCCAGCGAACATTTTTGTTACAGAAAGTGGGCACGCCAAGATTCTCGACTTTGGATTGGCGAAGGTCAATTCAGCAAGACACGCGACGGACAACGAGCAAACACTGGACACTCTGGAAGGGGATCCGGACCATCTTACAAGCCCGGGCAGTACCTTGGGCACTGTCGCCTACATGTCACCAGAACAGGCGCGAGCAAAAGAACTCGACTCTCGCACGGACTTATTTTCCTTCGGAACCGTGTTATATGAGATGGCGACAGGGCAGTTGCCATTCCGGGGCGAGAGTTCGGCGACAATTTTTGAAGCTATTCTGAACCGCTCCCCTGTGGCTCCGGTGCGGCTAAATCCCGTCGTGCCTCCGGAGCTGGAAAGAATCATCAGTAAATCGTTGGAAAAAGACCGGAATCTGCGTTACCAGCACGCCGCTGAACTGCGGAGCGATCTTCAACGTTTAAAGCGAGATTCCGATACGGCGGCAAGAATCACTGGGGGACAGAACGGAGCGATTGCGACGGCACCAATCGCTGAACAGAAAGCCTCGGCCAAGAGCCGCACTGCTGTCACTGGCCAACCTCGCAAACTTCCGTGGAGACTTTTAGCTCTGAACGTTGTCATCGTCACTGGTCTGATTACAGGCGGACTCTACTGGCGTTCGCTCACGAGTGTGAAGCTCTCAGAGAAAGACACTATTGTCCTTTCCGATTTTGCCAATACGACTGGTGACCCAGTCTTCGACGGCACGCTTCGCCAGGGGCTGGCCGTGCAATTGGAGCAATCGCCTTATCTTAGCCTTACGTCTGAAGAGCAGATTCAGCAGACACTTCAGATGATGAATCAGTCTCCCGACGCGAAGGTCACGCCAGAGATTGCACGGGAAATCTGCCAGCGGACCAGCAGCTTGATAGTTCTTGATGGATCGATAGCCCAGATTGGCACGCAATACAGCCTGATATTGAAGGCGGTGAATTGCGCGAGTGGCAAATTGCTGACAAGCACAGAAGCTCGGGCGAGCGACAAAAGTCATGTTCTAGACGCTCTCGGGAAGGCATCTTCGGAAATCCGCAAAAGACTAGGAGAATCACTTACCACCGTTCAGAAGTTCGATATTCCACTCGAGCAGGCCACCACGCCCTCTCTGGAAGCGTTGCATGCCTTTTCCATGGGGCGTAACGCGCTGATCGGCCGGGGAGACAACGCGGCTGCTGTGCCCCTGTTCCAGCGGGCCATCAAACTCGATCCGAATCTGGCTATCGCCTATTCGTCGCTGGGTACTACGTACCACAATACAGGAGAGAAAGAGTTAGCAACGGAGTACACCCGGAAGGCATATGAACTGCGTGGTAAAGTGAGCGAGCGGGAAAAGTTCTACATCGAATCGCACTACTACGATTTTGCCATCGGAGACCTGGAGAAGTCGCGCCAGGTGTATGAGACATGGAAGCAGCTGTATCCGCGAGATCAGATTCCTCCGCTAAATCTTGGCGTGCTTTATCAGACCCTTGGCCAATACGAAAAAGCTCTGGCGGAGTTTAAGCAGTCCCTGCGCCTCAATCCCAACGATGTGTTGGGCTACGCAAATCTCGCCTACATTTTGGTGAATTTGAATCAACGAGAAGAAGCGCGGGCCACAACCGTAGAGGCGCTGGCGAAGAAGTTGGACTCGTGGGATTTGCGTGCTGCGATGTATCAACTGGCATTCCTGCAAAACGATGTCGCAGCGATGGGCCAGCAAGTAAGTTGGGCTGCAGATCATACCGATTCTGATGCTCTGATGTTGTACTATCACGCGGAAACGGCAGCCTATTCCGGGCAACTGTCAAAGGCACGGGGGCTGTCGCGTCAAGCCATCGCGATGGCTGATTTGGCAGGGAGCAAAGATGCGTCGGCCGGACGTGAAGGAGCCGAAGCACTGCGGGAAGCACTATTTGGAAATGGAGATGAGGCAAAACGGATCGCATCCAGCGCACTGAATCATTCCAATGCACGGGACGTACAATTCGTGGCGGGTCTCTCGATCGCACTGACAGGAGACAAGAAAAGCGCTGTCAAGGTTGCGGACGCCATGAAGAGTCGTTATCCGGAAGACACGATTGCTCGCTTCAACTATCTACCGACAATTAATGCAGTAGTCGCGCTCGACGAAGGTGATCCAGCCCGTGCGCTCGAATTGCTGAAGGCCGCATATCCAATCGAGCTGGGGCTTGCCGGGGGCACCACCTATTTAACTTATTTGTATCCTGTATTTGTGCGCGGCTTGGCATTCCTCGCCGAGAAGCAGGGTGCTGCAGCCGCACAGGAGTTCCAAAAAATCGTGGACCATCCCGGCATTGTGATCAACGAACCTATCGGCGTACTCGCTTACTTAGAACTGGGCCGCGCTTACGCGATCGAAAGCGAAACCGCCAAGTCAAAGGCCGGGTATCAGAAGTTTCTCACGCTCTGGAAAGACGCCGACTCCGACATTCCCATCCTGAAGCAGGCCAAAGCCGAGTACGCGAAGCTGCAGTAGCTAATATTGCCCAACGCCAATCCTCAGGTCTGCATGATAACGGCGTCAATCAATCGCGTGATCCAACGACTTGTTGAAGCGGCGCATCTCCTCGATCTTGTTGATGGAGTACAGCGTCGTGGTGTGGTGGCGGTCGCCGAACTGCCGCCCGATTTCCTGGAGCGACGCGCCCGTGAGCTGCCTCGCGATGTACATGGCCAGATGGTGCGGAAGAACGTAGGAGCGCCGCAGCTGGAGGCCTTCGTGATTCCAAGCGCGTGGCCTTGACTACCGTGATTTAATGAGAAAAGAAAAAGCCCCGATGCCGGTCGGGGCTTCGTAAGTCTGCGTTCGACACCCAGATCATGTCATGGGAGTGTGTCGCTTGCAATCGCAACCTCATTCACTATCTCTTTCCCGCAGCACGCGTGGCAATCAA
>Ga0075425_100003524_pt1 | contig 15932 bp, 12 predicted proteins | sample SoiMethybrSBSTD4_FD_75300 | JGI IMG/M metagenome (GOLD analysis project Ga0075425, IMG submission 75300) | Bulk soil microbial communities from a Populus tree surrounding site in Tennessee, USA - Soil MetaG P. TD hybrid SBSTD4 | ecosystem: Environmental > Terrestrial > Soil > Tree plantation... | reverse complement strand
ACGCGTATCTCGCTTCCTTTTGTCAGAAGGATCCCGCCAATGATTCCGGCCGCCAATCCGATGCCACCGATTCCCAAGATATGCCGTCCCGAGGCTCCTGCAGCTCCGCCGATCAGCGCTCCGGCAATTGCGCCTTGAAATCCAATTGATGCGCCTTTGCTCGCATTGTCGATTGTCTTTTCACCGCGGTGTCCACCCTTCATTTTTCCCTGGCCATTCGCCTTGAATGATTTTTCGTTGTCCCAATCGTCGATACCGATGACCTGCGCCGAGATAGGCACAGTGAAGCCGGCGGGAGTGATGGCGCGCTCAAAATTTATCGTGAGATTAGAGCTGCGCTGGCCGCGTTTGGCGCGTGCGATTGCGACTATTCGGCCCTGGAACTCGGCGCCTCGCGGAAGGATCATCTCACCGTCGATGAAGAGCGGTTCGGCAAGCGTCGCTGTTATGGTGTCGCCGGGCTCACTTAACTTCGAGTTGATCGGCGACTGCAGCGTGAGCCGAACTCTCGTATCGACTGGAATCGTTCCTGTCCGAATCGGTGGCTCGTTTGCAGCCCGGACCGGCAAGGAATTGAGCGTTGTAATCAAAACGAGCATCGCGAGTCGAGTGATTGAAGGTTTCATAATCGCCCCCCTGAACTGAGGCGATTCTAAGACGCCAGGTGATGGAGTGTTTTGAGATCTGTGACACTTATCGAATTGTCACAGTGTTATGCGAGCGGTTTTCCAAGGAATTCCTTGAAATTTCGCAGTTCGTCGAGCGACGAATCGGCGATGATCCGAAAGATTCTGGGTGTGCACCCGCCGGGCAACTTTGTCGCGGTCAGCGCGTCGGTAATGATCATTCCACTTGCATTTAAGCCTTTTTGCCAACCCGATTCCCGCGCGTCGCGAAAGCTCATAGCGTCAGGGTCTAACGCCGCGGCCACCAATATCGTTCGCGCCCATTTTAGGAAATCGGGCCATCGCGACACGACCGTGACGAGAGAATCGGATGGAGGCCGGACTTGTCCGGTCATTGCTCCAGGAATCGACCGCAATCGCAACAGCAAGCATGACGCCTCGGGAGGAAGTGCTTCGCGCACCGCCTCAGCTTGTCCGTACATCGCGACCGCGGCGGCACCGGCGAGAACATCAGCACGCGAACATTCTTCGAATCCGGCGCCGGAGACTTGAAACCCTGTTGCCTCTTTTATCTCGGCGATAAGGATGGCGCGCATCTCTTCATCGGGTTCAACGACCAGGAAATGATCTGGCGGTTGAGTTTCAAGCCAACGTTTGATCCGTGTCTGGATTTCTCCGAGTGAATAGCCCCGCTCTCGAGCGACCTGGAGCAGCGTCGAGATCAACTGGTCGAGCTCGAGCTTTGGATCGGCCGAAATATCGGCGCTGAACTCGCGAACGTATACTCCGCTGCCTTTGCGAAACTCGACCCAACCTCGGCGTTCGAGCTCCTGGAACGCCGCGCTTACAGTGTTCGAGTGAATGTCGTAACGTCGGGCAAGTTCACGCGTGCTGGGCAGCTTCTGGCTCGGCTTTAGATCGTTGCTGACGATTCCCAGAATGATCTGCGTTACGAGCTGCTCGCGCAAAGGGACTTCGCTGCTTTTTGAGAGCCAGATTCGCATAAGAAATCTGAACTACTGTGATGGGGGAAAGTGTTTCACGTACCAGTTGATGCAGCGATCAATCGAATCGACGACATGCTTTGACTCTCGGATTCCGTGACCCTCGCGCGGGTAGCGAACCATGATCGCTTCAACTCCAACATCTCGGAGCGCGATATAGTATTGCTCCGCTTCGGCGATCGGCACGTCGTTGTCGTTCTCTCCGTGCATGAACATCGTAGGCGTTTTCGCCTTCGCTACATGTTTCAACGCCGAACGTTCCCACATAACATCCATCATATTGCCCTGATGCGGAAAGATGCCGAACTCCATCTGCTCGTACTGATTGTAATAAGTCATGTAGTTGTAGCTGATCAGATTGGAGATCCCGGCAATGGGAATCGCAGCTTTGAAGATCGACGTTTGAGTTATCAGCCAATCGGTCAGTTGGCCGCCGTAGCTGACGCCTTCAACTCCCAATCGATCACGATCGATCCACAGATTGCGGCGCATCGCAGCGCTCAGTCCATACAGCACGTCCTGCGCTTCGTTTCCGTTCTGATCTCCAAACACGGCGTCGGTGAAAGCTTGTCCGTAGCCAGTAGAGCCTCGATAGTTCACCATCAGAGTGGCCCAACCGCGCGCGGCATAAACCTGGTTCTTGAAATTGAACGCCGGTCCCTGTTGACCGTGAGGCCCTCCGTGAATGTTGACGATCAACGGGTGTTTCGACGAAGCCGTCATTCCCAGAGGCTTCGTCAGGAATGCCTCGACGGTGTACTTGTTGTCGTTGCTGATGAAGGTGAATGATTCGACTTCCGAGATTTGTTTTCCAGCGAGAACGTCGGAATTCAGATCGGTCAGTTTCTTAGGCGAGGAGTTGCCGCTCTTTAAGAAGAGCTCGGGCATATCGGTGGGACTCGAAAACGAGTAGGCGACGGCGCCGTCCTTTGAGACCGACCAGGCGCCCACGCCTCCGCGATCGCTGATCACGACTTCGGGAGCACCGCCGTCTATCGCAAGTCGATAGAGGCGAACGTTGCCGCGGTCGAGAGCAGTAAACAAGACGCTTTTGCCGTCTCGTGACCACGAGGGCGGGCTCTGCCGATTGTCGATCGCCGAGCCGATTTCGCGGCGGTTGCTGCCATCGGCGTTCATCAGCCAAACGTGAGTGTCTTCCATCGTCGTTTCGAGATCGGTCAAACCTCGCTTTGTCGCCTGGTAGACGATGAATTTGCCGTCGGGAGACCAAAGCGGACGATACTCCGCGCTCTCGGTCGCGGTTAAACGTCGTAATGTGCCGTCCGACACCTTCAAAGCCAGTATGTCATAGTTGAAAAACTGGTCTTCGTTCGGCTCGCGATTTGAAATGAGCGCGATCTCGTCACCATTTGGGGACCAGTCGATCGAGTGCTCGTAGTGATCTCCCTTTGTCAACTGGGTGACCTGACCGTTTGTAAGATCGACCACAAAAATGTGCAGTCTTCGATTGTCGTTGAATCGAGTGAGACCTTCGCCGGCATCAGGTTTGTAGAGATAGCGGGTGATCACCACGGGGTCTCCCGTTGCGTCCTGAGTTTCGGGACCGGGGACCGCGCTCACAAACGCAATGCGCTTTCCGTCAGGCGACCAGGCGACGGTTTTGCCAGTCGACGGCAACGGACTGTTGGTGCCCTGGACCGGCGCGAGGAACCTGGCGTTCGAACCGTCGGCATTCGCGACTACCAGACCAGACTTGCCACCGACCCTTCCGTCGTAAGCTATCTGGCGACCATCAGGCGACCATTCGGGGTTAGACGAGCCCTCTTTGTCCGCCGCGAGCCTGATCGATTTCTGGTCGCTCACGGTCATTATCCAAAGCTGCGAATACGGCCGACCGGGGCCGTCGTTATTGATGATCGTGTAGGCGATTCGTGAGCCGTCAGGCGAGAACTTCACATCGCCCACCGAACGAAGCCTCAGGAGATCGCTGCTTTGGAGACCGCGAGTCTGTGCGGAAACATTGACGGCTATGAAAATGATCATGCCGGCCACGAGGAGTGAGTTTCTATTGATTACCATAATTCGCTCGCATTCTTTGACTGTACTTGCAACGACCGGGTTAATCTCGCGCTCGCGAACGCGAGCCGCTAAACAAATGCAACAGCGTTCCGATAAGAAGCAGAACTATCGCCAATAGTGTGAAGGGTCGCTCGAGGTTTTCAACACGCGTTTCCGAAAAGAACGTGTAGAGAAGAATCGGGGGAGCGGCGAGCAGACAAATGGACCCGAGGATCTGCGCAGCACGACGCCACCCGCGATCGGAGAGAATCATGTAAGTTCCAATACCAATATTCATCAGACCGGCGAGCAGGATGTAGATATGAATAGACCGAAACATCATCCTGACGGCGTAGTTTCCTTCGTAGATTATTCTGTAATGACGACCCAGAAGTTGGCCGGTACCAATGAATGCAATGACTGTGAGGACGCCGAATATTTTATGAACGAGGTAGAGTCTCGAGGTCATTCGTTAACAGCTCGCAACAAGACGCGACGGGAGGCCAGTATAATTACTCGATAACTCGACCGCAATGAATCGACGCTCAGCTTCGGCGTTTCTGTTTCTCGAGCATCATCTTGAATACATATTTCTTCCCGGTGATCTCTCTTTTCAGGCGTGTCTTCTGATCATCATCGGCGCTGACTTCCAGCTGTTTGGTCAGCCCATCGATCTCTTTGAGCAACTCAACTTCCACGGGCACAAAATCATTGCTTTTTAAGATCGAATAAGCCATTCGCAGGTCTTCGGGAGTTTCGAAATAGGCGCTCAAATCGATCGGTTTGCCCTTGCCCGACAGGTTGTCAAACTCTCCCGCCTCGATCGCTTGTCGAATCCGTTCATCGATAAACTTGTCCATACAACTCCTTTATGAAAACAAGAAATAAGATCGGTTTCTGCAGGTAGTCTGGCGACATGCCGAGCCAGGTGCAAATGAGGGATGAGGGATGAGGGATGAAGGATAAGGGATGAAGGATGAAGCTCAGTCTTAACCCTCCGCCCTCATCCCTCCGCCCTCATCCCTCATCCCTCATCCTTCATCTCAGATAATCGTTCCGTCTGGGATCACGCCGGTTTTTGGAACGATCACAACTCCGTCGCGAATAAAGTAACCGTCGCCGTCAACTCGGGTCTCCCGAGCCTCATTGAGTATCTGGACGCCGGCTCCGATCCGGGCGTTCTTATCGATTATGGCGCGGCGAATGTGGCAGTTCGGGCCAACGCCAATGCGGGGATAGCCTTTATTGACGTCCCCTTGCAGTTCTTCGAGGTTTTGGTAAAAGTCGGCTCCCATCATCAATACACCGTCGAGTCGGGACCCGTGCTCGATTCTGCTGCGGATGCCTATCACCGAATCCCGAATCGTCGCCCCGTTTATGATGCAGCCTTCGGTGATTATTGAGCTCTGGATGTGACAGTCGAGAAGCTTGGAACCCGGGAGATAACGTGGTCGGGTGTACATCGGAGCGTCGGAATCGAAAACGTTGAACGGGGGAAGTGGGAGAGTCATCTCGATATTCGCTCTGTAGAACGCTCCGATGGTCCCGATGTCCTCCCAATAACCGTCAAATAAGAATGCCTGAACGTTGTACATCGAGAGAGCTTCGGGGATGATCTCCTTGCCAAAATCGGCGGCTTTGGGCATCTCGTCGATGAGCAGGTGCCTCAACACATCTTTGCGAAAGACATAGATTCCCATCGATGCAAGGAACGGCCGTCTCATCGCCTGCTCGGGAGAGAGCCCGAGTTTTGTCGTATCGACTCTCATCGGTTGGAGGGCGTCACCTTTTGGCTTCTCGCTGAATTCAATGACGCGACCGGTATCGTCGATTTTTACGAGGCCAAACTCCGAGGCTTCTTCCTCGCGAGCGGCGGTCACAGATATGGTCATGTCCGCCTGGGTCTCGTTATGACGCTCGATGAAGGCTCGATAATCCATTCTGTAAAGATGATCACCGGAGAGAACGAGAATGGTATCGCCCTTGTAGTCATCGATGTGATGCAAGCTTTGGCGAACGGCATCGGCTGTGCCCTGGAACCAGTCGGGACGTTCGGGTGTGATCTCAGCGGCCAGGATTTCTACGAAGCCGTTAGTGAAGCGACTGAATCGATAGGTGCGAGCGATGTGTCGATTGAGAGAAGCCGAGTTGTACTGAGTGAGGATGAAGATTCGGTGGATGTCAGAATTGATGCAGTTCGAGACCGGAATGTCTATCAACCGGTATTTTCCGCCCAGCGGTACGGCGGGCTTGGCCCTCTGTCTGGTAAGAGGATAGAGCCGCTGGCCCGCACCTCCCCCAAGTATGAGAGCCAGCACTTTCTCAGCCATTCTTAATCCTCCCGAGGGACCGTCGGATTCTGCAACGCGCAAGAGTATAAACCGGCGCCACGCGCGCTGTGAAATAAGCTGTGAAATAAAATGACTGTTACGATGTAGACAATGCCCACAACTTCAGAAGGTGTGAAAAAATCCTCTCTACCCCAAGCGGTTAATCCGATCCTGATGGAAGGCAGCGTTGATTCACTTGTCGCGCAAATCTGTCTTTATTAGGATGATGTTGCTCGACACTGCGAAATTGCAGAATTGCACACCCGGCACCGCGAATCTGAAGAATTGCAGAATTGCACACCCGGCACCGTGAAGCCGCTGTAAGTCGTATGACTCTGGAGCCTGACTACAAGATCTCTCTCGGCGAGCACGTTCGGCGCGCCTTCGATCAACGCGCGCCAATCGTCGCTCTCGAATCAACGGTAATAGCGCACGGCCTTCCGTATCCCCTTAATCTCGAAACTGCTTTCGAGTGCGAACGGATCATTACCGAAAGCGGAGTGACTCCGGCGACGGTTGGGCTTGTCGACGGATTGCCAACGGTCGGGTTGAACGAAGACCAGATTCGAGCTTTTGCGGCCGGCGTCGCCCCTGACGACACAAAGATCGAAAAAGTTGGGCTAAACAATCTCGCAACGGTGTCGGTGAGAAGAAGATGGGGCGCCACGACTGTCGCATCGAGCTTGAAGCTCGCGCATCAAGCTGGCGTGCGTGTTTTCTCGACCGGTGGAATCGGCGGCGTCCATCGCGGCGCCGACCAATCGTTCGACGTCTCGAACGATTTGATCGCGCTTGGGGACATTCCTTTGATCTGTGTGTGTGCCGGAGCCAAGGCAATTCTCGACCTGCCAAAGACTGTGGAGTATCTGGAAACACTCGGAGTCCCGATCCTGGGTTATCAGACCGACGAACTGCCCGCGTTTTACTCGAGAAGCAGCGGATTGGCTGTTGATGCGAAAGTTGAAACAGCGTACGAAGTAGCCGAGATAGCTTATCGACATTGGTCGCTCGGAAATCGCTCGGCGATCTTGCTATGTGTTCCGGTTCCGGGAAAAGAACAAATCGAAGCGTCGACAATTCTTCCGATCATCGAGGAGGTGGTCGATCTTGCGGCAGAGAAGGGAATCGTCGGCAAAGCGGTGACGCCATTTCTTCTGTCGGAAATGGAGAGGGCGACCGATGGAAGAACCGTCAAAGCAAACCTGGCGTTGCTTAAGAACAACGCGAGCGTCGCCGCACTAGTCGCCGAGAGCCTGTCGAAGGAGTTCTGAACGTCCAGATCTCCAGCTCACCAAAAAACCAACATCTCTGATCTCCACCGACCTCGGAACCCTGACTCCTGACCGCCGAATGCTGACCCCTGTTTCAAATTGGCTTTGACGCCGAGACGCGCTTAAATATAATCGCTTCTCCCATAAAATCGTGACGATCCCGCGTACTGGAGGCACTATGGCCGCAGCTTCAGCAAAACAGATCGAGCTGGCCCAACCTCGCTCGGAGCCCGCTGCAAAACGACGCCGACTCTGGCTGAGAATTCTGATCGTGTTGCTGGCAATTCCGATTCTGGCGTTTGTGGCTTTGGGTCTGTGGCCTGTGCCGCCGGATTTTGTCGGTGACGGCGGTACTGCGGGCGTCGGGAAAGGCGGCGGCGGTCTGGTCCGTCAGTTTCCGAAGATGGTCGTCCGCGCTGACAACCCCGTCCCGACGGCTTCGGATGACGAGCGAGTTCAACTCGGACAGCTACTGTTTTTTGATCCGATCCTTTCGGGCGCCAACGATGTATCGTGCGCGACGTGTCATCACCCCGATCTTGGGTTCACCGACGGTCGAGCGCTTTCGATGGGAAAAGGCGGGCACGGACTCGGGCCTCAACGCGATGGAGGATCGGTTGTCAGAAGAGGAGCCCCGACGCTGTGGAATGCAGCTTACAATCACAAACAGTTTTGGGATGGGCGCGCCGACGATCTTGAGGACCAGGCGAAAGGTCCGATCACCAGCGATATCGAAATGAATGAGAATCCTGAGACGCTGATAAAGGAATTGAAAGACCTTCCAGAGTATGTTCGACGATTCGATGCCGCTTTTTCGGGTAAAGACGGTTCTTCTGTGACCCTCGACAACGTGCTAAAAGCGATCGCCGCATTTGAGAGAACGCTTACAGCCAATAACTCACCGTTTGATCGGTTTGTGAGAGGTGACCTCGGTGCGCTCACGCCCGAGCAACGACGCGGCTTCAATCTGTTCCGATCAGGTCGCACCCGATGTTTTGAATGTCACGGGCTTCCTACGTTTGCAAATCGGGACTTCAAGATCATCGGAGTCCCGGAAACCGATCCCGCGCATCCGGACTACGGGCGATTTGAAGTGACCAAGGGCGAAGGCAACAAGTATGCGTTCAAGGTTCCGACTCTTCGCAATGTAGTCTTGAACGCACCGTATATGCACAACGGGAAGTTCAGGACGCTCGAGGAAGTGCTCGATTTTTATGCCGCGGGTGGCGGTCCGGGAGTTGGGTTCAAAGATCCTAAGGTAGACGACAAGATACACACATACACGATCACTCCCGCAGAAAAGCAGGACATGATTGCCTTTCTTTTTGCGCTCGCCGATGAGTCGAACCTCCCGTCATTCCCTGACAAAGTGCCCTCGGGATTGCCGGTCGTACCGAGGCTGAACAATCCTGTTCGAGAGTTGGTTGCGAAATACAATGTCGGTTCGGCCAGCGAAACGATTGCCGAGAGGCCTCCGCAAACGATCTCAGTCAAGGCGGGAGAGACGATCCAGGCGGCAGTAGACCGAGCCCGACCGGGGGATGTCATCGAGGTTGCGCCGGGCGTCTACAAAGAAGAGGTTAAGGTCGATCTGGATAACATCACGATACGCGGCGTCTCGGCTACTACCGCCGGCATCACGACACGTCCGGTGCTGGACGGCGAGAAGAAACTTTCGGATGGCGTGTTGGCGACTGGAAGCAACTTTGTCCTCGAGAATTTTGACCTTCAGCACTACGTTGCAAATGGAGTGGTCGCGCAACACGCTCGCAATGTGACCTTCCGCAACCTGAAAATTGACGACACCGGTCTGTATGGAGTCTACCCGGTGAGCTGCACCGGCGTGCGCATTGAGGGCTGTGTGGCGACGGGGATTGCAGACGCTGCATTGTACGTGGGCCAATCGCGAGACATCGTCGTGAAAGACTCGGAAGCACACGACAACGTCACGGGGATCGAGATTGAAAACTCCGTTAACGCGGTCGTCGAGAACAACTACGTTCACGACAACACCGGTGGAATCCTGGTGTTCATACTCCCGAACAACCCATCGAAAGTCGGACACAACTGCATAGTGCGAAACAATCGAGTGATCAATAACGATCACGTGAATTTCGCGAATCCGAATTCAATCGTTGCGAATGTTCCGCCGGGGACCGGGATCATGGTTATGGCGGCCGATAACAACGAGGTGACCGGCAACGAGATCCGCGGTAATGATTGCTACGGAGTCGCGGTGTTCAGTCTCGAAGTCGCATTTGAAAAAGGAACAGCGTTCGACGTCGGTCCGATTCCCGAAAACAACTGGATCCACGACAACACATATTCCGACAACGGGCGAAATCCAGCGGGCGCACTCAAACGAGCCGGAATCCAAGGCGCCGATTTAGTGTGGGATCTCAACGGGCCATCGAATCGATGGCACGAACCGAATGCGACTCATTCGACCCCGCTGCTGAATTCGTCATGGCCCGGGTTCGCGCGGCGAGCGTATTGGCGCGCGCTGCAACTCGCGCAACGGTATCTGTGAGTCAACTGTAGAGTCTCAGGTCCATCACACCCATAGCATCGATTCGGAAACCAGAGGTGAACCGTGTCAAGAACCGCCGTGGATTTGGATACGATCGAGCCGGCAGCGAGTGAGGCCGGCAGAGAAGTGAGTCCATACACGCCAACTCTCGCGGGACAGTGCCTTGCGGAGTTCGTGGGCACCTTTATCGTGATCCTGATTGGCGACGGAGCTGTAGCCGCGGCGGTCATGACGAGTCAGATCGACGGCTGGGGAGTCGCGATGATGTGGGGTCTCGCGGTGACGTTTGGAATCTATGTCGCCGGGCCGGTCTCGGGAGCGCACTTCAATCCCGCCGTTACCATTACGATGGCGGTCTTTCGAGACTTCCCACGCGCCAGGGTCCTGCCGTTTATTCTGAGTCAAATCGCCGGCGCGTTTGCCGGAGCCGCAGCGGTGTACGGAATGTGGCGCGGTTACTGGCCACAAGCTCTCGAGAAGATCGGAGTTGATGTCGGCGCCGCTGGAAGTCAAAAGCTGATGATGATCTTTTCGTGTTTCTATCCAAATCCCGGTGGAATTGGGATCGACGCGAAAGCAATGTCTGCGGTGACTCCGGCAGTCGCGTTCTTTGTTGAAGTTTTGCTCACAATGTTTTTGCTGTTGATGATCTTTGCGTTAACCGAGCCTGACAATCCAGGAATGCCTCAAGCGGGTCTTGGCCCGTTGTTTATTGGATTGACGGTAACCGCGATTGTGGGAGTCGGCGGTTCACTGACAATGGACGCAGTTAATCCAGTGCGCGACTTTGGTCCTCGCCTGTTCGCCTACGTGATCGGATTTGGACGCATTGCGTTTCCCGGGCCTCGGGGGAACGAATGGTGGATTTACGTACTCGCGCCGATCATCGGAGGGCTCATCGGAGCCGCGGTTTATCGCTATCTGGTTCGCAGGTTTTTGCCACGCGCAGTTTGATTAGGAGAATAGGACCCGCACGTCCTATCGGTCCTAACTGCAGCGTGGTTTGAAAAGACAACGATTATTTGAATAGCTTATCGAATGCGGAACGTGCATCCTTGACTTCAGCTACGGCGGTGGTGGTTTCTCGCTCGACGGTCTTACGTGCCTCGAACAGCGTGCACTCGTTCCTTAGCTCCTTCTTAGGGATTCGTTCAGTGATCGGTTTACGACACTGAAATCTCGCCCCCGGGTCAAAGCTTACGCAATTCTTACAGGTGTGCAGGTCGCTGTGACACTTTGGACACTGGTCGTCGAATCGAATTCCGTCGATCTCGATATGGACCATAGTTCCGCATAGTGCACAGCGCGTCACTTCCCGAAAAGCGGGCATCTTCGGGGAGCGTATGTCTGGCTTGGGTTGAGTTGCAGCGCGTGGTCTTTGTTCTTTTTCTTCGTCCTGATAGCCACGCTGCTTATACTTTCTATCCATGAAATCTCCTGGTGGTTGAGACAGGCGAGCAAATTTCTCGTTAGCGTCCGTTTCCGGATTAGTTCTTGATTGTGCTGCCAGTCCAGCAACATTTACAGGCTAGCGCCGGTTGTTGTCGCCTTGGATTCGATCAGATCTTTGTACGGGGTTTCCAAGAACAATAGATGTGCCATTCCCACTTATACAGCAAGACCGTTTGGGAATCAAACATTTTCTAGACGCAGATTGTTGTTTTTTCGATACACTATAGTTCCAGGTTTAGGGTTCCGTGTTCAGGGTTCCGAGTTCAGGGTTTCTAGTTTAGGGTCTGGGTTCTGATAACCGGAGACTCTGAACCCGAAACCCCAAACCCGGAACCCTGAACCTCTTTTCGGATAAATTCACTTGAAACTTTTGATGAATCGTTCAAAAAAGCTTGATCATCGCCCACATCAAAATCACGTGCAACGACCAGATCGTCAACGCAAACGGCAGCTGAAATCTTATAACTCCATACTGGTTTTTCATATTCAGCAACACCGCCGGCACAATATTGAAGTTTGCAGCCATCGGCGTCATCAAAGTCCCGCTCGAACCCGCCGTCAGAGTAATAATTGCTACCATCTCAGGTCGAACGCCAAACGGCTGGATGATTAACGGAGCCAGAACTCCGGTCGCGATCACGGGAAATGCGGCAAAAGAATTCCCCATCACAATTGTGAACAATGCCATTCCGAGACAATTCGCCAGAACAAGCAGGAACAAGTTGTCGGCCGGAATGATGTGATAGATGCCGCTGGCGATCAAATCGCCGACCTTGGCCGCAGTAAAGATCACTCCCAGCGATGCCAGCAGCTGCGGCAGTATGTTGACCGCACCCATCGCGTCATTTAGACGCCTGCCTTCTTCCATCAACACGCTTATCTTGTCTCGGGTGATCCATAAACAACAGGCCATCGCACAGACGCCGCCAAACCCGAGCCCGACCAGCGCGCCGCGGTTAACATCGAGCTTCAATAATCGAAAGACGCTCGCAAAAATAATCGTGACTATCGGAATCAGCAGTACCGGAATGAAAATCCGGTGACCGAGACGTCTCGCGTGACTCTCCTGCTCAGCTTTTGTCGATTCATTGTATAGTCCGCGCGCTACGCCTCCAGTTCCGTCGATCACAACCATTGCCAGCACCAGTAGCCCGGTCATCCAGTGCGGCATCTTGCTCCCAAAAACAAAGATCGCTCCGAGTATTAGCCAGAAGGTTCCGCTTCCGAATCGACGTTTGTTGTCTCGATCCTGAAAAGTCATCGCCGCGAACACCCACAGAACAAGACCTGTGAGGACGTAAACGGAATCGAGACTGAAAAAAATATCCGGAAGCGACGCAAGGAGAATTCCAGTGAATGGAGTCATCGAGGCGTGGTTGCCTTTCTGCGGTATTTTCGATCCAGGAGCCAGAACTGAATCGCGGCAAGGATTATCGAAATCGATGCGATGGGAATTGCAAACATAACTAATGAGAAAATGCTGATCGCGTAACCCAGCCCGCTCATAACTGTAAATACCAACAGGATTCCGGCTTGCACCACAGACAAATTCTGTCCATAGAAGTTGCCGTAGTTCTCGCTCGCGGCGGTGGCGGCTTTGATTTCTTCAACGACATCTTCAGGAAGATCCTCGGCGCTCGATGCGTGAAAGATACCTTCAGCGGCGCCGACTGACATCGGGAAAATCAGCGGCCTGACGAAGGACGGGTGCCCATTCAATCTCACTCCGAGTATTCCGGTGAGCACTCGAAAGAGTTGATAGACGACCTGCAATCTTCCGACGGTCGCTGCTGCTAATTTGCGAATTACAACAGCAGACTGTTCCTGGAGACCGTACCTCTCTGCGAGTCCGATCGCCGGCAGCGTGATGATGAACAAAGTCATGAGTCGATTGTCTGCGAAGGCGCGGCCAAGCATATCGATGATGCCTTCCTGTCCTGGCTTGGTCAGGAAGGGAATTGCGTCGAAGAGACCGCCGGTCGAGAACAACGGCAGCCCTGCGGCGAGACCGGTGACCAGTCCGGCGACGACAACGACCAAGGTGGTCCGGAGACGGAAGGCGAAACCAATGACCACGATCGCGATACCACTTAGCTTAAAGAGGTCTTGTAGATGCACGTGTCCACCGATGTGAATAGGATTGGGCGTCGATTGTGATTTGCGAGTCTACTCTATGGAAGTTACGCAGTCACGGCGAACCGAGTCAGTTATCACAAATGCCCACCTGAAGCTGTAGCTATTGCGAGAATCGAGAGTCGCGTCGAATCGTTCGTAGGTTGAAATTAAAGAACCCACAACTGAAGAAGATGTGAAAAAATCCTCTCCACCGCAGCGGGGTGGCATATTTGTAGAAGCGCGTGTTGCGGCAGCCGCACCCAGCGGGGTGCAATATTCTTCTGCATTAAGAGAAAGCTGCAGCGTTGAAACAAATTGGCCGATTGGAAAGGACGGATATAGCACCCCGCTGAGGTGCGGATCCCCGCGAGTCCCTTTCTACAAATATGTCACCCCTCAGGGGTGGAGAGGATTTTTTCACACCTTCTGAAGTTGTGGGTATACTTCTTGACATCTTTCGAAGGCCGTTATAAGTTCCACTCCTCACTGTAGATAACGCGGTGAATTGCCCTTACGTAGACGATCCCCCTACACCGCAATAGAAACAAAATAAACTATTGCAAGGACCTGGCAGAAGCTTCTGTAGCCTAAATTCAACGACTTCGAATAACGAGCACCATATGAAAAAAAATCGAAAGCCACAAATGGATTCTGTAACCGAGTCCCTCGACCAAAACGATCGATCGAACGACCACGAGTCGATTGCTCAATCGTTCACTCACAGTCGAAGAGCTTTTATCGGTACGGTCGCAGCGGGTATCGCCGCGCTGCCGACTGCCTTGACCGCCACCGCCGAAGCGACGCCACAATCGTTTGAACCCGAGGCCGCTACAACCGGTAAGAAACGAGCAAAGCAAGCACAGGCCCTTCGTATCGACGCAGCGAACGGCCAGCGAGCCGTTCCGATCCCCGATCACCCTACCAACGGTGACGAAGCTCGCTACCCGACGAAAATTGGAAATTATTCAAAAGGTTTGAAGCACGATCCGAACACCGGCGAAGTCGATCCCGCTGCCTACGACGCTTTAATAGCGGCGATTACCAGCGGCAACAGTGCTGACTTCGACTCAATCGTCACCAGAGGTCTTGTCGGATGTCCGGATCCCGCCCGCCGGCGCCGTCAAGTGAATCCGCAGTCTGCTTATGCATTCGATCTCGAGGGCACCGATTCTCATCAGCTCGCAATGAGAGCCGCGCCCGCGTTCGCCAGCGCCGAACAGGCCGGTGAGATGGTCGAGCTCTTCTGGATGTCGCTTCTGCGAGACGTGAACTTTCTTGATTACGAATCGAACCCGATCGCGCAGCGCGCCTGCTCGGATCTATCACGGTTGTCCGATTTCCGAGGACCAAAAATCGGCGGCCAGGTTACTCCGCAGACACTGTTTCGAGACAAGTTCCCAGGTTGTACTGATGGCCCGTACGTTTCGCAATTCCTCCTTCAACCCGCCCCCTACGGCGCGCAGGAAGTTGATCAGAGGATCAAAACCAACGCTCCTGACGAGGCTTTTGGAAGTTCGTTCTCGGAATGGATCGATATCCAAAATGGTTTTCAACCGATTCAAACCCTGACACCAGCCGACAAGCTTTTCTGTCGCAACGGACGCGACATCAGCGCCTACGTGCACGTGGACGTGCTGTATCAAGCTTACTTTGTGGCCTTTCTGGTAATTGCGAGCGGCGGGTATCCGGTCGACCCGGGAAATCCATACGGCACCGCTCTCGATCCAGGCAGCGGGAGACCTTTGGTAACCGGTGCGAGCGGATCAGTGTCGCAAACAGGATTCGGGACTTTTGGTGGTCCCGCCGTTGCCACATTAGTCACAGAACCTTCTACACGAGCGCTGAAGGGTCAGTGGTTCCAGAAATGGATGGTGCATCGTCGATTGCGACCCGAGGAATTCGGGGGAAGGGTCGAAGTTCAAAGGCTCGGACGGCGCACTTATCCATTTCACGCCGATCTCGCGAACTCGGCGGTCCTGGGAGAAATCTTCAGCGAGTTTGGATCTCATCTCTTACCGCTGGCTTTCCCGGAGGGCTCACCACTGCATACGTCGTACGGATCGGGACACGCGACGGTCGCTGGAGGAGCGGTGACGATGTTGAAGGCGTTCTTCGATGAGAGCGCGGTGATAAAGAATCCCGTAGTGCCGAGTGAGGATGGACAAACTCTCGTCCCGTATCAGGGCACTCCGTTGACTGTCGGCGGCGAATTGAACAAGATCGCATCGAACGTGGCGCAAGGACGAAACATCGCCGGCGTACACTGGCGAACCGACGCAACCGAAGCCTTGAAGCTTGGCGAAGACATTGCCATCAGCATTCTCAAAGACACCAAAGCTTGCTACAACGAAGCGTTCAACGGCTTCTCTCTTACGCGCTTCGACGGTACAACTATCACCGTCTGATCCAAACGCCGGGGACTTCGGCACCCCATCAGGGGTGCAATATTAGTAGTGTCGCGAGGTGGGCGGCTTGAGCCCCTGACGGGGTTCGAGCCACCCAAGCCCCGATACTAGAAATATAGAACCCCTGACGGGGCTCATCATTCATTGAGTCTTCGCAGATTGCCTGTTTATCTTCGGAAA
>Ga0075425_100003523_pt1 | contig 15932 bp, 17 predicted proteins | sample SoiMethybrSBSTD4_FD_75300 | JGI IMG/M metagenome (GOLD analysis project Ga0075425, IMG submission 75300) | Bulk soil microbial communities from a Populus tree surrounding site in Tennessee, USA - Soil MetaG P. TD hybrid SBSTD4 | ecosystem: Environmental > Terrestrial > Soil > Tree plantation... | reverse complement strand
GCATTGCCGACGAGATCTGCATTCGTTACGTATTCCCAGCCTCCGGTTCCCTGGTATCGAAAGGAATTAGGATGAGAACGAATCTGGACTTCCGTGTCATTCACGGCCGTTGCTGCGATCGCCGCGCCGCTTTCATAGATGGTTTGTTCGAGGTACGCATTTTCCGTGTTCGCGAAAACTTTTTGATGCCGCACGGAAATGACGCTGGCTTCTGCGACCTTCACACCTTTGTTCCGCCGTATTCCTTCGTTGGCCCGAAAAAGCAAGTCGAGCTTCTGCTCGATTGGAATGCTGAAGGGATCGATTTGAATCGGCGTGGTGTATTGACCGGCTCCACTCACCGCCGGGCCTAGATCGACGGGTTCGCCTGGAACGGTCGCGCTGGCTTTGGCGATCTTGACTGCCATGCTGGTCACGCGATCGATTTCAACTCCGCTAAGGTAGGCGCTCGAGGCAAAGCCCCACGAATTGCCGACCAGGACACGAACGCCGAAACCGTGGCTGTCCTGGTCGCCGATGCCATCGACGTGACCATCTTTCACGCTTGCCATTTGCTGGCGGCTATTGATGATTCGAATATCGGCGTAACGCGCGCCTTCGACCTGAGCAAGATTCAACGCTCGCGATGCGAATTCCTTCATGAAAAGATTCTACAATTCATAACTCTGAAGATAGGCCGGAATTTCGACGTTCCAACCCTTCAATTCGGCCAGGATATGTTCCTTCATCGCCTGGGCAGCTTTGGGCTCACCGTGGACAAGAAAAGTTTTGCGAGGTGGACGCTTGAAGCCTTTCAGCCATTGCAGCATTTCCACGTAGTCGGCGTGCGCGGAGAAGCTGTCGATGATGTGAATAGCAGCGCGAACCGGATAATCCACTCCGAAGATGCGAATGTGGCGTGCGCCCTCTGAAAGCAGCCGGCCGCGCGTGCCGGCAGCCTGGAATCCAACGAAAACGACGGAGTTTCGTTCGTCGGTGATGCGATTGATCAAGTGGTGCAGAATCCGCCCGCCGGTCGCCATGCCGTTGGCTGAAATAATGATCGATGGAAACCGGTGGTCGTTGATGGCTTTGGATTCCTCGACTGTTCGAGCGAACGTCACACGCTGGGATTGCAGTGGATTGGTGCCTGCACGTTCAAGCCGTTTCATTTCAAAGTCGTGTTCCTCTTTGTGTGCCTGGAAAAGCTCAAACGCGTCCACCGCCATCGGACTGTCGATGTAAACGGGCAGAACAGGAATTTGATTTTCGACTTCCAGCTCGCGCAGCGTGTAAAGGATTTCCTGCGCCCGGCCAATGGCGAAGGACGGAATGAGAACCGTTCCTCCGCGTTTCGCGGTAGCGAGAATGACATCCCGAAGCTGCTCCTTGCCGTTCTTGCTGTTTTTGTCTGTGTGAAGCCGATTTCCGTAGGTGGATTCGAGGATCAGATATTCCGCAGCCTCGATTCTGGTCGGATCAAAAATGATCGGCTGGTTGTATCGTCCCAGGTCTCCTGTAAAGAGGATGCCGTTATGAAAGCGCACGAAAGATGATCCGAGAATGTGTCCAGCAGGCACGAGATCGAAGGACAGTGACGGAGAGAGTTGAACCGTCTCGCCGTACTTCACCGGGCGCAGAAGTTTCAAGGCTGCGTCGGCATCTTCAAGCGTATAGAGCGGCAGCGCGATTTTATGTTTCGTTCTCTGGTGCTTGTTTCGAAAACGCGCTTCTTCTTCCTGAAGATGGGCGGCATCCGGCAGGAGAATGCGCGCGAGGTCCACGGTTGCGGGCGTCGCACGAACAGGTCCCTTAAATCCCTGAGCCACAAACCGGGGCAAGTACCCCGTGTGATCGATATGGGCGTGCGTCAACACGGCGGAGTCGATGGAGCGCGGATCCACCGGAGGATCCTCCCAGTTTCGGAGCCGCAGCTCCTTCATGCCCTGAAAAAGGCCGCAGTCGATAAGCACTCGGTGATCGCCGGAATCGAGCAGGAACTTGGAGCCCGTTACTGTCTGAGTGGCCCCGAGGAAAGTCAGTTTCATAGCAAGCTAGGATACGTGACGCGCGTGCCTTCTGCCCGGAGAAATTCGGTCAGTTTGTGTTGTTCGACTTTTTCAACATTGAAGATGTGCCCGACGTTGTAGCCTCTGACCGCGAGCGCGTCCGAGACAAGCTGGCGGTGGCATCGCCAGAACACTGCTTCCGTACAGGCATAAACCGTGGTTTTGTCGGTGAACAGCTGAATGAGGCGCTCAAGTGCGGCCTCGAATTCCGGCGATTGCATGTAATCGGCGTACCCGCGGAACGAATCGTTTCGCCATGCGGAATTCGTTGAAGAATTCTTCACGGGCTTGCGCAGGCCACCAAGATTTTTCAAGTGAACATAGTCGACTCCGGCTTGTGGAAGGGCTTGCTGCAGATGTTCTTGATTGAATTGAGGAGTGTGTTTAGAGCCGGGTAACGTTCGAATGTCTACCAGACGGTCTATTTCGAATTTCCGGAGAATCGCAATCGTGTCATCCCAGGGTCGATTCGAAAATCCCATCGAGTAGACATCGAACGTCATGCCTTGAGATTATGCCGCCAGATCCTCCGGCGCATAAATCTCGTCGGCGCCCGACGACTTGAAGACGCGGAGCGCCGTATCGCGTTTGGCGGGGTCCTTTGAATGGACGACGATGAGGATGCCGCCCTCCTCCAGCATTTTTTCAAGGCGTGGAGCGGCATCTTTCGGAACCCCAATCCGAGTCAATGCACCGCTACCGCCGGCTAGCCCCCCGACGACGCCACCGACCGCGGCCCCACCAATTGCCGCAACGATTGGACCGGCTGCGAGTGTTGGTCCGACAACCGGAATCGTCAGCGCCGTCAAGCCGGCAAGCGCGCCAAGAGCGCCCCCTACCAGGCTCCCCTTTTCGGCTCCACGCACGACATCTTCTTTGACCGAAATGTTTTTCGTGTCCTCGTCCTTCAAGAGAATCGAGACCTCCGAAGACCGGAAACCCAGGTTCCGCAAATGTGTGAGAATTGCATCAGCCTGTATTTCCGATTTTGCCAAACAATAGACGGCGTTCTTCATAGGTCCTCCAAAACAAATGGTTACGTTCCTGTCGCCATCTCGCCGCCGGTGTACTCCTCAGGGTCCGCTTCGAATTCGTCTTTGCATTCCTTACTACAGAAGTAATACGTCTGGCCCTGTTCCGTTGCTTTGTCCTTCGCGGTAAGCTCGTCGACTTCCATTCCGCATACTGGGTCGATAGCCATAAACAAACTCCTTAGAAGTGTCGGGATTGATACCCTTTTGGTTGCAATCTGCGGGCCTTGCAGGTGGTAGTCGGGGAAAATTCAGGGACAGACGTATAAATCACCTAATTAGCTTCAAAGATGCTTTGTCTAATTAGGTGATTTATACGTCTGTCCCTGAATTTTCCGCCGGGAAGCGGGAGAAATTCCTACTTGGCGGCCGATTTTCGTTGAATCTCGGCGTCGATTACTTTCGAGAGCGCTTCGAAAGAAGTGTCCTGCCGATACGGCATGCCGTTGATGTACAGAGCCGGTGTGCCGGTCACGCCGACTTTGTTTCCATCCAAAATGTCCTTATTGATCACCTCGGCCTGCTTGCCTGAATCGAGACACGCGTTGAACGCGGTGGTATTCAACTGCAGGTTGACCGCGCGGGTCTTCAGTGCTTCCACATCGAGCGCCTGTTGGTTCTCAAAAAGTGAATCGTGGTATTCCCAGAATTTGTTTTGTTCTTTCGCACACAAGGAAGCCTCGGCGGCCTTTTGTGCAAAAGGATGGATGCTGTTCAGCGGGAACTGCCGGTAGATGACACGCACCGAGTCTTTGTACTTCGTTTCGATCTCCTTGATCACCGGATAGAGATTTCCACAGAACGGGCATTGGAAATCGGAAAACTCGACGATCGTCACTGGCGCATTTGCAGGTCCGCGTGCGGGAAATCCTGCGGTAGGGATATCGAATCGGATTGGCTCGAAGAATGAACGTACGCCATAGTCTTTCTTCAGCTTGGCGAAGTATTCTTCGCGCTTTTCCTGCAGGCGCAACCCGAGCATGTACTCACGCAGTTGAGGTTCAGCCTGTTCAAAGGTTACCTGTGGTGGGATGCGTGACCGGTTATCGTCAAAAAACTGCTTGATCTGTTCCGGCGTAGGTTCCGTCACCTGGGTTTCGACTTCGTTGTGCAGGAGTTCTTCGGGTGTCACCTTCCGTTTCGCGGCCTCGGCCGCGAGGAGCTTGTCTTCCATCAACTGATTCAGGTTTCGCTCCAAGATGTCGGATTTGTCGCGATTGTAGGTCGCCTCGGCCTGCATTCGCTTCAGCTCGAGATTTTCGAGATCGGCAGCAGCTGCCTTATTGACGTCAGCCTCGGTGATGTTTTGGCCATTCACCGTAGCCAGAGTCTTTGAGCCGGACTGAGCCATCGCGGGTATCGCCAGGGCCAGCATCACGATCACAATCCAAGTACGATGTACGTTCACGTCGTAACTCCTTCCGGAAGCAACATACCTTTGTCGAGATGTCGAATAACGGTCGCGTGATGGGCAGCGCGGCGATCATGAGTTACCATCACGACTGTTTTTTGAAATTCTCGGTTCAATCTTTCCAGTATAGCCAGAACCTCATCAGCGGAGTAAGCATCGAGGTCCCCGGTAGGCTCGTCGGCAAGTATCAACTCGGGATCGGTCACGATTGCACGCGCTATGGCTACCCGCTGTTCCTGGCCCCCGGAAAGCTGGCGTGGATAGTGTGTCATACGGTCCGTCAATCCTACTAGCGATAACGCAGTCTCCACATGCTCCCGCCGTTCTGCTTTCGAGAGTTTTGTCAGCAGAAGTGGCAGCTCGACATTTTCGAATGCCGTCAAGACCGGAATCAGGTTAAACGTCTGGAAAATGAAACCAATCGCCTGATTGCGCCAGACCGCAAGCTGACTTTCGGTCATCTGCGCAATATCTACGCCGCCCACGATGATCTCGCCGCTCGAGGGACGATCGATTCCGGCAATCAGGTTCAGTAAGGTGGATTTTCCGGAACCGGACGGTCCCATTAAACAAAGGAATTCACCGGCTCCAATGCTGAGGTCCGTTTCATTCAGCGCAACAACCTCAGCAGCTTCCTTCTTGAAGATTTTGCTTACACGGAGAATTTCAACCGCAGTCATAGTTCAATCAACGTCGGGCCAAAATTTGGACTCGAGGAAACCGTAGTCCCCTCCTGGAACAGGAGGGGTGGCCGTGCCATCAAACAATATTGCCGAAGGCATCCTTTGCTAGGCACGGACGGGGTGGTCCAGTCCAGACTGACCACCCCGTCTGCGCTTTCAAAGGATGCTTCGCAGCTTTTTCTTGATGCGCAGCCACCCCTCCTGTTCCAGGAGGGGACTACGGTTTCCGTATTTCCGCGGTTTCCTGTTCACGCCGAGCTTTCCTCATTTCACGCTGATCCGATCCCCACTCTTGAGCTCTTTCAGCTCTTCCCCAACAATAATCGACTCATTTCCATTCAGCCCTTTCGACACAAACACATCACTTCCGACTTCCTTCTCGACAGCGATCGGTTGTTCTTGCGCGCGACCATTCTGAGCGACCACGACGGCTTTCCCAGTTTCACGTTCCAGAACTGAGCGCTTCGGAATAACGAATAGCTTCGTTTCCGCCTTGGTCTTGCCCTCGTCCGACGCGAAGAACGTCACTCTTGCGTTCATCTCCGGCCGGATGTGTTCATCGGGTTGGAGGAACTTGACCTTGACCTGAACGGTTGCCTTTTGCCGATTGGCCTCCGGTGCAATCTCATCGACGCGGCAATCGTAGGGCCGGTCCGGGTACGCATCGGTGACGATGGTGCACGGCTGATTCGAACGGATTCGGTTGAAGTCATTCTGGTTGATATCGAGTTCAACCTGGACGTCGCTGAGATCCGCAAGCGTTACAACGAAGCCTTTGGCTCCCTGCTCGCCCACGAACGACGTCGTGACCATCTCTCCCTGCTCGACATTGCGTTCGAGAATCGTCCCGCTGATTGGCGCGCGGATCTCGGTCGCGTCGAGAATGCTGCGGGCGTAGTCCATCGCCGCTTGCGCGCGCGCGGCTTCGGACCGCGCATTTTCAACCTGTTCAACGCGAGGCCCTTGCCGAGTCAATTCCAACGTTTGCATCAGCGAGGCGAGGTTTGCGCGATCCGCGTCGTATCGTCCGCGAATTTCGTCCAACGTTTGCGCGGGTGCGACGCCTTCTTTAACCAGTCCCTCGGTCCGCCGCAATTGAGCTTCATCGATTCGCAGCTGAGCCTGCGCCCTCTCGATTTCTGCCTGCGCGCGCATGATCTCTTCGGGACGCGATCCGCGTTGAAATTCCTGAAGGCGGGCTTGGGCAGCTTCGTATGCTGCGCGTGCCTGCTCGAACTGAGCCCGATACTCGCGGTCCTCGAGCCGCACAACAACCTGGTCTCGCCGCACACGAGCGCCCTTTTCAACACCGATCCATCCAACGCGGCCTGCGATCTTCGAGCCCACCTGAATCTTGTGATGAGCCACAACATAACCAGTCGCGACGAGAACTGCGGATTGGGCTGAATCGTCCGGACGAGGTTTGATCACTTCCACTTCTACCGCAGCCGTCGCACGGCGATACACAATGAAGCCAACAAGAATGAGAGCGAGTAAAACGATTATACCGACCAGGTACGTGCGACCTTCCCGTCGAGGTGGAACCGCGCGTTTTGATTTGTCGATTTTTAACTTATTGAGCTCAGTTGAAAGATTGTCCATTTCTCTTGAACGCGGGCTAAAGAAGCTATGAACAGATCGGAAGCAGGCGATAGTCCCCTCCTTGCTTCACCGCAAGGAGGGGACTATCGTCTCAATTCGATTCATTCACACGTTCTAAAGCCCGCGTTCATCTCCATTAAACCTCAGTACGCAGTGCACGGACGATGGGAATACGCGCAGCAAGCCGCGCCGGCAAGTATCCTCCGAGCACGCCCATGATTGCCGCGAAAACCATTCCGTTCAGCATGAGACCCGGTGTAACACGAAAATTAAAGCTGACCTCCGAGAACGTCGACATATTACCCATCCCGGTCGAAATGCCATTCATCGGCAGCGACAGAAAACAGCCGACAGCGCCACCGAGTAAGGCGAGGACCAGGGATTCCAGCATGAACGAAGCGAGAATCGTCCGCTTTTTGAAACCAAGCACGCGCAAGGTAGCAATTTCTCGCGTCCGATACGCGGTTGCCGCATACATCGTATTCATGACCGCGAAGCATGAGCCGATCGCCATAATGGCGGCGATCATAAAGCCGAGAAACTTCACAGCCGAACCGGTTCCCATCTGCGCTTCGAAGTACTCCTGTTGTGTAAAGACATCGAGCTGAATACGCCGATCGTTCTTTAACTTATCGCGCACGACAGGAAGCGTGGACGCATCGGCACATCGGATAAGCAGCGAACTATAAACATACCGTTCGAATTCCGCGGAGATCTCGTTGTAGTCGCCCCAGATTTCCGAATCGTATGCCGTGTGGGAAGCATCCATGATGCCGACGACCGTCCACATGCTCCGGCCCATCTTGATCCGGCTACCGAGTTGTGTGTCTCGGAAACGTTCCGCAATCGGACGGCTGACCACAATCTCGCGCAAACCGCGACGGAACATCCGTCCTTCGACGAGTTTTACGCGCGGCCGCATTTCCATGGATCTATCGGAAATTCCGCGTAAGACGATGTTCGCGGGCTGCCCGGTCTTTCGGGGATGATTCACGAGCACGACAGCCTCGCCTGCCACCGCGCTTACGCCCTCCGTCGCCTCAACGATAAGCTTCAAGTTTCGGTTGAAGAAGCTGTTGGTTTCCACCTGGGAACCTTGGCGGATCAATATCAGGTTCAGCGGATCTCCAGTATCCAGGTAAACACTCTGTAGTCCCGTGCCCATCGCAAGAATTGACACAAACACGGCGACGGTCAGGGCAACGCCGAGCACCGTCATCAGAGTGCCGACACGGCGAATGATCAGGCTTCGGAAGTTGTACCTCACCGGGATCACTCGCCTCGCCTCCGTACCGCATCCGCGATCTGAAGTCGCGAGGCATTCCATGCGGGAACGAATGTACTTCCGAAGGCAACTGCAAGCGAGATGAGTGCGGCCAGCATGACCGTTTCCCATTTCACGTCAAACGCCTGGATGAAGCCCGCCGTGTACGTCTGGAAATCGACGGCCCCCAACAGATATCGTGCACCGAGTGATCCGAGCAGACCTCCCGCGAGCGCAATCAATGCCGATTCTGCGATCAATACGCCGAGCACGTCTCGCGACGTAAAGCCGAGCGTCTTTAGGATTGCAATCTCGCCCGTTCGCTCACGGATCGACATCGCCATCGTGTTGGCGGCAACGAGCACGATGGTGAAAATCAAAACCGTTGAGATACTCACCACCAGCGTCCGCACATTGCCCCACATGGCCATGAAGCCGAGCACGAAGGCCTTCTCTGTTTCGGTCTTCGTAGGAGCGGTGCTGTTCGTGAAAGTGCCGTCAATGGCATCCATAACCTCCGGGATTTCATCCGCCGATCGCGCTTTCACGACAAAACTCGACGCGCCGTTGAGGTTCGGCATGACTTCATTCAAATAGTCGTAATGAAAAAACAGCACGCTGTCGCCCGCGCCGCCACTGACGAAGCCTCGAATCGTCAGCTCCAGATTTCGCGGAAAGATGGTGCCTTGCAGCGTGATTCGATCGCCGATGTGCCAGCCGTACAACTTCGCTAGATTCACTCCGGCGAGCGCCGCCGGCCGTTCCTTGACGAACGCCTCGAATTGTTCGGGCGCAAGCGGACGGATATCCGAATAGATTTTGAAGAACGGTAGCGGATCGACCGCAAATTGGGCAAAGAAATTGGCCGGGTCTTTGTAGACACCGCCGAACCATTGATATGTGCTGACCTCTTCGACTCCCGCAACATGCCGTATTCGATCCTTGTAGGCAATCGGGATGAGATTCGCGAGCGATGTCTGGTGTCGCACCAGCACCCGCATGGCGGACTCGGGCGTCATCGGCGGCCTTTCAAGAGCATCGAGGAGCGTCCGAAGGGTGCTCACGAGAAACAGCGAAACGCTGATGCTGAGGACCGTCAGTATTGTGCGGCGCCGGTTTCTAAATGTATTTCGGAGGATGAGCGGCAGAAATTTCATCTTCTTTCTCGGCACTGGCTAATATACCCCGCTACATACGCGGTGCCGGGTAGAATTGTTCCATGTTACGTGCCGATGCTCTTGCACTTTTGAAAGTCCTGATTGCCGCTGCCTGGGCGGATCACCGCTTGAGCCAATCCGAAATGAACTACCTCAAGATACTCGCTCGACGGTTCAATCTGAGCGATGCGGACTGGGTCGAGCTTGAACCCTACCTGGAAGACGCGCCTTTAGAGGCGGAAGTGGATGCTTTGTTCAAGGATCTGGTTGCGCGAATCGCAACGCCACTTGGGAGAAATCAGGTCATTCGGCATATCGAAGAGATCCTTAACGCGGATCAGAACATGACCGCAGACGAGCACGACTTCCTCGAGCAATACACGCTCGTGTTGAAGGAGGCATCGACCGTTGAACTTCTTGTCGGAAGGCTGAAGGGGATGTTTCAGAAGCGGCCTCCCGCCGTGACGCTCGATCTGGATGAATTTATCCGGAACAAGATTCTTTTCAAGTTACGGCGGAAAATCGGCGATACGGAAGTCACCCCGGAAATGTATCGCCTCTGCCTCCTGGGTGGCTTGATGGGAATAGTTGCGCATGCCGATGGCGAGATCGACTTCAAAGAATTAGAAGAGATCCGGCGGCAGATCCAGTCGCGCGGGACGTTTGAACCCGAAGCGCTCGATACGTTGATGTCCATCATCGAAGAGGAATCCGTGCGAGGGCTCGACCGCGCGCGGCTCATTTCCGAATACAACGCGACTGCGGGATTTGAGGATCGCGTTGAACTGCTCGATTTGTTGTTCGCCATCGCCGCTGCCGATGGAGCTCTGACGCATCCGGAATTGGAAGAATTGCGGGGAATCTCCGCTGCGATGAACCTCAGCCACCGGCAATACATCGACGCGAAGCTCCGCGCGAAGAACTAATTTACTTTCTGCGACGATCGTTTATGCTGACGCCTGTCACGATTTTCAAGAAAGGATCAGTGTATGCAGACGAAACAGGGTGACCTCGCCTTGCTTGATGAACCGGTGGCGAAAGAGCTGCTGCAGTCCACGATTCCAGCACGGCTCGCGTATATTGGGCTGGATGGCGCACCGCGCGTCATCCCGATTTGGTTCCATTGGAATGGCAAGCAAATCATTCTTGGAACCCCCGAGACCGCACCAAAAATAAAAGCGCTGCTGAAAAACCCGAAAGTCGCGCTAACGATAGACACCACTGCGTGGCCGCACAAAGTTCTGCAGATTCGAGGAACGGCACGAGTTGAAACTTTCGACGGACTCGTTCCGGAGTATGTCGCCGCGGCAAAGAGATACTTTGGTGAGCAACAGGGTCAAGGCTGGCTCGATCAGGCGAAGAAATGGTTTCCTCGAAACGCCCGAGTCGCTGTTACTCCAGAATGGGTCAGCGTTATCGACTTCGAGAAGCGCTTCCCGAGTACGATCGAAGGAGCAATGTCGCGGTAACAGACCTCGCATCTGTGAGGGTCGAATTACTGCGTCGCTGCCGGAATAGCTTCGCCAAGAATGTTGACGATGCGGTCAATCTGCGCGTCGGTGACGACGAGCGGCGGCGCCAGCATGTAAATGTCGTCCTTGATCCGGCTGACGAGTCCGCGCTTGTAACACTCCTTTTGCACACGCGCGCCGAATTTCTGCGCCGGTTGAAAGCCCTTGAATTCCACGCCGGCCATCAGGCCGAGCCCGCGTACTTCGCCAACCGCATCGAGCTTCGCCAGTTGCTGCAGCCCTTTGAGAAGGCGTGCCCCTTTTTGCGCGGCCGCTTCAACGAGTCCTTCGCGTTCGATGATGTCGATATTCGCGAGCGCCACGGCGCATGCCGTCGGATGTGATGAGTAGGTGTAAGCGTGCATCCATCGCCTTTCCGGCGGGACGTCGGTGAGCGCCTTGAAAACCCGATCGGTGATGCCGATTCCGCCGAGCGGAATATATGCGGAAGTGATTCCCTTGGCGAAAGAGATAATGTCCGGTTCGACTTTCCAGTGGTCGAGCGCAAACCACTTGCCCGTTCGGCCGAAACCGGTAATAACCTCATCGGCGATGAACAGGACATCGTACTTATTGCAGATGTCACGGATGCGGAGGAAATAGTCGGCAGATGGCGGGCGCAGACCACCCGCTCCCTGGACGGGCTCGGCAATGAATGCAGCGACGGTATCGGGGCCTTCGTTGAGAATCGCCTTCTCCAAAGCATCCGCATCGAGCGCCGGGATTGAAATGAATCCAGGCAACCTTCCGCCGAACATCGCCCAATATGCCGGAATGCCCGTCGCGCTCATCGAGCCGATCGTCACTCCGTGATAACCGTTCTCACGGCTGATGATCTTGAGCTTGTCCTTCTTGCCTTGACTGATCCAAAAGAAGCGCGCCGTCTTGATGGCGCTGTCGTTGGACTCTCCGCCGCCCGACGTGAAGTAGAAATGTTTGATGGATGGATAACATAGCGCCGTCAGCCGTTCGCCCAGCTGAACGGCGGGAATGTTTGTGTTGCCCGTGTACCCCGATGCGAATGCGAGTTGTTCCATCTGACGGGCAGCGGCTTGCGCGAGTTCTTTCCGACCATGCCCTGCATTCACATTCCAGAGGCATGCCAGGCCGTCAATGAATTCGCGGCCATCGGCGGTCCACAGCGTGGCTCCTTCTCCTTTGACCCACACGAACGGTTCTTTCTGATCATTGGGATGGAACAGTGGGTGGATCAGGTGCTCCTGATCCGATGTGACGATTTTTTGGAGATCGACTTGAATCATTTTTGTGCCAGATACCCGACGCCGTCGGGTCCCTCCTCAACTGCAATTTTTCCGATGGTTCTCAAAACTCTCATCCCGACCTCCTCAGTACGTTTCGAAGCACCCATTGTAAGATGAAATGAAGGAGGTGTTAATGCGTGCATATCTAGTTCATCACGGAAAAGCAAAATCCGCCGATGAAGACCCGAACCGAGGGCTGAGCGATGAAGGCCGTGACGAAATCAACCGGATCGCGGAATTTCTTGCGGCGCTGCGAATTTCCGTGTCGCTAATCCAGCACAGCGGCAAGGCAAGAGCCGAAGAAACAGCACACCTCCTGGCCGGCGCCATTCGAACGACCGCCGGGCCGAGCCACACTGACGAGCTCAATCCCGATAGTGATCCTTATATTGCGGCAAATTTTTTAAAGGTCTACGACGACGAGATCCTGATCGTTGGACATTTACCTCACCTGGAGCGCCTGACTGCCCTGCTGCTTACCGGGAAACCGGACTGCTGTCCCGTCCGTTTTCGAAACGGCGGTGTGGTGTGCCTCGAAAAGGGATCCCCCGGGAATTGGTCGCTTCTGTGGGCTGTGACGCCGGATCTGCTCCATACCTGGACGCGCCTGGCAGCATAAACTCCTCACCAGATCCGTCCAATAAGAAATGCATGTTCGGCGATCGGCATTGCGGATTTGTTCATTAGCCGAGTTTTGCCTAGGAGATAACGAAATATTTTCTGCCTAAGATTCATCTATCGCACGAATCCACAATTCTGATTGCCGAACATGCATTTCTTATTGGATACAAACTCACACAAGACCTTCCTGTATGATTCGGCCACATGACGACCCTTGCACGGCTGGAACAGTGGAAGGATAACGGCATCATCACGGGCGAGCAATTCGACGCGATCTCACGAATTGTCCGACGTGACCGCTTTTCGATCTTCTTCGAACTTAATGGGCTTCTCTATATCGGCGTTCTTTCGCTGATTGGCGGCATTGGCTGGGTCATCGAGACCTATTTTGTGAATGTCGGTGATGCCGCGATCATTTCGTCGCTGGCGCTGCTGCTCTTTCTTTCCTTCTATTATTGCTTCACACGATCGCGGCCTTATTCGGCGGAGCTGGTGGAGTCGCCGAACCTCGCGTTCGACTACGTGCTTTATGCGGGATGCCTTCTCGTCGGCCTTGAAATCGCCTACATCGAAAACCGATTTCATTTGCTCGGCGACAGTAGTGATCTTTACCTGCTTGGCTCTGCACTTTTGTTTTTCGGTCTTGCCTACCGGTTCGATAACCGTCTGGTGCTTTCGCTAGCGCTATCGTCGCTTGCAGGATGGTTCGGCGTCCGGCTGTCGCAGTCTCCCCTCCGGTACGGCGGCTCACTTCGTCCTTACGCGATCACGTATGGAATACTCGTGGCGGGACTCGGTGGATTGCTTCACACGGCGGGCATCAAAAAACATTTCACCGAGACGTATTTGCACATCGCCGCGAACGTCACATTCCTAGCTCTCGTTTCTGGTGTACACGACGAGAATGCGACGTGGCTTTATTTCGCAGCGCTGCTGGCATTCGCTGCAGCTGCAATCGTTGAAGGCGTGCAACTCAGACGGTTTGCGTTCGTGGTGTACGGTACCGTCTACGGCTATATCGGAATCAGCATGAAAGTTCTAAACGGAACCGTCATCGATTCCAGGCTTGCGTTGAGTTACCTGATCGTTTCGGGCGTCATGGTTGTGTGTTTCATGATTTTTGTGGCGCGGCTTTTCGGACGGGAAGAATGAGTTGTTACGCAACAGTTGATGAGGAAAAGATCCGGACCCAGGCGCGAGTCCGGGAGTGGGCGCGTTCCGGATTCCTCGACGAAGCACAGGCGCGGCGCATCAACGAAGATCTCCGAGTGGACTTACGACGGACGAATCCGTTCCTGCGGGCTGTTCTCTTCCTGTTCACGGTGTTGATTACGGGAGCTTCTATCGGGCTATTCATCGTCACCTTCCACCTCGACGATAACTCCCTAAGACCAACGTGCTTCATATCTGCGGCGATCTGCTACGCGCTGGCGGAATATGTCGTTCGCCGCTTCAGGGTATACCGTTTCGGCGTGGAAGAGGCGCTTGCGGCGTGCGCAGTCGTTTTGCTCAGCGTCGGAGCAGTCGCCGTGACGGAACGCATCGGTTCGGGTTGGACGCTGGAGGTCACTTTCATTGCTGGACTGACGGCAGCAGCTATTGGTGCTGCCTGTGTTTATTGGCGCTTCGGGTACGTGTACGCAGCCATCGCATGCATCATTTGTTTGGCTGCTCTGCCGTTCCAGTTTCGGTTATCGTTGCCGGCCGAAAGAACAGCCGTTGCAGTGCTTTTTCTTGTGACCTTTGTGATCGCGCGGTCGAGGCGGCGATTGTACGGTGAGGATTTTCCGGGTGATGACCATGGCTGGATACAGGTCGTGGCGCTTGCAGGCCTTTACCTGGACCTGAACCTCCGCATTACAGCGAGCGCGACGTCCGGCAGATTTTATTGGATTACATATGCAGTCGTTTGGATTGTTCCGGTAATCGCTCTCGTCATGGCGCTTCGCGATCGAGACCGTCCGCTTCTCGATATGAGCATCGCGGCCGTGCTTGTCACGGTTCTCACCAACAAGTCTTATCTCGGGCTTTCACAACAGCCATGGGATCCGATTGTCTTCGGAATCGTGCTGTGCTCCGTCGCGATCATGATCCGGCGCTGGCTGTCGATATCTCCTGACGGTGAGCGCTACGGTTTCACATCCATGCGGCTGCTGACCGCCGACAGACGTCTGCTGACGATGATGGGAACCGCAACCGTTGTGCTTCAACCCGGTCCCGGCATTGCTTCGCATGCGGCGCATCCACCAAAGCCTGATTTTCAGGGAGGTCGATCCGGAGGCGCCGGCGCAAGCGGAAGCTTCTAGTTGGAACCCATTGGGAGTGCGAGTAGAATCCGAGAAATATGAAAAGGGCAGCTCTGTTCCTGCTCCTGCTGTTCATCGGCGCCGGCTGCTTTGTGTGGTTGTCCGCAGTGCTTGCCGACGGTCCTGCCGACCCGCCCGAGTTCTACTTCACGCGACTTGCGTATCGCGAGAACCCAACAGGCTGCTGCCGCCACAACTATAGCCGCTTCCGCGGTTTTCGAATACCGACGATGCCTATTCCTCCGCAGTACGTGTGTCCCGAATTCGGAGGCAAGAATTTCTTTCCACCGCAAGGCTGGGGTTGGGGAACAGACTATCCCGGCGGCGATTGTAAATTCATGGGCGGCATTCATCGGCTGACAGGAATGCGCGTCAGTCCGAATCCGAACATCCTCGCGCCGATGGATCCGGACCTTTTCAAGTATCCATTCATTTATGCCGTCGAACCCGGCGGCATGTATTTCACGGATGAGGAAGCGGTACGAATTCGTGAATACCTTCTGCGCGGCGGTTTCTTTTATTTGGACGATTTCTGGGGAAGGCGCGAACGGGAAAACTTTGAAGAACAGATGCACAAGGTTTTTCCCGAGAAGCAAATGGAATTACTGTCGCCCAAGCATGAGATTTTTCACACCTTCTTTGACATAAAGGAAATCCTGCAGGTTCCGGGCGAGGGACGCGGCTGCTACGGCGGTCCTGGCTGGGAAGTTCCGGATGAAATTGACCCGCGAGTCTATGCCATGACTGACGACAAAGGACGCGTCATGGTTATTGCTACCTACAATTCCGACTACGGCGATGCCTGGGAATATATGGACGAAGCCTGCTATCCCGAAAAGTTTTCCGGCGAAGCCTATCGCATCGGCCTGAACTTCATGATCTATGCGATGACGCACTGAGGGGCGTGTTTCTCTTCCCTGTCCAATTTCGAACCTCGAATTTCGAATTGGTTCCCCTGATGTGGATTTGTCCAATGGTCCAATTTCTAAGATACAAATTGGACGTATTGGACAAGTGGACAAATCCACATCAGGGG
>Ga0075425_100003522_pt1 | contig 15932 bp, 11 predicted proteins | sample SoiMethybrSBSTD4_FD_75300 | JGI IMG/M metagenome (GOLD analysis project Ga0075425, IMG submission 75300) | Bulk soil microbial communities from a Populus tree surrounding site in Tennessee, USA - Soil MetaG P. TD hybrid SBSTD4 | ecosystem: Environmental > Terrestrial > Soil > Tree plantation... | reverse complement strand
CCGCGCGAGCTGATCGAGTGCACACTTGTTGCTCCGAGCCTCGCCGAGACTGTATCAGAGCCATGCTGAAATGCGCGATGTTGGGATTATCAGGCTCAATTGCACCAGAAGGGCGATCGGGCACCATGGGTGAGTTGTGAGTCCGGAGCGCGTGCTAGGCGCCCGTCCTGCGGGCGATACACCGTCACCGAACTCCGCCGCCTCCTATCAATCCGTAAATTGACCCCGGAGGTCTCCGGACCTAGCGTATCTATCGGACAAATGGACGTCGGAGGAAACGTCATGGAAACTCCCATGGATACCCCAGTGGGTAGGCATCGCGCCAGTAGCTGAGGCGTCGCTGGCCTCGCGGATGTTTAGGGGACCGACATCAGCCGCATATCGTGCTCGTGGCGCAAGCGTGTGACGATGTTCACGGCGGAACTGCCGTAGCAGTCGCCCCGGGGAGAAGCAGCTGATCATGGGGCGCACGGTGTGTGACTGGCGATCGCCACTGACGCGGCGGCCGAAGCGGAGGGAGTTAGGACCATGGAACTCGAGACGATCAAGGCCGGAAGCCTCGAGATGGCCTACATGGTGGCCGGCCCGAGTGATGGCTGGCCGTGCGTGATGTGCCATGGTTTTCCATATGATCCGCATGCTTTTGCTGAGGTTGCGCCGCGCCTTGCAGCGGCCGGCGCGCGCGTGATCATTCCCTATCTGCGCGGTTATGGTCCAACGCGCTTTCTCTCTCCCAACACGCCCCGCTCTGGCGAGCAGGCGGCACTCGCTTGCGACCTCTTGGCGCTGCTCGATGCGCTGGGAATGGCCAAGGCGGTCGTCGGTGGGTTCGATTGGGGCGGCCGCGCATGCTGCATCGTCTCGGCACTTTGGCCGGAACGGGTGATCGCCCTCGTCTCCGGTAATTCTTACAACATTCAGAACATTGCCCGATCGCTTGAGCCGGCGAGCGCCGAGCGAGAAGCAGCAATGTGGTATCAATACTATTTTCACTCCGAGCGCGGGCGCCGCGGGCTTGCGCAGAACCGCCGTGAGATCGCGAGGCTGCTCTGGAAGATGTGGTCCCCGCGTTGGCCGTTCGACGACACGACTTTCGAACGCTCAGCCGCCGCATTCGACAATCCCGACTTCGTCGATGTCGTCATCCACTCCTATCGACACCGCTTCGGCCTCGTTCCCGGCGATCCGGCCATGGCCCACATTGAAACGCGCCTTGTCGCGCAGCCACCAATCCCAGTGCCAGCCATCACGATCGACGGCGACGCCGACGGCGTAAACAGCGGTACGGCGCATCATGCGGTGATGTTCACCGGGCCGCACCAGCACCGGATGTTCAAGGGGGCCGGGCATAACCCGCCCCAGGAGCGACCGGCCGAATGGGTGGAGGCCACGCTCGATGCGCGCGCCATGGCCGGTGCGACTTGATTTTCTAGGCCCCTCAACACCGGTTTTGGGTGGCGGGAGCAAAGAGGGTCGTAGGCACGGTTCGACACCTGTGGCAGGCAATCGAGAAGGAAAAGACAATCAAGGCTTCTTGCAGCGGAAGGGTATGGAACATGGCAAAAAAGGGCAAAGGCATCTTCCTTGTGTACGTCGATATCGACGCCAAGCACGACAAGGAATTCAATGACTGGTACAACACCGAGCACCTGCCGGAGCTGCTGGCGGTTCCTGGCATCCTCTCAGCCGCCCGTTACAAGGCGGTGAAGGGCGGTCCCAAATATCTGGCCTTCTATGAGCTGGAAAACGTCGGGGTGTTGCGCACCTCGGCCTTCACGCCGTGGGGACAGCGGGTCTCTCCGAGCGTGATTGGATCGAGCCTGACGCGGATCGTCGGAGAGCAGATCTTCCCGGACGCCTTAGAACTGCCGGACCGCGCAATGGCGCCCGTATTGCAGATTGGCCGTATGTCCGTGCCCGCTGAGGTCGAGGCGGAATGGAACGGCTGGTATAACGGCGAATATATTCCAGGCTATCGGAAGGTACCGGGCGTAATTTATGCACGCCGCTATCGGGTTCACGAGGGCACGAGCAGGTATACCACCGTCTACGAGTTCACCGGTACCGCCGTCCCCGAAAGTGCCGAGTGGAAGGAGCAAAATCTGCATTCCTCGCCCCGCTCCCCACGCATGCGGCAGGCGATGACGCATGCGCCGGGCTCGCCCGGCGTCTATACACAGGTCGATCTCTGACGATGGGTCGTCAAAAACGACGACCCATTATCGTCGCACGCAGACAGCGTCAGACCACCCAGTGCTCCCAAATGAAGGGACCGTAGAGCGCCGCCGTCACAGCGCCGAAGACGATGCCGATGACAATCCAGGTCCACAGATCCGGTTGCTTGATTTCGTCCGCATTACGCATCGTCAGCTCGTTCTTCTTCGCAGCAGGCGTCTGAGATTTACCTAGAACTGTTTGTGCTATTCGGTCAGTTCCCAGAGAAACAGGGCTACCGCGCACAGGTGGTTGAAGGGTGGCGGCGCCCAAAGCAAGAAATGGTGACGATGAAGGGCCTTGCCCACCCCTGTTCGGGGGAGAGTCGTGCCGCCGGGTGTAAACTAAAGTCCTAATACCTTTGTGGTGGGCTTTCGCAGCGAGCTCGCTCGTGCCCAGCCGTCAGGATCTTTTTCAACTTGCCACCGATTGCTGGCGCCTGATGGGCGCAACTACGCTCCGGCCGCCGCATTGGTCGCAAGGCGTGGCCCGGAGAGGCAAACGACGAGCAACCGTGCCTCGGCCGTCACAGGTCCGGCAGGCATGAAAATCGCCATGAGCGGGCGTTGGTGGAATTTTCTCGGCGCGGGCTGCCGGATGGGGGGCTTCCGGGCCCGAGCCACCAGGACATGTCGTGGCTTCCCTCAATGGCCTAACGGAGGCCGCCTAGCGGGCCATGCGCTAGCGTCCAGACACGCCGCGACCGGCATTCGCCGAGATGCGACAGACGGCTCCTTCGCTTTGGCTCTGGTGCCGGAACTGTCCCGGCCGCCACAACGCTCCCATAGCACTGGCACCTCTCATCATCTGCTAGGGCGGGGATGCCTCAGGCGACATTCTCACCGGATCGGCACGATGCAAGCACTGCGGCAGCACGAGGCGCCGACCTTCAGCCCTCGCTCAAATGACATCACGCTGGCGTTTCGCGTACACGCGGGAGCGGCGAGGCGACGAGCACCATCTTGCTACTCGCCACCTCGTCGTTGCACAATTCCTACGGCAGAGCAGGCGGGGGGCGTGAGGTGCGCGGCAAAACTGGACGATGCTTAGCTCTCGTGGCGGCAATCGCGCTGACCGACGCTGCCATTGCGCAACAGGGCACTGATGCTGACCGTCCTGAGGTCCGGCTGGGCTCCCCGGACCAAGAGCGCGGCGACCCCGACCCTGCTTCGCTCGAAGCCGAGGCAATGAGGTTGTACGGCGCGGGCAAGTACACCGAGGCCATTGAAGCAGCAGAGCGATTGCTCACCATCCAGGAGAAGATGCTGGGGCACGAGCATGTTGTCGTCGCGGCAACGCTCAATGGGTTGGGTCTCTTTTATTTGGAACAAGGGCGCTACGCCGAGGCCGAGCCCGTGTACAAGCGTAGCCTCGCGATCGCCGAGCGCGCGCTCGGGCCGGAGCATCAATCGGTCGGCACGACGATAAACAACCTTGCTCAACTCTACCATGCGCAGGCCCGCTACACTGAAGCGGAGCCATTGTACAAGCGCAGTCTTGCTATCTTCGAAAACTTTTTGGGACCTGAGCACGACTCGGTCGGCATGGTCATCAATAATCTTGCCCAGCTGTACCAAGCCCAGGCTCGCTACGCCGAAGCAGAGCCGTTGGCGAAGCGTTCAATTGCCTTATTCGAAAGGGTGTGGGGGCCCGAGCACCGCCGGGTCGGTATGTCCGTCAACAACCTGGCACTGCTGTACCAAGTCCAGTCCCGGTATGATGAAGCGGAGCCATTGTTCAGGCGCAGTCTTGCAATCTTTGAGAAGTCACTCGGACCGGAGCACCCAGACCTTGTGCAGCCGCTCAACAATCTCGCTTTGTTGCATGCGATTATGGGCCAGTACGCCAAAGCGGAGCCATTGTATGGGAGAGCCATTTCCATTGCTGAGAAGGCGCTTGGTACCAATCACCCCACAGTAGCCACGACCCTAAACAACCTCGCTCAACTGTACCAAGCCCAGGCCCGCTACGCCGAAGCAGAGCCCCTACATAAGCGGAGTCTCGGCATCCTTGAAAAGGCGCTCGGGCCAGATCACCCCAGTGTGAGCACACCACTCAATGATCTTGCCTTCCTTTACCAGGCATTGGTCCGATATGGGGAAGCCGAGCCACTCTACGAGCGCAGCATTGCAGTCTCCGAGAAGGCACTCGGACCCGATCACCCCACGGTAGCTACGTCCGTGACCAATCTGGGCTTGCTGTACCAGCTACAGGGCCGCTATGCCGACGCCGAAGGCTTGCTCAGGCGCGGCCTTGCGATCCGCGAGAAGGCACTCGGTCCTGATCACCCTGAAGTCGGCCAGTCGCTCACCAATCTCGCGATGGTGCACCATGCTCAGGGCAGGTTCGCGGAAGCCGAGGTGTTGTACAATCGCGGCCTTGGCGTCCTCGAGAAGACGCTGGGATCCGATCACCGCGCGGTCGCAGAGGCGCTCAACAACCTCGCCTCGCTTTATCAGATCGAGGAGAACTTCGCGAAAGCTGAGCCCTTGTATCGGCGGAGTCTGAATATCTTTGAGAGAGCCCTTGGGACCGATCACCCGCAAGTAGCACAATCTCTCAACAATCTCGCACTACTGGCCTACATACAGCAAGATTGGCTCAGTGCTGGCGATTATTGGCGCCGCAGCGGCGAGGTTCTTCAGCACCTTCTTGAGCGCGGCCTGGACATCGGACAGGTCAAAGCGCCTGGCTGGATTCCTTTTCTTGGGCGCGTAAAGTCGAGCTATCGACTGATAACGCAGAACGGTCAGCAGTCCGAGAGGCTCGCCTCGGAGATGTTCGAGGCCGCTCAATGGGCACGGGGTTCTGAGACGGCCGCCTCACTTTCCCATATGGCTGCGCGGACTGGAAAGGGTTCTCCTCAACTCGCCAGCGTCGTGCGCGAGCAGCAGGATCTCCTGAGCGAGCGACGAGCAAAAGATAAGACCTTGGTTGGCGCCCGAAGTAAGGCATCGGCGGAGCGCAGTGCCGATACGGAGAAGCCGCTTGCAGACCGCCTCGAGGTGATCGATGGCCGACTGGCGGAAATCAACAGAACTCTCGCCCACGATTTCCCCGACTACGCAGCTTTCTCGAGCCCAAGGCCCATCCCGATCACCGAAGTTCAGGCTCAGTTGAATGCCAACGAAGCACTCCTTCTCTTTTTGGACATGCCTGAAGAGAATCCCTTGCCGCGTAGGAAGCCCGTACCCGAGGAGACTTTCATATGGGTTATCTCTAAAACCGCCCACCGCTGGGTTAAATCAAACCTAGGCACAGCAGCGCTTGCTCGCGAGGTGTCGGCGCTTCGGTGCGGTCTCGATTCAACAGCATGGTACGGAGATGGCACCAAGAAGTGTGCCAGCACGCTAGGCATTCCTCCAGCCAACGCGCCGCAACCCGATCAATCGCTGCCCTTCGACCATGCACGTGCGTACGGCCTCTACCGCGCACTCTTCAGCGAGGTGGAAGACCTTATCAAAGGTAAGCAGCTGTTTGTCGTAACGTCCGGCGCGTTGACGCAGTTGCCCTTCCAGGTGCTGGTGACCAAGCCACCCACTTCCAATGATCATCGGGCAATCGCCTGGCTCGCCCGCGAGCACGCCATTAGCGTGTTGCCGGCCGTCTCATCGCTCAAAGCCCTGCGTCGCGTCAGTAAGCCTAGCACTGCACCAAGGCCGATGATTGGTTTCGGCAATCCACTGCTGGACGGACCTGACGAGCGCTATGCAGGTCGTGCGAGGATCGCGCTGGAGAAGCAAACCTGCCAAGGGAAATCAGTGCCACGGATGGCAGCTGCGGATCAGCGTGGAGGTGTGCAACGGATCGAGACACGAGCGGGCCTGGCCAACGTGTCTCACATCAAGATGCAGGTGCCTTTGCCGGAGACTGCCGACGAGCTGTGCGCCGTCGGCCGAGATCTGAACGCTGGGACCAATAGCATTCGCCTAGGAGCGCAGGCATCAGAGCGTGAAATCAAGCGGCTCAGCGAGAGCGGTGAGTTGGCGAAATACCGAATGTTGCACTTCGCAACCCATGGTTTGCTTGCTGGTCAGCTTGATGGCACATACGAGCCCGGATTGATACTGACGCCGCCCGACTACGCGACTGAGGAGGACGACGGCTATCTGTCGGCGTCCGAGATCGCGAGCCTCAAGCTCGATGCCGATTGGGTGATCTTGTCTGCTTGCAACACGGCGGCTGGCGCCGCAACGAGCGCCGAAGCGTTATCCGGTCTGGCCAGGGCGTTTATCTATGCACAGGCAAGATCGCTGCTTGTCTCGCACTGGGAGGTTTACTCGGACGCGACGGTCAAGCTGATCACAACAGCCCTGCGTGAAAAGGCCCGCGATCCGAAATTGGGTAGGGCCGAGGCCATGCGGCGCTCGATGCTCGCGCTGATTGACAAGGGCGAGCCGAACGAGGCGCATCCTGCCTACTGGGCGCCGTTCGTGGTGGTGGGCGAGGGAGGGCAAGTCGGTCAAGCTGGATCAACCGCCGCCGCTGCGAAACCCCCCAGAGCAGCGCACTCTAGCAAGCCTACACCAGCTCAGGATTGGCGGGCGGATATCTTGCGTCAGTAGCCGTTCCGTTGTCGCCTAAGTTTTTGCCCTGGCGTGCTCAAACGAGGGCTGGCGATCGGGGCCTTGGCGGCTCTTTATTCGGTCCGACCATTTCCGAGCTAGCCTTGACGGCCCCGGGGGCGCGGTTCTCCACAAAAACCGAGGGGCACGACTATGAGGGCTGATCGTGAGGTCTGGGCAGATGCGAGCCGACGAGCAATCGATCATGGGCCCCCTGCCCTGCCCTGCCCTGCCAAATCGACTTGCGCAGCGCGCGATGTCGCTGCCTTGCCAGGGCAACCATCGATCCAGGCGCGCGTGTTTGTCGTTGTCCATCTGCCTCACTATAGTGGGTTCCGGCACCGGGCAGGTTCCTGCTCCGTCATAGCCACGAGCATTCCCAATGTCGCTCATAGCCTTGCTGCTCAACGTGCTCTGGATGGTGTTCGGAGGCCTGTGGGCGGCCATCGGATGGTGTGTCGCCGCCATCATCATGGCTCTCACTATCATCGGCATCCCCTGGGCGAGGGCCGCCTTCAATATCGGCGTCTACACGCTGCTCCCCTTCGGGTTCAAGGCCGTGTCGCGCGAGGAGCACCTCGGCCGTGGTGACATCGGCACGGGCGTGTTCGGGACCTTAGGAAATGCGGTGTGGCTGGTCTTGGCCGGTTGGTGGCTAGCGCTCATTCACCTCCTATTCGCCCTTGTGCTCGCAATCACCATCATCGGCATTCCCTTTGCGTGGGCGCATCTGAAACTTGCGGGCATCGCTCTATGGCCCATCGGCAAAATCATCGTACCGGCCGACGATGCACCGCTCAGATACCCGCGGGGGCGATAGAGTTCGGGGCGGTCGGACAATCAGCCTCATCCAGGTAACCAAGACGCCCCTGCAGGGGCGTGCGGGGCGGAATGCGCTACTGGCGAAGCATCGCTGCGCGCTGTAAGGCTCGGGGGCAACCGAGGGAAACTACGGAGGCACCGGCTTGCGCGTGACGAGCACCATTGATATCCCGGAGTGGGAGCTGAGCGAGGAGTTCATACGCGCCTCGGGACCCGGCGGGCAGAACGTCAACAAGGTTTCGAGCGCCGTCGAGCTGCGCTTCGATGTCGCCCGTTCGCCGAGCCTGCCGGCCGCCGTCCGCGCTCGGTTGATGCGGCTTGCCGGCCGTCGGCTGACGAAGGACGGCGTGCTGGTCATCCGCGCCGAGCGTTTCCGGACGCAGGAGCAGAATCGGCAGGACGCGCGCGACCGCCTTGCCGAGCTGGTACGGCGAGCGACGATAGTGCCGCGGCCACGCATTGCGACGCGACCGACACGGGCCGCCAAAGAGCGCCGCATGGAGGCGAAGGTCAGGCGGAGCGCGACCAAACGCCGGCGGAGAGCCAAGCCGGAGCTTGAGTGATCAGGTATCCCCGCCGCGCTTCTGTGTGCGTGATCCTTGGGGTCCGAGCGAAGAACGAGATCGTCGACCGCATGGTAAGCCAACAAACGGCAGCCAATGAGGGTCTCGGCAAAGGCGGCCCCCGATCGCGATGCCGATATAACAGATCAGGCTCAGTCCGGCAGGGCGTTCAGCCGGAAGTTCTCCCTCAACCGGTCGCTCAAGGGATAGTTGATATTGGTTGGCCCGGGCTCGAACCACTTCTTGTAGATCACCTCTATCTCCCCGCTCTGAATTAGCCGCGCGATCGTCTTGTTGCCGAGCAGGCGGAAGTCGTCGTTGTTGCGCGGGATCATCATGCCGTAGGGGTCGTAGGAGAAGTAGGGTCCTACGACCTCCCACTCGTCAGGATCCTTCGAGGCGCTCTTGAGCCCGTACAGCACCACGTCGTCCGACGTGAAGGCGTCGGCGCGGCCCTGCTCCAGATTGAGCATGGCTTGCGCGTTATCCTTCACTTTCAGCATCTCGCCTTTGATCTTGATCTTTTTGGTGTCGATCTCGACCTGCGCCGCCCTTTCGTTCGTGCCTCCAAGCACGGCCACCAGCACCTTGTCGGTCAAATCCTCGATCCTCTTGATGCCGGAGTTCTTGCGCACCAGCAGCTTCGAACCCGTCAAGAATGTGATGTTAAGAAAGCTGACTTGGCGCAAGCGCCCAAGCGTGTGGGTGGAGGTCTCGCAGATCATGTCGACCGTGCCGGCCGTCAGCAAGGGAATGCGCGTCTGCGGTGTGAGCGGTACGAATTTGACCTCGATCCTGTCGAGCTTGAGCTCCTCCTTGGCGGCATCGACAATCCTAAGGCAGATGTCGATGGAGTAGCCCTGCACTTTACCGTCTGGCCCGAGGTAGGAAAGGGGCACGGAGGCATCGCGATGGCCTATCGTGATGGTCTTGGTCTCGGCAATGCGCTTCATCACCGGACCGTCCTGGGCGCATGCAAAGCCGGGGAAAGCAAGGACGGCCATGGTGAACACAGCTGCGAGAGCCGGCTTCATTGGTATAGCTCCGAAATTACGGCCTGGATAAGTGTCCCACGACAACTCGGCGCGCCTTGCGGTGACTGGCATGAGCACGTTGCCAATTCCCCGCGAGGCATTGTGCCCAGCCTTGCATTGGATTGAAGGCGCGGCAATGGTTGGCCAACGGTTGAGGCCGTCTGCCCCATAGGCGTGGTTAGAACACAACAGCCGACAAGCCTTAAGCTGGTCAACAACGCCAAAACCGCGGGGGCCTGCTGAGGGTCAGAATCAGCCACGGTGCGGGGCATGCCGAGGGGCCGCTAGCGCGGCCGATGATTCTTGGCTGCCTGGCGCGGCTCGGGAATTTGTACCCGGCGTTAGAATGGATCAGCGATGACGATCGGCATGGTTTCGTGCCCTTAGCAGGGGCTCCCGTGATCGGCGTGTCCCTCCTAAGTCTGTGGCGCGGCCAATCGATCAAGCGTAGACGTTCCCGGTCGCCCGTCAGCCTCCCGACATTTCCGAAGGTCGCTGCCAGACACCCTGGCCCGTCGCTCCGCCAATGAAAGGGTGGCACGTGTCAGCCGCCTGTGGGTTGACACTTGCTCGGATCTGGCCCGTCATCATCCCCGGGGGAGAGACGACAGCGTTGCCGCCGTGAAGGCGATGCTCGCACGAAGCGGCGCGTGGTCACACACGGCCGCGAGATTGCGCAATTCGACACGGAAGAAGCGGTCCGCACCAGGATCGTCTCTCGTCATTTTCAGGCACATGCGAATAGCGGGCTAGCCAACCAGGCCCAGTTTTACTCACTGCAATTGCTCCGGAAACCACGAGCTTCCCGTCGCTTGCCGGCGAGATGCCGATGTCTTCGAGGCTGACACCAGGAAAAAATGTCCTGGGCAAACTCAACCAACATGGGGAGCAAACGCCTTGATCTGGCTTCTGTGAAGTCGCCTGCCACCCGGGCGAAAGAGCGCGAGCCCCAGGCGCAAGGCTGTGTTTGTCCCGTGCGCGGAACGCATAGCAGTGGCACGCATTCATCGTGTCCCGTTGAGGGACGTGATGCGCTAGGCTCAGGCTTAGCGGGCCGCGATATCACAGGGTACTCCGAATGCACGCTGCTATCGAAGATTCTGCCATGCGCAAGATCTACCTGCGACTGCTACCGTTCGCCGTCCTATCCTATATCCTGGCTTACATTGATCGCATCAACGTCAGCTTTGCTGGCCTGACGATGCGAGGTGATCTCAAGCTGTCCGCGACCGACTTCGGATTTGCGCTCGGAACGTTTTTTCTTGGCTATTTCATCTTTGAGGTGCCAAGCAACGTCATTATGGAGAAGGTCGGTGCGCGGCTTTGGATCGCGCGCATTATGATCACGTGGGGCATTTTCGCCGGCGCCATGGCGTTCGTCACTGACACGACGAGCTTTTCCATCGTCAGGTTCCTGCTGGGTGTGGCGGAGGCCGGTTTCTTCCCCGGCATGCTGCTCTACTTCACTTACTGGTTTCCCCGGCAACACCATGCGCGCATCGTCTCGGGGTTTCTCGCCGGGCTGCCTGTTGCGGTTGCGCTCGGCGCCCCGATTTCGACGGCGCTGCTCAGTCTTGACGGTCTATTCGGGCTCAAGGGATGGCAGATCATGTACATCGCCGAAGCCGTGCCCACCGTCGTGGTCGGGATCCTCACGCTGCTTGTGCTGACCGACCGACCGGCGCAAGCGACTTTTCTGACAGCTGAGGAAAAGAATTGGCTCGCGGCCAAACTCGCCTCCGAGCGCCCGCCGACAAAGGACGCCGCAAAGTTCGGATATGCAAAGGTGCTTGTCCTTACTTTGATGTACGTCGTCATTACCGTGGCAAGCCTCGGATTGCTTTACTACACGCAACAAATCTCGGCGTGGCTCAACGCTCACTTTGGGGCCGTACCTCCCGTTGTGGTGGTGCTCATTCCTTACATCTTCGGTACGATTGGGTTGCTGGTCTGGGGCCGGATCGCCGATCGCAATCTCTGGAAGGCGATGATCAATGCCAAGGTGCTGCTGCTAGCCGTGAATTATTTCGGTATCGTCACCGCCAGCCTCGGCATGCTCTATTTTATTCCGCAGATAATTAAATCACTCGGTAATTTCTCCAACATGGAGGTGGGCTGGCTCACCATGATCCCCTATATCTGCGGCGGCATTGGCATGGTGCTCTGGGGCCGCGTCTCCGACAAAATGAATGAGCGGCGCTGGAACCTACTCGTAGCCTGCGTGCTCTCGACCGCGGGTCTTGTACTCGCCGGCTACATGATGGGCACCTGGTGGGCGCTGGTTGGGATGTCGATGGCCGCCGTTGGGTTCTACGGTTCCAAGGGGCCGTTCTTCGCGATGCCACCGATGTTCCTGAGCGGCACCGCGCTGGCCGGCGCGGGGTTCGCTTGGATCAACTCGATCGGCAATCTCGGTGGCACGGTTGGTCCATACTACGTCGGCTACATGAAAGACCTGACGGGGAATTTCGCAGGTGGTCTTTACGGCCTGGCGTTGCTGAGCCTCGTGGCTGCAATCGTCTGCGCCTTCTTTCTGCACATTCCTCAACTCGCGCAAGGCGACGCGCTCCCCGCGGCCGATGCTCGGCCGGCATAGGTCGTCTTCAGTCGAAGCAAGACTGTATGGTCCACCACGTTCAACGAGTCGCTGGCGGCACCCATCGGTCGCCGGTGCCCAATCTCTCCAGGAAGCCCACCGAGGCAAACGGTACGCGGAAGCCGGCGACCGCGATCTTTGTCCGTCGTCAGCATGTCGAGAATACGTTTGCGGCTTGTCATCGCCATGTCTTTCAAGTCGTCGCAGCCAGTCGCCCATTCGAGCTGTTGCAGCGAAGAAGGATAATGATTGGCGACGTCCATATTTCTGGGCCGTGCCAGGGAGCGTTAAACCGACCGATTATGAGTGCCCAGTTTGCCAGGGTCGCGACCGGCACCGGTGCAGAGTTGCGGGATCCAAGTAGTCCCGGCACACCGCTCAAGGACAGAGCCGCACCTAGCCTCAACTGTGTCATGCGCGCTCTTGTCGATACCGTCCAACCGATTCGCGGAGATCGGCGTTTTGCCATCGTACCCACGCGCGAGGCTTGCTCTCCGCCGCGCAAGCTTTGGCGCGCGCCTACGTCGTCTCCCGGCCAGCTTGCCACTGGCATGTAGCGAGCCATCCACCGCCGCGCCTTGTGGCGTGGCCCGGGTCCGTCGTGGCATCCATTCGGTCTGCGTACGGCCGACTGGGGTGCGTTTCCGGTTGCCAAATGCTAGGCTGGCAGCAATGGACGCTCGCAGCGAGGCGGTGGGTTGGGGAGCGCCGAGGACGAGCATCACATCACACAGGTCTGCCGAGGAGAAATTGATGCAAAACCGTGCTTTGCCAGCGATTGCTGCCGTCGCTGCCCTGCTGATCCTCGGCGCAACACCCGCTTGGGCCCAACAGAAGACACTGATCGTTGCGGCCTACGGTGGCTCCTGGGAGCAGACCTTGCGCAAGTTTGTCATTCCAGATTTTGAGGCCAAGCACGCGGTCAAAATCGAATACGTCGCCGGCAACTCGACGGACACGCTGGCCAAGCTACAGGCGCAGAAGGCCAACCAGGTGATCGACGTCGCCATCGTCGATGACGGCCCGATGTACCAAGCGATCCAGCTAGGCTTCTGCGCCAAGATCGAAGGCCTTGCCAAGGATGAGCTCTATGAGGCGGCCAAGTTCAAGGATGATAAAGCGGTTGCGGTCGGCCAGACCGGTACGGGCTTCATGATCAACACCAAGGTATTCAAAGACAAGGGTTGGGCGATACCAAGCTCCTGGAATGATCTCAAGGACCCCAGGTACAGGAAGGTGCTGGTGATTCCGCCGATCAACAACACCTATGGACTTTATACGCTGATGATGTTCGCCCGTATCGGCGGTGGTGGTGAGAAAAGCATCGAGCCCGGGTTCAGGGCTATGAAGGACGAAGTCAATCCCAACGTCCTGGTGTACGAGCCCTCGCCGGGCAAGATGACGGAGCTGTTTCAGTCGGGCCAAGCGCTGATCGCCGTGTGGGGCACGGGTCGTGTGCAGGCCTTCGCCAATACCGGCTTCCCCGTTGACTTCATCTATCCCAAGGAGGGCGCGCCGATTTTGCTCGCTTCCGCCTGTCCAGTGGCAAAGGCCAGCGTCAATGCATTGGCGCACGAATTCATCAAGACCATGATCTCGAGCGATGTTCAGACAGTCCTTGCGAAGGAGATGGGCAACGGTCCGGTCAACAAGAACGTCGACGTCAACATGGCCGAGCTGAAAATGGCACCGGTCGGCGAGCGCGCAAAACTCATCATCACACCCGACTGGGACGCCATCAACGCCAATCGCGAGGAGTGGACCAAGCGCTGGAACCGAGAGGTGGAGCGCTGATCGGAGCGCGTCGGCCAAGGGGAACCGCAACGGTGGTCCGACGGCGCAGCCCATGACGTATCTCGTCCTCGACCGCCTCAGCAAGACGTTCGGCGAGCAGATTGCGGTCGATCAGCTCTCGCTCACCGTCGGCAGGGGCGAGCTGGTGGCTCTACTCGGGCCATCGGGCTGCGGCAAGACCACGACGCTGCAGATGATCGCGGGCTTCCAGCCCCCGACCTCTGGCTCCATCGCGCTCGAGGGCAATGACTTGACGGCGGTCAAGCCGGCCCAGCGTGGTCTTGGCATCGTCTTCCAGAGCTACGCGCTGTTCCCGCACATGACCGCCGCCGAAAACGTGGCATTCGGTCTTGAGATGCAAGGCATCGCCAGGGCCGAACGCGACCGGCGAGTGCAACAGACCCTGGCCCTTGTCGGTCTCGCCGCCCTTGCCGATCGCTTTCCCAGGCGCATGTCGGGCGGCCAGCAGCAACGGGTGGCCCTTGCCAGGGCCTTGGTCATTCAACCACGCATCCTGCTGCTCGATGAACCGCTGTCCAATCTCGATGCCAAGCTGCGCGAGGATATGCAAATCGAGCTGCGTCAGATTCAGCGTACCGTTGGCACAACCACACTTCTCGTCACGCACGATCAATCGGAGGCGATGGCATTGGCCGACCGAATCGTGGTCATGAACCAAGGCCGCGCCGAGCAAATCGCGCCACCGCACGAGGCCTACGAGCGCCCTGCGACCGCGTTCGTGGCAAATTTCCTTGGGCGCACGAACATCCTGCAGGTGCGCGCCGACGCTGACGGTGTCCAGATCGGTGATGGGCGCTGGCCGGCGGCCACTACGGCCGGTCCAACTACCGCCAGCATCCGTCCGGAGAAGATCCTGTTTGCGCCTGCCGCACAGCGCAATGCCGTTTCGGGTGTCGTCAAGACGCGCATTTTTCAAGGCAACCATTGGCTCTATCAAGTCGATACGCCGACCGGACTGATGATCGTGATCCGACAAAACTCGGGAGAGGCGGTGCCATCCGAGGGCGACGCCGTGCGCCTCACCTGGCGGAGTGAAGACATGATGCTGAAGGTGGCGGGCGAAGCGCGCACATGAAAAGGCGCAACATCGCATCGGTGAGTTCGGCAACGACCGCTGATCCGGCGCGTGTCGTGCCTTACCTGCTGAGCCTTCCGGCTTTCTTGCTGTTCGTCGGCGTGGTCTTGGTTCCGATCGCAATGACCGTGCTGCTCTCCTTCCATGACTGGGGACAGTACAAGGGTATCCAGCCGGTTCTGATCCTGAAGAACTGGCGGGAGGTGGCGAGCGACGGCTACTTTCACGAGATGTTCCTGCGCACCTTTCGTGTGGCGCTGCTGGTGACGCTTCTCACCGCCGTGCTTGGGGGGCCCGAGGCCTACATTCTGAGCCGCATGCGCCCGCCTTGGCGTGGCATGTTCCTGCTTGTCGTGCTGGGTCCGCTATTGATTTCGGTAGTGGCTCGCACGCTGGGCTGGGCCCTCCTGTTCGGCGGTTCGAGCGGCGTTATCAACAAGGCCCTCATCAATCTGGGCATGATTTCCGCTCCTTTGCCCTTCATGTTCACGGAGACCGGCGTCGTGGTGGCGCTCACGCACGTGCTGATGCCGTTCATGGTCCTCGCCGTCTGGGCAGCGCTGCAACGGCTGGATCCCCAGGTTGAGAACGCCGCCGCCTCGCTCGGTGCCGGCCAGGCGACGATTCTGCGCCGCATCGTGCTGCCGCAGGTCCTTCCCGGCGTGCTGTCCGGCGCCATCATCGTATTTTCGCTGGCTGCTAGTGCCTTCGCCACGCCGGCGATCATTGGTGGTCGCCGCCTCAAGGTGGCCGCGACGCTGGCATACGACGAGTTCCTGAACACCCTCAACTGGCCTCTCGGGGCAGCCGTCGCGACGCTTCTGCTGCTGGCTCTCGTCACCATCATTGTCGGTTGCAACCGCCTGCTGGAGCGGCGCTACGCGGAGGTATTCCGATGAGCCGCAACGGCCCGTTGGCGCTCGCTTTCCACGGCCTATTCGTGGTGTTCATGCTGGCGCCGATCGTCATTGTCTGCGCGGTGGCCTTCACACCCGAGGGCTATCTCTCCTTTCCCACGCAAGGCCTATCACTCAGGTGGTTCAAAGCCATCGCGCGCTATCCCGAGTTCATCACGGCCTTCTGGGCAAGCATCTGGCTTGGACTTGTGTCCTCGACCATCGCGCTCACCGTGTCGGTGCCGGCCGCGCTCGCCATCGCCCGCCATCAGTTCAAGGGGCGGCAAACGCTCACCGCGCTATTCATGTCGCCTTTGATGATTCCTCATGTCGTGCTCGGCATCGCCTTTCT
>Ga0075425_100003520_pt1 | contig 15934 bp, 8 predicted proteins | sample SoiMethybrSBSTD4_FD_75300 | JGI IMG/M metagenome (GOLD analysis project Ga0075425, IMG submission 75300) | Bulk soil microbial communities from a Populus tree surrounding site in Tennessee, USA - Soil MetaG P. TD hybrid SBSTD4 | ecosystem: Environmental > Terrestrial > Soil > Tree plantation... | reverse complement strand
TGCCGGCCAAAGGATCCCCCGGGTGACCGGATCTCACCGTTCGGCTCTGCGAACGCTACGGGCTCTGTATGCGCTGCTCGCGTGAATCGGGCTCATGGACAGGCCGGGTTGGGGCGAAGCGTCGCGTCGCTCGCGACTCCCAGGGTGCCAGGGCCGCAGGCATTCGCCCCGCGCGCCAGATAGTAAAACCCCGAGTTCAGCGTGGGAGAGGCCGCATCGCTTCCCGTGGGCGCCGCCAGAGCGCTGAGAAAGCATGCGTGGTTGTAGCTGAATCCCGTCGGCCCCAGGCTGCCTCGCAGCAAATCATGCCCCGAGGCGCCGGACGCTGCGCTCCAGCTCAGCGTCGTCGCGTCGGAGGAGAAACCGAGGAGAGTTGCCTCGCCCGGCACGAGCACCGCGACACTCACCGAATCCTGGCTGAAGACGTGCCCATCCCCCACGGTCAGCTGGAAGGCAAGCGTCGATCCTCCGGAAACCACGGGTGCGGTGAACGAGGGGGTGGCCGTGTTCGCCCCGCTGAGGCCCACCACCGGCCCGCCCGTTTGAGCCCATGCGTACGAGGTGATCGGCTGGTTGTCGGGATCGCTGCTGCCTGAGCCGTTCAGCATGACCATCGGCCCCGATGGACCGCAAGCGACGTTTTGATCGGGGCCGGCATTGGCAACCGGCGGTTGGTTTTTCATGATGGAGATTCGGCGGGTGTCGGACAACCCGGTGGCGTCGGTGGCCGTCAAGACCAGCTCGTAATAGAACGCTTCCCCGTTGCTGCCGTGATCCACCGCGAGGAACGAGCCCGTCGCCCCCGTGGAGTCCTGGTACGCATGCTCGTGGTTGCCGTGGTGCAGGATGACGGTCCAGCGCAGGGCAGAAGGGCCCAGCGTCCCTTCATCGGGGTCGGTGGCCGATCCGGAAAATGAGATGGTCTCGCCGGTCGCATAGGTGCGATACGAGGGGGGGCTCACGAGGGTCGCGGTGGGAGGCAGAGATCCCACCGTGATGCTCACCTTCGCTTCGCGGGTCACCAGGGCGTCGCTGGCCTGAAGGGTCGCCACGAATGTCCCATTGGCCGGGTAGCTGTGCGACACTGTGAAGCCGTCCGCCTCCGCCCCATCACCGAACAGCCAGTGATAGCCCAGAGGATCACCGTCCGGATCGAAGCTTCCGGTGGCGCTGAATACCACCGCCAGCGGGGCGTATCCGGAGGTAGGTGAAGCCGAGGCCACGGGACGCGGGGCGTGGTTGCCCGAGCCGACATAGAGGATTCGGTTGACGCTGCCGGAAGGAAAGGCGAAATCGGTGGCGATGTTGAGATAGTGCAGATTGCCATCGGGGGCCAGGGCGATGTCGACGGGGCGGAAAGGCCCGTCTCCCAGGGCGATGTCCTGGATGGAGGAGAAGGTCTCCCCCGCACCCAGAGTGATGGCCTTGATCCAATGCTGCGTGTAATCGGAGAGGAAGAACCTGTCGGCATAAGCCGCCGGATAATTGCCCCCTTCGAAAAACGCCCCGCCGGTAACGGCTCCCCCGAAGCTGTTGTGCGGATAAAAATAGAGAGGCGCGGTCGGGGTCACTCCGGCGCACTGGGCGGGAAAGGCAGACTGGTAGTCCGGCTGCGGAGCGCTCCCCTCGAAGCAGGGCCAGCCGAATGAGGCTCCGGCTGGACCCACGTTCACTTCCTCCCAGGTGTTCCACCCCACATCTTCGATGTAGAGCGCTCCGGTGGTGGGGCGAAAGACGGTCTTGAAAGGGTTGCGAAGTCCGTACTGCCAGATCTTCGAGCGCACGGCCGAGGGGGTGGTGTAAAACGGGTTGTCGGTCGGCACCGTTCCATCCGGGTTGACGCGCAGAATTTTTCCGACCAGCTGATTGAGGTCCAGCGAGCGCAACGCAAGGGAGCTGACGTAGTCGTAGTCGGCCCCGTCTCCCGTGGAGATGTAGAGCTTTCCATCGGGGCCGAAGCGCATCGATCCTCCCGCGTGCGAGTCCATGTCCGATGGGATGTTGTCCACCAGGATTGTTTCGCTTCCGGTCACCGCTACATTGCCATTGGCCGTCATTCGCGTGATTCGGTGAATCCGGGAATAAGAATTGATGGGGCTGGGTGGGATCAGGTCGGTGGTGTAGGCGAGGTAGACGTAGGGGGTGGCGGGGAAATTCGGGTGGAGCGCGATGCCAACCAGTCCGCGATCCGTCTGGGTGTTGACCGGGACGGTGGCAAACGGAGTGGCGAGCAGCTGCCCCGCCGCCGACACGACCCGGACCCGGCCGTCCTTCTCGGCGATGAAAATGCGCCCATCGGCGGAATAGGCGAGCGCCGTGGGCTTGTCGAGGCCCGCCGCCACAATCTCCTCATCGAACCCGCTCATCCAGGTGGTCGCGGATCCGGCCTCTCCCGGCGCCAGAAGCCAGAGGAGAACCAGGGCGGAGAATGAAATACGCGGCCCGAGGGGCATCGAGGCACTCGTCCGAGGTCAAGAGATTCGAGAAATGGGTCGAATGGGGGGTATCGTACCACACGGGGTCGATTGGCAAAGCGCCGCCCCGGTGCGCTCGCGAGGAGGGTATTCGTCCCGATGGCGGAGGGGCGCGACACCTCTCGCAGCGCAAGTTGCCCCTGCTCGCTGCCGTAGCATAGAATTCCGCACATGAAATTGTTCTCCAAGCCTTACGGATACCGGCGCAGGCCGACCCGTGAGGTCAAAGTCGGCGATATCGGCGTGGGTGGTGCCCAGCCGATCCGCGTTCAATCCATGACCACGCCGGCCACCCACGACGTCGACGCGACGGTGGAGCAAATCCATCGACTCGTGCAGGTGGGATGTGAGATTGTCCGCGTGACCGTACCCAGCACCCGGGACGCGGAAGCCCTCCCCGAAATCCGGCGGCGGCTGCTCTCCTCCGGCATTCGCGTTCCGCTGGTGGCGGACATCCATTTCTCCCCCGCCGCCGCCATGATGGCGGTGGAGCACGTGGAGAAGGTACGGATCAACCCCGGCAATTACGCCGACACCAAGCGCTTCAAGGTCTGGGAGTACACCGACGCCGAATACCAGGCGGAGCTGGAGCGCATCGAGGAGCGCTTCAAACCGCTGGTCCTGCGCGCCAGGGAACGGGGGGTTTCTCTGCGCATCGGCACGAATCACGGCTCGCTCTCCGACCGGATTCTCAATCGCTACGGCGACACGCCCCTGGGAATGGTGGAATCGGCCCTTGAATTCGTGCGGATTTGCGAGCGTCACGGTCACCGCGAGTTGATTCTCTCGATGAAATCGAGCAATCCGATGGTCATGATCCGGGCCTATCGCCTGCTTTCGGAGCGCATGGCCGCCGAAGGGATGGATTATCCCTTTCACCTCGGCGTCACCGAAGCGGGAGACGGGGAGGATGGGCGCATCAAATCGGCGGTGGGGATCGGCACCCTGCTGGAGGAAGGCATTGGCGACACGATCCGGGTGTCGCTCACGGAAGATCCGGTGGCGGAGATTCCGGTCGCCTTCGCGCTGGTGGAAAAATACAACCGTTGCATCGAGCCGATGCCCGCCCCTACAGGCGCAGCGGCCGTCTCCCACGGCTTCACCCCCGGTGCGACCTACACCCGTCGGGACAGCGCGCGGCTGCAGGTCGGAAAGGTCCCTCTGGGGGGAGGCGAGCCGGTGCGCGTGGAGTGCCGCTTGCGTGCTCCGTTGGGAGATGCCGCGGCGGTCGCGGAAGAAATTCGCTCCCTGGAAGGACCTTCCTCCACGCCCGAGGCGCGGGCCGAGATTCTCGAGGTGGATCTCCCCGGGGCATCCGAGATTGCACAGCTGGAGCAGCTCTCCCGCCTGCTTCGTTCCCGCCCCGACGCGCCCGCCCTCTCCGTTCGCCCGGGCCCGGACTTCGCCGCGGCGGGTCTGCCTCACCTTGAACAGCTGGCCCACCTGTGCGATCGGATCACACTCCGGTTGGCGGGTTCCGCTTCCGAGAGTGACCCGATGCAGGAGCTGCTGTTTCGCGTCGCGCGGTTGAGGGGACTCGCACTCCATCTGGAGATGCAGGTCGAGGACGCTGGGCTGGATGCGGCGGCGACTCTGGCCCGACTCGCGGACCGCTGCCACTCCCAGACCGGACGCCTTCCGATGCTTTCCCTGGATTCCGCAGTGGGAATCTCTCCCGTCGTCCCATATCGAGTCCTGGCCAGGACCCTGGCGGATTCCCGAATCGACGCTCCCCTGCTGCTGCGGACGGATGTGACCGACAGGCAGGAAGACCCGCTGCTCTTCCCTTCGGTCTATCTCGGCTCCCTGCTGTGCGACGGAATTGGCGATGCGGTCCGGATCGAGCATTACGGCTCGCCGGCCGATTCCCTGCGTCTCGCCTTCAACATCCTGCAGGGAACACGACTCAGGCTGTTCAAGACCGAATTCATTTCCTGCCCCTCCTGCGGGCGCACCCAGTTCGATCTCGAACAGACCACCCGGCGCATCAAGGCCCGCACGGCACACCTGAAGGGGGTCAAGATCGCCATCATGGGCTGCATCGTCAATGGACCCGGTGAGATGGCCGACGCCGATTTCGGGTATGTCGGATGGGGCCCCGGCAAAGTCAGCCTTTTCGTGGGCAAGGATCTGATCGAGAAGGACATTCCCTACGCCGAGGCCGACGAGCGCCTCGTGGGCCTCATCAAAGAGCACGGCCGGTGGACGGAACCTCCCGTGGCCGGAATTCCCGCCGTGATTCCCGCCGGCGGGACGCGCGACTGACCTTGCTTGGTGCGCGCCGGACCCGCGAAGCAGTCTGCGGACTGCTTTTCAGCCTGGCCCTGGCGGCGCCCGCCTTCGCCGATACCCATCACTTCAGGACCGATGTCAAGACCTCCCGCGGCGAGTACTCCGTGCACATCTACGAGCCGGTCCACGATCGCCATCTGCCGCTGGTGCTGCTGATCTCCGGAGAGGGAGGATGGCGGAATTTCGACCAGCGCCTCGCCGGCTATTTCCAGAAGGACGGGTTCTGGGTGGGCGGGGTGGACTGCCTCAAGTACTTCTGGAAGGCCCAGGATGATCGACGCACCCTGGCCGCGGACATGCGCGCTTACGTGGCCACGCTGGCCCGCGCCGCCGGCCGGCCCGAGGACTCGCAGCTCCTCCTCGCCGGTTTCTCATTCGGCGCCGATCTCGCTCCGTGGGTCGCCGGAGGCGGCGGGTGGGGCGACCGCATCGCCGGGCTCATCATGCTGGGACCGGATGACGTGGGCAGTCTGCAGTTCCGGGTGCTCGAGATCTTTGGATTCGAGGAGCATGAACACGTTTTCCAGGTCTCGGACGCTCTCGCGTCCAGCAAGGGCATTCCCGTGTTGTTCATCCACGGAGGCGACGACGAGAATTCTTCCGCCCCTCACCTGGTCGAAGCGGCCTCCACCCCGAAAAAGCTCCTGACCGTGCCGAAGGCCGATCACCATTTCAACGGACAGGAAGACAGTCTGCGGCGTAGCCTGGCGGCGGGCGTGGAATGGCTTCTGGGGCTCGACCCCGCAGCCGAGGCGAGCGTCAAGGAGCACCCGTGAGCCAGGACGGGGAGTCACCGCGCCCCGATCCAAGGTCCGACGATTCCGCTGAATCAGAGGATCCGATCACGGCGGAATCGGAGCGCTCGTCGCTTTTCTACTCCGCGCTCCTCCTGAAGCTTCGTCCGCTGTGGCCCTGGTTGGTCGTCATCCTGGTGGCCTGGATCGGCTGGAGCGAGCTTCGCAAAGTCGACCTCCTCGAAGTTCGACAGATTCTCAGGACCACCCCGTCCTCTCTCACCCTGTTGCTCCTCCTGTTCACCGGCATGAACCTTGCCCTCGCGGGTCTGTATGACGTGAGCGCTCTGGGAAAACTGCAACAGCCTCCGCGTCTCTCGGCGCGCTGGAGGGTGGGCGTCGTGACGTTTGCGTGGAGCAATTTTCTGACGCTCGGGCCGCTCGCCGGCCCAGCCTTGCGCCTTTGGCTGTATCGGCCGCTGGGAGTGGCGGGGAAGCGATCCCGCTCCGCCCTGAGCGCCATTCTCGCCGCCTTTACACTCGGGCTCGTGGGATGGTGCGCCGCAGTCCTCGCACCCCTGCCGGAGAGCATCCCGCCCTTTGCGGGCCGGCTTTTCCTGGGCGCCCTCGCCACCCTGGTCACCGCCTGGCTGCTGCGCACGCTGCCGCGGCTTCCCGTGCTCCCCAAGTCCTTCCGCGAATGGGAGGCCAATTCCTATTTCCTCGCCGCCGTGGCTTCCCTCGATTGGCTCCTGGCCTGGGTGGTCTTTCACCTGGCGGTGTTCGGGACGGAGGGCTGGGCAGATTCGGTGCTTTCGTTGAGAACCTTTTTTCTCGGTCAGCTGGTCGGATTGGCGAGCCTCATTCCCGGCGGCCTGGGCTCGGCGGACGCCTACTGGGTCTTTTCGCTGGGAGGAATCGCAGGCGGGCAGGATCGCATCTTCGCCTCGCTCATTCTCTACCGGGCGATCTATTACTTTCTTCCCTGGGTCTTCGCCACGCTGTTTCTTATCGGGCGGATGGTCAGGACGGGACGCAGGACCCGAATCCTGGCCCGCCTGGCCATGGCTTCCTATGCGTTCCTGTGCGGCGTGGTACTGCTGGCCAGCGCCGCGACCCCGTCTCTGGCGGACCGCGTCACCTCTCTGCAGCGCAGCGTTCCCCTGGCGGTGGTGGAAATCTCGCACTGGGTGTCGGTGCTGCTGGGATTCATGCTCCTGGTCATCTCGAGAGGTCTGCGACGCGGATATCGCAGCAGTCACCGCGTCGCGTTGTCGCTGTTCCTGGCGGGGGCGCTCACCACGTTCTTGAAAGGCTTCGATTTCGAGGAGGCGCTGCTCGCTCTGGGCGCCGTGGCGTTCCTGACCATTTTCCGTGGCGACTTCCGGCACGCCGGGCGCCTGCAACCCCCTTTGGAATTCATGATCTCCATCGGGCTGTTCGCCGTGGTCCTGTTCGTCGCCATCGGCTTCGGCTCCTTCGAAGTCCCGGGACTCGCCTCCTTGGGCCATTTCGGCTCCGCCGCCCAGCCCGCCCGCTTCCTGCGCGGCCTCATCGTTCTGGTGCTTGCCGCCCTCGCGGGAGCTTTCCATTTCGCCCAGCGCGCGCGACCTCTTGATCGGCTGCCGGGCGAGGCGGAAGTTACCCGCGCCGCTGAGGCTTCGCGGCGTCACGCCCGCAGCACCAACCCGCTGCTCGCGGCCACGGGAGACAAAGCCTTGTTCTGGCTGCCGCCCCCGCCGGCGGAGACCGGGATTCCGTCTCCGGGGGAGGGCTTCATCGCCTACCGTACTCTCGGCAGGTTTCTCATCGCCTATTCCGATCCGGTCTGTCCCTCCGGGGAGGAGCACCGTCTGCTCGCGGCATTTCTGAACTACGCCGCCGACCAGGATCGTGAAGTGGTGCTCTATCAGATTTCCGCCCCCCTGATTCCCGTGGCGCATGATTTCGGCTTCTCCTTCTTCAAGCTGGGGGAGGAGGGGATCGTGGACCTGGCACGCTTCGACCTGAAGGGGAACAAGGCCAAGAAATGGCGCAACGCCCTGAATCGCGTCGAGAAAGCAGGGGGGCGATTCGAGATTGTCCAGGGAGGCGCTCTCGCGGCGCTGCTCCCCGAGCTGCGCAGGGTATCGGATGCCTGGCTCGAGAAGAAGAAGCAGGTCGAGAAGGGGTTTTCCATCGGCCGATTCGACGAGGTCTACTTGTCACGCTTTCCCTGCGCCGTGGTGTGGGACGCTGCGGGGCAGGTGGCGGGCTTCGCCAACATTCTCGAGGGAAGGACGGGCGAGGAGCTCTCGGTCGACTTGATGCGCTACCGGCCGGAGGCCGAGGAAGAGGGGGGCCTGGGTGACGTTATCGAATACCTGTTCGTGAGGATCATGCTGTTCGGCAAAGAGTCGGGATTTACCCGCTTCAACCTGGGAATGGCTCCCCTCTCCTCGGTGGGTGAGCTGCGCTGGGCCCGCTCCTTTGAGCGGCTGGCCCACCTCTTCTTTCGCCATGGAGAGCATTGGTTCAATTTCCAGGGATTGCGCCGCTTCAAGGAGAAGTTCGAGCCGGAATGGGAACCGCGCTACATGGCTTACCCCAAACCGTGGGACTGGCCGGCCGCCGTGACCAGCACCGCAGTGCTGATTGCGGGAGGGTGGCCGGCCCTCCTCCTGCCCCGCAAGCGGTCGGCATGAGACGGCATCGCCTGCTGGCCTCATGCATCGGGCTGGTCCTGGCTTCCCAGGCCTTCGCAAGAGCCGACGCGCGCTCGACTGCGCCTTACGTCGAAGAGTCGGTCCGAATCCCGCTTCTTGGACAGGTGGCTGCGGTCCGGCCGCGTGACATTCATCGGGCCCGGGGTGTCGTCCTCTTCATTTCGGGCGACGGAGGCTGGAAGCTGGGCGTCCTCGGCATGGCGCGCCGCCTGGGCGAAGTAGCCCTGGTGGTGGGAATTCCCATGCCCGACTGGCAGCGCCTGGTGGAGAAAAACCAGGGCGCCTGCTGGTATCCGGCGGGCGAGCTGGAGGCCATGGCTCAAGCGGTCGAGAAAATCTACAAGCTTCCGCGCTACCTTCCTCCCATCCTGGTGGGGTATTCCTCCGGCGCCACGGTGGTCTACGGCGTGCTCTCACAGGCTCCGGCCGGCTCTTTTGCGGGTGGAGTGAGTCTGGGATTCTGCCCGGACCTGGAGGTGCACCGTCCCCTCTGCTCCAAGGGGGATTGGAAGCCCTCGTTCGATGCGAAGAAGAGAGTCTCGCTCCTCCCCGTCCGCCCGGAGCTGCCGGCGCTCGCCAGTGGCGCTCCCTCGTGGATTGCCTTGCAGGGAAGCGTGGATCAGGTCTGTGATGCGAAGGCGGTCGAGCGCTTCATCTCGAACATCCCGGCGGCACGGATGATCCTGCTTCCCAAGGTCGGCCATGGATTCGGCGTGACGCGCAATTGGGGCGAAGCGTTCGATACCGCGGTGCACTCGTTTCTGGAGCCGGGCTCGGTTTGGGAGATGCCCCGGGAGGCGGAGGTCGCCTCGGCCCCGAACCTCGCCCCGGACGCCATCCGGGACAAACTCGACTCCCTCGAGCTCCCGCTGGTCGTGAGCTGGCCCCGCCAGACGGAGCGCATTCTGATTTTTCTCTCGGGGGACGGAGGCTGGATGGAGCTGGACCGGGAAGTGTCGGCCCGCCTGCATCGAGCTTCCGTCGCGGTCGTGGGATGGAACACGCTGCGCTATTTCTGGGAGGCCCGATCACCCGAGGAGTTCGACGCGGACCTTTCTCGGGTCATTGATTCGCTGCCCGAAACTCTTCCGGTGTTCGCCGGTGGCTTCTCATTCGGCGCCGAGGTGGTTCCGGTGAGCCTGGAGCGGCAAGGCGGAAAGTCTTCGCCGGTCACGCGCCTGCGCGGCATGGTCCTGCTGGCGCCCGGCCCCTATGCAACGTTCGAAGTAAGCCCACTGGATTGGGTCTTCGAGAACGACACCCCGACGCGGTTTCCCGTGGCCTCTTCGGTGCGGCAGGAGAGACGTCTGCCGATCCTCTGCCTGGAGCCCGCTTCCGGCGACCCATCCGGCTGCCCCTCGAAACCCCAGGGCAATCTGCGCCACATCCGCATGGCGGGATCGCATCACTTCGGCGGCGATTACGGTAGGCTGAGTGAGAGCATCCTGGAATTCATGCAGCATGCGCCGAACCCAAAGCGCTGACTAATCCCTGAGCGCCTCGGTTGCGGCGGGGGCCGGCGCGGGGGGCACTCCGGCACTGGAATCCGGGAGAATTCCCGACACGTTCTCCTCCTGAAACGGGGAGGGGGGCTGTGTGCAGGCTCTCTGTCCTGCGATGGCCTGGGCGTCGTGCTCGCGTCGCGCCACCCATCGCGACAGGTGATTCGATTCGGCCCGATCCGGCTCGGCGATAGCGAAGCGGCGGGCCATGCGCGAAGCGCGGTCCCAATCTTCGGCGCGGACCGCCGCCGCCGCGATCAGTGGGCAGGCGCCCCGGTCCAGCCGGCGGATATCCACGGTATTTCCAGCGGCCAACCCCGTCAGATTGAGAATCTCTTCCGCTTCGGCGGCGCTCCCCGCCTCGCAGGTCGCCTCGATCCGCTTGAGCGATGCCGCCAGGAGCCGGTCTCGCGCCGTTGTCTGGCCGGGAAAGATGTGGACGCCGATTTCAGCGATCCGGTAGGCATCGTCAAATTTCCCCGCTTCGTACGCCATTCGAAAAGCACGCGCCAGGAACATGCCGAGGGTCTCCGAAGGGGACGTTCCGGGTGGCTCGAGCCTGGACTCCTCCAGGAATGAGCGCGCCGCCCGCAGGGCTTCACCCTCTTCCAGGGCGCGGCGCCCGCGGTTGTGCCACAGGAAACCCACCGCGCGTTCCAGGTCCACCCCTTCCGGCAGCGAGCTGGCGGCGGGAACTCCCACCACAGCCGCATTCGAACCGTAGCCGGGATCGGAAAGGCTCTCCGGGCCGAGGTCGAGCTTGGGTCGCAAATCGAAGCCGGTACGGGAGGTCGACTCCACCTCAATGCGGCGCTGCGCGACGAACAGCCTTACGTAGACGTGCCGGGGTATCTCCACCACCTGCACCTCCAGCCCGAAGGAGCGGGCCACCAGGCCGTAAAGCAGGCTGGCCGACAGGCAGTTGAACTCTCCGCGGTCGAGCACGACGTCCAGCCCATCCGCCGTGGAGACGTAACGCCTCAAGACCCTCTGGTGCAGAGCCAGGTGGAGCTTTTTGGCCCTTCGGTACGCCGAACGGGTCGGTCCCACCTCGCGCTCCAGGCCGGAGAGCAGATTGAGGAAAGCCGCTTCATATTCGAGCCTGCGCTCCGAACCCGTCACCCCAGAGGCGCGCAGCGTCTCCCGGAACAGGGCGAGATCCGGGTTCACCGCTCCGACACCCTCCGTATCCGCGACGAACTGCGCCCCCAGAAGCAACGATGGGCAGAATCCGCTCAGCACGAGAACGAAGACCGCCAGGAATCTGCAATGGGTTCTCATGAGGGGAGGGTTTTCTCGCTCTGAATCGTTGGTGAATCGCCCAGGGCGGCCGGTAAATGAAAAAGGCAGTTGCGTCAGGACCGAGCGAGAATTTAGGTCCGGCCCATTCGAGGGTCAACCGCATCGGCGAACATTTCTGCTGGATTACGACAATGGAATTTTCGGGCGAGTGATTGTCACCCTGGCGAGCACGATCCCGGCGCAGACGCACCGATCCGCCGGGGGTATCGCGAAGGTCATCGGGGAATTGCGCAGGCTGCGGCCCGGGAAAGCCTCAGAGGCGCCGCCGCACTCCCAACGTCACAGGTATTCCACCTTTTCCAGAAAAAGCCCGGATGGCGGGGCGACGCTCTCCTCCGGCACGGGCCCTTTTCCTTCCAGAAATTCCTTGATCCTCTCCGGAGGAAAATCGTGCCGGCCCACCCGCACGAGAATCCCGACGATTCTGCGAACCATCTTTGGAAGGAAGTGGTCCGCGGCAATACGGAAGTTCAGAAGCGGCGGCTCCTCTTTCAGGGATGCCTCGTAGACTTCCACCATCGGCTCATCCACCGGCCGGCCCCCGGTGGCAAAGGGGCCGTAATTGTGCCTCCCCACCAGATACGAAGCCGCGATGCGCATCATGGCCTGGTCGGGGAGATCCTTGAGCCACCAGGAATAGGGCTTCAGAAACGCGCTGCGCCGAAGACCGATCTGGTAGCGGTAGCGGCGCCAGGTGGCGTTGTGCCGGGCGTGGAAATCAAGCGGGACGTCTTCCACCCGGAGAAGATTGATGTCGTACGGAAGCTCGCGGTTCACCATCTCCAGCAGGCTGGCCGCGGGCGTCGGGGTGTGCGTGCGAAAATTGGCCACCTGGGCTTCGGCGTGCACCCCTGCATCGGTCCTTCCAGCCCCGAATAGGTTGACCCGTTCCCGGAGCAACCCTCCCAGCGCCTCCGTCAAAACTCCCGCCACGGTGCGCTCGCGTGTCTGAATCTGCCAACCCCGGTAGCGCGATCCGTCGTACTCGACAGTGATTTTCAGGTTTCTGAGCCGGCCACCACCCTCGGGCTCTGGCCGTGGGGGCATGGGCAGCGGCTTTCTCTCTTTGCGAAACTCCTCGTGCGGCGGAGAGGGTCGTCCCCTCTTCTGAAAACCACCGGACCGCTGCGCGCCGGCACCGCCGGGCCTGCGGAATCCTCCCGATCGCCCGGCTTGGGGTCCTCCCTCTTTGCGAAATCCGCCGGCACGCGGCGCGGCCGCGCCGCCCGGCTTGGGTTTGCCGAAACCCCGCGCCCCAGGAGGTCGCTTCGAGCCGGACTTGCGGAAATCCCGCGGGGGTGGCTTCAAGGCTTTTCCCATTCGGCCAGCAGCGAGCGTGCCGAAGGTTGAACCGGATCCAGCTTGAGAGATTCTTTCAAGATGCCGATGGCCTTCTCCTTTTGCCGGGCCTGATAGTAGGCCATGGCCAGTGCGTTGTATAGGGTCGGGGAGGAGACTCCCAGCTTCTCGCCCGCTTCGAGAGTGGCAACCGCTTCGGCATTGTGCCCCTGCAAGCTCAAGGCCGCCCCCAGCCCCACCCGGGCTTCCAGGCTGGTCGGATCCCGCGAAAGGGCCCGCTTGAAGAGTGGAACGGCTTCATCCAGCCGGCGCTGCCTTGCCATCAGACTTGCCAGGTTGATCAGAGCGCTGACGTGCTCCGGATCGGACTTGAGCGCCCGGAGATAAAACTCTTCAGCCTCCTTTCCCTTGCCCGTCTGGTCCAGGCACAGAGCCAGGAAGTTGGAGTGGAAGGCCGAGTCGGGGTTCTTCTGGACGGCCGATTGCAGGACCGGCACCAGGAGATTGAGCCTGTTCTCCTTACGATAGAGATCGAACAGGCGCTTGATGGGCTCCTGGGCCAGGGGATCCAGCTCCAGCGCCCGGCGGTATTCGGCCATCGCGCCTGAGGAATCTCCCGAAGCCGATTCCAGAATCCCCAACGCCGAGTGGAGATCGCTTTCCAGCCCCCTCCGGGGCAGGAATGCCCGCATATCGTCCAACCCCTCGCGGGACTTTCCCAGCGCGACGTAGAGGTTGGCGACGAGAAGAAACAGCCCGCTCTGTCGGTCCGGACTGTCACTGGCGGCCGCCTGGCGGGCGAGCGGGAGCGCCGCGTCGTAGCGCTTTTGCCTTTCGTAAACCTCCGCGAGGTAGACGAGAGCGGGGAGATATCCCGGCTCCAGCTGCAGAGCGGCCTTGGCCTCCTTCTCCGCCTCGGGGAGCTTGCCGTTCTGCAGGTGAATGCCGGCCAGCGCCGCGTGGGAAAAGGCTGTCCCGGAACCTTGAGAAGGAGGGCCGCCGCCCCCGATGTATCCCAGCGATCGCAGATTCTCTTCCATGGCGTGCGCGGCGCTTGCCGATCCTGCGTCGTCGGAGGCTCCCGGGGAAGATCCGGTCAGACGCCCCTGCTCATAAGTGGGAATTCTCTGTTGCGGCAGCGCGCCTGCGAAGGAGGCGGTGAACAGATCGGTCCGCAGCCGCCCCGGCATGTCTGCAGCGGCCGGGAGCCCCGCGGCCGAGAGAATCGTCGGCGCGATGTCCAGCAGCGACAGGCTTTCCTTTTCCCCCGGCGCCACCATCGGCCCGGAAGCGAGAAAGATTCCGTAATTGCGGTGCCAGCGGGCGGGCTGGCCCTCCAGATCCGGGGGATGATCCTTGGGGCGGGCCGTCCCGCTCTTGAACCCGTGGTCCGAGATCACGATCACCAGACTCGCCGGGTCCGTGCGGGACAGGATTTCGGAGAGCTGCTGGTCCTGGTAGATGTAGTACGCCTGCACCGCGTTACGGAAGCGGGCGTGATCCGCCTCGCTGACCATGTCCATCTTGGGATCGGCGAAATGCGCGAAGCGGTGACTGACTTCGTCGATCCCCTGGTAATAGAGCGCGAAAAGATCGCTTTGCCCGCGCGACAGGAGGTTCAGGGCGATCGACTGGTAGGTCTTCGCCCCGGACAGAATCCTCGTCAAGTGCAGCACCGGATCCTTCGCGGCGAGTACCGGGTCGGTGAGGGCCTTCCTGCGCAGGTCCTGCAGCTCAGAGGCGGAGATTTGTACGAAAGGGCGGAGCTCCTGCGCGGTGATGCTTTCGGCGGACACCTTCAGGCGGGCGACTTCTCCCGCATACGATTCCGGAAAGACCGCCCCCCTGGGAGGCGGCCCCCCATCCACCGAGAAGAGCGAATAGGCCACCCGATCGGAAATGAGCGTTCCGTTCACCGCCTCCGCCGGCCAGGTGGCCCACCAGGCAATGACGTCGCACGACCGACCCGCTGCGCTGAAGAAATTCCACAGGGCCCGCACGCGCCGGGAATTCGCACCGACCGGTGACGGCCTGCCGGTTTCCGGATCGCGAACCATGAAGTCCATCACGCCGTGCTCCTCGGGGGGTTTGCCGGTCGCCAGCGTGGTCCACAACAAGGGGGAAAGCATCGGGTCCATGGAGCGCAAATTGGCCCAGGCGCCCGACTGCTTGAGTCGCGCCAGCGTGGGGACCTTGCCGGCTTGGATGAGGGGATCCAGGAGCTGCCAGTCGGCCCCGTCCAATCCAAGGAGAACCACCTTCGCTCCGGTGTTCCGAGCTGAGATGGGGGGCGAGTCCTGCGTCGAGGAGGTTGCCGGGCCCGGGCTCCTCGCGACCGTCAAGGATTTGATTTGAAAGCCGTTCGCACGGGCGGCGGCGCGAAACCGGTCGCCGATTTCCAGGGGTTGAGCGGGGATCTCGCCGGCGGATTGCTGGGACGCCCAACGCTGGATCCAAACCCCGAGATCGTCCCGGACCACCGTCGGGCCGTTGCGGGCGGCCGCCCGCTCGGAGAATTGCAGGAGGCTCTCGCGGATAATCAGCCCTTCGAAATGCACTTCCAGCTTGATCGCAATGCCTTCCCGGGAGGTCACATCCCAGGGGAAATCGAGCTTGAAGAGCCCGACGGGGTAGATCCTGAGGCGCTGCAGAAAGGGGATCCTGAAATGGAGGCCCGGATCCAGCACGAAGGCCCTGCCTCCGGCGGCTCCCTGGAGCACCCCGAGGGTGCCGGATTCGACGTGAATGAGGCTGGCGGTGAACAAGAGGACCAGGACGACAACGGGCAGAATCCAGCGTCGCGACATGGTCGGATTATAACCGTTCCCCCTGGAGGAAAGTCGTGACGGGAGATTGAAATCCTCCCACCTGATCATTAGATTGAAGGTCAGCCATGTTGAACCCGTTGGACCTCGTAGTTTTCCTCCTCGCCGCCTGTGGATTGATGGCAGGAGGCTATCTTCTAGGTTGGCGCCGTGTCCTGACGGAGCGCCGGCGCGCCAGCGAGGCCGAAGAGCGCTCCCGCTCCCTGCTGGCCCTGCTGCAGGGTCTCTCCGGGCCGGTCTCCCCCGATGCAGGTGCAGGACTCCCCCCGCCGAACGATTCCGTGGATGTTGCTCCCTTTCGGATCGCGCTCGGGCCTGCGCGTCCCCGGCCCGCAACCGACTCCCGCTACCTGTTCGTGAGTTTTGAAGAGGAAATACGCCGGGCCCGGGAGCGGGGCATCTCCCTGACCCTGCTGACTCTGTCGCTGCAGAACTCACTGGCGGATGGCGGGGAGGGCGGCGCGGACCGGTTGTTGCGCAGTGTGGCTCACGCGGTTCGCGGCCAGATGCGCGGGTGTGACACGTGCATTCGCTACGCCGCCAATGAATTCATCCTGATACTCCCCGGAGTGACGCGCGACGAGGCTCGACGGGTCGAGGGGCGGTTGAGAATCGCGCTTCAAGGCATCAGTCATGAAGTGAGACACGGGGTGACCTTCAAACCGCGGTCCAGCCTTGGGAGCGCCACATTTCCCGAGGATGGCGGCTCCTTCGATCAGCTGCTGACCCTGGCGGACTCCCGCCGGCTCCAGGACAGCACCGCAGCCCTTCCTGGATTGCCTCCCCCGACCGGCTCCGCCG
>Ga0075425_100003519_pt1 | contig 15937 bp, 14 predicted proteins | sample SoiMethybrSBSTD4_FD_75300 | JGI IMG/M metagenome (GOLD analysis project Ga0075425, IMG submission 75300) | Bulk soil microbial communities from a Populus tree surrounding site in Tennessee, USA - Soil MetaG P. TD hybrid SBSTD4 | ecosystem: Environmental > Terrestrial > Soil > Tree plantation... | reverse complement strand
TGACGTGGTCAAAATCATCAACGGGCAAAATGCGATCAATTGGGCCGATTACGATACCAATGGCGACTGCATCATTGACCACCCTTTATTCATCCATGCCGGCATAGACGAGTCCGGGGGCGGCGGCGCACAGGGCGACGATGCCATCTGGGCGCATAGCTGGGTAACCTGGACCAAAGTGGCTACCACTTCCTCTTGCCCCAGCGGACTTTATATCTACAACTACACCATGATGCCCGAAGACGGCGGCGTGGGCGTGTTCGCTCATGAGTTTGGCCACGACCTCGGCCTGCCCGACGAGTACGACACCATTTACAGCGGGCGCGGCGATTCCGTCGCCTTCTGGAGCCTGATGTCCAGCGGTTCCTGGGTGGGACGTCCGGCTCAGACTCAACCCACCGACATCAGCGCCTGGGGCAAGTACTCGCTGGGCTGGCTGGGCCAGAACCTTGCGGTCACCACTCCGAGTGAACTGCTGGCTGCCGGTCCCACTGCGCTCCGCCTGGAGCAGGCTGAGCGCTGGGCAGGAACCGGAACCTTCAATGCCCTGCGCATCAGCCTCCCCGACAAAATAACGCGCGTTAACACGCCACACAGCGGCAGCAATGAATGGTTTGGCGGCAAAGCCGATGAGATTGACGCCACCTTGCGCCGCACTGTGGACCTGACCGGCAAGACCAGCGCCGCCCTCTCGTTCTGGACGTGGTACGACATCGAACCCAACTGGGATTTCGGCTTCGTTCAGGTTTCGACCGATGGCGGCGGCACTTGGGCCTCGCTGCCCATCGCCGGTACCACCACAGAAATCGACCCTGGCGGTTATCCCGCTATCAAGGACAATCTGCCCGGCTTCACCGGCAATAGCGGCGGTTGGGTGCTAAAGACCTTTGACCTTGGCGCCTACGTCGGTCACCCCATCCAGTTGCAGTTTCGTTATATGACGGATTGGGGCACCACCATGGCTGGCTTCTATGTGGACGACATTTCTGTGGTCGCCAATGGCAGCCCGCTGTTCCTCGACACGGTGGAGACCCTCGACCCGGCTTGGACCGCTTCAGACTGGGCGCGCAATAACGGTAACCGTTCGACCATGCAGTATTACCTGGCCGAATGGCGTAACTCTAATCCCTTCGAGACTCCCTACAATGGCTCCAGCATCGTGAACTTCGACGCCGGTCTGGGCAACGTGTACCAGTACGACGCCACCGGAAACCAACCCAAATACTTCTCCTACAATGCGCCCGGACTGGTGCTCTGGTATCGCGATAAATCCTACGAGGATAACTGGACGGGAGTTCACCCCGGGGGCGGCTATCTGCTGGTGGTGGATGCCCATAAACAGCCTTTGCTGCGGCCGCCCGTAGCGGGATTGGGCAGCCTCCCGTGGAACAGCCGGGTGCAGAGCTACGACGCCGCTTTCAGCCTGGTGCCGGCGCCCACCCTGGACCTGATGTACTGGGGTGTCGAGCGCATTGACCCCGGGCTCAACGCTGTGCCCAATTTCAACGACAGCCTTAGCTACTGGAGCACCACGGCGCCTGCCGCCAGCGTAAAGTCACCGAGGTATGGAATTGTTTTCCGCGTTCTGGGTCAGGCCAGCGACGGCTCCGCCGCTCTGGTTGGCTTAGGTGTGAAATAGATTCCTTTACCCTCTGTCCGGGAGCGGTTCTCATCCCGGCCGGGAGCGGGCCTCGCGCCCGCTCCCTTTTGTTTGATGTGTGTGGCGGGGGCTCCCCGGCTCTCGGTCGGCATTGCCGCGGACGTCGGATAGGAAACTCTGGTGCAGGAACCTCCGGCTTTGTATACCGCCCGGGCACTAGCCCTGCCGGCCACTGGACATATCAGCCTGCTGGCGCGTAACGCAGGCCCCCCGCGTCGCCCGCCTAAAATCCCGCCGCGTTGCAGCGCTGGCAATCAGCCTATTTTTCAGCCCATCCACTGGCGGAGAATGGAAAGTTAGCTAACGCAACCCGTAGACGCTGAGCTGGCCTTTGGCGCCTACGTACACCTTGCCATTGGCAATGGTAGGTACGGCGAATTTCGCGGCTCCGCCAGGGTTATCGCGCTGAGGATTCTCAGTGCTGTTGTAGAGCTCCCGGGTGAGATCGCTGGCGTCATAGGCGCGCAGAATTTCGGGGCTGCCATCCACGTATCCATCAGCCTGGATGATCCACACGATTCCGTTGCGGTTGCCATTGGCGGAAATAGAGGGCGTGGGTCCAGGGAACTGAAAGGTAGTGGACGATTGCGATTCCGGCACCACACCGAAGCTGCTGTTCTGGGCATCGAACTTGAAGGCCTTCAGCGTGTCCCAGGTGCCGCCCACGAAAAGGGTGCCGTTCCACCACGCCGGGGTGCCCCACACGCCCGCGCTGGCCAGGGGAATGGATTGCACGATGGCAGAGTCGCCGGTGGCATCGAATTTCCCCATGTGGGCAGCATCCAGCAGATATATGGTGCCGGACTTGCCGGTTACCGCCATCAGTTGCTTGCCACCCAGTGCGCTCAGCCGGGGTAGAAGCACTACGCCGCCAGAGCCGGGCTCGATGTCGCTGGCATTCAGCGATTCCTGATCGTACGGGGTGAAATAATCCACTACTGAGAAGTTGCGGCCGTCGCGCATGCCCAAGCGCACAACGCTGTTGCCGAAATTCAGGCCGCCGCTGGGAGCGGCGTCGAAGACGCCATTGCCCGTGGCAAAGTAAGCGTCCTTGCCATCGCCGGCCGGCGCCGCCCCCGACTGCCAAATGCCACCGCCTACGCCGTTAGGCGTGGCGTTCCAGGCGGCAATCTGGTGCAGGGTGCGGGCATCATAGGCCATGAGCCAGCCGTGGTAGGGCCAGCCGTCACAATGGGACGCCCAGGCAATGTAAATCTTGCCATCCTGCAGCAGCAGGCCGGCGCGCTGGTGCTCGCGCAGCGGGTCGAACCGCGATACTCCGCCGGAGGAAGCCGCCCCTGTTCCCGGCACCGCCGCGGAAATGACAACCGGGGCTCCCAGGCGCTCAGCGCCGGTGTGTACGTCAAGCGCATGCAGGCGCTGCACCATCTGGCCGTTTTCCTCGGTTTTGCTGACCACGTAGAGAATGCCGTTCACTGCGTCAATCACGGGTGTGCCGGTAATGCCGATCTCGGGAACAATGTCAGAGCAGCCGTATTCGTTCACATCCTGGGCCGGCGCCGGCTTTACGCCGGCGGCGGGATTTACGAAGCTGGTGTGCCACAGGGGTTGAGCATTGTCGCCGTCCACATCATCGGCGTCAAAGGCGTAAACGCTGTCATGCTCGGTGGCCACAAATACCACGTTGTGCGCGCCTTTATGGGGGACGCGAACTTCCGGAAGATAGAGCGGTTGCGCATATACATAGCCGTCTACGGCGTGGCTGAAGAGCTTGCCGAACTGCCTCACATTGACATTGTCGGGCCGAAGGATGGTCTCCAGAATGTTGCTGCCCTGGCGCGCGGGATTGTTGTGATAAGTGGTGACCCTGACTTTGCCATCGCCGCTCCCCGGCGCAAGGCTCAGCACCAGCAGAGCAAAGACAAAAGCCAGGGCCAGAGGCCAGCTCTGGTTGCGAGGAACTCCCATCGTCATGCTATCTGATGCTTCCGTGAACCTCGGTGGTGCTTGTCTGCGCCGCAAGCGGGAAGCAACCTATTCTGTAAGGCTCAAATGTAAAGCCGCCCGTGCGACGGCCTGTTGCGATGCTAACCCATAACCGGCGCTGGGCGCAGAACCTTTACAGAACCTTCTCACCGGGAAGCGATTCCGGCCAGGACCGCCCCTTCCTGCAGGAGCTTGCCCAGGGCCTTGCCGCTGGCGGCACGTCAGCAACTGGCCAACTGAGTCAAGTAAGTCGTGAAGGCCGCCTACTGGGTCGAGAACTTATAGGTGGTCGTGGACCGGAACCAGCGCCCCGCCTTCAATTCGGTGGAAGGAAACTTGGGCTGGTTGGGCGAGTCGGGGAAATGCTGGGTCTCCAGGCAGAATCCGGAGCGACGCGGATACTTCACCTCTCCCTTACCCGCTACCGTGCCGTCCAGAAAATTCCCGCTGTAAAACTGCACTCCTGGCTGCGTGGTCCACACTTCCAGCACACGCCCGGAACCGGGGTCGTAGGCACGGGCGGCCAGCACTGCTTTGCGGGCGGGAGTCCCATCCAGCACGAAATTGTGGTCGTAGCCGTGCCCCAGCTTTAGCTGTTCGTAGTCCGCATTAATGCGGGCGCCAATCGCGGTGGATTTTGTAAAGTCCAGGGGCGTGCCCTTTACGCCGGCAATCTGGCCGGTGGGAATCAGATTCGAATTCACCGGAGTGAACCGGCTGGCGTGCAACGTCAATTCCTGCCCCAGGATATCGCCGTGCCCCTGTCCCGCCAGATTGAAATAGGAGTGATTGGTGAGGTTGACCACAGTGTCTTTGTCGGTGGTGGCGGCGTATTCAATTTTCAGGCTGTTGTCATCGGCGAGGGTGAAGCGGACGTCCACCGACAAATTTCCAGGAAAACCCTGGTCGCCATCCTTGCTCAAAAGGCTCATCTGCACCGCTGCGGCCGCGGGAGTAGAAACGTCCTTGGCCGTCCACAGCGCCTTGTTGAAGCCGGTCGTCCCCCCGTGCAGGGTATTATCGCCATCGTTTTTGGGCAGGGTGTAAGTGTGGCCGTCAAGCGTGAACTTGCCGTGAGCAATGCGGTTGGCGTAGCGCCCGACACTGGCTCCAAAGTATGGCTTGTTGACGGTATAACCCTCCACATTGTCATAGCCGAGTACAACATCCTCAATCCTGCCGTGCCGGTCCGGCACCTTCATGCGCACGATGGTGGCGCCGTAATTGGTAATGGCTACTTCCATTCCGTTTTTATTGCGCAGGATGTAAAGATCGGCTTCTCGTCCGCCTTCGAGTTTCCCAAACGGTTCCTTGTGCATCCGGTTGTTGGCGGCTGCGCGTTCAAATTGGGGCTGGTGTTGTGCGAAGGTCATGGACACATAAAGCGCCAATGGCAGAAGCAACTGTGCACAAATGGCGATGCGTTGCACGTAACCTCCTGGGCTGGCGGAGTTCATCCGCTCCTGCTGCGAACTAGGAACGGTAATGCCTGCGCCGGGTTCTGGTCAACCTTCGCTGGCACAGAATCCCGCTGCACGCCTGTGGTAAACTCGGCGTCCCTGCCGGGACAAGCTCAGTTCGGACGCCAGAGATGAAGCGTGCCGTCTCACCTCCTCGCGTAGTCAAAGTGGAAGACCTGCGGCGAGTGGCCCAGAGCCGCTTGCCTCGCGTAGTGTTCGATTATCTGGACGGGGGGGCTGACGGCGAAGTCACGTTGCGCGAGAACTGCCGCGCCTTCGAGCAGGTCACTTTCCGGCCACGCCACGCCGTGGCCGTGCCCGCCTGCGATTTGCGCACGCGCGTGCTGGGCCTGGACCTGGCGCTTCCCTTTCTGCTGGCTCCTGTTGGTTATAGCCGGGTGATGCACCGCGATGGCGAGTGCGGCGCGGCGCGCGTCGCCGGCCAGGCAGGTACCGGATACATTCTCTCGACTCTCTCCGGCCATCGCCTGGAGGATGTGAAGGCAGCTTCCATCGGCCCGGTGTGCTACCAGCTTTATCTTCTGGGCGGGCGCGAGGCGGCCAAGGAAGCAGTGGGGCGGGCGCGGGCCGCGGGTTGCGCAGCGCTGGTGGTGACCATTGACACGGCGGTCGCCGGGCTGCGCGAACGCGACGTTCGCAACGGCATGGTCGAACTGCTGGGCGGCAGCTTTCTCTCCAAGCTGCCTTACATTTCCCAGGTGCTTACACGACCGCGCTGGCTACTGGACTTCCTGCTCGATGGGGGCGTGCCGCCCATGGCCAACGTCATCCTCCACGATGGCAAACCTTTGCCTCTGATTGATGTGGGCGCCGCGCTGGCTGCGGCCGCGGTTACCTGGGAAGATTTGCGCTGGCTGCGCCAAGCCTGGCCAGGCCCCATCGTGGTGAAAGGGGTGCTCACCGCCGAAGACGCGCGCCGGGCGGTGGAGGAGGGCGCCGCCGCGGTGGTGGTCTCCAACCACGGAGGGCGACAGTTGGATTGCGTCTCGCCAACCCTGCGCGCGTTGCCGGAAGTGGTAGCAGCGGTGGGGGGCAAAGCCGAAGTACTGATGGATGGCGGCATTCGCCGCGGCAGCGACATCGTGAAGGCCATCTGCCTGGGCGCCCGCGCCGTGCTCATTGGGAGGGGCTACGCCTACGGCTTAGCGGCCGCGGGGGAGGCGGGCGTCACCCGAGCCATTCAGATACTCATTGCCGACCTGGAACGCACGCTGCGGCTGCTGGGCTGCGCTTCCGTTCGTGAACTCGATCGATCCTACGTGGAAGTACCGCCAGAGTGGACGAAGAGATCGTCGCAAGCCTCCGCCTGATGGCTTGCAGCAAAGTATCAAGAACAAAGTTCAACCGCCGAGACGCCGAGAATGCAAAGCGATGCACTGAATTTTGAGTCTATCGGATGAGGATTCCTGGATCAGACAAGAACGCTAATCGACATGAGTTAATTTCTTCTCGGCGTCCTCGGCGGTGAAGGTTTTGCGGTTGGTTTTGCTTTTGTTTCATGGAGCACAACATTTTCACGCAAATTCTCAACCCGGCCGGCAACATGTGGCTCACGGTGCTGCTGGCGCTGGTGCCACTGGCCGTGCTGCTTTTCCTGCTGGCCATTGTGCGCGTCACCGCCTGGCTGGCCGCCATCATTGCGGGCGTGGTCGCTCTCGCATTAGGCGCCCTGGTATGGCACGCGCCCTGGGGCGGCATGTTGCGGTCGTATTGCTACGGCGCGCTCTCCGGCGCCTGGGTGATTGACTGGATCACCCTTTGGGGCCTGGTCATCTTCAACACCCTGGTGGTGACCGGCGACTTCGCGCGCTTCAAGTCGTGGATGGTGCACCACGCCACTGCCGACATTCGCGTGCAGACCATCATGCTGGCCTGGGCCTTCGGTGCCCTGCTGGAAGGCTTGGTGGGATTTGGCTATCCGTGGGCGGTGGTAGTGCCCATCCTGGCTGGGCTGGGCATCGCTGACCTCGAGGCGATTCGCATTGCCGCTTTGGCCAATAACGCGCCGGTTTCCTACGGCGCGCTGGGTGTGCCCATTCTGGCGCTCTCAGTGGTTACTTCCCTGCCGGTCATGGCGCTTTCCGCTTCCGTGGGCAATATTGTCGCCGTGTTGGCGCTGCTGCCGCCGTGGGTTTTGATTTACCTGGTCAGCGGCTGGAAGGGAGTGCGCGAAGCCTGGCCGCTGGCGCTGGTCGGTTCCTTCTCCTACATCGCGGGGCAGTGGCCGGTAGCGCACTATCTTGGCCCCTATTTGCCCGACCTGAGCGGCGCCCTGGTTTCGTTCTGGGTGCTGTTCGCATTTGTGAAAGTCTGGTCGCCAAAAACAATCCGTGCTTTCGGTGGGGAGCCGCTCGAGTTTGTGCTCCGCGACCCGGAAGCGCTAACTACAGCGCGGGGCGCGCTTTCCGTCTGGCTGCCCTACATTGTGCTGATCGCGGTGGTGGTGGCCTGGACTGGCCCCTGGTCGCACTTGCCATCCCTGAGCCTGTTTCACATGACGGAGACGGCGCGTTCCTCGGTGACCGAGAAATCCATCGCCTCCACGTTCAATTTCAACCCGCTGGGTGGCGGCACCTCGATCTTCGCGTCCTGGCTTTTGATTCTGGCGCTGTTGCGGCCTGGAGCAGGCACATTGAAGCAGGTGTTCGCCAAGACCTTCCACCAGATTTGGGGCGCATTCCTGGTGGCCCTGTTCGTGTTCGCCCTGGCCTATACCTTCGTCTATACGGGAATGGCCAACTCGCTGGCCTACGGGCTTTCCAAAACCGGGGTGATTTTTGTGGCGCTGGCGCCGATTCTGGGCTGGATTGGCGTGGCGCTCTCCGGCAGCAACACCTCCACCAACGCCATGTTCGGTCCGGTGCAGGCAGTGACCGGGCGGTTGTTGAACATGCCGGTTCTGCTGTTGCCGTCGCTGAATTCGGTGGGCGCTGAGGTGGGCAAGCCCATCGCCCCCCAAACCGCCAGTGTGGGCGTTTCCACCAGCAAGTTCGTGCGCAGCGAGGGCGCCGTGATCCGCCACAACATGGGCTGGACCCTCATCATGCTCGCCTACCTGGTGCTGATTGCCCTGTTTTTCTACTTTGCCCTGCCCAACGTGATGGCCCTGTAGCCGGCTACTGCCCCTCCACCGTCAGCTTCTGCACCCGGAAGTTGAGCTCCTCGGCGGCGTAGATCAGGTTCTCGCTGGGGCAGGTGATGCCGTGGGTCCAGCCAAACTGGCCCGCCAGTTTGCCGGCTTTGCCAAATTCGCCCAGGATGTGCCCGTCGAGGTCCAGCTTGTAGAAGCGTCCCGTGAACCCGTCGGCGCTCCAGATCACCTGCTTCGGCCCGGGCGTGATGCAAATGCTCCAGGGCGCGCCCACGTTAGTCCACAGCTTCAGGAACTTGCCTTCGGAATCGAACACCTGGATGCGGTGGTTCTCGCGGTCGGCCACGTAGACCAGGCCTTGCTTATCCACCAGAATGGAATGAGGCGTGTGAAAGCGGCCAGGTTCGGCGCCGCGCTCCCCCCAATCCTTTGCCAGGTTGCCGTCAGAACCGAACTTGGCCACGCGCGAGTTGCCATAGCCGTCGCTCACGAAGATGCTGCCATCGGCGCCAAAGGCGACTCCCGTGGGCTGATAGAAGAAGCTCGGCCCCGGTTGCCCATGCTGCACAACGTGCGTGTCCCAGGTCCACGCCTCGGGCTTTTTGCCGAACACCATCTGCAGGCGCTGCTGCTGATCGAGTTTGACGATCAGGCTGGTGCCCGCGTCCACGTACCAGATGTTGTCCTGGGCATCAATGGCTACCGTGTGCGGCGCTTCGTAAATGTCCAGGCCCTCGCCGAGGAAGCGCATGAAAGAGCCGTCGGGGCGGAACTCGAGAAGGGGATGGAGCCCACGGTTGGCCACGTAGATGTTGCCCTTGGAGTCCAGGGCCACGCCCACGCATTCGCCGAAATAGACGCCGGCAGGCAACTTGAAGAAACTCGTGTCGGCCCGGACCTGCAACTCGGGCGGCTTGGACTGCGCCAGCATGGGCAGGGCGAGGACTACCAGAAGAAGCAGGGTGTGGCGCAACATGGACTGCGTATGCCTCCAGTTGATAGATTGGGCCCCAGGGCGAGGCGGCATTATACTCTGGGCCATCAACTCCGCACCCGCCCGTATGTCGCACCACGACAAATATGGAATCGCTACCGCGGAGCCGGTATCCTACAGCCACACCATGAACGTGCCCGCCTATCTCGCCCGCATCGGCTATTCCGGGCCGGTCACGCCCACGGCGGAGGTGCTGCGCGCCCTGCATCGCGCGCACATGCTGAGCGTGCCTTTTGAGAACCTGGATATCTCGCGCGGCCGGAAAATCGTGGTTGACCAGGACGCCTGCGCGCGCAAGATCGTGGAAGAGCGCCGCGGCGGTTTCTGCTATGAGATGAACGGCGCCTTCGCCGCCCTGCTGCAGGCTATGGCATTCAAGGTTACGCTGCTTTCCGCTCGCGTTGCCCGGCAGGATGGCTCCTTCGGCCCTGAATTTGACCATCTCACCCTGCGCGTGGACCTGGACCGGCCCTGGCTGGCCGACGTGGGATTTGGCGACTCATTTGTCGAGCCGCTGCGCCTGCTGCCCGGAATCGCGCAGAAGGATGGCAGTCAGATTTATCGCATCACAGAAAGCGCTAGTGTGCTGCAGCTTGAGAAATGGGATGCCGGAGAAATCTGGAAGCCGCAATATGGTTTCACGCTGCAACCCCGCCATATCGGGGAATTCGTGGAGATGTGCCATTACCACCAGACTTCGCCGGATTCGAGCTTCACCCGCAAACGTCTGTGCAGCCGCGCCACGCCCGACGGCCGCATCACCCTTTCCGATATGAAGCTGCTAATTACCCGCAATGCCAATAAAGAGGAGCGAACCCTTTCCTCGCAGGATGAGTGGCGCGAAACATTGCGCGAGCACTTTGATATCGTGCTGGACTAGATGATGGATGGAATTCAACGAGGGTAATGAAGCAATTCTCCTCGGCATCCTCTGCGCTTGTGGTTTTGCTTTTTTAGTTCACGCCTCCGCCCACAAACTGCACGATTTCCAGGCGATCCCCATCCTGCAGGTGAGTGTGCGCCCACACCTCGCGACGCACAATCTCGCGGTTCAGTTCCACCGCAACCCGATCTGGCTTCATGCCCAGCTGTTCCAGCAGGGCAGCCAGGGTAAGGCCGCCCGCCAACTCCCGCTGCTCGCCATTAATCTGCAGCTTCATAGTCCAAATCTCTAAACCGGGTCCATCGCCGAGACGCCGAGAACCCGAAACTGATTAACTACTGGCGTCATGCTGAGGGCCTTCAGGCGCGAAGCATCTCGCGTGCAGCAACCACACGCTCTGTTGTGCGCGCGAGATCCTTCGGCGCGGAAGCGCCTCTGGATGACCCAGTAAACAATGTTGCACAAGCGGAGACAATCCCCCGGCCGAAGCCAAAGACGCACTGAATTCATATGTCTCCGCGTCCTCGGCGTCTCGGCGGTGGATTTTGGGGTTGTTTCTACGCGCGGGCGGCCTTGCGCAGGCGGAACTTCCGCGTCACAATACGGCCGCCGTGGGCTGCCTGCACTAGAATATCGGAGTCAGACAGAGCAGGTTCGACGGCCCCCAGTTTTAACTCCACATTGCCAGCGGGATCGCTGGTCGCCTGACAATAGACTGGCTCACCCTCCGGCCGCTTCAGCCGGGCAGTCACTTTCGCTCCTTCCACAGGAGCCTCGCCGTCGCTTACCCGAATTTTGACCGTCAAACCGTCCGCTGAGTGCAGCGCGTCCGCATTGGTCCACTGTAGCTTGAGGCCGCTGGGCGCCTTGGGAATTTCCTGGTCAGGACGACCCAGCACGCCTTCCAGGCGCCCCTCGCGGATGGCGTCCAGCACCGACTTGTGCTGCGCCCGCAGGCTTTGTTCCAGCTGCTTTTCCGAAGTGCTGTCCTCCTGCCCGCTTTGCTGGTACGGGGTGGCGAGCTTGCCAATGCAGCGCCCCCGCACAAACACCTGCGTCTGCAGCAGGCGCTCGTGTTCCCGCGCCTCGCTTTGTACGTGATAGACCTTGTCCTGGTGCTTTACATCAGTGTTAAAACCAAAAATCATAGCAACCTGCTGCCGCGTACCCGCGAGGATAACCTTCCCTGCCGCCACCAGGCCTCGCTCCCTTGACAGTGGCAACAATCAAAACCTAATCTAATTAGTTTAGCTCTTGTATTGGTCGCGAATTATATACAGCCAGCTCTATGCCGGACAATTACTTCACTCGCTACCTGCCGCTTTTGATCTACTTCGTCTTTGCCGGGGCGCTGGCCACTGCCATTGTATTGTTATCCTGGATTTTCGGGCAGCGCCGGCCCACTCGGGCCAAGATGCAGCCCTATGAGTGCGGCATGGCCCCGGTTGGCGATGCCCGCGAGCGCTTCTCCGTCAAGTTCTACCTGGTTGCCATGCTCTTCATTTTGTTCGATGTAGAAGCGGTTTTTCTCTACCCCTGGGCCATCCTGCTGCGGGAGTTGAAGATGTTCGGCTTCTGGGAGATGCTGGTGTATATCGGCATCGTGCTGGTGGGATTCTTCTATGTGTGGAAGAAGGGCGTGCTGGACTGGTCCTCCACCCGGGGAGAGTCGCTTTAGATGCCTATCACCCCTGCTATCACCAAACTGGATGACCTGCTGGAGCGGCCGGCTATGGCCACATTGCTGGCCTGGCGCCGGGAGGCAGTGCAGTCCGCGAGATTTGACCGTAACGAGCTCACCATATATGTGGAGCGCAGCGCCATTCGAGAGGCCTGCGCCATTCTGAAAGCTTCGGCCGAAGCCCAGTTCAACTTTCTTTCCGACCTGACCTGCGTAGACCTGTACCCCTCCGAGCCGCGTTTTGAGGTGGTCTACCACCTGCTCTCCATGAAGCGGAAGGAACGCGTGCGGCTCAAAGTGCAGTTGCCGGGCTCGGATCCCAGCCTGGAATCCATCACCACGGTGTGGCCGGCGGCCAATTTTTTCGAACGCGAGATCTTTGACCTCTTCGGCGTGCGCTTCCAGGGCCATCCCTATCTGCGCCGCCTGCTCATGCCCGAGGACTGGGAGGGCCATCCCCTGCGCAAGGATTACCCGGTGGAAGGATACCGGTAGCCATGGCCCATCTGACCACAATGCCGACGATTGAGCCCGGCCAGGATCGCACCATGATCCTGAACATGGGCCCGCAGCACCCGTCTACTCACGGCGTGCTGCGGCTGATCCTGGAGATTGACGGCGAAAACGTGGTTCGGATGATGCCGGATATCGGCTACCTGCACACCGGCATCGAGAAGACCTGCGAGGCCAAGTTCTACCAGCAAGTGGTGCCGCTCACCGACCGCATTGACTACCTCTGTCCGCTGACCAATAACCTGTGCTACGTGCTGGCAGCCGAGAAATTGCTGGGCCTGGAAATTCCACCCCGCGCCCAGTGGATTCGGGTCATGCTCAACGAGCTGACCCGCATCAATTCGCACCTGGTGTGGCTGGGCACACACGCGCTTGATATCGGCGCCATGTCGGTGTTCCTCTATTGCTTCCGCGAGCGCGAAGACCTGTTGCGCATCTTCGAGATGGTCAGCGGCCAGCGCATGATGACCTCCTATTTCCGCGTGGGCGGCCTGGCCCTGGAGCCTCCCCTGGGCTTTTTTGAACGCGTGAAGCATTTTGCCGACAGCTTTCCCGAGAAGGTGGACGAGTACGAAGGCCTGCTGACCTCCAACCCTATCTGGGTGGAGCGCACGAAGAATGTGGCTTACCTTGCGCCCGATGATGCTATAGCCATTGGCGCCACCGGGCCTACCCTGCGCGCCTCCGGCGTGGACTGGGACTTGCGCCGCGACATGCCCTATTCCAGTTACGACCAGTTTCAGTTCAAGGTGCCCGTGCGGAGCGAAGGCGACGTCTTCTCGCGCTACATGGTGCGGGTTGAGGAACTGCGCGAGTCCAACAAAATTGTGCAGCAGGCGCTGGCCGGTCTGCCTGAGGGCGCCATCAAGGCAGAAGCACCCAAGGTGGTGCTGCCCGAGCGCGAGAAGATGAAGACGCAGATGGAAGCCCTCATCTACCACTTCAAGATCATCACCGAGGGCTTCACTGTTCCGGCAGGCGAGGTTTACCAGGCCATCGAATCGCCGCGCGGCGAAATGGGCTATTACGTGGTCAGCGACGGCACCGCCAAGCCCTACCGCGTGCACATGCGCTCGCCCTCGTATGTGAACCTGCAGGCGCTGCCCAAAATGTGCGAAGGCCGGCTCATCGCCGATGTGGTCGCCGCCATCGGCAGCATTGACATTGTGCTGGGAGAGATAGACAGGTAGCGCCGCCGTCCCGGCGGCGGCGCAGGAGTTTGTAATTGAGTAATTTGTAATTGGTAATTTGTATGCCGTCTCCGGAGGAGTTGCGGGAGCGGACCAAGAGCTTTGCGCTGAGGGTGATTCGGCTCTATCGAGCATTGCCGAAATCAGCTGAAGCACAGGTTATTGGAAAGCAACTGCTACGGTGTGGAACGGCGGTAGCAGCCAATTACCGGGCCGTATGCCGATCAAGATCGCGGCCTGAATTCATTGCCCGGCTTGGCATTGTTGTAGAAGAAGCGGACGAGACGATGTTCTGGCTGGGAATGCTGGCTGATGCCGATATTGTGAAAAAAGATAAGTTAGTTCCGCTCTGCAATGAAGCACGCGAACTGACAGCCCTGTTTACGGCGTCGCAGCACACCGCGCGCAGCCGGGCTTGAAAATTACAAATTGCAAATTACTCAATTACAAATCAGGCGAACTGAATGAAGCTTTCAGACACGTTCGAACATCGTTTCACAGAGATGCTTGGCCACTATCCCACCAAGCGCTCGGTGCTGGTGCCGACCCTGCTTTATATGCAGGATGAGCTCGGGCATCTGACCGACGAGGCGATTCGCGAGATCGCGCAGCGCCTGGAGTTGACCGAACTGGAAGTGCGCAACGTGATCAGCTACTACTCCATGCTGACCACGCGCCCACGCGGCAAGTACAACGTGCAGGTGTGCCGCAACATCAGCTGCATGCTCTGCGGCGCCGACGAGGTGATCGCGCAACTGAAGAAGCGCCTGGGGGTCGGCCACAAAGGCACCACTCAGGACGGAATGTTTTCATTCGAGGAGGTCGAGTGCATTGGCGCCTGCAGCTGGGCGCCCGCCATGCAGGTGAACTACGACTTTCACGAGAAGCTGACGCCGGAGAAGGCGGAGAAGGTTCTCGACGACTACAGGAGGAAAGGAACCCAATAAAGCGGATTGGTAATTGAGTAATTTGCAATTTGTAATGTACGCTCCGTGCCGCGGACCTCAAATTACCAATTTACAAATTACTAAATTACAAATTGTTCAATGGCTGACTTGGTCTCACATCCCGATGAGGTGAAGGTCGTCTCCCGGCGCTTCGGCCAGGGTGCGGCCAATCTCGACCGCTATCTGGAGTTCGACGGCTACAAGGCGGTGCAGAAGGCGCTCAGCATCGGTGCGGACGCCGTCATCAACGAGATGAAGGCCTCCAACCTGCGCGGCCGCGGCGGCGCAGGCTTCCCTACCGGCATGAAGTGGAGCTTCGTGCCCAAGCAGGCCCCCAAACCCAAGTACGTGCTCTGCAATGGCGACGAAAGCGAGCCCGGCACCTGCAAGGACCGCCTCATCCTGGAGCACGATCCCCACTCCGTCATTGAAGGCGTGGTGGTCGCCGGCATCGCCGTGGGCTCCCGCACCGGCTACATCTACATCCGCGGCGAGTACCGCTACCTTTCCGAAATCATGCAGAAGGCGCTGGCCGATGCCTACGCCCGCGGCTTTCTGGGCAAGAACATTTTCGGCAGCGGCTATGATTTCGACGTTTACTGGCACGGCGGCGCCGGCGCTTACGAGGTGGGCGAAGAATCGGCGCTGATGGAATCGCTGGAAGGCAAGCGCGGCGTGCCGCGCATCCGACCCCCGTTCCCGGCCGTAGTCGGCCTTTGGGGCGGACCTACGGTCATCAACAACGTGGAAACGCTGGCCAGCGTGCCTCACATCATGCTGGGCGGCGGCGAATGGTACGCCAGTCTGGGCACACCCAAGAACGGCGGCACTCGCCTGTTCTGCCTGAGCGGGCACGTAGCCAAACCCGGAGTTTACGAGCTGCCCCTGGGTTACAACCTGAAGAAGATGATCTTTGAAGTCGCCGGCGGCATTCGCGCCGGTAATAAGCTCAAGGCGGTCACGCCCGGCGGCTCTTCCACCCCGGTGCTCAAGGCCGACGAGTGCGACGTGGGCATGGACTTCGACCAGCTCATGAAAGCCGGCTCCATGCTGGGTTCCGGCGGCGTGGTCGTCCTCGACGACACCACCTGCATGGTCAAGTACCTGCAGCGCATCATGATGTTTTACCAGCACGAGAGTTGCGGCTGGTGCATTCCCTGCCGCGAAGGCACTGACTGGCTGAAGAAGACTCTCAACCGCTTTCACGCCGGCGGCGGCGTGGAGAAGGACATTGGCAACATTCAGTACCTGGCGGAAAACATGCTCGGCCGTACCTTCTGCCCCCTGGGCGATGCCGCGGCCATGCCCGCAATTTCCATTGTGAAAAAGTACCGCCAGGAATTTGAGGACCACCTGAACGGTCGGCCCTGCCCGTTTGAAGCGAAGGCGCTGGAGGCGGTGCCGGCCTGAGTGGGATTGGTGATTGAGTAATTTGTAATTGGTAATTTGGAAAGCGATGTGAGCAGTGGGTTTTCAAATTACAAATTGCAAATTACTAAATTACAAATCATGCCAGACGTAAACATCACGGTTGACGGCAAGAAGCTCAC
>Ga0075425_100003518_pt1 | contig 15938 bp, 9 predicted proteins | sample SoiMethybrSBSTD4_FD_75300 | JGI IMG/M metagenome (GOLD analysis project Ga0075425, IMG submission 75300) | Bulk soil microbial communities from a Populus tree surrounding site in Tennessee, USA - Soil MetaG P. TD hybrid SBSTD4 | ecosystem: Environmental > Terrestrial > Soil > Tree plantation... | reverse complement strand
CAACTCGTACCAATCGGTTCGTCGTGACCTGCTGTTTTCGCTTGCAGCCAGACCGAACAGCGAATGAGTGTCTCTCATCAGATCCATCCTAAGACCGAAAGCCGCATATGCGTCACGCTCCAAATGCGGACCGTCACCTGGACGAGCACGTCCTTCGGGCCCACAATCACGCAGCTGTCGTTGTCCACCAGATAGTTGTCGTAGTAACCCAGCCGCGGCGTGCCACCCTTGGTGGCGTAGGTGGAATCAGGATCCGTGGTCGACACCTGATCCTGCTTATGCACCGGCTCTTCCACCGGGTTCTGCTCTTCGACTTCCTTCAGATACTGACGCACGGTGTGATGGACCTGGGCCGCTTCCGCCAACTGCTCACGCGGAATGCGGCTTTGCTTCGCCGCATTGGCTTCCACGAAACTGCCATCGACCGAAAGGTGCTTGCCCTCGACCAGTCCCACTTCCACGCACTGCCGCACGATCTGTTCGAACAGCTGCTCAAACAACTTCGATTCCTGAAACCGCCCGTGCCGATTTTTCGAGAACGTGGAGTGATCGGGATTTCCTGATCGAAACCCAAGCCCGCAAACCAGCGCCACGCCAGGTGCATGCGCAGTTGCTCCACAAGCCTGCGCTCACTGGTGATGCCGTAGAGATACCCGATCAGCAGAATGGGCAACAGCAGTTCAGGATCAATCGACGGTCGGCCTATTTCGCTGTAGCTGCCCTTCAGTTGCTGCCGTACGAACTCGAAGCTGATGTGCTTGTCGATCAGCCGCAGCAGATGGTTTTCAGGAATTTGATCTCCCAGGCGGAAGTAATAGAACAACGTTTGGGAGCGGTCGTGTTGCCCCATCATGATCAGCAGGCCCCCGAAAATGGAAATCCAACAAAGCATGTTGACGTCTTACCATGCTTTCGCTAAATCTCACCTGCCAATCGACGTGACTTTTTCAACACCCACAGGCGTTATCACTCATCATCCCTTAACGAATGAAAATCAAGTTAACGCCATCTAGCTAGTGTCGGCCGTCAGGTACTTCACAAACATCACCTCATTTTGAGCTTCGTTGTAGATGAGCTCATCCGCCATGGAGCGGGTCATGGCGATGCCGAATCCGCCCGGACGAATGCCGAGCTGGTCACGAACCGCCATGTGCGCAACTGGATCGTCGGCGGGTTGGCCGACAGCGGCATGGGTCAAGTCTTTGAAGCTGAAGCCCGGGCCAGGATCGGCGACACGGTAGAGCAACATACGTGAGGACCGCACATACGCGATCCGAACTTTGCGATTAGGATCGAGCTTGCCTCCCCACTCGACTGCGTTGAGCACGAGTTCACGAAAAGCCAATCCGATTGTATTGCGCATATCATCAGGCAGATCGGCCTCGAGCTTCATCAGAAAAGATTGAATACGCTCGGCGGCTTCACGTGTGCAAGGAATCAGCAGTTCCACCCAATGCGGCTTGGCGGAAATGACTTCGATCGGTGGAGATGCGTCTTGCTTCAAAGCGCGCTCGGCAAGCTCAATGGCTTCCTTCGGAGGAAACGGCTTGCTTACATACTCGTAGGCCTGCTCGCGGATTGCGCGCAGCACGTTATCGGGCGTGCCGTCGGAAGTCATAATGATGACTTTGGGACGCGATTTGCCTGCGCGAACGCGGGCAAGTACCTCGAGGCCGGTCAGCTCTGGCATCCAAATGTCGAGGAACGCGAGAGCAAAGTTTGTTTTCTGGATCTTGCGCAACGCCTCTCCGCCATCGCCTACAGCCGTAACTGCATAGCCGGCTTTCTTTAATATGCTGGAGATGGCAAAGCGCGTAGGACGGTCGTCATCGGCCACGAGGATTCTGTGCGGTTGAGGCGGAGCGTGGCTCACATTGCCACCTCCCGTTTTGGGTGTCTGGGTTTCGCCTCTCATGCTACTTCCGCAGAAAAGGCGGGTCAACCGCTATTCGTGACGGAGTCCCTAATTGCACGATTTCCGGCTTTGTACCAAAATGGGTGCCGCGTTTTGCATTGCCTAGGGAAGCAATGAGTGCAGCGCCCATTTTCAATCAGCCAACCGAGCTTGATCTGCGCGAGTTTGCCGATCTTTCCCTGAATCTTCTATGCATCGCCGGAACCGACGGCTACTTCAAGTATCTAAATCCTGCCTGGGAAACCGCGCTTGGGTACACCCGGGAAGAACTCCTCTCGCGTCCTTACATTGAATATGTACATCCCGATGACCGGTCGGCCACAGTATCTGAAGCCGCGCATGTAGCTTCCGGGCACAGCACGCTCTCATTCGAGAACCGCTATCACTGCAAGGACGGATCCTATCGTTGGCTGCTGTGGTCGGCTATTGTGCGCGCAGAAAAAGGATTAATCTACTGCGTCGCCGCGGATGTTACCGAGCACAAGTTGGAAGCGGTAAGGCTGGCTGCTCAGTACGCCGTCACGCGCGTCTTGGCTGATGCGCCTACTTTGGCGTTAGCAACCCCGAGAATCCTGAAGGCCATTTGCGAGTGTCTCGGTTGGTCAGTTGGGGCGATTTGGCGGGTTGACGAAAAGGAAAACGTACTGCGATGCGTGGAAACTTGGCACATGTCGTCGAGCCGAGTCGAGGAGTTTGACCAGCGAACACGCTCACGAACATTTGTTCAGGGAATAGGTTTGCCCGGCCGGGTCTGGTCCAGTGCGCGACCGGTTTGGATAGCAGACGTAACGAAAGATGCGAATTTTCCGCGTGCCGCAATAGCGGCGAGAGAAGGCTTGCACGCGGCTTTTTGCTTCCCCATTCTCCTCGGTTCTGAAGTCTTGGGGGTTCTCGAGTTTTTCAGCCATGAAATTCAGCAGCCCGATGCACGGTTACTCGAAATGATGGGTGCTATTGGCAGCCAGATTGGCCAGTTTATCGAGCGCAAGAATGCGGAAGATGCCTTACGTGTGTATGCGCGGGATTTGGAGATCGCGAAGAAACGGGCCGAGGAGGCAACTCGCGCTAAGAGTGAGTTTCTGGCCAACATGAGTCACGAAATCCGCACGCCGATGAACGCCATGATCGGCATGACCGAGCTAGCGCTCGCTACACGAATTACCCGCGAGCAGAGAGAATACCTGACCGCAATTCAGGGGTCCGCCGATGCACTCCTCGCATTGGTGAACGACCTTCTCGATTTTTCGAAGATCGAAGCGCGCAAGCTGCAACTTGACCTGGTCGGTTTCAACCTTCGCGATGCACTTGAAGATACAATGCGCGTACTTGCGCCTCGTGCGCACAAGAAAGGCATTGAGTTGGCATGCCGGATTCATCCTGAGGTGCCCGATATGCTTCTCGGTGATCCATTGCGTCTGCGCCAGATCGTGGTGAATCTTGTCGGTAATGCGCTCAAGTTTACCGATCACGGCGAGGTAGTGCTGCAGGTCGAACCCAAATCGCGCACTGAAGACAAGGTGGAATTGCATTTTTCGGTAAGGGATACGGGCATCGGCATACCCCCGGAAAAACAGCGGCTAATCTTTGAGGCATTCTCGCAGGCTGACAGCTCCACGACACGTCGCTACGGAGGCACTGGGCTCGGGCTAGCAATCTCGTCCCAGCTAGTCGAATTGATGGGCGGCAACATCTCTGTAGAGAGCCAACCCGGTGTGGGCAGCACGTTTAGTTTCAGCGCTTGGCTTGGTGTCGGCAAACCTACGACAGTTAAACCTCGCGGCAAATGGCTCAGCATGACTGAACTGCCGGTGTTGATCGTGGACGACAATGCAACCAACCGGCGCATCCTCGAAGAAGTGTTCATGAACTGGCGGATGCACCCGCTCGCCGTGGACGGCGGCGCAGCCGCGCTTGCCGAATTGGAGAGAGCTTCACGCGCGAACCGATCCTTTGCAGTCGTGCTGCTAGATGGGCACATGCCTGACATGGACGGATTCGCGCTGGCACAGCGAATTACTCAAGACTCACGCCACGCAGGGACAAAGCTTGTAATGCTTACCTCGGCCGGCGATCCTGAGGACGTTGTGCGTTGTCGCAAGCTGGGTATCTCAGCATATCTGACCAAACCCATTAAACAGTCTGAATTGTTCGACGTCATTGTGAGCGCCATTAGTGAACCAGTTGTTGAAGAACAAAAACCGCGAAAGAAATCACGGGTTAAGCGGAGCGGTTTGCGCGTGTTGTTGGCTGAGGACAATCAAGTGAATCAGCTTGTCGCAACCCGAATTCTTGAAAAGCTAGGCCATCAGGTAACTATTGTCAACACTGGGCGCGAGGCGGTTTCCGCGGTTCAATCAGGCAAATTCGATCTCGTTGCCATGGATGTGCAAATGCCGGAGATGGACGGTCTCGAAGCGACGGCCGCAATCCGTATGTGGGAAGGGACGGTTGGCAGACACATTCCCATTATTGCCATGACAGCGCATGCCATGAAGGGAGATCGCGAGCGCTGCCTGGAAGCCGGAATGGATGGCTACACCTCCAAACCAATCCGAATCAAGGAGCTGGAGCAAGTCATCGCCGAACTGGCCCCGACTACCTCAACGAAAGGGCACGCGGCGAAAAGCAACGAAGGACAGTCAGTGATCGACCACGCAGCGCTGCTCGAAGGCTTCGACGGCAACCGTAACCTTCTCAAAAAGATTGTTCGTCTGTTTCTGGCCGATTATCCTCGGAGCGTGGATGAAATCAAGCAAAGCATCAGTCGCGGAGATGCAAATGCATTGGCAAGAGCGGCTCACGCACTGAAAGGATCCGTGGGGAACTTCGCCGCAAAAGAAGCATTCGCGATCGCCCAACGCCTTGAAAATATGGGGAGAAACGGAAAACTCGACACCGCCGGTGAGGAATACATCGTGCTGGAGTCGGAACTTACGCTCGTATCCAAGGAACTTAGAAGGCTGATCGCGAAATCTTCACAAAGCCTATCCCGGCCAGCGAAGCGTGCCAGGCGACAGGCACGAAAGCTCACTTAGTCGAAACTCTGCGAGGGATCAGTTCTTTTTCAGAGACAAGCATCTAGAGCCCTTCCAGTGATCTTGCATAACTGTTGATAACAGATGAGATGAGAAGACCGGTCTCCGGATGGGATGCTGTTAGGCTCCCAAGTTATCGACGTGCTCAAAGGCACAAGAGATGAAGGAGACCGGCAACGAAAAAGGTTAGCACCGCAGCGGCAGAGCAGTGCAGGGATATTTCGCAGCAGAGAATGACGATCGGGTTGGATCTTGGAGATCGCAACAGCCGGTACTGTGTGGTGGATGAAGCGGGGCACATACAAGGAGAGCAGCCAGTCCGCACGACTGCGAAAGGGTTGCAGGAGCTCTTCAGCGCGATGCCCCGCAGTCGGGTCGCACTTGAAACCGGGACCCATTCGCCGTGGATAAGCCGGCTACTGAAAGAGTTGGGACACGAAGTCGAAAATGGAACACAATCCCCCTTCCGACTAGCGAAGACTTCTTCCGATTCAGTCCTGCGACAGAATCACAGCGCTATACGGACCGATTCCCACGTCAGCGTTGAAGTTGAGACCATCCTTCTGACCAGGATTGGCAGTGGCGTCGAAGCTATCACCATTTTTGAATTCCGGGTCGTAAACTGCCGCGCCGCTGTTGAACCGGACAATCCATTTGCCGGCACGCGGAAACCCAATATTGACCGGATGGAAATCTCGATTTGAGAAATTCGCCACAACAACAACATCATCTCCGGGTCCACCGTTGCCGAAGCGATGAAACGCGAGGATTTTGTTCTGCTCATCTCCATGAAACACGTTTACGTTTTGCGAAATGAGTCCGCCGGTTTTTCTCGAGAGATTTCGTCGCAAGGCGATCAGATCCCGGTACATTGACACCAGGCCTTTGAACTTTGTGGCACGCTCCCAGTCCATCGGGGTTAGCTTGAAGAAATCGAAGGCCCGATCCTCGAGCATTTCCTGACCCTGAAAGATCATAGGAATGCCGGGCGAAGTCATTAGAACGGCCGCAGCCAGAGTCGAGCGCTTCTTGGTGAAGATGCTCTCGTGATTACCTTCATCGATGAGTGCTGGCAGCCGTACTTGGGGTTTACCCTCAGCCGGTTCGGTTGGGTGGCCGACCTTGTCATGGTTTTCTGAGTAAATGATGCGACCGAAGGCATCGCTGCCAATCTTAGTCTCGATCGCGGATTTGATTGCACTGATGTCACGATCTTGGTCGTTGACCTTCAGAATTGCTCGCCGGAGAGCAAAGAACAATCCGTCGTCCCATTGGCTGTTGAAGCCGAAACCGCCAGTGCTGGTCGGCTTTGTCACATCCGCAGAGCCCCTCAAATCTTCAGCAATTGAAATCTTGTTGGGCTGCTTGGGGGCAGTGTTGCGATAGTCGTCGTTCGCCTCTCGCAGCAGTAAGCCGCCTTCAGCGATTAAATTATTTCCATCGTTGAACGCGCGAATGTTTACTGTTGAATCCCAACGCAGACCGTCAACCCCATATTCACGCAGCCACATAAGAGCGTTGTCGTCGACGTAAGCACGCACTTGCGGACGTCCGAAATCTGGGCGGGGACCAAATCCGGTGTTTTCACGATTATCCCCGTAGAAGAAGATGCCATCCCTAAAACCTGGCCCGGTGACTCCGCCGAAACTCATCAGCAGATTGCCCTGGACAAGATGGTTGTAAACCACGTCAACAATGACGGCGATCTTGCGATCGTGGCAGGCGGTCACAAAGTGTTTAAAGTCCTGCGGCGTTCCGTAGGACGAGTTCACGGCGTAAAGTTGAACCGGATCATATCCCCAGTTGTAGTTTGGTGGACTATGGTCCGCAAAGTGGGCGTTCTCGTGTACTGGCATAACTTCGATGGCATTGATTCCCAGATCCTTCAAGAAGTCGAGTTTCTCAATCGCACTCTGAAATGTTCCCGCGGCTTGCCCGGTTGGGATATTAAAGCTGCCGATGTGCAGCTCGTAGATGACCATCTCGTTGAATGAAGGCTCTGTGGAAGGCGAGCGCACTGGCGAGAGATCCACGATCACAGACGAGGCGTCTCTCCCCGGGTTCGTTAGCTGGCGGGCGCGCGGGTCGATGAACTCGCGCGTGACTCCATTAGCTTTGATTAGATACTTATATTTGTCACCGGCTTTTGCCCCTGGTACAGTGGCCACCCAAACGGTATCGTCCGCTTGAGGATGACCGGTCTCTTTCACCATGGCCACCGGTCCTGCATCATTGACCTGAACCGCCACCGACTCGACGAAGGGTGCCCAAAGGCGAAAGCTAACGCCTGTCCCCTGGGGAGTTGCACCGAACGGAGGCGGAGTCTGCGCTGGGCAGCGGAGAGCAAAAATCAGAAATAGGATCGAGAGCGGGCTTATCCAACTTCCCGCGTAAGTTTTTCTGTGGATGCTAATGTACGTCATTGTCGCTCCGTCTTGGCGTGTGCAACTTTCTGCAATTCGGAATCCTCAAGAAGTCCCCCCCGATTACTTGACCGGTCGTCCTCGAAATGTCTTTCAGTCAGCTACGTTGGACCGCAACTCATTAGTTAGAGCCCGACGTAAACCACGCTTAACAAAAAACGAAACTGGCCAGGCAAGCAACAGTCTTAATAGAAGCTTAATTGTCAACGCGTATGGAGCACCGCTCACCAGAATGGGTCCAATGCCTTTGAGTCGACCTATGATGAGATCGACAATTTGCCTGAGTGATTGCTTGGCGATTCTCCCTCGTGGAGGAGCCGTGACTTCTGCCACAGCAGTGCCGCACAACGGAATGATCGGCATCCAGTCCTTGCCGGTTCCGAGTTTAGGACTCGGCGGCGGCACACACCAGCGCCGTCTTATTTCTGGTGCAGTGGTACCGGCACGCTCCAATCCTGCTACGATGACCGGGTTTTGCGTAGGCAAAACGAAATGTGCAGTCAGAAACCTCTGGCAGTTACGACGGCCGAGAAGAAAGTCGTGCGCACGAAAGCTGCGCTCGAAGAAGCCTCCGAAGGCACCTAACAATCCGCACTGCAATACGTTTGAATTCGGTCTGTTTGGATCCGAAGGCGCAATAACAAAGCGACTAAAAGATACGCCGCTCGTTATCACCTGAAGCGATTCGCCAGAAAATCGGGACTGCGAGATGAGAACAGATGCCAGTCTCCCGATCATTGGCCACACGGCGGCGGATTTTTCCACATCAAACTTCTCGTCGAAGCTCTCTTCAGCTGGGAACGGAGCAACCGTGATAACGGCGCAATTGGCCTTATCGGGCTCTCTTGGGTTATGGCAATCCCGGGCGCATGGGTTACTGGAGGCTAAAAAGCCATGTGCGAGTTCGAATGGGTCATTATCGATAACACCGCCATCAACGTTCAGCGTTTCCCAAGTAGAGGGTGCGCCTGGCGGGAAGGCGGGAGAGACGAGCGCGTTTGGCTTTTTCGAACACAAAGGCTCCCAGAGCGGGATTTTGTAATCTTCAATATCGCGAGTCAAGACTCTGGGGGCAAGAAATATCGGGAATGCGCCGGTCGCCTTCGCCGTCTCTTTGAGGAGCGGCCATGCGTGTTTGTCCGGCTGCCCTAAAGGAAGTGGCTTCGCCAACGCAGACGAAGGGCGCACTCCAGGTTGCGTTATTTCAAACCGTAGCCGGTCACCGTAGTACGAAGTAAACTCTTCCACCGTCGGGGCGGGGTCGTTATAAAGGCGGTATGGAATTCCACGCACGTTGGACAGCGTGAGAAACAACGTCAAGCTGGGTGAGATGAATGGACGCGAAATAACTGGTTGAGGGGCAAGCGCGTAGTCGGCGATCCGATCAATAATGGTGCAATCGAGCAGTGAGGCCAACGGCTTGCCCGGCACAATGTCGCGGGTGCCAAGCAATTCCCGAATGTCAATTTTATTGACCCAACTCTCATAAAAAGTATTTGTGGTGTCTCTTTCGTTGCAAGTCTTAATGTGAGTGAATGGATGTTGCACCATGGTTGAACCGATAGCCGCACACATGCCGCCAGCTGACGCTCCGGAGAAGACTTCGATTGTGACATCGTGCAAAGGAACAGGCGGCGGATTCTCACGGCTCGGATCGTTATAGCCATCGTTGCAAGCATCTTTGGCCTTTTGCCACTCGTCCAACGCTTCAACCAGGAAGTCAAGTACGCCAGCGGTGTAGGCTCCGGCCGAAATGGCGCCGGCCATGTTGATGCCGATCTTAAAATCGCATTTTCCCCATTCGAGAGCCACTGGGCATTCCTTTGCAATCCACGAGTCAATGACTAACCCGGCTTTGCGCTTCTGGAATTGGTTCCCAGGGCGCGAAGGCATTCTTGGTCCGGAGCAGCAACGGTGTCAGTTCGGGAAAGTGCCGCAGCAGCACCGTTGTCATGTTGTTGTTTTCGATCCACTCCATGCCTGGCTGTGTATAAACGGCCGGGGTGAAGTCGGTGGTAAAGTAGCGATCGCTCTTCAGACGACGCGAAGCCATAAGAATGAATACACGGAACGCTGTGTCGCTGAACCCGAAGCCCTCCGGTGGTGTCTCTGCGTACATGCCCACCATCAGATCCACCTTGTCTGGGTGCCCGTAGATCTGGCGCAACTCACGGGCTAGTTCGGGATCATTCGTCATCTCCTCAAACGAGTTGACCCGCGGCATATGAAACAACTCTCGGAAACGGTTATATCGCGGTACACCGCGTTCGCGGTCGCGCAGAATGTCGACGGTCGCAAGATCGATAAGTTCTTCCAAATTCCGGCCGTTACGCCGACGTAGTCGGCGCATCCAGTTAGGAAAATTACGCAGAGTAACCGCGCCTGGGCTCTGCATTCCGAAGGTATAGACGAGATCGAGGAGCGTCGTTCCCTCGCTCAGTGCGTGGTCCATAGCGTGCGGTCCCACAATCATGCTGGGATCGTTTGGGTCGTTGGATTCAAATTTCAGCACCCGGCCTTTGCTTCCATCCACCGCAGAAAGGATCTGGATATCGTTGGGTAGAAGAGGATGCAGCCGATACACGGCGGTGAACTCTTCCGTCAAGCAGAAATCCGCACCATGATGGTTAGTTTCTGAGCCGGGGATACCACTGATCTCCTCGCTGGCGCTAATGCGCCCAAAGTATTTTCTAATCTTCGCTCCCGCTAGCCCAGACCAGTTTGCGTTCATTCCGATTTGCAGGGCAGGATGGGGAAGGATAGCGGTTGTCCAGTCCACCGTGTGAATCTTGGCCATTAGCGCACTGTTCACGAGGCGGGCCACCCGGAAGAATTCGTCATCGTGGTTGGGGCGATGCCGCCATTCCGGGAACGCTTGCAAGAGATGGTCGCAAATAGCGTTGTGCTCGAGCGTAAATATGTTGTGCAACAAGCTCAGCCCAATCCACCAGTTTGAAGTTAGACCGGTGGCTTCTACCCCGGTCGGGTCGAGCGGAATAAGTTTGGTTTTGGGGTCAACCCGCAGTTTGCCTTCGTCACCGCAGCGATACTTCATTCCAGCTTGAGGACTGTCGCCGTATATTTGGGAACTGTCCCACCAGTGGGTCTCGGCATTTACGTAAGTGACGGGCCCAGAGCCATCACTAAAACGGCGGGTTGGGTCAGGGCGGGTCCGTCGCACCAGCATTTTTCCGCCGGGCCAGTTGTCACCCGCAGGCAGTGGCACGTCGAAGGGATCATCCTCGATAGGTCGCGGCGAACCGTGATTGAACCAATCGTGCGTCTGGAACTGAATCCAGGCCGCTGCAAACAGGTTGAGAATGCCGGCTTTCTGAAACTCCTCGGTGGCATCACTTTGTCGCGCGAGCAGGCGGTTGCTAATCAGTCGTGGACTCGGCTCCAGCAGCCCAGCATCACGGGTCGGATCCACTTCACTCAGCGGAATGTTGCGTCCGAAACGTGCGCCTTGGTTGCTTAAAGTGAACTCTGAGTTATTGAGCGGGTCTTCCGGGTTGAGACTGGCGTTGCCCATGGTCGGCTTCGTAAGATCGTTGTATAGCCCGTCTTCTTCGCGTTCGCACAGCAGTGCCCCACGGAACGGTACGGTTGGGCGGAGACCGTCGTGATTGGTGACTGCGATGTCGGAGGTATTGTGCAGATTTTTTTCGCGCAGCACTTGGCGCAACGCGCTCAGGTTGAGGACGGCCAAAAACGTCGGCAGCTTGTGCCAGACTACAAAGCGATTTAGAAGCTGAAAGGCCTTGATGTTAAGCACCGACATTAGTGACTTCGGATCGCTCTCGGTCGTCAGCACGTCTAATAGGAAGCAACTGGTCACGGCCACTAGCATAAGAAGACCGAGAACATGCGCCACAACCGTGGCTTTTGTTGCCAGGGTGAAAGCGCCGAAGAACATAAGGAACGCGAGTAGATGAACCGCGCCCCGCTGCACTCGTATCCATTTGTGGTTTGAAGCCGTCCATGCAAGCAGCACATCGAAGCCCCACCAGGCGGCCAAGAACAGGTCTGGCCCGGGATGCTGAACGATCCTTTCGGGATCGATTCCCGGTCTCTCCTGACTATGGAAGACCTCGGCCCAGTTGAAATGAAAGGTGGCGAAAATTGTCCAGTAAAGGTGACTAATAAATGCCAGATAGGCGAATGTCCAGAAGGCGCGCCAGTAAGTATTGGCCGCGTCCGCGCGAGAAAAGATATGGAAGCAGAGTGCCGGCGTGAGCAGTAGAACCGTCGCCCAAATTGTGAAAATCACGCGATAGTAAAGAAGCGAGTGGACAATCATTCCGGTGGGGGCCTGTGCATCGAGCCTTGCTTGCAGCTCGGCGCAACCGTGAGCGCCGATCATCAGTACGACGAACACTGAGAAAACAAACCAAAACCTTGCGCGAGACTGGCTGGGAAGTTCTTTCGAAGTGTCCATATCGGTTTGCTCCTCGTCCTTGCGCTCACAAAATTTGCTAACTGTGCCACCGTCGCTGGTGCTCACGCTGCGTCTCGGTGTAGCCGCCTTTAAACAGAGTGTCGTAGTACCGCAAGTCCAGATGATGGGCCTGAAGCCAGACACCGGGAACATAAATCGCATCGCAGTGCGCGGGAAAACGCCCATGCCGCTCGTGGATATACGTGCAGATATCCTTGACACAGGCAACGACTTCATCTTTGTACCGCGGCACCTCAGCGAGGTATTGCTTCCCGCGGTTATCACGGAAGATCCGGCCGAAGTACGCCTCATTGCGGTACACTCCGCCGGTGCCGTACTTGGCATCGACCACCGCCTGAACGGCATCAGCCATCGATTGGTAATAAGGAGGACACATGCATCGGATGTGGGGAGGAAGCCCGACCGGATGCGACCGCGGCAGAGTGATAAACGTTCCCCACCGAAAGAAGTCCAACCCGCGATAGGGTGGGGTGACGTATTCAAACCCCAGCGCAGGAAGCAATTTCGTGGGATTGACCGAGGCGTGGATCCAACCACCCAGTCCCATTGCCTGCAACATCAAAATGAGGTTCTGTAACAGGAGCTCGGCCTCGATTTGCGTTCGCATTGTGCCTAAGTAGCCCAGCGGAAGCTTGATGTCCTTGTTTAGAAAACCGTTGCGGATCCACTTTCTAACGCCTGCGGGCAAATAGAAGTTGCGGTCGTCGAGTAGTGCCGGGCGATGTCCATCCGGCTCGGTCAGCAGATACATGAGCGCGTTAATATATTGTTGCGTGAGATCGACAACCGGAAACAAGATGGTTGAGCCTGGAAGGTTTGACAGAAAACGGTTCGAATCGAGGTAGTAAGGAAATTCGCGCGGAAACTCAGGACGCTTGTCCAGGATTTTGACCTTGGATAACTCGGCACGCCGGAGCAAAAAATCTGGCGTGATGGACTCTGAAGGATTCGCTGGGTCCAGGCGCTTCAGAAAGTATCCACCAGTATCGTTGAAGAGAAAAAAGTATGTCGCCTGTGCATTGTCGGTGCTACCGGCGGCACGGCCCGAGAAATTGATATTCGGCGTGCCGAGAATCTTTTCCCCAGTCGTGGTTTCAAATGGCCGGTCCGGTAAAGTGATCCCGGTGCTTCCGACCGCGGAGATCAGCACTGCCTCTTCAAGAGAGCTCAGCGGCTGGGGCAAGGAATTCGAGGTGTAAGTATTGCTGCCCGCTGGCACCGACTTGATTCCCAAGCTGATGCGCCGTGATCTCCGCTTGAAAAGCGCCTCGAAGAGGGGGTATTTGACCATCTCGACAAACCCGGCAGGAAAGTCATGCATATCACTACCTCTTCTTTCTACCTTGCTGTGGGGCGCAGAATCTTGCTTGCATAGCCCGAATGCGCACCACCCAATGCGTACCCCAAGGGTTCGATAACGCCTACGAACTCCTAAGCATTTTTGCTAAGGCCTCCTCGATTGCGGCTAATAGTCCCGCAGGATGCGGGCTGTAGTGTGGAACGGCGAGCCGGGTAATTCGGGCATCAATTAAAGTCGGCTGTCCTGACGCAAGTGCATCCTTGAGTGCCGACTCGAACTCATCCACCGTTTCAACCCGGAAAGCCCGGGCTCCGCAAGCGTTCGCGTATGCGACATAGTCGGGGTTGGTAAATTCGACCAACGCCGACTCTCCAAATGTGGTCACCTGAAAAAGCTTAATGAGCTTGAACTCGGAATCATCAAAGATGATCCAGATCACCGGGATCTTGTATTGAACAGCTGTGAGCAGTTCGAAACCGGAGAGCAAGTAACCCCCATCGCCACAGCCCACGATCACCGTCCGATCGGGATGGGCGCATTTTGTACCCAGGGCACCATTTACCGCCCACGCCATCGGTCCAAAACTTCCTGGCTTGCGGTAGTGTTGTCTCTCCGAGAGCTGGAGGTAATAGCTCAGCCAAGCTAAGTGGGCGCCCGCGTCAGCCAGGACAATGCTGTTTTCGGGCAGCAACTTTGAGAGCGATCGCGCCATTTGCCCGGGATGAATGTGATGAGGCTCGAGGTTGAAAATCGGGGCGCTTAAGTGCCGATCCTTCTCGACCTCGACCCGAGCAACCGCAGCAACCGAACTCGCTAGTTCGTTACTTAGGCTTACGATTGCCGGCTTGGCATCAGAGACCACTGCGCAATCAGCTTTGTAAACCTTATTGATTTCTGCTTGGTCAATGTTGATGTGGATGAGCGTCTTGTTCTTGAACAGATCTGCGCGGAAGTTGAAGGTCGCGTGTTGGGCAAATGAATTGCCAACGGCTAGCACTAGGTCGGCATGAATGAAAGCCTTTGCCGCGGAGGCGTGTCCGCTGTCAGCAAAGACCCCCAGTGCCAGAGCGTGATCCTCCGCAATAATTCCCTTTCCGTCGAGTGTGGTGACAAACGGAATCTGAAATCGCTCTACGAATGCGCGCAACTCGGGTCCCGCTTCGCTGCGCACCGCTCCGAAACCGAACAGGCCTAGCAATCTTTTCTTTTGTTGGATGGCGTCGGCTATCAGGCTGGCAGCAAGCGCAATCTGGCGGCCATCAGGCAACACTGGCCGGACCTTGAGTTGAATATCGCGATAGTTATCGACTGATACTCCGTGATGGGTGAGGTTCTCGGGAACGTGGATGTGAACCGGCCCGGGACGCCCTTCAAATGCAACGTTAACGGCTTCCTCCAAGACATCACAGGTCTTCGCCGGGTCATCAAGCAAATAGGACCTCTTAGTAGTCGCCGCGAACATCTTTTGCGAATCGGGAGTGCGATTGAGACCAGAGCTCTCATTCAACGCGCCTTTGCCCCTCCATTCAAGAGACGCAAATCCCGAAACCGCCAAAACGGGATACGAGTCCGACATAGCGACGGCAAGCCCGGAGAAGAGATTAAAAGCCCCTGGACCTGCCGTGGCAAAGCAAAATCCGAGACGGTTTGAGTAAATTGCATAACCACAGGCCATGAATGAAGCGGCCTGTTCGTGACGTACGATAATCGGCTTGATCTTCGTGGAGTGTTTGAGTGCGAGCATCAGCGAAGCCGCATTCTCCCCAGCGCCACCGAAAGCCGCATCCACTCCTATGCCTTCCAACCCTTTGACGATCGCTTCGTATACTCGCATTAGGACACGCCTTTCGACTGAGAACCGCGCAAAGACGCAGGTCGGTAGCGTACTGCCGTGAATCTCAACATGTGCAACGACTCCCATATCACCGGCAGCGATCGACGGTTAGGTCATCGTTCTTAGAATGAACTTCAAAAAGGAGTAGTACTAATTAAATAGAGCGCGAATTTTAATCCTGCCCCGCCACAAAGAGGCAGCAATTATTTTTTGTTACGAAAATGGAACAGGGTCCCGACAATTTTCCTTGCTTTACAGGCCGCCGATGTGACAGGATGTTGATCGCTTCCCCGCACATCCATTTTAGATTCCGTCTGTCTTCGCAAGCTGAGCACTGTCAGTAGTCACTGCGTGCGTTTCTATTCAGAATGGCAGGTGCTTATGCTCTACACACAGCGATTCTTTCTATCCCTCTTGGTATTCGCCTTTGCCCTGAAGAAAGAATGTACAAGCAAGCCTTTCGAAGATGCACCTTCTAGGCCTCTGCCTACCCGCCAGACCATTCCTGAGCCACAACAGCCCTCGGCAACAACATCTCCGACGATCGGCTCCGCTCGGCCGGGACCTCAAGCGGTGACATCTGGAACTTGGTTGCTCAACCATAAGTCAGCATGGCGTTCGTTCGGCTGAAAGGAGCGTTCAAAGGGAGGAAACCATGCATGACATAGACCGCAGTTTTCCTGCACCGAAAAACTTACGATTCCCATGAGCAAGACATCGCCCGCATCAATCGCAAACGAATCTTCGCAACCTTGCGTCGGCGAAATTGGCAGACGCCAAGCCCTTGTGGGCTGCGCTCTACCAATGTGTAACCCTAATACGCGCAGTCGCTTATGAATATCGAAAATTATCGATCTACCAAAATGTTGCCAGATGTGATGATTCAACAATGAGATGTAAATCTTTGGATGGAAAGGATTTGGTGGCCAGGGAGGGAGTTGAACCCCCGACGCCAGCCTTTTCAGGGCTACG
>Ga0075425_100003517_pt1 | contig 15938 bp, 8 predicted proteins | sample SoiMethybrSBSTD4_FD_75300 | JGI IMG/M metagenome (GOLD analysis project Ga0075425, IMG submission 75300) | Bulk soil microbial communities from a Populus tree surrounding site in Tennessee, USA - Soil MetaG P. TD hybrid SBSTD4 | ecosystem: Environmental > Terrestrial > Soil > Tree plantation... | reverse complement strand
AGTTGAATGACCGCCGTATTCGCGTCCAAGGACTGACTTAAGTCGATTACCCGAATTTCACCGGCAGTGAGTGCTTGCGCGAACTGAGTCAAAATGTCTTCAGTCATCCTGATCCTCCTGGTCCCGAGATCTGCGATAAATTACCCATGTGGGCGGCGGGTGCCAACCTGACTCTACTTTGGCGAACGCTAGGATGGCAATCTAAAGGTCGCGCTTTACACCACGGTAGCAACAATCGCCAGAGTTACGGAGTTTTGGCGACGCGCATACCCTGCGATTCACTGGTTCTGCATGGGATTAAGTATTAGTAATATACAGCAATCAGATATAACGCCGGAGAGAGGTGAGGGATCCCTGGGCGATCCACCGAGCTGACGTGCAGGGGCTGGCTGGTTTAAAATATACCAATGTAATTAAATATACTATTGCATATATGGCGGAGAGGGGGGATTCGAACCCCCGGTACCGGTTTTGGCCAGTACAACGGTTTAGCAAACCTATGTTGCGTCGCCTTCACTTCGTCTTGTTTGCTCATCGGGCGGAAAAGGAATTTTTGCATAATCCTTTGCATAAAGGAGAGCCAACTCAGCCCAACCAAGGTGATCTCGCCCGAACAAGGTGACGCTATCTGATTGAAAATACGTGGCAGACGTAAAGAAGGAAGGTTTCGTAGCCAGACGCTCTATCCAACTGAGCTACGGGCGCGCAATAAACCCAGTTTATCACGATTCATCGCTTTGCCGCATCCGCCCCGGCGGTTGGCAGCGCTGCTATTCTCGACAAGGTTACAAATCTCACGTCCGCGCCGACCGCTGCACTTCATGATCGTAAAATGTCTCGCCCTGCAGCACTGCTCGCACCCCGCGCACCAGATCGCGTGCCGCATTGGCCTTATGTACACAGCCGCCGCATCCCACCGAACGCGCCATCCGCTCGATGTCGTGCGAATGGTTGGTGTACACCAGAATCTTTACTGGAGATTGTATCGCCTGAAGCCGGTGGGCCACCGAAAACCCGCCCATTTTCGGCATGGACAAATCCAGGATCAGCAAATCCGGTTGCAGTTCCTGCACCTTGAACAGCGTGTCCAGCCCGTCGCTCGCTTCGCCGCAAATCTCCAGATCCGATTCGTCGCGAAATAAATCCTTAATCCCGCGCCGCGCAATCTCGTGGTCGTCCGCGATCAGGATTCGCGCCTTGCCGCCTTCTGCAAAGGTCTTAATTTGATTTTCTGCTGCCCACTCCGACACTGGCGGTGAATCTTCGCCCACTCGTTCCTCGGAATCCAGCATCAACGGCACAGTAGCGGTGACCGTCGTCCCCCGTGGACCGGACTGAACGTCCAGCTTGCCCTTTACCAGACTCAATCGCCCGCGCATCCCTGGTATGCCGACGCCTAGGCTAGCGGGTTCGTCGGCTGATTTCTGCATCAGCCCTTTCCCATGGTCTTTAATCGAGATGCGAATGTTACCGCTCTCGACAGCCAATTCAACCGTCGCTTCTGGACTACCGGAATGCCGCAAAACATTGGTCAGGCTTTCCTGCACGACCCGGAAAAGCGCGATTTCCTGATCGATATCCAGCCTCGGAATTTTGTGCCGCGCGTCCAGCCGTACTCTGATGCCGCTGCGCTTGGTGAATCCATCGATAAACCAGCCGAGTGCGGGTAGCAATCCCGTCTGATCCAGCAAGGGCGGATGCAGGACGTAAGAGAGCGTACGCGTTTCCGACTCAATCTTGCGCAACAAGTCTCCGCATTCCAGCAATGGCTTACGGATGTTACGGCCAGGTGATTCCGCCTCTTTCAAGATCTGGTCGACCCACATCGCCGCCACGGCCAATTCCTGGCCAATCGTGTCGTGCAGATCGCGCGCCAGATGCCGCCGCTCTTCATCCTGCAGTTGTAAAAAACGCGCCGAAAGGGACTGCAGCGAGGCCGTGGAGGTTTTTAACGCCTTGGCCGTCTCCACGAGCTGAGTTACATCGGTGGCCACGATTCCGATCAGTGACCCGGAATCGTCCCGCGTCAGTGGCACTAACGAAATCTTTATGGTCCGCTTACGGCCGGGAATATCTTCAAGTTCTAGTTGCCCCTCGGATGGAACTCGTACGGATCGGCGCAGCGCCTCGTCCAGAGCGGCCCAGCTGCTCGCGACGACGAATGTTTTCAGGTCGGCCCCGGCGAGCGACTCGAACACCGGAGCGCCCAGCATTTCCGAGAATCGCGGATTGATATACCGGATGATGCCGCGTGCCGAAACCGTTGCTACGCCGACTTCCAGTCCGTCCAGCAAAAACCGGAAGCTTTCTTCCAAACTGCCCCTTTGGTTCGCGCCTGAACCGCGAGCCGTTAAATTCACCTTCTTTTTTCTGGCTTGCTTTGCTCGCCCTGACACTGGACCACGCTCACAGTCACCCGATCCAAACACTTGCAACGCAAGGTTAGGCTCATCATTGGCCCGCGGATAGTCCGTAATTCACCTTAATCACTTCACCACCGCAAAGTAACCCGCTAACGTGATCACCGCGCCCTCCGCCTGGCCTTCCGCCGTGCGGTAGGGAAGTATCCGCAGATGAAAGCGATTTCCTGCTTGGTCGCGCACTTCCTTTTCGATTTCTCGAGAATTGGCAATCACCTGCACGACCATCTGCTGCAAGTCCCGTACCTCTACGCTCGGATTGATGTTCAGAAATGGTCGGCCGACATCCGACGGAATTAGTCCCAGCACTTCTTGCGCACGCGGCGTAAAACGCCGGATCGTTAAATCGCTGCCAACCATCACTACCGGAATGTCGATGCTCGATAACAGATTCGTCAGATCGTTGTTGATTTGCGTGACTTCCGCATTGCGGCTGCGCAGTTCGTCGTTAACCGTGCTCAGCTCTTCGTTCGCCGACTGCAGCTCTTCCTTGGCAGTCTCCAGTTCCTCGTTGGTGCTCTGTAGCTCTTCGTTGCTTGACAAGATTTCCTCGTTGGCCGACTGCAATTCCTCGTTCGTGGCTTCCTGCGTTTCGATTACCGACTGCAAATATCCTTTCGTGGCCGCCAGTTCTTGTTCCAATTCCGCCGTCCGCGCAGTCTCGCGCTTGGTCTCGCGTTCCCGGGCCCGCGCCACGGTGCGGCGGGAAGGCTTCGCCCCCGGCTTGCTAGTCGCCTCCTGGAACAGAATCATGAAGTACAGTTCTTTCAGATTGCCGATGCGTATCGGGGCCACCTCGATATTCACCCAGCGAATGGACTCCGTGCGCGACGCCGCGCCCCCTTTTCCGTTTTCACGCCCATTGCCGTTTTTCACTTGCACGTTCTGCCTGTGTACGGTGCTGTTTTCTTTCTTGGCTTTGGCAATTGCGTTTCGCAAATCCAGCAGTAGTCCTTCGCGCGCCATCTTCAGGATGCTCAGGCTCGCTCGGCCCGGCGCCAGTTTCATGTAGCGGTTAATCTGCCCGCGGCTGTGGATGATCTCCAGGTCTTCATTGATGAACACTGTCGCCGGCGCGTACTGCGACAGCAACCGCCGGTCAAACTCTTTTTGCGCTTCCAGATAATCCCAGGTTGTATCCGGCTGTTTGTTTGGCACGCGAGCCGGCCCGTATTCGCCGCGTTCTTGGTACGGGTTCAATGAAAAGGTCACTACCTGCCGCACCGCAGAAACTTTCTTCGAAAAGATTTTTAAAGACCTATTCCGGGTGGCGAATAGGCCGGCCGCGCTGCCCAGTCCTTCCGAGGTCCCGAGCGCCAGAAATCCTCCGACGCGCAGCGCATAGTGAAACAGCGACGCCACCCTGCTTTGCAGAATCGGCTCCAGGTAAATCAATACGTTGCGGCAGCAGATCAGGTCCATCTGCGAAAACGGCGGATCGCTGAGCAGATTGTGTTGTGCGAAGATGCAAACGTCCCGGATGCTTTTGGTGATCCCGTAACCGCTTTCCGCCTTGGTGAAAAAACGCCGCAACCGTTCTGCCGATACGTCCCCCTGGATGTTCTCCGGATAAATTCCCTTGCGCGCTTTGGCGATGCTGCTTTCGCTCACATCGGTTCCGAAAAATTGCAGCGGAATCTGGTGCGACCGGTCTCCCAGAAACTCCAGCAGCGCGATCGCAATCGAGTAGGTTTCTTCGCCCGAGGAGCAGCCCGGCGTCCACACCCGGATCGGCGCCTCCGTCAACCGGTTACTCAGAATTGTAGGGAATACTTCTGTTTTCAGCGCCTCGAAAACCCGCGGATTCCGAAAGAAACTCGTTACGTTGATCAGGATGTCCTGGTATAGCGAGTTGATCTCTCCAGGGTGTAAATGAACATACTTCACATATTCGTTGAGCTGGTCGATCTTGTGCATCATCATGCGCCGCTCAATGCGCCGCAGAATCGTTGTCTTGCGATAGTGTGTGAAGTCCACGCCCGTATTGCGCCGCAGCAGCTGAAAAATCGTATGCAGCTTGGCCTCATCGCCGTCACTGTATTCCTCCCCGTCTGCCGTCCCTCCGGCGGCGTAAGGATGGCGCGCAATGCGCGCCAATTCTCGGGCGATGCCTTTCGGCGGCAGCACGTAGTCCACAGATCCGGCGGCGATCGCGTTGCGTGGCATGCTGCCGTATTTTGCCGACTCCGGCTCCTGCGCAAACGTCACACCGCCCTGCGCCTGAATTTCCCCAACGCCCAGCGTTCCATCCGATCCCGACCCCGACAGGATCACCCCGATTGCTCCGCTGCCTTCTTCGCTGGCCAGCGAACGCATGAAGTGATCGATCGACATGTGCAGGCCGCGCGACTCTTCCCGCGGAGCGATTTGCAGGGCCCGCCCTGAAATCGTCATACTGGCGTTCGGCGGTATCACGTACACGTGATTCGGCTGAACCGCCAGCCCGTCGGAAACCTCCATCACGGGCATTGCCGTTTCTTTCGCCACCAACTCCGACAGTATGCTGTGATGTGTAGGGTCCAGATGTTGAATCAGAATGAACGCCATGCCCGTGTCGGTCGGTAGGTGACGCACCAGCTCGGCGAACGCTTCAATTCCTCCGGCCGAAGCTCCAATCGCCGCAATCTGGAATCCATCCGCGGACGGTTCGTTTGCACGCAACTCTTGGGCCGCTGCTCGGTTTTCGGCTCTAGGATATTTCGACGGCATCTGGCTCTCGAGTCGCCGCTTAGTCGCCGCAGGCAAGCTGGCCTGCGCTAGCGCACGAGTAAGTGATAGCACAAAATTTTCGGTGACTACAAATACAACGAAATTGTTGACCGCTGGACGCCGCAAAGCATCCTTCAACCTAACCGCGCCGGCATCTCCAACACGTGCGAGCGCCCCTGCAATGTCTCATCCGTTCGCTCGGAAACTCCGTCCCGAAACGCCACCAGTTTCCCGGAATTTGTCGCCACTCGCTCGCCCGGCACAACGATTCCCACCAGGTTCAGCGGGTCCGACGCCGATACTGCCGCAATTTCCCCAGTCGGACACTGCTTCCGGCGCGCCCGTAGCGATTCCACTGCCACCGGCAGCGCAAACTGCTCGCCCAGAAAGCCGCTCACAAACCTGCCACCGCGAATTTCTCCGCGGTCCTCCAGCCTCCGGAAGGTCATCAGCAATTCGCGCCACTTCGCTACGATCGACTCCCTGGTCAACAGCTCACGAAAAACAATTCCGTAGCGTCTCAAAAGCATCCAGCACGTCGCTTGCAGTGCGCGTCCGCGGTCTGGTTCTTCACCCGAATAAAGCCCGGAGTAAAGCAATGACCATCTGCCTGCGCTATGCCGTGGGCGCGCAGCTTTTCCGCTTCCTTGGCCGGCCCGCCGCTTCGGATCGATCAGCGCTCGCAAATTATCGAAACCATCTGCCGTCAGTAATCCGGCTGCCACCAGTTCCCACAGCGCCGTCTCGACTCCCGCTTTTAGTTTCCCCGTACCGCGCACGATTTCTGCAAAGAATGAAGCGCCGCGCTGACGCAAAAAGTTCAATACCGCCAAAGCGTCCACACTCAACCCAGCGGGAATCGCGACCGCGTCGTCCCGCCGCGGGATCATCCACTCGGCATCTTCGCGCACGAAAAACGTAATCGGCGCAACACTTGTCGGGATTACCCGGCGCTTTCCATCCGCGATGGTTTCAAGTGTCGCAGGATGTGGCGACAGCCGCCCCCATCCCACGGCGCCAGTTAGGCACAGTTGATCCAACACCTTCGCGTCATAATCCGCGACGCGCCGCTGCAAAATCTGCCGCTCCCAGGCATTCGCCGGCGCTTCAAACCCTTGCATTTGGCGAATTGCTTCCAGCGTTCCACGTTCCCCAAGCAGTTGCGTTCCTGCAGCTACGTGCTGCCACGACAGCAGCCAATCCATAAATTGAGCGGGCGTAACCGCCTGCACTTCCTTCCGCAGCCGCCCCAGCGTCAGCCGATGAATCCGCGCCAGCAGCCTGCGCTCGCACCACTCGATCGAACCCGAGTCTCCCGCAACTGCAACCACGCCGCTGAAATTGCCTCGCAAGATCACGCCGCGTGATTCCACCCGTAGCAGCGACGTCTCCACGTCGCCAACCGATATCCCGAGCGTCTGGCTTAGCTGATTCGCCGACACTGGACCCGAGTGCGTCATCCACCCGGTGACGCAAGCCAGCACCGCATCTTCCCGTGAAATCTCCTGCGCGTCGACCGTCGGCAACTCCAACTCAAAGTGCGCGGCAGGGAAAATTCGTAGAAACGCCGAAACTCGCTCCGGCGAAACCCAGTAGCTTGCCTCGCCCACCCGCCCAATCCCGGCGCGCCGTTCCGCAACCAGATGTTCAAAATGCTGTGTCCAATAGGGCAGGGAATTTTCCAGCCTCGAACGCAGGCGATTGCTTGTGTTTACGTGCTCCCCGCTGGCTGGTATCGCAATCAACGTCAGCAGCGCATCGTGCAACTCTTCCGCATCGCGCACATCCGGCCACGCTTCTTCGCAAACCTCTGCAATCGCCGCCGGATCGAGCTTGCCAATTTCTTCCAGTACTGCAGCCGGCAGCACGCGGCGCATTTCCACTGCGCGAGCTCGCCGTTCTTCCAGCGGCGCATCATCCAGATACGCGTACGGATTCGCATTCAGGATTTCGTGTGAAAACTGCGACGCCACCGGTGTATCTATCGCCAGACATTTGATGCTGCCGTCGTTGATGCCGCGCAGCACGCGCTCCAGGCCATCAACATCCATCGCCTCCGTCAATACGTCCTTCATCACTTCGCGGATCAGCGGATGGTTGGGAATTTCAATGTCGCCCGCCGCCAAATTTTCCGGACAAGCCTGCTGCTCCGGAAACACCGCCGCCAGCAAATCGTCCGCGCGCATCCGCTGAATATTCGGTGGCACTTTCTTGCCGCCGCGAAAGCGCAGCAGCGCCAGCGCTCGCCCCGCATCCCACCGCCACCGCGTTGTGAAATACGGTGACGCCAGCACCGCCTGCGCCAGCACCGTCCGTGCCGAATTCGCGTGCAGAAAATGAAAAACGTCCGCCAGCGGAAAACTGTGCTGTTCACTCAGCGAAATATTCAAACCGTTGTCCGTTGCCGCTGCCTGCAATTCAAAATTGAACGACCGGCAAAACCTTTTCCGCAGCGCCAGCCCCCATGCCTTGTTGATTCGCCCTCCAAACGGAGCGTGAATCACTAGCTGCATCCCGCCGCTTTCGTCAAAAAACCGTTCCGCAATCACTGTCGTCTGTGTCGGCACCGCTCGCAAAACTGCTCGCCCTTCCAAAATGTATTGCACGACCTGCTCGGCCCCAGCTTCGTCTACGCCGCATTCAAACTTCAGCCAGTTCACCGCGGTTGCCGCCTCACTCGGCAATTTTCCATCGGCACTCGGAGCAACATTCGCCAGCAACCCGCTGAGCTTCTCGCGCAATTCACCGACATGCGCCGAAAGCTCATCCGTACGCGCCGGCGCTTCGCCGCGCCAAAAGGGAATCGTAGGCGCCGCGCCCTGCGCATCCTCCACCAGCACGCTGCCCGCTTGCACCCGCCGGATCCGCCACGAAGTGTTGCCCAGCAGCATGATGTCGCCGGCCAAACTCTCTACTGCAAAATCTTCATCAATCGTGCCAACTACCGTTCCTTCCGGCTGCGCAATTACCGTGTACAGCGCATTCTCAGGAATCGCGCCACCGCTGGTAATCGCCGCCAGCCGGCTGCCGCGCCGCGCCCGCAGTATTCCATTCACGCGATCGCGGTGGAGATACGCCCCATAGCGCGCGCGCGTGCTGGCAATGCCTTCCGAAAGCATCTCGACAATTTCATCGAACGTCTCTCTCGCGAGCCCAACATACGGATACGCGCGCCGCGCCACCGCAAACAATTCCTCTTCCTTCCAATCCTCGGCCGCGCACATCGCCACCAGCTGCTGCGCCAGAATGTCCAAAGGAGCTTCGGGAATCGCAATGCGGTCCAAATCGCCCTGCTGGATCGCTCTCACCAGCGCCGCGCACTCCACTAATTCGTCGCGCGTTGTCGCGAACAGCCGCCCCTTCGGAATCGCTCCGCGCCAGTGCCCCGCGCGTCCAATGCGTTGCAGCGCTACTGAAATCGAACGCGGCGACCCAATCTGGCAAACCAGATCCACCGCGCCAATATCAATTCCCAACTCCAGCGAAGCCGTCGCCACCAGCGCCCGCAATTCGCCGGACTTCAGCCTCTTCTCCGCATGCAGCCGCAGCTTGCGCGACAAACTCCCGTGATGCGCCCCTACCGCATCATTCCCCAGCCGTTCCGCCAGGTGATGCGCCACCCGCTCCGCCAGCCGCCGCGTGTTCACAAAAATCAGCGTCGAGCGATGCTGCCTCGCCAACTCCCCCAACCGGTTGTAAATCTCGCCCCACATTTCGTTCGAAGCGACCGGCCCCAGCTCATCCCCCGGTACCTCCACCGCCAAATCCATCTCGCGCCGGCGCCCGATCTGCACTACCGCTGGCTCCGGCTGAGCATTGCCCGTTAGAAAATGCGCCACCAGCTCAATCGGCTTTTGTGTTGCCGAAAGTCCGATCCGTGTCAGCCGTTTTCCCGTCAAGCGGTCGAGCCGCTCGAGCGAAAGCGCCAGGTGCGCTCCGCGCTTGTCGTCCGCCATCGCATGAATTTCGTCCACAATCACGGAGTCGACCGTCCGCAAGATTTCGCGGCTCCTCGCGGCAGTCAAAAGAATGTAGAGCGACTCCGGCGTGGTCACCAGAATATGCGGTGGACGCGCCAGCATCGCTCGCCGTTCGTGCGCCAGCGTATCGCCGGTCCGCACCGATATGCGAATCTCCGGCATCAAAATGCCGCGCTCCCCCGCCAGCTGAAAAATCTCTCCCAGCGGCGTCTCCAGATTTTTCTGAATGTCGTTGCTGAGCGCTTTCAGGGGTGAGACGTACAGAACCTCCGTGCGATCCAGCAAATCCCCGGCAATCGCTTTCCGCACCAGCCGATCAATGCAAATCAAAAATGCCGCGAGCGTCTTTCCCGAACCAGTCGGCGCCGAAATCAACGTAGGCTCGCCGGCCAAAATCCGCGGCCAGCCTTCTAATTGTGGTTCGGTGGGAGTACCGAATCGGCTGACAAACCAGTCCCGCACCAGCGGATGAGCCCATTCCAGGTTGTGCAAAGGGGTCGATACAGAGGTCGCTTCGTTCATGGCCGCACGTTTACAGTATAGCGCGCAGCCGAAAGAACGTTCTCGCGCCCCCAGTTTGGCTATTTCGTGCTCTGGAGCAGCGGCTCAAGTGCCGCGTCAATCGCGTCGTCAGTAAGCTCGGCCAAACGCACGTTGCGAAAAAGGCTCCAGTGTTCCGCCAGCTCTACCGTTTCTCCCGGTGCAACCTTTTTCAACGGGCTTAGCGTTTCCATTTCCAGGAATTCGTGGTTCGTAAACGTTTCAAACGAACATCCGAAGTCTGGATAACTGGCATGCTGGTCTGCCAACGTCCGCTTGATAAACACTTCGCCGTGCAAAAGGTAAGCAGCCCACGTGCGCGCGTTAAACATACCGAGCTTTTGCGGGTCGGAATTATTCGGGTCTTGCCGCAAGGTCAGATACTTCTTCGTGAACGCCCAGCGTTTGTCGGCAAGATTGGTGTACGCCCACATCACCAGCGGATTAGTCGCTTCCAGTTTGGCCGGGTGCTTGCCGCGCGGCGGAAAGCCGCTTACCGCTATCCCGCCTGGAGCCATCATCGTCAGCGCCCACGCCGAATACTCCAGCGGAAAAAGCGATTGATTCGTGATCCTGTGAATCACCGCGACATCGGTTCCGCTGGCCGCCATCCGGATTTCAATTTCCTTGCGCAAATGGGTCAGCGGCTCTACCGGCGCGCGGGCAATCAACCCGTTGCCAGTTATGGAAATCTCCACCGCCACGTTGTCGGGCGCCCAAGTGGCCACCGGATCTTCGGGTGCTTTCCAGACCCTGTCGCCGCCTCGTAATTGAAATTTTTCTTCGCCACTCTTGCCAAGCTGTTCCGTGAACTCCTTGAAAAGATTCTGCCCGCTCAGGAATCCAAAGCGAATCACGCGCGGCCCAACATCGCCAGTGACGATCAATTCGACTTCACTATTACTGACGCGGTAGCAGTTCCGCCATCCCTTGTATTCCACCTTCTCCACCTTCACGTCGGCTCGAGCACTCGACGTAATGAACAGGCTAACTATTGCCAGCAAAACTAGCTTCCGCATTCGAATGCCCCCATGTCCACGTCTGCAACGCTCTTATATATCACAGCCGATCCGCGAACTCCCCTGCCCGGCGGCCAAGTGCCTTTCGCGGCAAGCCAGTCCACAAAACTCGTGGCGAGCGCCGCCGTCGCTCTTTGAAAATAGAGATGGAGTATCTCCTGACAGTGCGAAACGCCTGGCTTCTTTGTTCTTTTCTGATTGCCCTGTTGGTCGGCTGGCTAGCGTGGCGAGCTAGCTCTTCGACGGCAAACACCCCCACACTTGCACCAATCGTAGAAAGGCGCCCTGGCGTTTTTTTGCAGCGCACGTTCGACCCCGCTGCGCCCCCCGCCGACATGCCGCCGCTCGGCGAAGGCGAGGAAGCTGAGTGCGATTCCAATTACATTTCCGACGCCAACGTCAGCGGCCGCTTGCAAAAAATTGACGCCACCAATGCAACCGCCACCGTCACTCAGGTCAAAGTGACTCTACAGCTCAAAATTACGATTTGGGTTCCCCACGGCGCCACGCAGCACGTCATCGAACACGAGCAAGGCCACCGGCAAATCTCAGAACACTATTATCAGTTCGCCGACAAGGTCGCCGCGGAAATCGCCGCGCCCTACATCGGCCGGCAAATTTCCATCAGCGGATCCGACTTGAACGCCGAATTCCACAACGCCCTCTTGCAGCTGAGTAAGCAGATCACCGCCGAATACAACGACAAACTCACTCCCGGGCCAGCTCAGCAGCGCTACGACGACCTCACCGACCACAGCCGCAACGATCGCGACGCCAACGCCGCCGCCGCTCAAGCCATCAAAGAGACAATGTAATTGGGAGCTCCGCACCCAACCCAGCACTAAACATCGTTTTTGTGAAACCGATCAATCAGGTTCGCGCAAGCCCGCACTGTAATCGCCATCATGCTTAGCGTCGGATTCTGGCAAGCCGACGATACGAAAGTCGCCCCATCCATCACAAACACATTCTTCACGTCGTGCGTCTGGTTAAAAGGATTCACCACCGACTTTTTCGGATCGGTACCCATTCGCGCCGTCCCCAGTTCGTGAATCGCCATTCCTGGCATCTCCACATTGGTCTGCAAGTGAATATCCTTCGCTCCCGTCGCCTCCAGCATTTCCGCCGCCGTAGCCGCCGCATCTTCCATGAGCGCCGCTTCGTTGTCGCCGTGCGTCATCGAAATCCGCAGCGCCGGAATGCCCCACGCATCCTTCAAATCCTTGTCAATCTCCACGTAGTTGTCCCAGCGCGCCAGCGATTCGCCAAATCCACCCAGCGAAACCTGGTATGCGCCTTCCTTCACAGCGTTCTTAAACGTCGTGCCGTAGCCCTCGGCGGCAAAATTAAAATCCATGTCCGCGCCGCCCTGGAAGCCGTAGCCACGAATGAACCGCGAATGCTTTCCACTCGTCGGCGTATTCCGAAATCGTGGCACATAAATCCCGTTCGGCCGCCGTGGTTCGTTCGCATCGGCCTTGCCCTTCATGTCCGCCAATTTCCCGTACGCTCCGCCGCCCACCACGTGGTCCATCAAATAGTGCCCCAGCGCTCCGCTCGAATTCCCCAGCCCGTTCGGATGCTCCCGTGTCGAAGAGTTCAGTAGAATCCGTGTGGACTCCAGCGCCTGTGCGCACAAAATCACCGACTTACCGCGCAGTTCTTTCACCTTACGCGTCAACCGGTCCACATACGTCACGCCACGCGCCTTGTTTGTCGCGTTGTCCATATCTACGTGACTCACCACCGCGTTCGTGATGAGCGTGCAATTTCCCGACGCCACCGCGTCCTTCACCGTCGTGAAAGGGCTGCTGAAATACGAAAATGTCGAGCAGCCACGTTCGCACGGCCCGCAATAGTGACAGCCTAACCGCCCGTTATGATTCTGCGTCAGCACTGCCGCGCGCCCGATCGTCACCGTCCGCCCGAATTTTGCCTTCACTCGGTCCCGCAGCAAAATCTCGCCGCAGCTCATCTTCATCGGCGGCAAAAACTGTCCGTCCGGCAACATTTCGTTGCCTTCTGCCGCGCCCGTAATCCCGACATATTTCTCCACAAGGTCGTAGTACGGTGCGACATCCGCGTACGAAATCGGCCAGTCATCGCCGTAACCATCGCGGCTCGCAGCCTTAAAGTCGTTGTCGCTCATGCGATAGCTCTGCCGCCCCCACACCAGCGACCTCCCACCCAGAATCCGCAGCCGCTGCCAGGTAAACGGCTTGCCCTGCGGCGTGCTATACGGATTCTCCAGATCGTTCACAAACCATTCGTAGTTGTATTCCATGCACGCGTAGCACTGCTTCTGCACTGGCCTGGTCCGCGCAATTTCCGGCGAATGATCACGATATTTCAGCTTGTACGCCGGCATGTGTTCGGTGAACTCTTTCGGACTTACCGCCCGCCCAGCTTCCAGCAACGCCACTTTTAGCCCGGCTTCGGCTGTCTGCTTGGCCGCCCAGCCGCCCGTAGCACCCGATCCCACCACAATCACGTCGTACGTTTGCGCCAGCGGATCTTGCAGCATATAAAGCCCGCTCATTGGTGGTTCCCCTCCGCGTGATCGCAACCTTTGTATGGTCCATGCGCAAACGCGCCGTCCCATCCCAGCTCCTTCTCGCCAATCGCCGAGCTGTAATAGGCTCCGGCGATTCGCTGCTTCAATAATTCAAAATGTGTATGACCAACGTCGGCGCTCGCCGCTTCTCCTGTCCATCCGCTACCTGCCTTGGGATATGCCAGCGCATGCAGCAAATCGTCCTGATCCTGGCGCTTCAAATAACGAAAGGCGGCCTTGTAGCGCCGCATGCTCTCCCCGTCCAGATAACTCAAGCTGTTCAAAAACGCTTTCTGCCCCTCCGGCTTTTCCGCCGCCAGCACTAAATCAATGTAGCGATTCGCCAGCGCTTCCTTCGCGCCCGGCGTGTCCGTCGCCGGGATAATCAAATCGCTCAGCACGATCAGCGTCTCGTTCTGATGTTCGTCAAAAAATCGTGGCTTCCATCCCGGCGCCGCCAAATCGTTCGAAGCGTCTACTCCGCTTTGCGCCGGCGTCAGCTCTTGCCCCTGTGCCTGGTTCTGAGTCTGGCTTTGCACTTGCCCGACCGGCGGCCGTAGCGCCGCCACCGCTCCCGCAAGTGCCCCCGCCCTTAGCAATTCCCGTCGTTTCATGGAGACTCTCCGCGCAGCAGCCGATTTTCGCCAGCCCTGGCCCTCGAAAGTCTACACCAATGTCGGCTCAGCAAATCGTTTTACGATTCATAAGTCCAACGTCCGCCCGTCATCGTGCGCTCCACAGGAATCGCAATCAACGTAGACGACTCTTCCTTCATCGGATCACGGCCCAGCACCACCAGGTCCGCCAGTTTGCCCGCTTGCAGCGACCCTTTAGTGTTTTCTTCGTAAGAAGCGTATGCGCCGTGCAACGTCCCCACTCGAACCGCTTCTTCCGCCGTGATCTTCTGCTTCGGCCCCCACACATTGCCTTTGCTGTCCGTGCGCGTCACCTCCGATTGCAGCGCCATCATCGGGAGGAACTCGCCCGGCGGATAGTCCGAAGCTTGCGTGGCACGAATACCTGCATCCAGAAAACTGCGCAGCGCAAACATATGATTCAACCGCTCTGCCCCGTAGTAGCGCATTTTCTCGCCGTGATAGTAAACGTACGTCGAAAACGGTGTGGGAATCGCTCCCAGCGCCTTGATGCGCGCTACCAATTCGTCGTTGATGACCGTGCAATGCTCCAGACGGAAGCGCGGATCGTGCCGCGGATGTTCCCGCTGCAATCGCTCGTACACGCGAAGCGTCGTATCAATGCCCACGTCGCCGTTCGCATGTGTCCCGATCTGCCACCCCGCCGCATGCGCCTTGCGTCCGTACTCGTATAGCTGTTCTTCCGTCATTACCAGAATGCCGTAATCGTTGGGCCGCCCTTCGTACGGCTGTGAAAGACGCGCCGTTCGCTCCGAAATCGAGCCGTCGCATACCAGCTTCATCGCGCCCACGCGCACCCATTCGTCGCCCAGCCCCGTTCGCACACCCGCTGCAATCATCGAATCGATATACCGGTAATTGATGAAGCAGTACGCGCGGTAAAGCAATTCGCCGGCTTCGCGCGCATCTTGATACGCCAGCAGATCGGTCGGAGTCCCTTGTGCCTCGTGTGCGGACGTAATTCCCGTCTTTGCCAGCATTTTCGAAATCAGCTTCACGCCCTCGCGATGATCGGCGCGCGTCACATCGTTGGGAATCACTTTGTCGAATAACGCTCGGGCGCTCTCCGCAGCACGCCCGCTCAATTTGCCCGTCGTCGGATCATGATCAATCTTTCCGCCTGCCGGATCTGGCGTCTTGTCGGTGATCCCGGCTTTTTGAAACGCCACCGAATTGCAATAAACCGTGTGCCCGCCGCGGTGTTCGATCTGCACTGGATGGTCCGCCACGGCCGCGTCCAAATCGCCAATCGTCAGCGGCCTTCCGTCCGACGTCTTGGTGTCGTCGTACTTGAAACCCAGCACCCATTCGCCCGCCGGCGTCTTCGCCGCCCGCTCGCGCAACGCCGCTTGGATCGCCGCAATCGATCGCAGATCACAATCCACCATGCGCAAGTGCATCACTCCGGCCATGGCTGGATGCGAGTGCGCATCAATAAATCCCGGTAGGACTGTTTTCTTGCCGAGATCAATCTTCTTCCCGCCGGCAAAACCCAGGTTCAGGACTTCGGCATCGCTCCCGATGGCCACAATCCTCCCGCGCGCGATAGCAATCGCTTGCGCCCGCGGTTCCTTGCTATTCATCGTATAGACGTTGCCGTTGTGCAGAATCAGGTCGGGCTTTTCCTCTTCCAGCGGGAAAAGCGAGAACGCGGCCAGCGTGCCGAGAAACTCTCGGCGGTTGTGTTCTTGGCGCATGGTTTCCTTTGCGAATCTGTCTAGCGTGGCTGCCAGCCTATGCCGCCATTCGCTTCGCGTCAAACCACCCATTTTGTCGGGCGCTGCGTGTCAACGCAAAGTAGAAATGTCCGGTTTTTCGCCGGATAGAAATGTCCGCTTCCAAGGTCTTCTCCAAGGGTGACCAGCAGGCACATGGTATTGGGGTTTGATTTTGGGTTTGAATCTCGGTATTTGTTCCGCAGGTCCTGGAGGCCGTAGGCCGGAAGGACTTGCGGGTGGTCGCAGGGGTGCTGGGCAATGGCGCAGGCGGAGATAACGGCCGCGGAAGCGTAGCCAGTGCGAGCCATCCAGTCGTCGTTCGATTTCCACCTGCGCGCCGCG